>Ga0187875_10000282_pt1 | contig 45826 bp, 37 predicted proteins | sample June2016WEW_17_1_2_FD_132978 | JGI IMG/M metagenome (GOLD analysis project Ga0187875, IMG submission 132978) | Peatland microbial communities from SPRUCE experiment site at the Marcell Experimental Forest, Minnesota, USA - June2016WEW_17_10 | ecosystem: Environmental > Terrestrial > Soil >...
CGTGGCAGTGCCTCTGGCAGGGGTGCACGCTCACCGAGTACGTCACCGGGAGCCAGCCCTACACGGTCACGGCCAACTGGCAGACGGCGGGCTTTGACCAGCTGACCACCGACATCCGGGGTGCCGGCGCCTCCAACGTGATCATGGCCGGCTGCGTGGACTGGGCCAATGACTGCTCGGACTGGTCGTCGTCGTTCGCCCAGTGGGGCTCGGGCGATGCCAACACGGCGGCCTCCTGGCACAGCTACCCGGGGGAGAGCTGCGATACCGCGTCGTGCTGGACTTCGGCGATCGCTCCGCTGGCGGCGGAGCGGCCGATCATCGTCGGCGAGACCGGGGACTCCTCGACCGGCCCGGAGACCTATCTGCCCACCTTCCTGCCCTGGGCGGACGCCAACCGGCTGAGCTACCTGGCCTGGACCTGGAACGCCTGGACCAACACGGACGACGTCCTGGTCACCTCCATGACCGCCGGAACGCCGACAGCCGGGGAAGGCGCTTACTTTCAGCAGCACCTCCTCTCCCTGGGCTGAAAGGCCCGACCACGCTCCGGGACCCAGGCGATCCGGGCGGCCTTGCGCGAGCGGGCCTTAATGCCCTACACTCTTAGGTATTAAGTCCTAGCTGGGCTGGGGGCGGGTGGGCCGCCGGGCCCAGGTCGCGATCTCGGGGGGGAAATACCTTGACCACGAGCCTGGCTTTGCAGCCGGATTGGGCGGGACCATCCACAGCCTCTTCCGTGAGCGGTGGAGCCCTCGCGGAGGCGCGCACCTGGCTGGCGCGCGAGCTCCACGACGGAGCTGTGCAGCACCTGACCGTGATGGTCGTGGAGCTCGAACACATGAAGCGGGCGTCCGCGTCCGCCGCCGTGGAGCGGCTGCAGGCCACCACCCGCACCGCGCTCGCCGATCTCCGCCGCCTCCTCTACGAACTGCGCGACGAGCCGACGACGGAGACCGGCTTCGCGAACTCCATCCGCGAGAGCCTGGAGCAGCTCGCCGCCGCGACCGGCATCGACGTGGACCTGGTGATCCACTCCTGGCCCGACGAGCTGCCGTCCCAGCAGGCGTGGCACCTCTCCCGCATCGCCTCAGAAGCCCTCAGCAACGTCCGCCGTCACAGCGGGGCCAGCCGCGTGACGGTCACTCTCCAGGTGATCAGCTCCTCGCTCGCGATCACCATCACCGACAACGGCCGCGGCCTGGGGAGCCCGGAATCCGGGTTCGGGCTGCGTGGAATGCAAGAACGAGCGCATCTTCTCGACGGGCACATCACCCTCGACACTCCACCCGAGGGGGGCACGAGGGTCCGGTGCATGGCCCCACTCGGAGAATCCCAGTGATCACCACCAAGCCGGTGCGCGTGCTCATCGCCGACGATCAGACGCTGTTCCGCTCCGGGCTGGCCCGGCTCCTGGGCGACGACCCCCGGGTCGTCGTGATCGCCCAGGTCGGCGACGGTGTCGAGGCGGTCCGCCAGTGCCGGGAGCTGGAGCCGGACGTCGTTCTGATGGACGTGAAGATGCCCAACCTCGATGGCATCAAGGCCACGGAGCAGATCACGGCGAGCATGCCGGGTGTGCCGGTGCTCATCCTCACCACCTTTGAGGCCGACAGCCACGTCATCGCCGCGCTGCGGGCCGGCGCGAGCGGCTACGTTCTCAAGGACTCCGAGCCGGAAGCCATCATCTCCAGCATCCTGACCGTGATGGCGGGCGAGCGCGTGATGTCGGGGCCGGTGGCCGAACGCGTGCTGGGGATGCTGACCGGCGACACCACGCCCAAGGACTTCTACGACGGGCTGACCGCCCGTGAGATCGAGATCCTCAAGCTGATCGCGACCGGTTCGGCCAACAAGCAGATCGCCTACAGGCTGTCGATCAGCGAGAAGACCGTCCGCAACCACATCAGCAACATGTACGAGAAGCTGCAGATCTTCGACCGCTCCCAGGCGGTCCTCTACGCAGCTCGCAAGGGACTGGTCCAGCTGTAGCGGACCGTCCGGTCGAGAGAGGGCCGGCGGCCAGCCTCCCAGGGCCGCCCAGATCATCTAGGACAAACGTCCCGGCCACCGCTCGCCTGCGCCCATTGCTGAGCGCCACGGGAAACGCGAACGTTGCAATCAGGCACGAATCGGTTGCGAGGGCTCGACCTCGCAAGGGTGCGGAGGCCGCCAGCGGAGCCGCGAAGAGGGGAAGCGACAGGTGCGAATGACGAGAAACAGGTTCCCGCGCCGCGTCGTGGTGGCGATCGCCGGAGCCGGGTTCATCGCCGCCGGGGCCACCACGACGGTCCTGGCCGGCGGATCCCAGGTCTGGGTGACCCCGACCACCGGATTCGGCTATCAGGCCCCGCCGGCCGCGTACGACGTGAGCGGCGGACCGGTGACGCTGACGTTCTCCTACCACGCGGAGAACCTGACGTCTGCAGCGATCACCGCCAACGTCGTGTTCGACGCCAACCGGATCACCCAGGTCGATTCGGGTGGCACATGGACCGATGTCAGCACCGGATACCCGGCGCTGACCGAGAGTCAGATCGCAGGCGCGGTCGGGAGTGGAAAGGCCGGTGGGCTCACCTACCTTCCCAAGCAGTACCAGTCGGTGACTCTGCCGGCGGCGGGCACGGTGACGGTCACCTCCGTCCTCCAGCTCAGTGAGTGCGGCTACTACCAGTTTGACAGCCAGGCCGCCAACGATTCAGTGAGCGGGCTGTTCGCAACGGGCTTCGCCCGGGTGATCGGCTGCACCCCGGCTCCGTCTCCGTCTCCGTCTCCGTCTCCATCGCCGTCGCCATCGCCGTCGCCATCGCCATCTGCGTCTCCGTCTCCGTCGCCATCTCCGTCTCCGTCTGCGCCGCCAAACGGCGGGAATGGCGGTGGCTCACCGTCCCCATCGCCGTCTCCCACGGGAGGCTTGCAGACGGCAACTCCTAGCCCGAGCCCGACCGACGGCGGCTCGCCAACCCCGTCCGCCGCGGTCCTGGCGATCGGGATTCCGAACACAGGGTCGGGCACCGGGACCGAAGGCGCCCTGGGCCTCGGGATGATCGGACTCGGCGCCGTGCTCGTCCTCGCAGCGCTGGTCCGGGGTCGTCGTCCCGAGCCGGTCTGACCCGCCAACGCGCGCCCGTCTAACTCAGACGGGCGTCCGCGTGCCCATCTGACCGCCACCGCGCGCCCGTCTAACTCGGACGGGCGTCCGCGTGCCCGTCAGACCAGCCAACACGCCCGTCTACCTCGGATGGGGGTCCGCGTGCCCGGCTGACCGCCTACTGCGCGCCCGTCCAACTCAGACGGGCGTCTGGGTTCCCCGGCCGACCGGGGTGCGCTACCCCTCTGACCAGCGTGCGCACGCGTCACTCCGCCGGCGGCCGCCTTGGCGGATCTCGGCCTCATCGCCCGATCCTCCAGACCCGGATCTGCCACCCGTGATATCCGTGTCACGTACAAAACGCGCCACGGTGATGGACGGGTAACGCTCCGACAACGAGGCCTGGGATAGCCGGGATCGCCGTCCAGGTCGCGGGCCAAGGTGACGGCAATCGCAGCCCTGTGAGGGTGAGCCCAGCCCACCTGCCCTCGGACAGAGGAGATCCCGGCAAATGGCCACCCTCCGACTCTCACCCCGACGCCACCTGTGGCGGCACCTCCTGGGTGTCTGCCTGGTGACCACCGCCGCGCTCTCGATCCCCCCGATGATGACATCGCGCCTCACGGCGGCGCCGCTCGCGATCCACGTCTCGGGCAACCAGCTGGTCGACGGGGCGGGGACCCCGGTCACGCTCCACGGCGTCGACCTGTCCACCATGGAATTCGCCTGCGATCAGGGCGGGACTCCGACGAGCCGAGGCTGGAGCCTGTACGGCGGAGCGCCCCTCGATCAGCTCAGCACCTACCGGGCGATGGCGAGCTGGGACATCAACGCGGTCCGAGTCCCCCTCAACGAGGACTGCTGGCTGGGGATCAATGGGGTCAACCCGGCCTACGGAGGCAGCAACTACCAGGCTGCGATCGCCACCATGGTCAACCTGATCCACCAGGCGGGGATGGTCGCAATCGTCGACCTCCACTGGAACGCACCAGGGGCATATGCGGCGATCGGACAGCAACCGATGGCCGATGCCGACCACTCGATCACCTTCTGGCAGTCCGTCGCCACCAGCTTCAAGAGTGACCCGGCGGTCATCTTCGACCTCTACAACGAGCCGTTCCTCTACAGCAGCTACTTCACCAACCCCTCGCAGAACGCGTGGCAGTGCTGGCTCGACGGCTGCTCGCTCAACCAGTTCATCTCCGACGACCAGGTCGGCCCGAGCGGCCAGACCACCGGATACACCACCTCGTACACCTGGCAAACGGCCGGCATGCAGCAGCTCATCGACGCCGTCCGCAGCACCGGAGCCACCCAGCCGATCCTCGTCAACGGTGTCGACTGGGCCAACGATGACTCCCAATGGTTGGCCTACGCTCCCCAGGACCCGCTGGGCCAGCTCATCGCGGGCGCCCACGACTACCCCGGGGAGTCGTGCGCCACCCCCTCGTGCTGGGACACCCAGCAGGCGCCGATCTCGGCGACCTACCCCTTCCTGGTCGGCGAGACCGGGGACTCCACCACGGCTCCCGTGTCATTCCTCCCCACCTTCCTCCCCTACGCGGACAGTCACGGGTGGAGCTACCTGGCGTGGACCTGGAACCCCTGGGCAGACGCCAATGACGTCCTGATCACCGACTGGACCGGCACTCCCAACGCCGGCGAGGGCACGTATTACCAGCAGCACCTGCTCGGCCTCGGGCAGAGCCCGCTCGCCAGCTCGTCGGGGACACCGGCCCCGACCTCCACCCCCACCGCAACCTCCACGTCGACCCCGACAACGAGCGCCTCCGCGTCGGCGACCCCCACCCCCAGCGCGTCGAGCACGGCCACGCCCACGCCGCACAGCGCCATCGCGGGGCTGGTCAATGTCGAGCCGTCGATGCGCCCCTGGCACTACACGGGCGCCAACCCGCAGTCGTGGTGGTGCACGATGCCGCTCTGCACCAGCGACTTCAACGTCAACGGACAGGGGCCGATGGCCACGGTCACCAGCGAACTTCAAGCGGCCAAGACCGTCGGTTCGTCGATGGTCCGGCTCGAGATCCCCTGGCCGGTCATCGAGACGTCGCGCGGGGTGTTCGACTGGAGCCGGGCTGACGCCATCTTCGCCGCCAGCAAGGCGGTGGGAGAACCGATCCTGCCCGTGCTCATGTGGACCCCGCAGTGGGCCGGTGGCGGCGCGGCACTCGATCAGCCCGCGACCAACGTCTCGGACTGGACGACCTTCGTCACCGACTTCACCCAGCGCTACGGCTCCGACGTCCCGGCGGTGGACGTCTGGAACGAGCCGGACAGCGGCAACTACCTCTACAACGGCTCGGCCCAGACCTACGTCACCGACATCCTGAACCCGGCCTACGCGGCCATCAAGGCGGTGGACCCGGGTCTGGCGGTGGTCGAGGCCGGTTCCGCGAATGACGCCGGCTCCTGCTGCACCTTCCTCTCGTCGGTGCTCGCCGACGGCGGCAACTTCGACATCGCCTCCTTCCACAACTACGCGGGAACCTGGAGCTCAGAGGCTCAGTCCTATCGCAGCCTCCTCAACGCCGCGGGGCGTGCCGCAACGCCGATCTGGCTGACCGAGTTCAGCGTCCAGTCGGCGAGCGGCAATCAGAGCACGGCGCTCCAGAGCGTCTTCGGCAGCAGCATGCCGATCCAGATGGCGGGCTGGTACAACGTCCGCGACACCGGGGCGTGGACCTGCACGACCACATCCTGCTCGCAGGTGGACACGGCCACCTGGGGTCTGCTCAACAGCGACTTCTCTGCCAAGGCCTCGTACGGCGTCCTGCAGAGCCTGCTCGGAGGGTCGACAGCCACACCGACGCCTGCGCCCACGTCGACAGCGACGCCGACGCCTACGCCAACAGCCACGCCGACGCCAACACCGTCGCCCACGTCGACAGCCACGCCGACGCCAACACCGTCGCCCACGTCGACAGCCACGCCGACCCCCACATCGACAGCCACACCCACGCCAGAGCCGACGGCCACGCCAAAGCCGACGGCAACTCCGACGCCAACGTCAACGCCAACTCCGGAGCCGACGGCAACGCCGAAGCCGACGGCAACTCCGACCCCAACGGCAACTCCGACGCCAACGGAGAAGCCGACGGCTACTCCGACGCCGACGCCACAGCCAACGGCTACTCCGACGCCGGCTCCCACGGCAACGCCCGCTCCTCCTGATTCACCTCCGCCCTCGGCCACCGCGGATCCCACGCCGCGCCCGAGCCCGACGTCCGATCCGACACCCTCTCCGATCCCTGTGCAGTCCGGACCCACCCTCCCCTGGGGCGACAACTTCGCGGCTGACGCAGCCGGGAGCATCCCGTCCGGATGGAGCGTCTCCGGCGTGAACGCCGGCTTCGCAGTGGCGAGCGGGGACCACGCCTACGGCAAGGTCTACGCGCACACGGGCTGGACGGCGACCACGGCCGCGGGGAATAACGCCTGGACCAACTACGTTCTCAGCGTCGACGTCAGGCCGAGTGCCTGGCTCAGCGAGAGCGATACCATCAACTTCCGGTACCTGAACCCCGACTTCACGTACGCCGTGCGGTTCGTGGGCGGCAGTGTGATCGAGCTGGTGCGTGTCAACGGCGGCACGTGCACCGTGCTGGCCAAGGTCAGCAAGAACTACTCAGCGAGCTGGCACCAGGTCGTCATCACGGCGAGTGGTGCGGCGCTGAGCGTCAGCCTGGACGGCACCACGATCATGACCGCAAGCGACTCGACCTTCACCCGCGGTGCCATCGCGTTCGGTGCCAACGCCCCGGTGGAATTCGCGGACGTGCTCGTCTCCTAGGCCTGGAGGACGGGAAGGCGGTGGGGATCGCCGGGCGGTCCCCACCGTAACCCTCCGCATCGCACCTCCCCCGGCTGCTGGGGGCTCCCCCCGATCCTGCGACGGCAGGTGAGGCGCCGGCGGGGGGGTGCAGGCCTCGGATTTGCCCGGCACTCTGGGCGAAAGTCCCAGTCGGGCCGAGGACATGCAGGGGTGGCCCTGGGTGCCCCATCCCGGCTTCATCCAAGGGCCCATTCCCCCCACGCGCCGGCGCACCTAACCTCGAGGGCGAGGCTAGACGCGGGGGTGACCATGGACATCCGCTGGACCGCATCGCTGTTGCTGACGATCGGCGGCGGCCTGATCTCGCTCGCCTCCCTCTACCTGGTCGTGCTCGCGGTGGCCGCGCTGCTGCACCGCCGGGCCGAGCCGGCGCCGGGTCGCGGCCAGAGCCGGATCGTCGTGCTGGTGCCCGCTCACGATGAGGAGGCGTTGATCTCGGGCTGCCTGACCTCGCTCCGGTCCCAGGACTACCCGGCCGGCCGCCTTCGGCTGGTGGTCATCGCCGACAACTGCAGCGACGGCACCGCCGAGGCGGCCCGGAGGGCGGGCGCCGAGGTGCTGGTTCGCGACGATCCCGACCTGAGGGGCAAGGGGCGGGCGCTGCGCTGGGCGATGGACCAGCTTCTCAGTGAGGTCGAGCCAGCCGACGCGATCGCCGTTGTGGACGCGGACTCGGTCGCCGACCCGAGCATGCTCCGCGCCCTCGAGGCCGTCCTGGCCGGCGGCGCGGAAGCGGCCCAGGCCGACTACCTCGTCCTCGACGGCAGCGGGGTGGGGACACCCCTTCGCCAGGCGGCGTTTCTGCTCTTCCACCGCACCCGTTTCACGGGGAGGGCGGCACTCGGCCTTCCCTGCTCGCTCGTCGGCAACGGGATGATGTTCCGGCGGAGCCTGCTCGAGCGGCTGCCGTGGAGCGCCTTCACCGGTGCCGAGGACCTCGAGTACTCGACGGACCTCCGGATCGCGGGGGTCCGGCCGCGCTTCGCAGCCGCGGCCCGCGTGGCAGGCCCGGCACCTGGCTTCGGAAGAGCCGCCGCCACCCAGCGGATGCGCTGGGAGGGAAGTCGCTTCCACGTCGTGAGGACGCGACTGCCCCGCCTCCTCTGGACCGGTCTACGGCGGCGTGACGTGTCACTCGCCGAGGCCGCTCTGGACCTCGCCATCCCCCCTCTCGGGCTGCTGACCATGCTGGCCCTCCTCGGTGACGCCGTCAGCGTGGCGGCGACGGTGAGCGGGCTGGTCCGGCCCTGGGCGGGCGCCACCTGGTGGGCGGCATCGCTGCTGCTGACCGCATACGTCCTCGTCGGACTGCGCGCCGCGCGAGCGCCGGGCGCCGCCTACCGCGCCCTCCTCCTCACCCCTCGGTTCCTCGTCGCCAAGATGGGCACGTATCTCCGGATGACACGGGGGCTGGGCGCGGACCGCTGGGAACGCACGGAGCGGCCAGCGGAGGCATCGCTCCGTCAGCGTCGGGAGACGGCGGCCACCAGCACCCCCCACCCTCCTCGAGTCCGCATCGGCGGCGTGCCCATCGACAGGGTGGACGAACAGGGGGCCGCCGAGAGGATGATGGCCGCGATCGGGGCAGGCGAGCCGCTTCAGGTGAGCACCGTCAACCTGCAGTTTCTGGTCACCGCTCGGCGCCGGCCGGAGGTGCGCAAGGCCCTGAGCGGTGCCGGCCTCAACGTGGCCGACGGCGCTCCCATCCTGTGGCTGGCTCGTCTGCTGGGGCATCCCCTGCCAGCCCGTGTGGCCGGAGCGGACCTGGTCCCCACCCTGATGGCCGTCGCCGCCCAGCGCGGTGCTCGGGTCTTTCTCCTCGGCGGGACGGGGGGGGTGGCTGCCGAGGCCGCCAACCTCCTCCAAGGTGCCAACCCCGGTCTCCAGATCAGCGGAACCCATGAGCCCCCGCCGGCGCCCCTGAACGAGATGGCGGACGACGAGATCCTGGGCCGTATCGGTGAGGCCGGTGCGGACATCCTGCTGGTGGCGTTTGGCCACCCCAAGCAGGACCTCTGGATCGCGCGCAACCGGGATCGCCTCCCGGTGTCGGTCGCCATCGGGGTGGGTGGCACCTTCGACCTGATCGCGGGACGCTTCCATCGAGCCCCTGCCTGGGCTCGCCGCAGCGGCCTTGAGTGGCTCTTCCGGCTCGCCCAGGAGCCGCGGCGGCTCGGTCTGCGCTACGCGGCCTGCGCCGTCTGGCTGCTGGGCGTGCTCGTGCCCACCACCGCCTGGCAGCGGTTGGTGAGGGCGCCCGACCGCATCGCCCGTGACGGGGTGGAGACGCGCACCGCGGAGCCCGGTCAGGAGGCGGCGATCTCGTGACGCGGACCGGACGGCGGCTCGACGGAGTCGACGGCCTGCGAGCGCTCGCCGCTCTGTGGGTCGTGCTCTTCCACATCCGCGCCTTCAGCGGGGCCCGGCTGGGCGTGTTTGACCTCTTTGTGCGCAGCGGATCCACCGGGGTCAGCCTCTTCCTGGTGCTGAGCGGCTTCTGCCTCTACCTCCCCATCGCACGTGGCGGGGCCGAGAGCTTCCGGGTGTGGCGCTTCCTCCGCCGGCGCGCCACGCGGCTCCTCCCCGCCTACTACGCCTCGCTCGTCGTGATCCTGCTGGTCATCGTGCTCGCGGCCACTCAGCTCGGGCTCACCCCCCTCAGTGGGTCCGGGGTGGCCATCCAGGCGGCGACCCATCTGACCATGACCCATTCGCTCTTCCCGAGCACCTTCTACGCCCTGAACGGCGCCTACTGGTCGCTGGGCCTGGAGTGGCAGCTCTACCTCGGACTACCGCTCCTCGTCATCGGGGTGCGGCGGTTCGGTCTGGCCCGCACCATCGCCGCCGTCGTGGTGGTGAACATCGCCTACCGGGTCGGGCTTCAGATCGCGGTCGACCTGCACGCCATCGCCGCCGGATCGCCGCTGGCAACCGATGTGCTGCCCAACCTGCTTCCCGGCAGGTGGGCGGAGTTCGGCTTCGGCATGGTCGCCGCCAGTCTTCATGCGTCCGGGCGGCTCGGCCGGTGGGCGCCGCGGGCCGGCTGGGCGATCCTCGCCCTGGTGCCGCTCACGACGGTCGCGGTGCTGTCCGTGGGCAGCCCGGTGGAACACCTGATCTTCGGGGCGGTGTTCTTCCTCCTTGTCTGCATCGTGGTGACCGGCGGGACCTGGCTCAGCCGGCTGGTCTCCTGGCGACCGCTCGCGGCGGTGGGGGTGATGTCGTACAGCCTCTACCTGGTCCACCAGCCGATCGTCCAGTCTCTGACCTTCCTCCTCCGGCACACCGGATCGCCGCTGCTCGTCTTCTTCGAAGTTCTCCTCTGCGTGCCGGGGATACTGGTCGTCGCCTGGCTGTTCTTCGTCGCCGTGGAGCGGCGCACTCTCCGTTCCTCGGGAGACGCCGAGCCGGGCAGCCCGGAGGCACTCCTCCTCGCACCCCTCCGGTGGCTGCGCCGCCGCGGCGGGCCGTCGCCGGGAGTGTCGGAGGCCGCCTAGCCTGCCGCAGGCGGAGGCCCGGACGACGTGGGAGGCCCGGTCTCGCAGGGACATTCGCCCAGCTTCCGAGCGGAGAGTTCCCATCGTGTCGCGATCGTGTGGCGTGCACGATTGAAACATGCTCACCGATGAGGAGGTGTCGCTGACCGGCGTCAGGGTTTCGGCTCGGCGCCCGGCGCTGCGACTCACGCTCCTGCCCGCGGAGAGGGCGGACGGAAGTCCGACCCGGCAGATCGCCACCGCACGCTGGCGCGCCGCCCTCATCGGGTGCGACCTCCTCGCGGCCGTCGGCGCCACCCTCCTGGCCGTGGTCGGCCGGTTTGGGGTGGCGCAGCCGCTCGGGCCCACGGCGCCCTACGTCGCCCTCGTCGCTGTGGGTCCCCTGGCCTGGGTCGCCCTGCTGGTGATGGGCGGCACCTACAACGAGCGGCGGATCGCCGCGGGGACGGCCGAGTTTGGCCGTGTCGCCAACGCCGGGCTGTGGATGTTGGCAGCGCTGGTTGCCGCGTCCTATGTGACCCACAGCGAGGTGTCGCGCGAGGTGACCGCAGTCGCCGTCCTGGCGATGACCTGCTTCAGCCTGGCAGCGCACCTCGTGGGACGGCTGCTCCTGCACCGGCGCATCCGCGTCGGCGGGGCGATTCACCGTGTGATGGTGCTCGGCTCCGAGGCGGAGGCGCGAGGACTCGTCGACCACATCACCCGGCTCCCCAACGCCGGGCTCAAAGTGGCAGGCGTCTTCATCGCGGAGGGTGCGGATCGCGGGATGGGTTCGGCCTTTCGGGTGGTGTGCGCGGTTGACGAGGTGATCGAGGCGGCACGAGACGCCGGCGCCGACACCATCGCGGTTGCCGGTTCGGGGGTCCTGAGCGGCGCCGATCTCCGCCGCCTCTCCTGGGACCTCGAGGGCACCGGCATCCGGCTGCTCCTCGCCCCTGACGCCACCGAGCTCGCCGGCCCGCGCCTGGTGATCCGCCCGGTGGGCGGGCTGCCCCTGCTCGACGTCAAGGAGGCCGGCTTCACCGCCACCGCCCGGGTGCTCAAGTCGGGCCTCGATCGCGCGGGGGCCGCCGTCCTCTGCATCGCGCTGTCGCCCCTCATGGCCGCCATCGCCCTGGCGATCCGTGTGAGCAGCCCCGGCCCCGCCCTCTTCCGCCAGGAGCGCGTGGGCCGGCATGGCCGGGCATTCACCCTCCTCAAATTCCGGACGATGTACCAGGGCGCCCACCACCAGCGAGACGCGCTGCTCGCCCACAACGAGCACGACGGCGTCCTCTTCAAGATCCGAAAGGACCCGCGGGTCACCCCGATCGGACGCTTCCTTCGCCGCTACTCGCTCGACGAGCTGCCTCAGATCTGGAATGTCCTGACCGGCACGATGTCGCTGATCGGCCCGCGTCCGCCGCTGCAGGCGGAGGTCGACGCCTACCCCGACGACCTGCGGCGCCGGCGCCTTCTGGTCAAACCGGGGATGACCGGCCTCTGGCAGGTCAGCGGCCGTTCGGACCTCTCGTGGGAGGAGACGGTGCGGCTCGACCTCGAGTACGTGGAGAACTGGTCGGTGCTGCTCGATGCCGCCGTGCTCTGGAAGACGCTCCGCGCCGTGACCTCGGGTCGCGGCGCGTACTGAGCGGCCCGGCGCGATCCACTCGCCGAGTCGGGATCTCGCCCGCGTCATCCGGCGTCCCGGCGTCGACATCGTCATCGCCGGCGACAGCCTCACCGCCGGCATGCACGCGTCGGACCCCCGGCGCAGCTATCCGGCCCTGGTCGTCGCGGCCCTCACAGCAGCCGGCGGCGGGCCGGCGTCGACGCACATCGCGGGCCTTCCCGGCGGGCGGGTCGAGGACCTCCTCCGGCGGCGCCCTCCGGCCGGTCGCCGGCTCGTGGTGGTCGAAGTGGGCACCAATGACTGGGTCGGATACCGGCCCCGCGGACCCTGGAGGGCCACACCGATCGCGGAGTTCCGACGGTCGTACGCCCGCCTGGTGCGGCGCCTCGTGGGCCGAGGGACCCCGATGCTGATCTGCCTGGGGGTCTGGGGACCGTCAGGGGAACGCAGCGAGGTCGGCGCGGCCCTTGACGGCTTCGACAGGGTGATCGCCGCGGAGTGCGGGGCTCGAGGCGGGCGGTTCGTGCCGCTCTCCGCCATTCACGACGACCCGGACGCGCGCGGTCCCGCCGGGCGCTCGACGCCCTTCGGGGTGTCCGACGAGACGCACCCCAACGATCAGGGTCATGCCCTCATCGCCGGCCTGGTCGCGGCGGCAGCTAGCCGGCGGGCGGTGTCCTGAGCATCTCCAGGGCAGCACGCGAGACCTCGGAGGCGCCCAGCTCCGAGAGCCCACCCACGCCGCGACAGATCGGCGACTCGCACCCCGAGAGCACCCCCCACCGGCCCAGCTCACACCAGCTTCCCCCCGGGCGGATGCCGCCCGGCTGGAGCACCCGGCGAGCCGCGCTCGGCTCCATCCCGGTGTGGCGGCCGTCCTCCGGCCCGAGAAGCACCAGGCTCGGCGTACCCACGGCGCCGGCCACCGACGACGCCGCGCTGCTGACACAGATCAGGAGATCGAGGCGTCGAACGACCTCGACCAGCTCACCGAAGGTCGTCCGCCCCACCGCCCGGATGGGAGCGACGGGTAGCTCGGAACAGACCTCCTCCTGAAGGGCCAGCTCGTTGGCCGAGCCGGTGAGGATGATGGTGGCGCCGACCTCCCGCTGCAGGGTCGAGGCGACCGCGGCGAAGCGGTCCGGCAACCACTGCTGGCAGGACCAGTCGGCGCCGGCGTGGATCCCGACCAGGGGCCGGCGCGCCCCGGCGATCAGGCGTCCGGCGGCTGCGATCTCCGCGGTGGACGGCCAGAGCTCCACGGGGCCGCCGTCATCGCTGATCCCCACCGCCGCCAGCACCCGCGCGTTCTCCCGCCGCGACGACTCGACGGAGGCGGCGGGAGCCGCGGCGTGCGTGTACCCGTCCGAACCATCGCTGACCCCGGCGCGGATCCGCGATCCGACAAGCCCGGCGAGGCGGCGCATGGGCCTGTTGCTGCGGTGCAGCACCAGAGTGGCGTCGTAACCGCGCCGCCTCAGCCTCAGGCCCAGGGCGGTGACAACCGCCCCCTTCTCGACTCGAGAGAGCGACGTTCCCTTGTGCTGGAAGTCCCTCCACTCGATCACCGCATCGACATACGAGCAACGGCTGAGCACGGGACGCGCGCTGCGCAGAGCCAGGACGTCGAGGCGCGCCCCGGGCAGCGCCGCGCGGAGGCTGCGCAGGGCCGGTGTCGCAGCCATAGTGTCGCTGAGGTGGCCGTACACGACGACCAGCACACTCCGGCAGCCGGAGAGATAGTCCACCTGGGGGGGAAGGAGAACCTCCACTGCCGCGTCTGCAGGCCCGGCCGTGACGGCCATGCTCAGAGCGTGCCACACCTGGAGGGGCTCGCTCCATGGGCGAGATGGCACCGGGGGTGTCCGCTATCGCCCATGCCCGCTGGGGCAAGGCGCGGTGGGGCGCTCCCGCTCATGCCGACGGCAGGGTATCCACCAGCCCCATGCCGGCGAGCAACCGCGCATAGCGAGAGGCGGTCCGGGGCGTCACGTTGATGAGCCGCCCCGACGAGCCCCCGGCGGCCACCCACCGGCACATGGCGAAGAGAGCGGACCCGCGAGACCAGATCGGACCGCTGAAGGCCCAGAGGCAGGTGTCGAGGGTGCCGATCAGCCAGCCGGGGTGCCCGCCCCGAAGCAGGCGCCGTTCGGCCCGACGGAGGTCGGAGAGGTCGTTCACGGTGATGAAGGGAGTCCAGCCGTCCCAGCGACCGGCGGTGTAGGTCATGGCGGTGAGCCCCCCGATGTCGACGACCGCCCGCGGCGGTCCCCCAAAGGCGGAGCTGGTGAACGCATACTCGAAACCCACCTCGCGCACGGCCTCGAGCACCCCGCGCCCCGGCGGGCCGGGCTGGAACTCGGTGAAGGGGCGGATCGGCTCGAAGAGGCGTCGCGCGGGGCTGTCGCGGACGAGTGCCCGCAGCGATCTCCCGCCGCTGGGGCTGGCTGCGCCGTCCGAGGGGGACCCGAGAGGGCGGGGGTGGTACCGCACCCGCACGTACGGCGGTCCCGCCCCGACCGCCACCCGCCGGGGCGACTGCGGGACGAGCGGGGCGTCCATCACCGGCCACCACCCGACTGGCGCGTGTTCCCGGCCGCCGAGCCGCTCGGCGACCTCGTCGACACTCCGGCGCAGCGTCGCCGAGAAGCGATCCAGGGGCGCTTCCGACTCGATCATCGCCCCACACCCCGCACTCGCGAGCAGGAGCTCGACCTGGGGTGCCAGGCCTCCCAGCTGGCGCGGAAGACGGGTCAGGGTGAGGGGCGGGCTGGACATCTGGGCGAAGCTCGCGGTGGTGAGCACCAGCCCGGCCGCGAGCGAGGTGAGGCCGAGCACGTCGGCCAGGGCGTGGAGGCTCTCGAGCTCCCGTGCCATCCCGGTCCAGAAGAGGAGTGTCGTGAGGACCCGCCCCTCGCGCGCCCAGGCGCGAAGCTGTCGATCGCTCGGATCGACGGGTGAGGACAGAGCCGGCCAGGGAGCGGGCGCTTCGGCGAGCACGGGGAAGGGTGGCCTCCCCGGATCGATCAGTTGAAAGGCGGTCCCCAGCCGCGAGAGGGCCAGGAAGTCGCGGTCGTCGTGCTGGCGGCCGTGGACGGAGTCCATCTGGCGGAGCGGCTCGGCGAGACGCTCCACCACCTCGGTCTGGGGCGTGCCGTGAATCCCCACCCAGCCCCGCCGGACCGCGGTCGGAACCCATCTCCCCACCAGCTCGGGATCCCCGAGGAGGAATCCGCGACGATCCTCCGCCCAGCGCTCCGCCATCCAGATGGTCTCGGTCGCGACCGAAGCCGTCTGCTGCGGCCGCAGCGCGGTGGCCCCGTCGACCGGCGGGCCGGCAAGCCAGAGCGTCTCGACCTCCCTCCCCTGGCTCAATCGACGCAGCCCATCCTGATCCCGTTCCGCGACCGCCAGCAGCCGCCGGTGGACGACCTCGGGGAAGGCGTAGGCGGCGAGCCCGACGCCGGGGGCGCGGCCCCGGCCCACGACGAGCAGGGTGCTCGGCAATCTCTCCGAGCTGGCGGCGAAGACCTCCTCGTAGAACGAGACGACGTCCGCGCTGCGGGAGCGGAACCGGACCCCGAGCTCATCGAGGGTGGGAGTGAGCACGGAGGGGCCCAGCGATGCGGCCTCGACATCGAATCGCCCGAGCATCAGAAGGACTTGCTCGAGGTGGTGAGCGCCGGTGAAGGTTCCGCCACGCATGTCGTTGGGATCACCGCCTCCGGGGGTCCCACCCCCGTAATGGCTACCCGTGGGCCGGGCGTCGAAGTAGCACTCGAAAAGCTTGCCCTCGGCCTCGGCCAGCCAGGCCAGGGTCGCGCAGACGGCGTCACGGTCCGGGTGATCGGCCGGAGCGAGGAAGAGGAGCAGCGACGGCCGGGGACGCGCCATCAGCAGAGGCTAGACCTCATGCCAGGACCTCGGTCGCCGAGCCCTGGCCTCACTCTCCGCCAGGCAGCGCTCGATCAGGTCGCGGGGGGGGTTCTCGAGGTCGGGAACAGCGCGAACGCGCGCCAGGTCGAGGCGCCACCGTCCCGCGAAGCGGATGCCGGTGGCGCGATCCGGGACCAGCAGGAGCGCGGAACGCCGGGCCTGGCGCCGCTCCAGCCAGGCGCGAAGCCCACCCCGCCCGGGGTGAACGGCGCCCGGGTCGAGGAGGCTGACGAGCCGCCGGCTGGCGGAGACGCCGAGCAAGCCGGCGGAGCCACCGGCGACGGGGAGCACCAGGGGACCATGGCCGGGCGCCGTCGCCGACAACCGAAATGCCAAAGCGCGGCGGAAGCAGCCGCGATCAGCGTCAGGGGCGGAGCGGGGCACGGTGCGCACCGCCGTCGGAACGGTGAGGGTGTCCGCGCGCCTCGCCGGCTTGGTCGCGACGGCGCAGCAGTCCCGCAGCGTCGACCTCGTAGTTCCGGAGGCAGCGGCGGTACCCGAACTCGAACCAGAGACCACGACGAAGGTCGACGGGCAGGCGGTGGGGACGCCGCCCGGTGAACCAGCCGGTGAGGCAGCCACGCCGCGTGTCACGCAGCCAGCGACGGCCGCGAGCGTCTCCTGCCAGCGTCTGCTTGGCCGCCAGGGCCCCGTTGCCGAGGGCGTAGCTGCGCTGACTGCGCAGGGCCACTCGACCCGAGCGAGTGCCGGCGGAGTGGAGCACCAGCGACCGTGGGGTCGTCAGCATCGGCACCCCGAGACCCTCCAGGCGCAGCTTGTAGTCGGTGTCCTCGCCGGCGGGAAACTCGGCACCGGCGCCGAGGTGGATGTCAAAGGCGCCGACCGCCTCGGCCACCTCGCGCCGGATGGCAAAGTTGGCCCCGATCCAGTCCCACCCCTGGGGCGGTCGCCGGGGCGTGGCGGCAGGGTCGTAGACCGCCTCGGCCGGGGTGATGGTCGGGCAGGAGGAGAGCGGTCCCACCGCTCCGTTGGGGGCGACGGCGCCGCCGACCAGGCCGATCTCGGGGGCCGCGGTGAACGCGGTGACGATCGTCTCCAGCCATGCCGGGTCCGCCTCGCAATCGTCGTCGAGGAAGCACACGACCTCGCCCCGAGCCTCTCGGAATGCTGCGTTGCGTGCCCGGCTCAACCCACGGCGGGCGAGGTGAACGTACCGCACACGCCGGTCGTCAAGGGCTACCGTGGTGGTCGCGGCCCTCAAGAGCGCCTCGGTGGCGGCGTCTCCCTGGCCCAGCACCACCACCTCCCAGTCCTCCCAGGTCTGGGCGCAGACCGACTGGATGGCGGCGCCGAGACTGCCCGGCCGAGTGGCCGGGATGCAGACCGAGACCCTCATCCCCGGCTCCTCATCCGCTGGCCCTTCCCCTGGAGCTCACGTTCGCATCCATCCGGGGTGGGGCGGCCGCCGTGACGGCGCCCCGGGCGCATCGACAGCACCTCGGCGTAGATCTCGAGGAGACGGTCGACCATCGCCTCCAGATCGTAGTCGCCGGCCCGGCGGCGCGCCGCGCGTCCGACCCTGGTCAGCAGGAGCTCGTCGGCGACCACGGATCCGACCCGCGCAGCCAGGGCGGGGACGTCACCCGGCGGCACCAGGAAGCCGTCGACCTGGTCGGTGATGACCTCGTCGAAGCCGGATCCGCGCGTCGCCACCACGGCCCGGCCCAGAGCCATCGCCTCGAGGCAGGCGTTGGCGAGGCTCTCCCAGTGCGAGGGCATCACCACCACCCGAGCCGCTTCCACGATCGGGAACAGACGGGCCTGGGACATCGAGGGCAGGAAGTGCAGACGCCCTGCAGCGTCGCCACACCGCTCCCTGGCCTTCGCCTGGAAGGAGCGCCCGGCCATCCCCATGTCCTCGCCCACGAACACGGCGTGGAGGCCGGGGCGGGATCGCAACACCGCCGGCAGGGCGTCGACCCAGGTGTCGAGCCCCTTGCGCTGCTCCAGGCGGCCGAAGTAGAGGACGTACTCGAGTCCAGCCAGTTCGGCGGGCACGGTCCCCATGTCGGACGCCGGGGACCGGATCCCGGTGGGCACCACCGCGATGGTGGTGCGGTCAATTCCCCAGCGACTGGCCACGCGGTCGGCCAGAGCCGCCGAGGGGGAGATGACCCTGGCGCTGCGCCGGACCTGCGAGCGCTCCAACCAGCGACTCGCGGACTGACGCCGTCGCTGGCCCCACGGGACAGCGTTCAACTCCTCGATCAGGAAGTGGGGCGTGGCCAGACGGGTGACGATCGGCGTCCGGCTCCGGTGCGAATACCACCAGCACTCGGCTCCCCATTCCGACGCCTGGACGATGTCCAGGGCGCCGAGGCGCCGCAGCGCCCGCGCCACGCCCCAAGCGCGCGCCAGCACCCGGGGCTGGAGGCTCGGCGTGGGGATGCGGTGGATGTGCACGGAGTCGACCGTCTCGCTCCGGAGCCTCGCCACCCCCGGCACGAGGACGTGAACCTCATGGCCTCGGCCAGCGAGTACCCGTGCCGTCTTGTCTGTGTAGCTCCCGATCCCGCCACCGTCGGGAGGGAGACCGGGGCTCACCATGGCGATCCTGAGGCTGCGAGCACCGACGCGCAGAGCGGAGAGGTCCTCGCGTTTGGTCGCGGGCCCTGCGCGGGCGGCCACGTCAGGGAGCCGGTCGCCGCCCCGAGACGGCGTAGGACTCGGCAAGGACGAGTGACACCCTCCGAATCCCCTCTCCGCGCCGCGAAACCCAGCGCCAGAGTGCCGACGTCGCCCTCAGCGCAGGGACTTCGGCCGGCCTGGGAATGATCGGGTATTGCTTGGTCCCCCGGACATAGACGGGCAGTCCGAAGATGACCGGCCGGACCTTCACGTCGACGAGTCCGGCCTCGGCGAAGGCTCGGCACATCTCCCGAACCGGGATGTACGTCTGCCAGAACTCGGGGTCCAGCTTTCTGCCGGTGAGGCGCCTGGCCATGGTGTGGGGGCCGAACCAGCGCTCGCGTCCGGTGCCCCGCCAGAGCGAGATGGGGGTCTTGGTGACGATGACCGCGCGTCCACCCGGCGCCACCAGATCCTCCAACCGGCGGACGATGGAGCGCCACTCCGGAACGTACTCGAGCACGCGGACGCTCATCACCCGGTCGAAGGCGCGGTCCGTGACGAAGCTGGCCGCGTCACCCTGCACGAAGGTGACGTTCGGCTCCCTCACCGCTTCTCGAGCCCGCTCCAGCATCTTCTCCGAGAGGTCGAGAGCCGTCACCTCGCCGGCCTTCTCCGCGAGCAGCGGCGTCCAGGTTCCCGGGCCGCAGCCGATCTCCAGGGCCGACCCGGCCGGGCCGTCTCCCAACTCCTCGACGAGGACCTGCCGAGTCAGCCACTTCTCGAGCCGCGTGACCCGGTTCTTCTCCCACCGCATGTCGCGGTAGTAGCCGGCCGCACGGTCGAAGACCGAGGCGATCCCCTCCTGCACCCGCCGACCGTCGTCCAATCGTGTCCGCACCGAGGGGTCGCCGGGCACCGAGACGCTGGCTGCACACATCGTACCCGCATCGTACGCAGCGTCCTCCGTGGCGGCCATGGGACAGCCAACACCCGGTCTGGGACACGTGCCTCATCCCGGGGCGACGCGCCCATTCCCCGCAGCGCCGATGGACCGCAATCTGCGATGAGGAGTAATAGCGTAGGTCCCTGCTGGTGGCAGGGATCACCGCGGGAGGGTCCGACGTGCGCGGTGACGGTGCGAAGAAGCGGCCCCGGTTCGCGGTCTGCGCGAGCGTGGCCCTGGTGGCGGCCGCAACCGCGGCGTCGGTCGGCCCTGTCCGCGCAGCCTCCACCAACATCGTCCAGGACACCTTCCAGCGTGCCAACCAGAGCGGAGGCTGGGGCACCGCCTCGGACGGGATGACCTGGTCCTCCGGCGCGGGCCTATCGATCTCGTCGAATGAGGGGGTGATCACCGCCCTCAGCTCCTCCAGCGACTTCGAGATCCTGGGCACCGCCACCACTGCCGACGGCAACGGCCTGGTCCGTTTCGCCAGCACCCAGTCGGGCTTGACCGGCATGATCCTGCGCCACCAATCCAACGGCAACATGGACCTGGTCCGGTACAACGGCAGCGGCCAGTTCCAGTTCATGGTCGACTCGGCCGGGAGCTGGAGCGTGGTGTCCAGCACCGCCTACTCGATCACGCCCGGCACCTTCTACTGGCTGAGGGCCGAGCTTCAGGGAACGAACGTCTCCTACAAGGTCTGGCCTGACGGCACCACCGAGCCTTCGGCCTGGACCTGGTCGGGGACCAGCTCAACCATCACGGCCGCCGGAACCATGGGCCTGTACGGCTATGCCCAGTCGGGCAGCGAGGTCGAGTACGACTCCTTCTCGGTGGCGCCGCTCGGCGTCGTGAGCGGACCCACGGCGGCACTGACCCTGAGCCCCCCGTCCACCCCGGTCGGCGGCACCGTCACCGCCAGCGCCTCAGGATCATCGGCGGGCACCTACCCGATCTCCACCTACGCCTTCAACTTCGGCGACGGCACCACCGTCGGTCCGCAGGCGAGCTCGACGGCAACCCACGCGTACTCGACGGGCGGCGTCTTCCCCGTCACGGTGACGGTCACTGACAGCGCCGGTGACAACGCGCAGGCGACCGTCTCGGAGACGGTCGGGCAACCCGTGGCAGCGCTCACCGTGACCCCGTCCGCGGGCAACCCACCCCTTGCGGTGACCGCCAGCGGCTCGGCGTCGTCGGACGCGAGCGGCGTCGCCATCACCGCCTACACCTTCAACTTCGGGGACGGCACCATCATCGGACCGCAGGCAAGCCCGACCGCCGGCCACACCTACACCACCACCGGCGGCTACACCGTCAGCCTGACCGTCACGGACGTCACCGGCGCCACCGCGATGATCACCGCCCCGGTCACCGTGGGCGCACCCTACATCGTCCAGGACACCTTCCAGCGGCCGAACCAGAGCGGTTGGGGCACCGCCTCCGACGGGATGACATGGTCCTCGGGCTCGAGCCTCTCGATCTCCTCGAACGAGGGACTGATCAGCAACTCTGCCGCCAGCAGCTTCGCCACGCTGGGCTCCGCCACCACCGCCGATGGCAACGCCCTGGTCCGGTTCCTGGTCGGGTCCACCTCGGCCGACACCGCCGGCATCATCATGCGCCATCAGTCCAACGGCAACATGGATCTGGCGCGCTACGACGGCAACGGCCACCTTCAGTTCCTGGTCATGTCCGGCGGGAGCTGGACGGTGGTCTCGCAAACCTCCTTCTCACCCAGCGCTGGAAGCTTCTACTGGCTCCGTGCCGAGGTCCAGGGCAGCAGCGTCTACCTCAAGGTCTGGGCTGCGGGATCCACGGAGCCCTCGGCGTGGACGTGGTCGGGGACCAGCAGCACGATCACTGCCGCCGGGGAGATGGGCCTGTACGGGTTCGCGGCCTCAGGGACACCCGTCAAGCTCGACTCCTTCTCCGTCGCGACCGTGAGCGCCGCTCCTCCGAACTCGACGATCAGCGGAACGGTCACGGACAGCAGCAGCGGATCCGACATCGGGGGAGTCACGGTGTCCACGGTCCCGTCCAGCACCACCGCGACCACGAGCTCATCGGGCGCCTACTCGCTGCCGGTGGCCGCCGGACTCTACACGGTCGTATTCACCGCATCCGGCGTCGGTTACAACGACAACGACGTGGCCGGCGTCACCGCGCCCGCAGCCGGCAGCGCCACCGCCAACCAGACGCTGGTGGCGATCCCCGCCGAGGTGGGGATGGACACCTTCACGCAGCCCGACCAGACAGGAGGTTGGAGCCCCTCCACCGATGGTCAGAGCTGGACCAGCGACATCGCCAGCCCGCCCAATGGTGTGCCCATCAACGGCACTGGGGTCACGGGCAATCAGGCATGGGTCGACACCTCGGGATCGACGCTGCAGGACCTCGACACCTGGATGGGGTACCCGTACGCAAATCAGCAGGTCACGGCGGACGTCGACATCAGCACGGTGCTGCACGACACCTCCTATCAGCACGGGGCGCGGCTCCTGGCTCGGGTGCAGGGCAGCAGCACCAGCTGGAACGCCGTCGTGATGACGATCGACCCTCCTGATGGCTCCAACCCGATACCCCCCGGGTCCAGCCAGGCGTGCACCGCCGGTGACATCTCGCTCTGGGTCACCATCCCGAGCAGCTGGACCGAGCTTGCCATGGTGTGCCAGACGATCACCCCGGGTACGACCTATCACGCCATGCTCGACGTGATCGGCGACCTCGTCGAGGGCCAGGTATGGACGGGGAGCAGCGCTCCCGGGTGGCAGATCAGCGCGACCCAGAGCAAGCTGCTGGGCGCGGGAGAGGCGGGCACCCGCACCACCGGATCGTACGTTGACTGGGCGAACTTCCAAGAGGTGCCGATCACCCAGATCAGCGGACAGGTCACCTCCGCCGCGAGCGGCCTGCCCATCGCCGGTGCCAGCGTCACCCTGAGCAATGGGCTGACGACGACGACCGACAGCAACGGCGACTACAGCCTGAGCGGCTCCCCCGCCTCCCTGGCCGGCGGCACCTCCTACACGGTGACGGCCGCAGCGAGCGGTTACTCGACCGGCTCGAGCCCGGTCACTCCCGTGTGGGGAGGCACCAGCACGGTCAGCTTCAGCCTGACGTGAGGTCCGCCGGGCCAGATGCCCCCCCGAGCGCCCCTGGGCGGCGCGGCCCCGTTCCGTATCAGCGCGCCAGCATGCGGGCTTCGCCAGTTGGTAGGATGCCTGGCTCGTACGCGTGACAGCATCAGGGAGAGCCCGCCATGAAGCTGAGGCGCCGATCGCTCGCGCTGGCCCTCGCCGGGACTTTGGTCGGAACGACGTTCGTCTTGCTGGCCTGGTCCGCGGCACCGGCTGTCGGAGCCTCCAGCGGCCCTGCCGGAGGCGTCAACGTCGAGCCGTCCATGCGGCCCTGGCGCTATGTCGGGGCCAACCCCCAGAGCTGGTGGTGTCAGCCACCGAATTGCACCTCGGACTTCGCCAACCCGGTCGCGACCGCGACCAACGAGATGCAGCAGGCCAAGGCGCTCGGTGCCCAGAACATACGCCTGGAGATTCCCTGGCCCGTGATCGAAACCTCGTCGGGAGTGTATGACTGGAGCCGCGCGGACGCCATCTTCCAGGCGGCGAGCCAGGTGGGCATCACCATCGAGCCGATCCTCATGTGGACACCGCAATGGGCCGGCGGTGGCGCCCTGCTCACGGATCCTCCATCGGCCGCTGAGATGCAGGCCTTCGCTCAAGCCTTCGCCCAGCGCTACGACCCGGTGATCCGGCGCGGCGTCGAGATCTGGAACGAGGAGGATGGCGGCAAGTACTTCACGGGATCGGCTGCGACCTACGTGAGCCAGATCCTGAATCCCGCCTATACCGGGATCAAGTCGGTGGATTCCAGCATCCCGGTGATTCTGGGCGGTACCGGCTCGGACACCGACGGCTCGTTCCTCCAGGCCGTCATCTCCGCGGGGGGGCACTTCGACATCGCCGCCTTCCACAACTACTCCGGCTCGGAGATCACCCAGGCGCAGTCGTACCAGACGATCCTGGACAGCGCAGGTCGATCCGGCACCCCCATCTGGCTCGGTGAATACGGGTCGGAATCGGGGACGAGCAGCCAGGTCACGCTGATACAGCAGGTGCTGGGTCAGTCCTCGCCGATCGCCATGGCTCAGTGGTACAACCTTCGCGACACGGACTCCTGGGAGTGCTGCCCCGCCGTGGATGTGGACGCCGGGACCTGGGGGCTGCTGACCTCCGGATTCAGCCAGAAGAGTTCCTACACCACCATGCAGGGGTACCTCACCGGCCGGACGGCGGCGCCGCCGCCGGCGTGGTCGGCACCCGCGACCCCCACCCCCCCGCCTCCGACCCCCACACCCGACTCCTCGCACTCGCCCACCTCTAGCACTCCGGCTCCGAGCTCCCCCGCCCCCAAGTCCCCCACCCCCGGCTCCTCAGCTCCGGGCTCCTCTGCTCCGAGTTCCTCCGCTCCCAGCTCCTCCGCCAAGAGCTCTCCGGCGCCGAGCTCCGCCGCTGCGAGCGCCCACGGTCCGAGCAGCTCGCCGGCGGCCGGTCCGTCGGGGGGACCAGGTCAGCCCTCGCCCTCTGCCGCGGCACTCGCCACGCCAGGCCATGGATCCACCCAACCCCCCGGCGGTGGGATGCCGTGGGCGCCGTTCGCAGCCGCCGGGGTGGTGCTCGTCCTCCTCGCGGTCGGAGCGGCGGTTTGGGCGGTACCCGGTCTGCGGCGCGTTCTTCCCTTCAAATAGGGACGCTCAGCACTCAGCGCACCGCTTTCTTCACAAGCGCTGTGATATCTGCCTCTTCGGTTGCCGTCAACTTCAGGAGCGCGTACGAATTCGGCCACATGGCGCCGTCGTCGAGGTGCGCCTTGTCGCTGAAGCCGAGCGTCTGGTATCTGGCTTTGAACTTCCCTGCGTTTTGGAAGAAGCAGATGACGTTGCCGTCCATGGTGTAGGCCGGCATTCCGTACCAGGTCTTGGGTGCGAGGGCCGGTGCTGCCGCCTTGATCAGAGCGTGGAGTTTCTTGGCAATGGCGCGATCCGGTTCCTGCATCTTCGCGATCGCGGCGAGCACTTCGGCTTCCCCGTCGGCCTTGGCCGCCTCCGCCTTCAGTTCCCGGACGCGCTCCTTCATCGCCGCGCGTTCCTCGGCCGAGAATCTCGCGGTGCCGCTCTTGGGCGACTTCTCTCTGTCCGCCATTGCAGTTTCTCCTCCCTGCGAGGTTTGATCGCGACGAGCCGCTACTGGCAGCGGCGGGACGATCCCGAGCCGGATCAGGCCGCCCGGGTGCGCGGTGTCCGAATGCGCCGTACGGCCTTGCTCACGGCATCACGAAGCTGGTCGCGCTCGTCGACGGTCAGCACTCGCAGCAGCAGGACGAGCGCCGGGAAGACCACCAGGCCGCTCGCGATCCCCGCGGCCAGCCCGGCCCGCGGCATGACCTGTGCGACGACCAGGCTCATACCCGCGGTGGCCACCAATGCCTTGCCCAGCCGGACCAGAGTGGCCCCGGCGAAGGCCTTGCGGGTGAGGCCGATTCCGATCCCCGCGATGACGAGCTCGGTCAGAAGAAGGCTGATCGCCGCACCGATCGCCCCGTTACCCGTGCGGTGCTGGAAGTAGGGGATGAGAATCAGGTTGCAGATCGGGTTGAAGACGCTCGCGAGCGCCATCACCTTGGTCCAGTCCATCTGCCGCCTGCGGGCGATCAGGACCTGGTTGACCATGGTGCCGAAGTACATGAGGGGGAGGCAGCCCGCCAGGATCATCATCACCGGAACGGACTCGGCGTAGGCGGAGCCGTAGAGCAGGTGGATGAGAGCCGAGGCCACCAGGATGGTCCCGGCACAGACCGGCATGCTCAGGATCAGGACCAGCTCGATCGAGTTTCGTGCCGTGCGCCAGATCCGGTCGCCGCCCTCCTCGGCTCCCTTCACCATCTGGGGCAGCCAGGCGGTGGAGAGGATGGTGGGGATGAACATCAGCGTCCCGAACAGCTTGGTCGGAAGCGCGTACCAGCCCAGGACGGTGCTCGTGGTCATGACTCCGACCATCAGGTCGTCCACCCAGAGGTAGATGGTGAAGAAGGCGGCGAAACCCCAGTAGGGCAGGGAGGCGACGAACAGTGAGCGCATTCGAGCCACCGTGACCCGCCAGTCGATCCGGGTGAGACCGCGCACCCAGAGGAAGTTGAGCCCCATGACGGCAGCCATCACGGTGATCGAGGTCAGCAGGAGGCCGATGGCGCGGACACCGAGCAGCACCAGGGCGATCGCGCCCGCCGAGACCAGTGTCTTGGTGATCACCCCGTTGTAGGCGAGATACTTCATCTTCTCGGCGGCCTGGAACGCTGACTGGATCGGCTCGGCGAGCAGGTAGAAGATGCACATCCCCCAACCAAGCGCGATGGCGATCCCCTCGTCCGGCCCGAGGTGACCGAACAGCGCGATCAGGATCACGGCGCCGAGCACGGGCAGGGAGATGAGGCCACGGAGGACGATCGACGTGCCGATCAGCTCCGGCGCTCGCTCCGGATCTGCGGCAACCTCGCGAACCAGAAGCGGCTGCATCCCCAGCCCAATCAGGACGGTGAGCACCCCTCCGGCGGCGACACCCAGGGTGTAGATGCCGATCTGCGCCGGGCCCAGTATGCGGGGGACCACCAGCGACCAGACGAGGCTCACGCACCAGGTCGAGACCTGACTGCCGGTGAGCAGCACGACGTTGCGGGCGAGGACCGCGCTGGATCGGCGTGCGCCTCGTACAGGGGCGGCCGCTTCGACCACTGCCACGTCTGACACGATAGGGGAGCTACGGTGCGTGGCCAATGGTGATCGCCGGAAGGCGCGCCCAGGGATCACGGCTCTGGGCGGGACATCCGCCCAGCACCCACGGCCGATGTCCCGGCATCTCAGCCCGGTCGATCGCGGCCGCCGGCCGGCCCGTCCACCGCCCAGATCGCCGCCAGCCGCCGGCCGGCGCCGCGGAGGCCGAAGCGCCCTTCCGCCGCCTCCGCCACGGTGCTGCGCGGCGCGCCGCTCCGCAGGGCGTCCGCGATCGCACCCGCATAGGCGCCGGCACCGAGCCCCGAAGCGCGGAACCCATACGGCTGCCCCAGCATCTCGGTGAACGGGTAGACGGGGAGGGTGACCACGGGAGTGCCCTGAAGAGCCGCCTCGGCAGCCACGTACCCCCACTCCTCGAAGAGACTGGGGAAGAGCAGTGCATCGGCTGCACGCATCCGCCGGTGGACCTCGACGGCTGGCAGCCGGCCACGCACCGTCACCGCGACCGCTCCGGGGAGGCGGTCGAGCCGATCCTGGATCGCGCCGACGTTTCCACCGACCAACTCCAACTCCACGGCCCGCCCCTCGCCAGTCAGAATCGCGACGGCGTCGAGGGCGAGGCCGACGTTCTTGCGCGGGTGGCCGAGGTCACCGCAGCAGAGGAGCAGACGGTGCGGGTCACCGGGACCCCTCCCCTTCGCACCGTCATCCCGAGGCTCGCCCAGCGCGCGGGCCGGCGGGGTGCACTGGACCGCGTCGAAGCCACGCCGGCGCAGCTGTTGGGCCAGGATCTCGGTGGGCGTCACCACGATGTCGGCCGCGCGGTATCCCCGCACATCGTTGCGGTAGTGGAGGACCCCCTTGACCGCCAGCCCGGCGCGGCGGGGGAAACCGCCCCCACTCTGCCGCCAGGTGCCGGTGGCCCGTCCCAGGACCGAGTGGGGGTGGTACCACGCTGCCACGTACACCCGCTCGGCCAGGGGCCGGACCGTGGCCGCCAGGTGGGGGTGATTGAGGTGAGCCGCATCGAACCCGTGACCGATGCGCGGGCGCGCTGCCGCCAGCGCGGTGTCCAGCCGGCGGGCCGCGTATCCGGGGGAGAGCCGCTCCCTCCGGCGCTGCGCGGTGGTGATCGGCCCCATCCCCAGCGACACCACCCGAATGCCCTGCAGGCGGCCGCCCAGATCGGCGGCGAGCTCGTCGTCTGCCACGAGCAGGGTCACGTCGTCCACCGCCGTCGCGGCGGCTGCGGCCACCTGCTCGACGTAGGTGTTGACCCCGCTGAGGGTACCGTCGTGGATACCCACCAGAACGCGGAGGCCGCGACCCTCCCCGGTGGTGCGCCGGGCGGGCACGGCGATCGGTGCAACGCTCATGGTGGCAACCATCGTCGCCCATGCCGGCCGGCCGGCACAACTGAGATCCCGGCATGAGTACCGGGACATCCCGGTCCCCGAGATGGGCGGTCGCGGCCGCCTGACCGGGACCCCTGCCGCGCCCAACCCGGTGCGACCGGCCCGGAACCCCGCCCCTCCCATGGCCGGGATCGCGTGCGCTGAATACGATCGCAGCGTCATGGCCATCCACTCCAACCCGTGCCCACCGGGATGAGCCGCGCGCCCTCCGCACCGGGCACGGACCTGGCGGCAACGGACGCCCGCCGTCGCATCCTCCTGATCTGCCCCGAGCCGCCCGCACCACCGACCTGGGGCTTTGCGCTGCGCGTCTACCACCTCGGTCGCGAGCTGGCTCGCCACCACGACGTCACCCTGCTCACCTACGACAGGGGCGACCCCAGCCGCGACTGGCGCCACCTGGAAGAGCTGTTCCGGGTGCGCCGGGTCGAGGTGCCGAGTTCGGCGCACGGCAAGCGCAGGACGCAGCTGCGCTCGCTGCTCTCTCGGCGTTCCTACCACCTCGGCTCGCTTCGCACGGGGGCAATGCAGCGGGCCATCGACGAGCTCACGGCCGCAGAGCGTTTCGACGTGATCCAGGTCGAATCCAGCCAGATGTCCGGCTTCGACTTCCCCTCGGGGCCGGCGCTCGTGCTCGACGAGCACAACGTGGAGCACGAGCTCATGCGCCGGGTCGCATCGGTCGAGAGCTCGTGGCTTCGCCGCGTCTACCAGGGCATGGAGCAGCGCAAGGTGCGAGACGAGGAGATCGCCGCCTGGCGGCTCGCCGACGGCTGCACGGTGACCTCGGTCCAGGACGAGCGCACCGTTGCCGAGGCGGCGCCCGCAACGCCCACGAGGGTTATCACCAACGGCGTCGATCTCGAGCACTTCGCACCCGTCCCTGGCGCAGTCACCCCGGACAGCATCGTCTTTGTCGGCAGCATCAACTACCGACCCAACACCGACGCCGTCCTCCACTTCGCGACGCGGATCCTCCCCCTGGTGCGGCTGGCCAGGCCGGCGGCCACCTTCGCAGTGGTCGGCCAGGGCGCTCCGGCAGCCGTCCGGCGCCTCGAGGGGCCGGGAATCCGCATCCTCGGGGGCGTTCCCGACGTCCGGCCCCACCTCGCCGACGCCGCGGTGGTGGTGGTCCCGCTCCGGATGGGCGGCGGCACCCGACTCAAGGTGCTGGAGGGGCTCGCCATGGGCAAGGCTCTGGTGAGCACCTCGCTCGGCTGCGAGGGCATCGACGTCGAGGATGGCCGGCACCTGCTCGTCGCCGACTCACCGGAGCAGTTCGCCGAGGCGGTCGTCGGGCTCATGGCCGACGCCGAGCTCCGGCGCGAGCTGGGTGCGGCGGGACGTGTGCTGGTCGAGCGCAGGTATGGCTGGGCGACGGCCGCAGCGGAGCTGGAGGCCTTCCACCGACAGCTCTCCGGCGCCACCCGTGCCGGCAGCACCCGGCCAGTCCCAGCGGCGCAGGCCCTGGCGACGGGAGGGCCCTCGTAGGATGTCCGCCGCACTCGACCGTGGGGTCTTCACCGACGGCTCGTACGCCGACATCTTCCGGCCCGACACCAGCAGCGACCCCTTTCACGCCCTCTACCGTCGCAAGCGCGACGACGTCCTCGACGCCCTCGCCCGGCGGCCCGGGGGCAGTCACATCCTCGACCTCGGCGGGGGCATGGGACGGATCGCGGTGCCCTTGGCGACCCGCCACTCGGTGACCCTGTGCGACATCTCGGAGCGGATGCTGGATCTGGCCGCCGCGAACGCCCAGCGTGCCGGCGTGCCGGACGGGCACCTGGTCCTGCGCCGGCTCGACGCCGGCAGGCCACTGCCCTTCCCGACGGCGAGCTTCGACGCCGCTGTCGCTCTCGACCTGCTGGTCCATCTCCCGGACCCGGTGGCGACCCTGCGCGAGCTGCACCGGGTGCTTCGACCGACAGCCGTGCTCCTCGTGGACATGACCAACTCCAACCCGCTGTGGACGCTGCGCTACCCGCGCTACGTGGGGCGGCGTCCGCGGAGGTGGGTCGCCACCTGGCGCGGAGGAGGGGTGCTGCCGGATTGGCAGGAGATCGTCCACCACCACCGGCGCCGCGAGTTCGAACTGATGCTGTCCGACGCCGGCTTCCGGGTGAGCGGTCGCCGGGACTACGGACCGCGGCTCTCCCCCAAGTGGTTCCTGCGCCGCTGCCACCCACGCTGAGGCGTGAGCATCCGGCACGGTCCCGGGACATCCGCCCACAGGGGCGGGGACATGGGCGGTGGACCCTGAGGTTGCTCCCATTCCGGTCCTGGTTGATCCGATCGAGAGTATGGATTCATGAGATTCCTCGAAACCCTCTTCCGCCACCGGTTGCTCGCGATTGCCCCGGTGATCCTCGGGCTCCTCGTGGCCGCGGGCTACGAGGTGGCTCAGCCGCACTCCTACACCTCGACCGGTGACCTCTGGGTCGACGCCACGACCCCCGGCCAGAGCACCGCCGGGACCAACACGTACGTGGACCCCTCGACCAACCAGCAGCTGGTCATTCAGGAACTGCTCACCAGCCGCTCCTTCGACATTGCCGTGGGTGAGCGGGGCGGGCTGGCCGCTTACCTGGGCGCGCATCCTGGCGGCGTGGCCACGGGCCTGGCCGCGATTCCGGGCCTGAAGAACCTCCTGAGCTCGTCCCAGGCGTCCGTCGACGACCAGATCGTGACCCTGCTCGCGACCGAGGTGACCGTGGCCACGGCCGGACCTCAGATCGACACCGTCACCGCCACCGGGCCGACCTCCGCCATCGCCGCCGGAACCGCCAGCGCGGTCATGGCCGAGTACGCGACCCAGGTGGCTCAGGAGCAGACAGCCAGCGACCAGCTGGCCGTGACGTACTACAGCCAGCAGGTCGGTCAGTCGCTGGTCGCCGAGCAGACCGCGGAGCAGAGCCTCGAGAGCTTCATGGCGGCGAACCCCAAGGTGCCCGCCGACGGCACCGGCAACGCCACCGCCACCGCGCTCATCCAGGCAGCGACCGACGCCACCAACGCCTACCAGTCGCTGCTCCAGCAGTACGACACCGCCGAGCTCACCCTCGAAGACGTGTCGAACAACGTGGGCTTCCGGGTGATCGACGCACCCCAGGCCGGAACACCGGTCAGCACCACCAAGAAGCTGCTGGGCGCTGGGCTCGCCGGGCTGCTCGTGGGCATCATCGTCAGCCTGCTGATCATGAGCGCGCTGACCGCCGCGGACAAGACGGCGTACCGCGCGGAGGACATCAAGCGCGCCCTCGGCCTGGAGGTGGCGGGCAGTATCGGGCGCGTCGCGGGCGGCACGTCCGGTGCCAGCCCCCAGGGGACCCAGGCGTGAGCGGACACCCCCTCTCGCACCCGGCCCTCTCTCGGGTGTCCCCCTATCGCACCGCCGACGCCCCCGAGCAGGCACGGCCCGCCACCGCCGAGGCACAACGGGCCCAGTCGCTGCTTCCGCGCTCGGTGCTTCAGGGATGCCGCGAGGTGCTTCAGCGAATCAGCGATCAGGAACCGCGCAGCTACGGCGTGACCAGCAGCCTGCGCGGCGAGGGCCGCAGCACCGTCGCAGTCGGGATGGCCCTCGTCCAGTGGCTCGACTACGAGCGGCGCACTGTGCTCGTCGACCTCGACCTCGAGCACCCCACCCTCCACGAGCGATTCGGGGTCAGCGACGGGACCGGGCTTGCGGACCTGGCTGATGGCCATTTCGCGATGGAGGACTACCTCCAGCGAATCGCCGGCGACGTGTGGCTGCTGAGCGCCGGACGGCTGCGGGAGGACGCCCCCCGGACCCTCGCGAGGCTCGCCCAGGGCACGGTCCTCCCTCAGCTCGGGGAGTGGGCGGATGCGCTGGTCTTCGACCTGCCTCCCCTTCTGGGGTCGCCGACCGGCCTGGAGGCCGCCAGGCTCTGCGCCACCCCGGTGATGGTGGTCCGGGCCGGGCTCACCCCTCTGCCCATCGTCAAGCGAGCGACGGACAGCCTCCCGGTGGCCCCACCGGTGGTGCTCAACGGTGTCCGCTCCGCTCTCCCGGCCTGGATCCGGCGAGCCACGGGTGACTGGAAGACGTGATCTGGCCACTGCTGGCGTCGTTCGCACTGGTCGGCGTCGCCCTGATCTGGCGTGAGCGGGCCCGGAAGGCCCAGATGGCAGCCCTGGTGGTGACGGCGATCGCCCTCGGCTACGCCTGGATCAATCTGGGCAAGGTCTGAGGCCGTGGCGGTCACCGCCCTGAGCGTTGCCGACCTCCAGCGCAACGAGCGTCTGCGCCGCGCCCTTCTCGGCGGCGCCGGGGTTGCCGTCGCAATCCTCCTCGGGTTCGCCGCCGGCGCGATCGGCAAGAGCCAGGATGCGATCGGGCTTGCGATCGCCGTGGCCCTGCCCGTCATCTGGTGGTGGGCTCCGGCGACCGGGGTCGTCACCCTGCTGGGCTGCTCCGCGGTCATCGAACAGTTCCAGTACTCGATCGCGGGCAAGCCCGGGCTGGACGCCTTCACCGACAAGATCCCCTTCTTCACGAGCCTCCAGGGTGGCTTGGGCCTCAGCGGTCTGGTGTTCAGCCCCGCCGACCTCGCGGTGATCGTGCTGCTGCTGGTCTGGCTGACGCGCGGAGTGACCCGGGGGGACCTGCGACTCCCGCGCTCCCAGGTGTCGGCGGCCGTGGCCGTGATGGTGCTGCTCGCCCTGATCGCGCTCCTGCGCGGGTCGGGTCTGGGTGGCAACGACACCCGGGCCGCGCTCTGGGAGGTCCGACCCTGGGTCTACATGGGCGCCACCTACCTCTTCGCGTCGCAGTTCATCACCACACGCCGAGCCTTCCAGGCGGTGCTCTGGACCGTCGTGCTGGGCAGCGGCTTCAAGGCGATTCAGGGCGTGTACATCTGGTTGCAGACCCGCGGCCTCAACCTGGGCACGGCACCCGCGATCCTCGCTCACGAGGAGTCCTTCTTCTTTGGGCTGTTCGCAATGCTCACACTCGCTCTCTGGCTGTACCGGCAGCGGGGATGGCTGCGGACCACGGCCACCGCCCTCCTCCCCCTGGTGCTCATCGCCGACTTCGCCAACGCCCGGCGCGACGCGGTCCTGATCCTGGGCGCCGGCACCGTCGTGATGCTGGTCGTCACCTACGCGGCGCTCCCCGAACGCAGGGCGATGCTGCGCCGTGTCGCCGTGGCGGCGCTCCTGGTGAGCGCGGTCTACTTCCCCGCGGAGTGGAACGGCAGCGGCACGCTTGCGGAACCCGCCCAGGCGGTGCGCTCGGCGATCGCCCCCAATGCGCGCGACCAGCTCTCGGATCAGTACCGGACCGACGAGGACGCCAACATCGGGGACAACATCACCCACGGCAACCCCCTGCTGGGCACGGGTTTCGGGGTACCCATCGACTACGGCTACGTTCCCATCACCAACATCCAGAACGTCGACAGCATGATCCTCTGGGAGCCGCACAACGACGTGCTCTACGTCTGGATGCGCATGGGCCTCCCCGGCGAGCTGGCCCTCTGGCTCCTGATCGCCGCCGGCATCCTCACCGGGACGCGGGCAACACGCTCCAAGGACCGGGAGGTGGCCGTCCTCGGCGCCGTGGTCGCCTCCGCCACGGTCGGCTGGCTGCTGATCGGCTACACCGACATGGGATTCACCTGGTTCCGGATCGCCATCGTGTTCGGTGGCCTGCTCGGCCTCCTGCACGCCAGAATGTCCCGCGACCCGTCGCTGCAGGCCCATGCCCGCAACGATGTCGCTGCGGCCCCATCGGCGCGACCTGCCGCTTTCGGGACACCACCCCCGCGCCCGCAGCCGGCCGCCCTGCTCTCGGCCGTGAGGGATGACGGCCTGTGATCGTCGACGCCGGTGGCGGAGCCGGTGAGCGGTCGGTGAGCACGCAGCGGGGGGCTTCGCGAACCTCCGCGGGGAGCCGGGCACGGCTGGCCGGCACCCAGAGCCTCGCCTACCTCACCAACCACGTGGTCAATCGCGCTCCCAGTCACGGGTTGCGCCGCCTCTGGTACCGGCATGTCCTGGGCATCGAGGTGGGGGCCAGGGCCCGGATCCTCCTCGGGCTCCGCCTCTGGATCTACGGACCGGGTCAGATCCGGCGCTCGCAGATCCGGATCGGCTCCGGCACCTGGATCAATCGTGATTGCGCCCTCGACACCCGAGGCGGGCTCGCGGTCGGCGACCACGTGAGCATCTCCCCCGAGGTCGTGGTGCTCACCGCCGACCATGACCGGGACGATCCGCGGTTCCCGCTGCGCCACCGCCGGGTCGTGATCGAGGACCACGTCTGGATCGGGATGCGTGCCCTGATCCTGCCCGGGGTCCGCATCGGCAGGGGAGCTGTGGTCGGCGCCGGGGCGGTGGTGAGCCGCGACGTCGAGCCCCTCTCGATCGTCGCCGGGGTACCCGCACGGGTGGTCGGCCACCGCAGCCCGAACGCCCTCGGCTACGCGCTCGACACCGCGCCCGTCCCGCTCTTCGAGTAGGAGGAGCCGGGGGGCGCCCCGCCTCGCTCTTTCGACCACCGATTCCGTGTATGCGCGGTATGCACGCTCGCCGCAGGGCCAACGGCGCACCCGCGCCTCCCCGGGAGGGGCTCCCGGGACGATGGGCGGCTGTCCCGCAACGCCGGCCATCCTGCCCATGCCGGCGGCCGGGAGCAACCGTTGCCTCGCCTTCCACTCTCCCGTACAACGAGGGGATGACAGCAGACAAGTTCAGCGCATCGTCCAGGAACGCCTCCGACCAGCGGACCGTGCTGGTCACCGGAGGCGCCGGCTTCATCGGCAGCCATGTCGTCGAGGCCCTGCTGGGGCGCGGCGACCGCGTGGTTGTCCTCGACAACTTCGATCCGTTTTACGACCCCGCCATCAAGCGGGCGAATCTGGCCGGATTGCGGGGCCATCCCGGATTCGAGCTGGTCGAGGGGGACCTGCTGGACGCCCGGGACCTCGATCGTGCATTCGCCACGGCGCCGTTCGATGCCGTCATCCATCTGGCTGCGCGCGCCGGGGTCCGCCCCTCCATCGCCGATCCCGATCTCTATGACCAGGTCAACGTGCTGGGCACCACCCGCCTCCTCCAGCGTGTCACCCGGGGAGGAGCGGGACACCTGGTGTTCGCCTCGTCGTCTTCCGTGTACGGCTCGACGACGCCCGTCCCCTTCCGTGAGGATGCGGCCGCAGACCGGCCCTCGTCACCGTATGCCGCCACCAAGCGTGCGGGCGAGCTGGCCTGCTACGCGGTCCACGAGCTGTACGGGATCCCGGTGACCTGTCTGCGGCTGTTCACCGTGTATGGCCCGCGGCAGCGCCCCGAGATGGCGATCCATCGATTTGCCCGCCTGATCGCCGCCGGCAAGACAGTCTCGGTCTTCGGAGACGGCTCGGCCCGTCGCGACTTCACCTATGTGGCCGACATCGTCAGCGGCATCCTGGCGGCGGTCGACCGGCCGGGCGGCTACCGCGTGTACAACCTCGGAACCACCCACACCACCCGGCTCGACGACCTGGTCGGGCTGATCGCGTCAATCCTGGGCGCGCCGCTCAGGATGCTCCATGAGCCGCTCCAGGCCGGTGACGTGCCGATCACCTACGCGGACATCAGCCGGGCCGAACGGGAGCTCGGCTACCAGCCCCAGACCTCTCTGGAGGCCGGAGTCCGGGCGTTCCTCGCCTGGTTCCAGGAGAAGTCGCTGGCATCGGCCGCCTGAGCCGGCCGCCGTCGCGGGCAGCGGCCGGCACCGCTGCGGGAGACGCTCGCGGCGGGGTGGAGTACCGTACGACTCCCGGTCGGGTGGACCCGAGGCGCGGCCCGCGGACCGGACCGGTTGCCGAGGGTGGAGCTGTGCCTGAGCTGAGCCAGATCCGTATCCTGGTGGTCGACGACCACCGGGCGGTCGCGGAGTCGATCGCCATGGCCGTCGACCTGCAGCCGGACATGCGCTGCGTCGGCATCGCCGCCACGGTCGCCGAGGCGCGCGCCGTCTTCCTGACCGCCCACCCGGACGTCCTGCTCACCGACGTCCGTCTCCCGGATGGCGATGGCGTCGAGGCTTCCCGGAGCCTCCTGGAGCTGGATCCGGAACTCCGGGTCGTGGTCCTCACCGCCTACACCGACGTCGAGCTGGTGGCTCGGGTGGCCGCCATCGGGGGCTGCGGCATCCTTCCGAAGGAGAGCAGCATCAGCAGCGTCCTGGGCGCGCTCCGGCGGGCGGGGGAAGGTGCGATGTCGGTGGACGCGGGTGTCCTGAGCGTCCTCCTGGAGGATGCGCAGAGCGCTCGCCCGGCAGGTTCCGCCCCCGCGGCCAGCCTCACCGAGCGAGAGACCGAGGTGCTCGGCTGCCTCAGCCAGGGTCTCGATCCCCAGACCATCGCCCGCCGCCTCGGGATCAGCGTCCACACGTGCCGAGGGCATGTCAAGAGCATCCTCGGCAAGCTGGAGGCGCACAGCCAGCTCGAGGCGGTGGTGAAGGCGATGCGCTGGGGCCTGGTGCCCGACCCGGAAGCCGGGCGCTGACGGCGGTGCCGGATGTCGGGGCGGACGTCCCCGCCCCCGAGGAGGTTCCCCGGCGACCGGACGCCGACGACCAGGTGGCCATCCTCCGAACCCAGGCACAGCGCCTGGTGAGGGCCAATCTGGCGCTGCTGCGCCAGGTCCGCCCCGGCAGCGTCCTCCAGTGGATGACCCACGACATCCGCACCGTGGTGGGCGCCGCCCACGCGGCCGTGCTCCTCCTCGACGGGCCGGATGGTTCCCCGGGCACCTTTGTCCACTCGGGCCTGGCGCGGAACGTCGCAGAAGCCATCCCCGCGGAGAGGCCGCAGGCCCACGGGCTGCTCCGGGAGGCCATGGCCGCCGGCCGCTCCATGCGGGTGGCCGGCCTCCGGGGGCCCGGCGGCGGTGCCGCCCTGCCCGCCGGCCATCCGGCCGTCGGCTCCTTCGTCTCCGCGCCGCTCATCCGGCACCGAGAGGTCATCGGGCTCGTCTACGCGGCCAACAAGCGCGGCGCCCACGAGTTCACCCTTGAGGACGAGCGCTTCGTCGCTCGCATGGCGGCCGAGCTGGGACGTGCGCCGCTTCTGACGAGCCCCGCCACCCCCGAGCTGGTGGACCGGATCGCGGTCACGTCGCAGGCACTGCGCAGGGAGATGGAGGCGACCCGCTCGTTCCTCAGCAGCCTCTCCCACGAGCTGCGCGGGTCGATCGCCGGGATCCTCGTCTCGGCGGAGCTCATCTCGGATCCGGCCTATGAGAACCTCGACGAGGAGCAGGTCCGCGCCGTGGGACGGCGTATCCACGGCGTCGCCGGCAATCTGCTGGCGCTGGTGGACAACCTCCTCGACCTGGGCCGGCTGGAGGCCGGGCGCCTCGACGTCCGCCTGCAGCCGGTGAACATCCCCCCGATCCTCGACGACGTCGCCGCCGTCATCGCGCCGCTGGCCGGTCCCGCCGGGGTCGAGATCGCGTGGCCAGGGACGGCCGGCGTCCCTCGGGTGCTCGCCGACCCGATCCGGCTCCGCCAGGTGCTGGTCAACCTCCTCACCAACGCCGTCAAGTTCACGCCCTCGGGCGGACGCGCCTGGCTCGAGATCGAGACGGACCCGGAGGGCGTCTGCATGGCCGTCTGCGACACAGGCAGGGGCATCCCACCGTCGGAGACAGAGAGGATCTTCGAGCCGTTTGAGCGCGGGGATGGAGTGCACGAGCAGGGCGTCGGCCTCGGGCTGGCGATCTGCCGGAGGATCGTGGACCTCCACGGCAGCCGGCTGGAGGTCAGCAGCCGGCCCGAGGGAGGAAGCCGCTTCTGGTTTCGCCTCCGCCGTTCGCGTGAGCCCCTCCCCCCTCGCCTGCTCCGCCCGTCCGGTGGTCAGAGCGCGGTGCCCGGTCCGGACGGGCGGGCCGCCTCGATCCTCGTGGTCGAGGATGACGCCGCCAGCCGGCAGTCGATCAGTGACGTCCTGAGAGCGGCGGGCTACCGGGTTCGAGCGGTGGCCAACCGGAGCGGTGCCCTGGAGGCGATCGCCAGCGAGGCCGCGGACGCCATCGTCCTCGACGTCCAGCTCCCCGACGGCAGCGGTCTCGAGATCATCGGAAATCTCCGCAGCGGGGTCGACCGGCCGGTGGCGGTGGTGGTCCTCTCGGCCGACCGGATCGGGGACACCGCCGAGCGGGCGATGGCGGCGGGTTGCGACCGGTTTGGGCTCAAGCCGATCGCGGCCCGGGACCTGCTGGAGCTGATCGCGGGCGCGGTGGAGGAACGCCGCGCGGGCTCCCCGGCTCGCCCTCACCGCTAGCGGGACGCGGAAGCGCCAGCTAGCCGGGGATGGTCCAGGCCAGGCTGTCCCCGGTGTCCTCGAGGGCCGTGGGCCGGTTGGTGACCGCGTAGCTGAGCCAGCCGGTGGAACAGCTCCCCGGCGACAGCTGCTGCAGCGACAGCTGCGGCTGCCTGCCCACGGTCGGACCGCTGGCGACCCCCACCTGGGTCTGATTGGGCTCGGCGAGAACGAACTGGAACGGCGAGACAGTCGACGCGGCGGGCCCGGCGCAGACCTGGAGCTGGACGGCGGCGTAGAAGCCCCCGGGAGGCAGCGGGTTGTTGATCGAGCTTCCCGCGGCGAAGTGGTCCGCGTAGCCGAGCAGGGTCACCGTGCCCCCGCTCGGCGTCGCCTGGGTGACGTCGATGACGGTCGGCGGCGGAGCCGCAGCGGAGGTCGCGGCGGCGCCCGAGGTCGGCGCGGTGATGGTCACAGCGGCGCCCCCACCGCCTCCGGCCTGAGCTGCGGTCGTCGACGCCGCCTCCGCCGGCCCGCGGGTCGCGTGGTACACCGCGAACCCCCCGCCGGCGACGACGATCAGGGCGGCAGCGACGAGGACGGGTCGGGACGTGAGCCAAGCGCGGCCGCGACGGATGGGCGTTGCCTGCTCGCGCGCCGGCGGTCCGGTTGCCCCTCTCTCGGGAGGCTCGGGACGTGGTGGCGAGACCGTGCCGGGGCGGGTTGGGGGCCCGTCGGGATGAAGGGGGAGCACGGTGGCCGCGCTGCGACGGCGGGCAAGGTCCTCGGAACGGGTGATGAGGAGGTTGCGCTGCAGGTTGTAGCCGATCTCGGTCAGCAAACCCTCACTGCGCTGCCGCTCCAGCTCGGCCAGCCGCTCCTCCAGATCCACCCGGGCTCCCGCCTCCGCCATCGACGCGGTCCAGCCCCCGGAGAGAGTCAGGCGCCGCGGAGCGGAGCCGATCCGCCTCTCCGGCAGCGCCACGCCGGCGGGCGCGGCAAAACGGCCGCTCCTCCATTTTGGAGCCGGCCCGCGCACCGCCGCTACCACCCAAATTCGGTGGTCGCACCGCCCCATGTGGGGGCTGGTGCGCGCCCCGCCGACCCCGTAGCCTGATAGCGGCGGGGGGGCTCGCCGGACTCTCAGATCGAGGCCCAGCGAGGAGGGCCCAGGGGGCGCCGTGGTCATGGGGGGTGGCTGGCTCCGCGTCGGGGGGGCGCGATCCAGGACCACGGCGCCGGGCGCTCCGAGGGGTGGGGCAGGAGGCTCGTACGTGCGGCCGCGGTCCTGGCGGTCAGGGAGAAGAGGAGGCACCGTGGTCGAGGTAAGGCCGTGCCCGCCGTGATGTCGCGGTTTGCCCGCCGCTCGGATGGCCCGAACCCACTCGACGCGCCGGCCGTCACGACGCATCTCCCCCTCGGAGAGATGCTCATCGCCCGGGGCGGGGCCACCCCAGCGTCGGTCCGCGCCGCATTGCGACGCCAGCGCCGCGACAAGCGCAGGATCGGCGAGCTCCTGGTCGACGGTGGGGTCCGCGAAGGGGAGGTCGTCGCCGCCCTGGCGGAGCAGCTCGGATACAACCCGGTCGATCTCGAAAAGGTCACCCCGGAGCAGGAGGCCCTCTACCTGATCGACCCGGGGACGGCGCACGCGCTGGGCGCCCTCCCGCTCCTCATCGACGATCTCGGGATGGTCCACTGCGCCGTGGCGGATCCGGCGGACGCGGCCCGCATGGAAACCCTGCGGGAGACGGTGGGCCACCCGGTCTTCCCGCGTCTGGCCGGGAGGCTGGACCTGGAACGGGCCCTCGATCGGCACTACACCGTGCTCCACAAGGTCGACCACGCGGTGGCGCGCGCCGTGGTCGACCGTCAGGAGGCACCTGCCGCGAGCCTGGCAATTCCCCTGCGCGCCGACGCCCCGGTGGTTCAGATCGTCGACCTGCTGCTCACCCAGGCGCTTCGCGACCGCGCCTCCGACGTTCACGTCGAGCCGCAGGCCGATCGCCTCCGGATTCGCTTCCGGATCGACGGCGCCCTGCACGACGTCAACGACCTCCCCACCACCCTGGTGGGGCCGATCGCCTCGCGACTCAAGATCCTCGCCAACATGGACATCGTCGACCGCCATCGCAGTCAGGACGGCCAGTTGGAGATGACCATCGACGGGCGGCCGGTGGACATCAGGGTCTCGACCATGGAGACGATCTGGGGCGAGAAGGTCGTGCTCCGACTCCTCGACCGCACCAGGTCGCTCGTCCCCCTCCCCGACCTTGGATTGCAGCCCGAAGCCCGCGAGCGGGTGCGGCGGCTCATCGACTCGCCGTACGGGATGCTGGTGGTGGCCGGGCCCACCGGCGCCGGCAAGACCACGACGCTCTACGCGGCGCTCAGCGAGCTGGACAGCGCCGCCCGCAACATCACGACCATCGAGGACCCGGTCGAGTACCGCTTCGAGAACATCAACCAGGTCCAGATCAACCGGCTGGCAGGGACCACGTTCGCAAACGGCCTCAAGGCGATCCTGCGGCAGGACCCGGACATCATCCTGGTCGGCGAGGTCCGCGACGTCGAGACCGCCCAGATCGCCATCCAGTCGGCGCTCACCGGTCACCTCGTGCTCTGTTCGATGCACGCCGCCGACTCGGTAGGAGCGATCTACCGCTTCATCGACATGGGGATCGAGCCCTACCTGGTGGCCTCGGCCCTGATCGGCGTGGTGGCCCAGCGGCTGGTCCGGCTAGTCTGCGAGCGGTGCGCAGGGTCGGCACCGCCCACCGCGGTGGAAACCGCCTTCTTCCGAGCCACCATCGGAACCGAACCCCCGGCACGGCTGCCCCAGGCGGTCGGCTGCGCGCGCTGCACCGGGACCGGCTTCCACAGCCGGGTCGGCGTCTTCGAGTGTCTCCAGGTCGACGACCCCGTCCGGGAGAGGATCGTGGCGAGGTCGCCTCACGCCGAACTGCTGGAGTCCGCTGTGGGCAACGGGATGCACACACTCCAGCAGGCCGGCTGCGACATCGCCGCCAGCGGCCGCACCACCCTGGCCGAGGTGATGCGAACCGTGTACACGATCTGAGGCGGAGCGGATGATCGACGCAGCTCCCGCGCAGCCCCGGCGTCTGCAGCTCTTCGACTACACCGCGATCAACTCCGACGGTACCGAGATCACCGGGATGATGGAGGCGGCCGACCCGGAGGCCGTCTGGCATGCGATCGCGGTGCGCGGGCTGAGGCCGACCGCGGTCAAGGTGCGCGCGCGAGCCCCGCTCCGCGCTTTCGTCGACGGGCTCACCAAGGTCAATCTCCAGGAGATCGTCGTGTTCTGCCGGCAGCTCTCCACGTTCGTCCGGGTGGGAGTGCCTCTGACAGCGGCACTGGAGACAATCGCCGAGGGCACGGGCAGCAAGCGGATGCGCCAGGCGTGCGCCTCGATGGTCGCCGACCTGGAGCGGGGTGGCCTGCTCAGCGCCGCCGTGGCGCGCCACCCGCAGGTGTTTCCCCCCGTCCTCGCCGACCTGATCCGAGCGTCGGAGATGACCGGTCACATCGACGAGGTGCTGATCCGCTCCGCCGACCATTTCGAGCGCGAGCTGGAGACCCGGACCAAGATCCGGGGAGCGCTGATGTATCCCTCGATCGTCTTCTGCATGGCGCTCGCAGTGGGGACTGGGCTGGTGGTCTTTGTCCTGCCCCAATTCCGCCAGCTGTTCGCCGAGTACGGTGCCAAGCTGCCCCCGCTCCCGGCGGCCCTGCTCGGCTTCAGCGCCTTCGTGGGGAACAACATCGCCTGGATCCTGCTCGGGCTGCTCGCCGCCATCCTCGGCGGCGGTTACTACCTGCGCACCGAGAGGGGCAAGATGCAGATCAACCGCGTCCTGCTCCGCCTTCCCGCCGTCGGGCAGATGATGCGCGCCGCCAGCATCGAGCGTTTCTGCCGCGCCCTGAGCGACACCCTGGCCGCCGGGGTGCCCGTGAGCACCAGCTTCTCGGTCGTCGTGGAGAGCACCCGCAACCCCGTCTACCGGAAGGCCCTCGGCGAGGTCGGGGCCCAGGTCGCGATCGGCGAGAGCTTCTCCCGCTCGTTGCGCCAAACCACGCTCTTCCCGCCGCTCGTGGTCCAGATGGTGAGGGTCGGCGAGGAGACGGGCACCCTCGACCAGCACCTTGCCGAGACCGCCAAGCTATACGACAGTGAGCTGGACAACCGGCTCAAGCGGCTGACCGCGGTCGTCGAGCCGCTGCTCATCATCAGCGTCGGGTCGATCGTCGGCCTGGTCGCGATCTCGCTGATCCAGTCCATCTACGGCTTCGCGTCGGCGTTCAACGGATGAGCACGGGCCTCGCCGGGCCCCGGTGCGGGACCCCGATCTCCTCCCCTCGCCGGCGGCGCCGTGGCGAGCGGGGCATGACCCTGATCGAGATGCTGGTGGCGATCGCGGTGATCGGCATCGGGGTGGTCGGCATCGCCTACGGTTTCTCGGCGGTGGTGCGCAGCTCCGGCGACACGCAGGAGCAGGCAACCCTCGACGGCGCCGCCCAGTACCTCTCCGACTACGTTGCCGACCTCACCTACAGCCCCTGCGCGACGAGCTACCCAGCGCCCGCCGCAACGGCGACGTACCGGGATGAGGGTGTCAGCTGGCTGTCCAGCTTCCCCGTGGCCGTGGCCAGGGCCGTCTCCTCACCCGACCCGACGCCGGGGTACGCCGCCTTGCAGATGTGCTCAGACTCGACCGCCGACTACGGTGTGCAGGAGATCACGATCGCGGTGACCGACCACGGGCTCCCGGTCACCCAGGTGGTCTGGAAGGACGACCTCTCGAAGGACGACCGCCCGTGACACCGCGGAGGAGATCGCGGGCCGGGGAGCGCGGCTTCACGCTCGTCGAGATGCTCGTCTGCCTGGCACTGCTCGCCCTCGTCGGGACGGTGATGGGCGTCGTGTTCTCGGTGGGGATCCGGGCCATCGTCGCGCCCGGGGCTTCCAAGGACCGGCTCGCCGCGGCATCCGACGCCATCGCCGTACAGCAGATCCTCTCCACCGACGTGCAGCGCGCCACCTGTATCGCGCTCCAATCCAGTGCTTCGCCCGACCCCTCCAGCGCCTCGCCCGGCCCCTTCGGGAGCTGCGCCCACGAGCCCTCGCCCTTCCAAGGAGAATGCCCCGCGGCCTCCGGCACCGGCCTGCTCTGCCTCGAGTGGCCCGATCTCGCGACCGCGGACCAGTGCGACGTGGTGGTCTATACCCTCGGTGCCCAGCAGGTCACCCGCACCACATGGCTGGGAGGGACATCCGCCGGGGCGGTCAGCTACCCGGTGGTCGTGACCCCCGGTGTGGTGGTGACCCCCAGTGCGCCCTCGACATCGGAGGGCACAGGGCCCGCGGCCTCAGCGGGCGCGTGGCCGGTGGAGCTCGGGGTCACCGTGACCAGCGCCAACGCGCAGCTGACCCATCCTCCGAGCGTCTCCCTCGACCTCCAACCCCTCGCCACCGTGGCGTGGCCGACGGATCCGATCAGTGGCGCGAGCACCGGGCCATGCTGAACCAGAGAGCCAGGCACAGAGGCGAACAGGGCCAGGCGCTGATCATGGCCCTCGCCTTCATCGTGTTCTTTGGCCTGGTCACCACCGCGGTGCTCCAGCTCGCAGACACGGTGGAGCTCCAGCAGTCCCGCAGCCAGGCCGATGCCACCTCGAATGCTGACATCAACGGCGCCATGCTCTTCGCTGCCCAGGCAGCGAAGGAGCTGGGCGGCTGCGTCGTCGGCGCGAGCGGCAGCATCACCATGACCTCGGGTGCCGTCGCGTCCTACATCACGGACGCCTGCAATCCCGGGGCCACCGCCGACCTCATCGCCGACGGGTGCTCGGTCTACGACGACAGCGTGAGCGTGACCACATCGAGCGGGCAGATACCCCTGAGCGGGCGAGTGCTGGTCGCGAGCGGCTGCTCGGGCGATTCGACCGGCATCATGAGCATCGCCTATGACTCATGAACGCGACCACGGGACGCGCCCCCGGCGCGCCCACCAATGCGAAGATTCCGTTGACGAGGGAGGCAATCATGGGTAACTGGAGACACCGGGTGACGCGTCACCGCCGGAAGGGAGAGGGGGGCTTCACCCTCATCGAGCTGCTGGTGGTGATCGCGATCCTCTCGGTCTTGGCGGCGATCGTCATCATCAACGTCACCGGTGTGAAGGGCAATGCGCAGAACACCGCGTGCCTGTCCGACACCCAGACCATCCAGACGGCGGCGGACGGTTACTACAACCAGAACGGAGTGTACCCAGACAGTCCAGATACGGCCTCGCCGGCGGCGGGCACAACAGTCAATATCGCGGAGTTGACCAGCGGGACCAACCCGTATCTGCAGGACACCCCCCCGACAAGTGAGAGCTTCCAGTACACGGGCCCGAACGGAGACGTGCAGGGCTATCTCAACGGCGCGGTCTGCGCGTCGTCAGCGAGCGCGAGCCCTAGCCCCAGCTGATCAGCGGCCTCGCATCAGGGCCACCTCGGGGTGCGCCGCAACGCGCGGCGCGCCCCGGCCCCGCGGCCGATCCTCGCCCGGATCTAACGCCCGGCGATCGAGGGCATCGGCGGGTAGGCGGCGGCAGCATCGGGGTGGCGGATCTCCTTGGGGTAGAGCGACACCGCCACCGCGTCCTCCCACTCCACCAGCCCCTCCGCGATCAGCTCGTTGAGCGAGAACTCCAGGGTCTGCATCCCCTCGGCGCGGCCCGTGGCGATGATGTTGCGGAGCTGAGAAGCCTTGTTCTCCCGGACCAGGTTCCTCACCGCACTGTTGGCCAGCAGGACCTCGAAGGCGGCGACCCGGCCACCCTCCCGCATGGGCAGGAGCTGCTGGTAGATCACCGCCTGAAGCGAGGCGGCGAGCTGCACCCGGATCTGCTGCTGCTGCTCGCCCGGGAAGACGTCGACGATGCGGTTGATCGCCTGGGTGGTGTCATTGGTGTGCAGGGTGGCGAAGACCAGGTGACCGGTCTCGGCGATGGAGAGCGCGATCCGGATCGAGTCCAGGTCGCGCATCTCGCCCACCAGGAGCACATTGGGGTCCTGGCGCAGACAGGCGCGGAGCGCATCGCCGAAGGTGGGCGTGTCCAGCCCCAGCTCCCGCTGCTCGACGACACAGCGGCGGTTGAAGTGGACGTACTCGATCGGGTCCTCGATGGTGATGATGTGCTGGGCGCGCGCGTGATTGATCCAATCGATCATCGAGGCCTGGGTGGTCGACTTGCCCGCACCGGTGGGACCCGTAACCAGGATCAGGCCGCGGGGTAGCTCGACCAGGCGCTCGGTGACCGGAGGCAGCCGCAGCTCGCTGAAGGTGGGGATCTGGCTGGGGATCGCGCGCAGGGCCACCGCCACCGAGCCGCGCTGATGAAACGCGTTGCCTCGCACCCGACCCCGGTCGGTCCACTGGAAGGAGAAGTCGACCGAGCCGTCCTTCTCCAGCGAGCGGCGGTGGTCGGCACTCAGGATCTGGTCGATCAGCTTGCGTGCCTGCTCATCGGTCAGCGCCCGCGAGGCGGCCGCGACCAGTTGACCGTCGAGGCGCAGCGACGGAGGGGCACCGGCGCTGAGGATCAGATCCGAGGCCCCCTGGTCGAAGAGCGCATCGAGCAGCGGTTCGATGGTTAGGTCGACCGCGTCCATCATCCCCTGGCAGTATAGGCATACCTGGACTTATCCACAGGGTGGGACAGTAGGTGTGGAAAACCGTGGCCAGCACTCCGCTTTGCACGTCACAGCGGCTGGTTGACTTGTGACGA
>Ga0187875_10000283_pt1 | contig 45727 bp, 41 predicted proteins | sample June2016WEW_17_1_2_FD_132978 | JGI IMG/M metagenome (GOLD analysis project Ga0187875, IMG submission 132978) | Peatland microbial communities from SPRUCE experiment site at the Marcell Experimental Forest, Minnesota, USA - June2016WEW_17_10 | ecosystem: Environmental > Terrestrial > Soil >...
ATTGTTGATTATAGCAGCGCTTGCGCCCTTCCCGTTTCTTGCCCGACTCGCGGGGAGGAGGTCGCGGCAACGTTGCATAGGTCTTTCGTCGGGACCCGCTCGCGTTGTGCGCGACTCCGCTTCCTCAGGGTCACAGGACTGAAGGTCAAAGCCGACGGACGGAAGTGTCCGCCCTACACGCCTTGTCGAAGTCGGAACGCGGGAGCAGTCGATGAGTCAAACCGAGCGGGCGAGTCGCCCGCTCCCACGAGATTTCAGCGCACGTTAGCTGGCGAGCCTCGGGCGGGAAGCGTAGAGTGAAGTGTTTCGATCTACGCGAGGTGTACACATGAAACTCCTGGTAATAGGTTCCGGGATGATGGGATCGGCGGCGGCGTACGACATGGCGCGCCAATCGCAAGTGGAGTCCGTCTCGCTGGCCGACGGTGATCTGAAACGCGCGCGCGATGTGGCGGCGCGCGTCAACAAAATTACTGGCGATAAAAAAGTACGCGCAGTGGCGCTGAACGCCAGCAGTCATAAAGCCGCCGCCAAGCTGATGCGCGGCCATGATGGTGTGCTTTCCGCAGTCCCTTACCGGCTGAACCTCGGGCTGGCGAGAGCGGCCATCGAAGCGCGCTGCCACTTTGCCGACCTGGGCGGAAACAATACCGTGGTCCGGCAGGAGCTTGCGCTAGCCAGCCACGCGGAGAAACGTGGTGTCGCCATCGCACCCGACTGTGGCCTTTCTCCCGGCATGGCTTCCATCCTCGGCGGAGAACTCGTTCGCCGCCTCGGTGGCCGCGCCGACGCGCTCAAGCTTTATGTAGGAGGCCTTCCCGAAAAACCCATGCCGCCGTTCCACTACCAACTGGTTTTTTCCGTGGAAGGTCTGATCAACGAATATGTCGAACCGGCTCGCATTCTCCGCAAAGGCAAGCTGGTGACGGTGGAGCCGCTCACCGAGCCTGAGGAATTCCACATGCCGGGTTTCGCACCGCTCATTGCTTTTCAGACTTCCGGCGGCACCTCCACTTTGCCCGAAACCTTCGAAGGCAAGGTTGGCGAGTGCTTCGAGAAAACTCTGCGCTATCCGGGGCATTACGACCTGTTGTGCGAACTGAAGGCGCTCGGGCTTTTCTCCAGCGACAAGATGCGAGTGAACGGAAGCGACATTACGCCGCGCGCGGTGATGTCGAAAATCTTCGAGGGAAAATTTGCCGGCAAGGGGCCCGATGTCTGCATCATGCGTTTGGAGGCGCACGAGTCACTGCGTTCGCCCGGCGTGCGCGGCTTGCTCGGTGGGCGCCTCAAGGGCCGGGTGGCTACCTTCACTCTGGTCGACCACTACGATGCCAAGACGGACATGAGCGCGATGATGCGCACCACCGCATTCCCGGCGTCGATCGTGATTCAGATGCTGGCGTTGGGAGCGATCACGAAACGCGGAGGAGTGTTGCAGGAGCGCGATGTGCCCGCCGACCTATTTCTGGAGGAAATGTCGAAACGCGGAATCCACATCCAATACAGTCTGGAATAAAAGCAAATCAAAGGCAGCGAGTTGAAGTGAACGTTCCACACGTTTTGTTGAGTTCGATCATCGCGGTTCAGCCGCGAAATTGCATGGGATCGGATGCCGGATAAGCAGGTTACTCACCGGGCTGGCGCCTGGTTCGGGATGACATCCCTTATCTTTCGCTGATTCTTTTGTTTCACTGCTTCCGCGGATGGTGACGTCGAGTTGCATCGGTCCTTCGTGGGGGGGCGCTCGCGTTGCGCGCGACTCCGCTGCCTCAGGATGACAGCGGAATGCGGGGCCAATCGGCGAAGCAAAACGTGTCCGCCCCACACGGGCGCTAGTCGATCCGCAGTCGTTGAGTTAGTCGCTGCTTCACCCCCGGCCACTCTGTGGCCACGATCGAATAGCGCGCGGAGTCGCGAGGGATAAAGTCCAGTGCCATGCGGTGGGCGCGAAGAATGCCTTCGAACTTCGCACCGATGCGTTCAAGCGCGGCGCTGGAGCGCTGGTTGCGGGAGTCGGTGTGAAAGCAGACGCGGAGCACCTGCCAGGTCTCGAAGGCGTGGGTCAGCATGAGAAGTTTGCCCTCGGTATTGGCGGCGGTGCGGATGGCGGAGCGCGTGAACCACGTGTAACCGATCTCACAGGCGTCGGGGAATTGGCGGCCGTGCCGAGGATGTCCCTGCGGCCAAGCCCACCGCTCTATATTCCAGAAGCGTGTCGAGCCGATGACCATACCGCCATCCAGGCGAATGATCGCGAACGGCACGGCGGTGCCGGCATCGCGCCAGGCCAGGGCGGTGTGGATGTATGTGGCGGCATCGGCTTTGCCTTGCGGGACGGGAGTCCACTGGTAGAGGGTGGGATCGGCTGCAGAAGCGGCGACCAAACCGTCGATGTGGTGATGGGCAACGGGCTCGAGGCGAATATGTTTGCCGATCAACACGGGACTCTCTATTTCCATGGTTCCCAGTATGCGATGAGACGCTAAGCGGCGCAATTGGATCTCGCGACCTGTCTTGCCGGCCCGAGCCGACGAAATCCCACCCTTCATAAACCGAACGGTGGGTCACCCGCCGCCGCGTTACCATGACGAAAGTCCTCTTCCCCTGCCAAACGGAAAAGACAGTGCCTTCTAAATCAATTTTCTCGCCTCGACCTCGTGCTGGGCGCGAATTGTTAATCACCATGCCCGGTGCCTAGTATGAAATGTCTGACCGCGAGACGGCTCAGTCCTACCGGGAGCGGCGGCGGTTGCCAAGCCAACACAAGGAGATGCGCACGCCAAGTACCACAAATCCCACCAAAGATCAGAGTGGGGCCTCTTCGGGCGGGACAACAGCAGCGCAGGGGCAAGCCGATCTCGAACAACAACCTAAGCAAGCGAATCAACGGATGCGCCCTGAGCCCGATTCACAACGCAACCAGGCGCAACGGGAGGCAAGCAAACTCCTCGACCGCGTCGCCAGCGCGGCGATCCAACAAACCGAGCGTGGCCGTGATCGCTATTGCCATCACCGAATCGCCGAGGCCCTTGACGCCATCGAGCAAGCCACCGGTAAGATCGACATTCTGCTGAGCCGCAATCCGGCGACCGCGCTCATCCCGGTTAACACGGAAGTGAACGTAATTGATACCCCGCCACAAAGCGAGGCGTCTGGTTCACCTCGCCAATCGCGATGTCACGCTGGCCGTGGTTTCGCGGGCGCCTCTGGCCCAGATTGAGGCGTTCAAGAAACGGATGGGCTGGCAGTTCCAATGGGTATCGTCATTCGAGAACGAATTTAACCGCGACTACCATGGGTCGTTCACGAAAGAGGAGATGGCGAAAGGCAAGGTGAGCTACAACTACGAGATGAGCGGCTTCGCCAGCGAGGAAGCGCCGGGGGCAAGCGTTTTCTATAAGAATGAAGCGGGTGAGATTTTCCACACCTATTCGACTTATGCACGCGGGCTCGACATTCTGGCGGGCACTTACAACTTCCTCGATCTCGCGCCGAAAGGACGGGACGAAGATGGCTTGGCGTTCACGATGGCATGGGTTCGGCATCACGATCGATATACGGAGGGTTACGTCGTAGATCCGAAGGCGCAGTACGTGGCTCGGAAAGGCGCAGGGTCGTCGTGCTGCTCGGGGGAGAAGCATCCGTGAGTAGCTACGGTTGCGGTGAAGAGATTTCGAACGGAGGGAAGGGCGTAGGGGCGGGGGTGCGGATCGGGGAGAGGGGTCCGCGTCGTCCGACCGGCGCGCGGTTTTCTCGACGTCGCTGGAGGGATCGTTTCTGGCGGCGTGCTGGCGCTGTTGCCGAAGTGCCCGGCGTGCATAATCGCTTACTTCGCGATTGGAAGCGGGGTTGGAATCTCGATGGCGACCGCGATGGATGCTCGGAGGGGGTTGATGACGGTATATGTGGGATCGCCGGTGTATTCTGGAGCGAGTCATGTGCGGCGCTTCATGGCGGGGTGAACGAGTGCCTCAGCGGCTAAAGCCCGCATTTTTTGGATACGTGCGGCACGGCTGAAGCGGTGCCCTTTCAGACGGCGACGCGTCACACGCCCACGGGTTGCGGAGTCGACTTCGCCGCCAGCAGCTGGCGGAGGACGTATTGCAAGATCCCGCCGTTGGCGTAGTAGAGGGCTTCCTGCGGGGTGTCGATGCGGACCACAGCGTTGAACTCTGTGGTCTTGCCGTTGGCGGTGGCGCGGACTTTGACCTGGCGTCCGGCGGCGAAGTGGTCCACTACATCGCGGATGCCGGTGATCTCGAAAATCTCTTCTCCTGTTAGGTTGAGCGATTCGGCATTCTTGCCCGCCTCGAATTGCAGAGGGAGGATTCCCATGCCTACCAGATTTGAGCGGTGAATGCGCTCGTAACTCTCGGCGATGACGGCGTGGACGCCGAGCAGGCGCGGGCCTTTGGCAGCCCAGTCACGGGAGGAACCGGAGCCGTATTCTTTCCCGGCGAGGATGATGAGCGGAGTGCGCTCGGATTGATATTTCTGGGAGGCGTCAAAGATCGACATTTCCTGGCTGGTGGGCAGGTGGCGGGTGAATCCGCCTTCCACGTTGACGAGTTTGTTGCGCAGGCGGACGTTGGCGAAAGTTCCGCGGACCATGACTTCGTGATTGCCGCGGCGCGAGCCGTAGGAGTTGAAGTCGGCGGGCTTGACGCCGTGCTCTTGCAGATACTTTCCGGCGGGGCCGTCCTTCTGGATGGAGCCGGCGGGCGAAATGTGGTCGGTGGTGACGCTGTCGCCGAGGACAGCGAGGACGCGCGCGTTTTCGATTTCTTCGACGGGCGAAGGCTCGAGGCTCATGTTGTCGAAGTAGGGAGCGCGGCGGATGTAGGTGGAATCTTTCTCCCAGGCGTAGGTCTGGCCCTTGGGGACGGCGAGGCCGCGCCAACGATCGTCTCCGGCGAAAACTTCGGCGTAACTTTTGGAAAACATTTCCGCGGTGACGGAATGGTCGACGGCTTCTTCGACTTCACGCTGCGTGGGCCAGATGTCGGCGAGGTAAACCGGCTCGCCTTCCTTGTCCTTGCCGATGGAGTCTTTGCGAAGGTCGGTGTCGATGCGTCCGGCGAGGGCGAAGGCGACGACGAGTGGAGGCGACATTAAATAGTTGGCCCGGACCTCAGAGTTGATGCGGCCTTCGAAGTTGCGATTGCCGGACAGGACGCTGGCGACCACCAGATCTTTTTCGTCGATGGCTTTGGAGACCTCATCGGGTAGAGGGCCGGAGTTGCCGATGCAGGTGGTGCATCCGTAGCCGACGATGTGGAATTTCAGCTTTTCGAGATACGGGGTGAGGCCGGCGTTCTCCAGATAATCGCGAACGACTTTTGATCCGGGAGCGAGAGAAGTTTTGACCCAGGGCGGAACGGACAGGCCTTTTTCGACGGCTTTCTTGGCAAGCAGGCCGGCGCCGATCATGACTGAGGGGTTCGAGGTATTGGTGCAGGAGGTGATGGCGGCGATGACAACGCTGCCGTGTTTGAGTGAATTCCTTACATTCGCGGAAACGTGCTCGTGTACGTTGGGATCTTCGACGCCGATCGCCTCGGGGCTGCCGCCTTCCTGCTCCCACTGTTCTTTGGCGGGGACACCAGTCCCACTTCTCCGAACGGAGGCGAGAAGTGGGGCCCCCGCCGTTTTCGCTGCTGATTTTGGTTTGATCAGCGAGGGCAGAGCTTTCTGAAAAGAATCTCCGGCCTGGGAGAGGACGACGCGGTCTTGTGGGCGCTTGGGGCCGGCGATGCTGGGTTCAACGGTCGCGAGATCGAGGGCAAGAAGTTCGGAGTATTCGGCTGCGGGAGTTTTTTCATCGTGGAAGAGCCCCTGCTCGCGGCAGTAGGCTTCGACCAAGGCAATCTGTTCCGCGCTGCGGCCGCTGAGTTTCAGGTACTTCAAGGTTTCTTTGTCGACCGGGAAGATGCCGCAGGTAGCACCGTATTCGGGCGACATGTTGGCGATGGTGGCGCGGTCGGCGAGCGGAAGATCACGCAGGCCGGGACCGAAGTATTCGACAAATTTTCCGACGACGCCGTGCTTGCGCAACATCTCGGTAATTGTCAGAACAAGATCCGTAGCGGTGGCGCCTTCGCGCAGGCGTCCGGTGAGCTTCACGCCGACGACGAGCGGAATCAGCATGGAGACAGGCTGGCCGAGCATGGCGGCTTCGGCTTCGATGCCGCCGACGCCCCATCCCAAAACGCCGAGGCCGTTGATCATCGTTGTGTGACTGTCTGTTCCTACTAGCGTGTCAGGATAGGCGGCGTTTTTCCCTTCTGTGTTTTGCACGAAGACTACGCGGGCGAGGTATTCGAGGTTGACCTGGTGGACGATGCCAGTGTCGGGAGGGACGATGGCGAGGTTGTGGAATCCGGTTTGGCCCCAGCGGAGGAACGAGTAACGCTCTTTGTTGCGTTGGAATTCGAGGAGAGCGTTCACCTCGAAGGCGCTGGTGGTGCCGAATTCGTCGACCTGGACGGAGTGATCGATTACGAGTTCGACGGGCTGGAGGGGATTGATGAGCGCGGGATCGCCGCCGAGTTGCTGCATGGCGTCGCGCATGGCGGCGAGGTCGACGACGCAGGGGACGCCGGTGAAATCCTGGAGCAGAACACGGCTGGGAGTGAAGGCGATTTCCTTGTCGGGCTTGGAATTCTTGTTCCAGGCCGCGAGCGCGCGAACGTCTTCTTTCTTTACGTTGCGGCCGTCCTCAGTGCGGAGCAAGTTCTCAAGCAGGATGCGCAAGGAGAACGGAAGATGTTTCGTGGAAATGCCCTGCTTGTCGAGCGTGTTGAGGCGGTAGATTTCGTATTCTTTGTTGCCGACTTTGAGGGAGGAGCGGCTACCGAAACTATCTAAGGACATGATGGCCTTCCTGATGAAAGATGCCGCGAGACGGATGGCGCCGCACAGCGGGCTGGAGCTAAAACCGGAACCAATAAGTTTAGTCGTTTTAAGGGGGATTGCGTAGAGGGAATCTCAATTTCGCCTGCAGCGGAGCGAAAACCAAACTGGTTTGCAGTCATGCGGCGCAGAGGAGATGGCATAGGTCCCCTCGGCAGGCCCAGGGCAGGCTCTTCGTTGGCAGTTCTCGGCGGGGCCGAGAACTCCGCTGCCTCAGGATGACAAGATTATTTTTGTCCGGTAGTCGAGCTTGGTTCGACTGGACAGCCGAGGGCGGCTGTCCCCACATGGATTCATGCCTGCTTTCCTCCACCGTGTTTCCCCGAATCCTTTGCGAGACAAGCTCTAGCGGGCGGCGGTCCAGACTTGGTAGGCAACTACTGCCATCATGAATAGAAGATAGATTCGGAGGGACCAGAGGACGAGGAGTTCGGGTCCTTTGAGATGGCGACGGGGGATGTGGTGTTTTTTGGCGCCGACGAGTTGATCGTGCTCGAGGGAGGACAGGACGAGGGTTTCGTCGGCGGTAGAGATGGTGTGCGGAGGGTTATCGAATTTCTTAGTCATAAGGCAGTCCATCGATTCGGTCAAGCCGGGTATCTGTTGAGCTTCGGGGGGAAGCAGGTTCCTCGGGCCAAAAGATGGCCTTCGGAACGACCGCTGATTTGTTTTTGCAGAAAGTTGGAACAAATGGCTTTCATTAGCCAATTCTCTATTTCCCTCCGAGAGCGGCGAAGATGTTGGGGGCGACGATGCTGATGCCGAAGAGGATGCCGGCAGTGGTCAGGACGAAGACCACGCCGCTGGACAGGATGTTCGCCCATAGCGGGCTGACGAGGTCCCCCATAATTTCTTTGTCGTTCACCAGCATAAAAAGAAATACCAACGCTGGCGGCATCGCCAAGACGGCGACTACGTTTACGACTAAAACGACGTAGACCAGAGGCAGGCCGGGAATGAGGACGATGGCGGCGGCGGCCATGGCGCATAAAGTGAGCACGGCGTAGAACGATTTGCCTTCACCCATGGGAAGGTTGAGGCTGTGCGGCTTGTGCGTGACTTCGCCAAAGGCATAGGCGGATGAAGTGGAGATGGTGATGGCGGCGACGATTCCGGCCTCGACCATACCGAGTGCGAACAGGGAAGCGCCGAAGCGTCCGATCAGGGGTTGCAGGGCCTGGGCGAATTCAGCGGCCTGGAAATTGTCGGCGGTCATTCCATGGGCGAACAACGGAGCGGTCGCGAGAATGGTTGCGATGGCGGCGGCGGTGGCGAGTGCGGCTCCGATGATGGTGTCGGCGCGGCCGAAGCGGATGTCTTTGGTGGTCATTCCTTTGTCGACGGTGGCGCTCTGCTGGAAGAAAAGCATCCAGGGAGTGACGGTGGCGCCGATATCGGCGAGGACGATGAGCAGAGTGTCCTTGTTGAAACCGGGGAGCGGCTGCCACCTCATCAGGGAATGGCCGACCGAGTGCCAGTTGGGGTGAGTCATGAGCGCGACGGGAATGAAAATCAAGTTGAATGCGGCGGCGCCGAGAGTGATGCGTTCCCAGGTCCAATAGCGGTGACTCATCAGGGCAGCGTAGAGGATGACGAGGGCAATGAGAATTGCGATCCAGGGGCGCACTCCGAAGAAGCCGAGGCCGGCGCGGATGGCGATGAATTCGGTGATGAGGGTCAAGAAGTTGCCAATGCCGAGGTCGATCATGGAAAACCATCCCCAGAAGGGACCGAAGCGGTCGAAGATGAGTTCGGCGTGGCCGCGATGGGTGGCGGCCCCGAGGCGGACGGTCATCTCCTGGACGATGATCGCCATGCAGAAGGTGAGGGCGACGAAGGGGATGAAGAATCCGATGCCGAACTTGGCGCCGGTGGCGGCGTAGGAGAGCATGCTGGGGCCATCATTTTCGCCGAGCATGACGAGGACGCCAGGGCCGGCGAGAAGCCAGAGGAGACGCGCTTTGGAGGAGAAGCCTTGCTGGGCGCGGGCGGCGGAGACGCGGACCCGATCGTGAGCGCGGTCGACGTCTTCGTGAGTGATGACTACGGTCTCTTCGTTTTGAGTGGCAACGGGCTTCATCGGGTGGAGTGTTTGGAGCGTGCAGTCGATTTCCGCCGGTGGGATGGCGGAAAACTCTCCCCAGTAGAGATTAGCGCAAGTATACACCAATGGATGAACTATGGTTAAGTAGTTTTGCGGTGCTACCAAAGGGGCTCAAGCCTCTCCGCTTTCGAGCGAGGTGACGCCGCCCTGAAGGGCGCTTCCACGGTGGCGCAAGGGGCGGATCCGAAGGACGCTCGGCCCGGAAGTGTCCCGCTCAACCGAGTAGGATTTCGGCCGAAAACGCGGAGTGTGCGTAGAACGGCCCTAGTGACGCCGCAGGCGGGTTGCATGGGTCCTCGCTGCGCTCCGGATGACAGGGTGTTCACTGGGGACAGGGTTCACTTGGAGGGGCGAGGGTCGGCAGGGGAGAGCCAGACGCGTTCGGCGGCGGCGCGGCCCAGAGAGACACTTCCGGAGGTGGTGGAGAGGGTTAGGGTCTGGTCGTAGTTGCGTTCGAGGATGCGCAATTTTGCGGCGGGACGAATGCCGCGAGCTTCGAGGAATTCGAGCAAGCGCCGGTCACGCTCATAAATTCCGCTGACGGTGTAGCTGACACCGGGTTGCGCATCGGCGAGCAGGAGGAGTCCGCGATGACGGCGACTGGCGGGGCTTTCCATCTCGCTCATATTTCCGTGCGGGCAGATTCCTCCTTTGCCCAGCTTGGCGAGGAGTTTGGCTTCGAAATCTGGAGAGACGGCGTGCTCCAGGCGCTCGGCTTCGTCATGGACCTTCCACCATTCCATGCCGAAGAGTTCGGCCAACATGCGTTCGATGAGGTGATGGCGAAGGGTGAGCCTGCGGGCGATCTTGCGGCCAGCGGCGGTGAGGCGCACGTGACCATCGCCCTGGACGCGAACGAGGCCGTCTTTTTTCAGGCGGCGCACGGCCATGGTAACGGCGGGAGCAGAAACTTTCAGCCAGTCGGCGAGGCGCGCAGAGATGACGGATTCGCCTTCACTCTCGGCCTCGAGAATGGCTTTGAGATAGTCTTCTTTCGAAACCGTGATCATGGGGAGATTATACGATGGAGTTAAGCGTGGTTAAGAGGCGGAGAAGCAAAATGCTGAACACGGGGGGCACAGAGGAACACCGGGTAAACCGAGATCTAGAAGAGATCATCCGATGGCTGGTTTGACAGCTTTTGCTACTCTCCCCTAACCTTACTTTCTCTGGCTATGAAAATTCTAGTTCTGGGCAACGGTGGACGGGAGCACGCGCTGGTATGGAAGCTGCGGCAGTCGTCGCGGGTTTCGAAGATTTATTGTGCACCGGCGAATGGTGGGATCGCGGACGAGGCTCAGTGCCTGGCTGTGGAGCTGAAGAATTTGGATGCGATGGTGGCTTTGGGGCAGGAGGTGCGGCCGGATCTGACGGTGGTGGGCCCTGAGTTGCCGCTGATGCTGGGTGTGGTGGACGAGTTCACGAGGCGCAGGTGGCCGGTCTTTGGGCCGACGAAGGCGGCGGCGCAACTGGAATCCAGCAAGAGCTTCGCAAAATTGTTCCTGCAGCGGCATCGCATTCCCACCGCCGCGTATGCGATCTGTGATTCGGTGGAGGAGGTGCGGGAGGCGCTGGCGCACTTCCACGCCCCGGTGGTGGTGAAGGCGGATGGATTGGCGGCGGGCAAGGGAGTGGTAATCGCGGCCAGCAAAGAAGAAGCGGCGAGCGCGGCGGCGGAAATGTTGAGCGGCAAGATGGTGGGCGAAGCGGGCGCGCGGGTGGTACTGGAAGAATGTTTGGTGGGCGACGAACTTTCGTTTTTGGTGCTGAGCGACGGAGAGCGCGTTGTGCCGCTGGTAGCGGCGCAGGATCATAAGCGGATGGGCGAAGGCGACACTGGGCCGAATACGGGCGGCATGGGGGCCTATTCGACCGCCGATCTAGTCGATGACAAGATGCGAGATTGGCTGGTGCATCACATTGCGCGTCCGGTGATCAGGGGGATGAAGGCGGAGGGCGCGGAATATAAAGGTGTGCTTTATTGTGGGCTGATGATGACGGCGCGGGGTCCGATGGTCCTGGAGTTTAACTGCAGGTTTGGGGATCCGGAGACGCAGCCGATTCTGATGCGACTGGAGAGCGATTTGGTGGATGCGCTGGAAGCTGCGATTCAGGGACGCGTGAGCGACGGCGATTTCAAGTGGTCGATGGATGCGTCGGCGTGCGTGGTGATGGCTTCGGGAGGATATCCGGGGACGTTTAAGGCGGGGAAGAAGATAACGGGGCTCGATGAGGCTGGGACCGTTGAGGGTGTGAAGGTGTTTCACGCGGGAACTTCGAAGCTGAATGGGGAATTCTATACGAGCGGCGGGCGAGTGCTGGGAGTGACGGCCCGGGCGGCGGAGTTGAAGACGGCCATGGAGCGGGCGTATGAGGCATGCGCAAGAATCCGCTTTGAGGGGGCGCAGTACCGCAGGGATATTGCGGGGCGGGCGTTGAAGAAGCGTTGAGGACAATCCCCACCTCTCGCAAAAGAGGCGAGAAATGGGGACCCCCCAGCGGGAGTTTCCAGCCGTATCTCGGGTGAGGGGAACGTGAAAGGGATCCTTCGACTGCGGGTTTGCTTCGCCTCCGCGAGGCAAGATCCTCGCTCAGGATGACAATTTTGTTAAGAGGAGTCATGACAAAAACTTTAGTTTCGATTGTGATGGGGAGTGATTCTGATCTTGAGATCATGCGCGAGGCAGGGAAGGCGCTGGAGGAGTTTGGGATCAGTTATGAAATGGATGTGACCTCGGCGCACCGGGCGCCGGATCGGACAGCGGACTTCGCGCGGAAGGCCGCGGGGCGGGGGATTCAGGTGATCATAGCGGGAGCAGGCGGAGCGGCGCATCTGGCTGGGGTGATCGCGGCCCATACGTCCTTGCCGGTGATCGGAGTGCCGATTCCATCGACGTCACTGCAGGGGATGGATTCATTGCTGGCGACGGTGCAGATGCCGGCGGGGATTCCGGTGGCGACGGTGGCGATTGGGAGGCCGGGGGCGACGAATGCAGGGATTCTAGCGGCGCAGATGATCGGGTTGGGGGATGCAGCGGTCGCGCAGAAGCTTGCGAGGCATAAGGAGAAATTGGCGCGGGGGGTGGAGGAGAAGTCGAAGAAATTGAGGAGTTCGTGGGGCGGGTAAAGTTGTACCTCAGGGGCTGAAGCGCACATTCATCGTGGAATCCTTATCGCAGCGCCGAAGCGCTGCGCCCGCCAAGAATCGTTGCGCTCCTAATGTCTGCGCGCAAAAGTCAATTGCAGATCGAGGTCGGCCGGTATCGGGAAATCCTCGCTCAGGATGACGCTCCTGGTTTCCTACAAGCCTTATAGTTTCAATGCTTTTAAGTATTCGCGGAAGGGGTCGCCGAGATCCTCACGTTTGAGGGCGAACTCTACGGTGGCTTTGAGAAATCCCAGCTTGTCTCCGGTATCGTGGCGGCGACCTTCGTAGACGTAGGCGTACATCTTTTCTTTCTTGAGGAGGAGGCGCATACCGTCAGTGAGTTGAAGTTCGCCGCCCGCGCCGGTCGGAGTGTTGGCCAGGCAGTCGAAAATTGCGGGCGTGAGAATGTAGCGGCCGATGATGGCCAGGTTGGACGGGGCTTCTTCGGGCTTGGGCTTCTCCACCATGTTCTTGATTTCGAACAGGCGATCGCCGAAGCGGCTGTCGACAGCCTTCACGTCGAGGACGCCGTAGGAAGAAATCATTTTGCCTTCGATGATCTGAGTGGCGAGCACGGAACATTGAGTCTGATCGAAGACCTCGACCATTTGTTTGAGGCAGGGGACCTTAGCGTCGATGACATCGTCGGCGAGGAGCACGGCGAAGGGTTCGTGGCCGACGAGTTCACGGGCCATGAGGACGGCGTGGCCGAGGCCGAGGGCTTCTCTCTGGCGAACGTAGGCGACATAGATCATGTCGGAGATGGAGCGCACGATCTGAAGCAGATCGGTCTTGCCGCGCTCTTCGAGCATGCGTTCGAGCTCGTAGCTGACATCGAAATGGTCTTCGATCGCCTGTTTGCCGCGGCCGGTGATGATGAGGATCTGGTTGCAGCCCGAAGCCATGGCTTCTTCGACCCCGTATTGGATGATGGGCTTATCGACCAAAGGGAGCATTTCCTTGGGCTGGGCTTTGGTTGCGGGCAGAAAGCGGGTGCCGAGGCCGGCGGCGGGGAATACGGCTTTGCAAACTTTCATCTTCTTCATAAAGGCGGTCGCTGGTCGCTGGTCGGTGGTGCTTCGTCGTTGTTTTGTTCGAGTTCGGGTGCTGGACAATTGTAAATGCTGGGGTTGTGGCTGGCGATACCGGATGCCGCGTAGAAGGCAGTGGGTGGTTGAAGAGAGCAGGCGGCCACCGGGGCTAAAGCCCAAGTCTATGTGAGCATCTTTACGCGGCGCTGAAGCGCGGCTCTGCCACGTTCCTGCAAGCATTCCTCCTTCGCCCCCTTGCAAAACTTAAGATGGTCCGCTGGCGGAGCGGACTTCTGATGCGGTTTCGGTGTTTGCCAGTTGCTCTAATACGGTGCGGAGGGCGCGCAGGACTTCTTCCGCGGCGGCGGCCTTCAAAATAAATTTCAACATGCCGTCGGGGGTGAACTGAGCGCCGCGCTGGGCAGAGACGAAACGGGCCAACTGCTCGGGATCGACGGCGGCGTTTTGCTGAAACTTGAGCGTGACGGAGTCGCGTTTGCGCTCGACGGCATTAACGCCGACTTTCATGCACAAAAGTTTGAGCGACGCGTAGTCGAGCAGGTTGCGAACGGCGGGCGGGGGCGGGCCGTAGCGGTCTTGCAGCTCGGCGGTGACATCCGTCAGCTGCGATTCGGCTTCAACGCGGGCTACGCGTTTATACATTTGCAGGCGCTGGTTTTCTTCCGGTACATAATCGGCGGGGATACGAATGTTGAGGCCAAGATTGAGCTGAGTTTCGGCTTCGTCGGGCGCGGCTTCGCCTTTCATTTCGCGGACGGCGCGCTCGAGCATCTGGGTGTAGAGCTCGAAGCCGATGGCCTCGATGTGTCCGCTTTGCTCGCCGCCCAACATGTTGCCGGCGCCGCGGAGTTCGAGATCGAGGGCGGCGATTTTGAATCCTGCACCCAAGTCGGAAAATTCTTTGAGAGCAGCGAGGCGGCGTCGCGCGACGGGCGTGAGCTCAATTTCCGGGGGGAGCATGAGATAGGCGTAGGCCCGACGGCTGGATCTGCCGACGCGTCCGCGTAGCTGATAAAGCTCGGAGAGGCCAAGGCGATCGGCGCGATTGATCAGGATCGTGTTGCAAAGGGGGATATCGAGACCGTTTTCGATGATTGTGGTCGAGACCAGAATGTCGGCTTCGTGGTGCATGAATTTCAGCATCACTTTTTCGAGTTCGCCTTCTGACATTTGTCCGTGGCCGACGATAATCCGCGCGGGAGGAACGAGCGCTTGAATTTTGGCGGCGATCTCCCAAATGGTATCGACACGGTTGTGAACGAAATAGACCTGACCGCCGCGCTCGAGTTCCTGCTCGATGGCGGACTGGATCAGTTTTTCGTCCCAGCTGGCGACGACAGTTTGAATCGCCATGCGATCTTTCGGGGGCGTTTCGATCACGCTCATGTCGCGCAGGCCGACGAGCGACATGTGCAGCGTGCGCGGGATGGGCGTGGCCGACATGGTGAGGACGTCGACTTGCTTGCGCATTTGCTTGATGCGCTCTTTGTGGCGGACGCCGAATCGCTGCTCTTCGTCGACGATGAGAAGGCCGAGATCGGAGAATTGGATGTCTTTGGAAAGGATGCGGTGGGTGCCGATGAGGACATCGACTTTGCCGGCTTCGGTTTTCTGCAGGATTTCTTTTTGCTGCTTCGGAGTGCGGAAGCGGCTGATCATTTCAATGGTGACTGGGAAGGGTGCGAAGCGCTGCTTGAAAGTTTCGAAGTGCTGAAAGACGAGGACGGTGGTGGGCGCGAGGACTGCCACTTGTTTGTTGTCGGCGATGGCTTTGAAGGCGGCGCGCATGGCGACTTCGGTTTTGCCGTAGCCGACGTCGCCGCAGAGCAGGCGGTCCATGGGCTGTGAGGATTCCATGTCGCGAATGACGTCTTGGATGGCCTGCGCCTGGTCTTCGGTTTCGTTGAATTCGAAGGCGTCTTCAAATTCGCCGAACCACTCGTTGCCCGGCGGGAAGGCGTGTCCGACGGCGGTTTTGCGCTCGGCGTAGAGTTTGAGGAGTTCGTCGGCCATATCTTTCATGGCCTTGCGCACGCGAGCTTTGGTTTTTGACCAGGACTGGGTGCCGAGATGGCTCAGGACCGGTTTAGCGCCTTCCGAGGAGCGATATTTCTGGACCAGATCGAGGCGAGTAAGCGGCACATAGAGGCGAGCGGCTTCGGCGAATTCGAGCAACATGAATTCGGCGGGACCGTCGCCATGGTTGATTTCTTTCAAGCCCTGATACTGGCCGATGCCGTGTTCGACGTGGACGACATAGTCTCCGACTTGGAGATCGCGGAAGTCGGACAGGAAGGCGGAGACTTTGGATTTCGACCGCTGCGGGCGAGAGGCTACGGCGTCGGATTCGTCGAAGAGATCGCGCGAGCCGAAGATGGCGAGATTCGCGTCAGGCAGGAGCACGCCATCGGGGACGTAGGCCGTAGCCAGGGTGGTGGTGAGGACTTCGCCGGCGAAGTAACTGGTCTCATCGGCGTAGCTCTCGCCGCCACGGGTGCGGCTTCCCAAGCGAAACGAGACGTTGTATTCGGTGAAGACATCGGCCAGGCGCTCGACCTCGCCGGTATTGGGGACGGCGAAGAGGACGCGTTTCGCTTCGGCGTTGAGCTTCTGCACTTCTTCCAGCATGGCGGGAACTGCGCCGTGGAACCGAGGCGAGGGCTGAGTGAGGAATGAAATTTCGGACGCGTTGTTGTCCTGCAGGCCGCGAGTGATGCCGAGGTGCTCGATGTCGGCGCCAGGAAGCGCGGCAGTTTTTTGCCACCAATTTTCCGGTAGGAAATAGAGATCTTCCGGGCGAACGAGATTGCCGACGCCGCTGCGCTCGTGGGCTTCGGAGACGCGGGCCCAGAAGCGGTCGAATTCCTGCTCGAGTTGATCGCTTTCGTCGAGGAGAACCGCGGCTTGCGGGATTAGATCGAAGATGGTGTTGTGGGCGCCGGCGACGGGAGTGTAAAACTCCCAGCCGGGAAAGACGTTGAGTCCACCAGCGCGGACGGCGGCTTCGACAATTTCTTCGTTACCGACGATGCGCTTGCCACTGAGGCGGGTATGAATTGCGCCGAGGAGATGTTCGTTCACGGGAGTTTCGGTGAGCGGAAGCAGGAGAGCCTCATCGACGGGATTCGAAGAACGCTGGGAGGCAGGATCGAACTTGCGAATGGAATCGGCTTCGTCGCCGAAGAACTCGATGCGCAGGGGGCGGTCGGCCTCGGGGGAATAAACGTCGAGGATGCCGCCGCGTACCGCGTAGTGGCCTGGCATTTCGACCACGTCGGTCGGGGTATAGCCGACGGTGTTGAGGTGAGCGAGCAGGGAATCAAGATCGAAGGACTCGCCGCGGCGGATGGTACGGGCGAGATCGGCATAGTAGTCGCTGGAGCGCAGGCGGATGGCCGTGGCTGCGACCGGAGAGATGACGATCGACGCGGCACCGGTGGCGATCTTCCACAAGGCGGTGGCGCGCTCTTCCTGAAGTTCGGGATGAGGAGAAAGATTCTGGAAAGGGAGCACGTCGCGAGCGGGGAGGGAGATGATCGACTCCGGATCGCAAGCGGAAGTGAGTTCACAGAATCCGCGAAGGACAGGCAAGAAATCCTCGACGGCGCGGTTATCTTGGACGACGAAGATGAGGGGACGTCCGGCGGCACGCTGGAACAGCACGAGCAGCAAGGCTTTTGCAGTGGGCGTGAGGCCGGAGACACGGATGCGCCCCGTGCCCTCCTTGAGGTGGGAGGCAACACGCGCGAAAGCGGGGAGCTTTTCTACGTCCACGAAGAGTTCGCGGACGAAAGGGAGAAGCATGCAGGATTATTTTAGCAGGAGCAGCCTGCCGCAGGATCAGGCAGTCATTCTATTTTTCTTATTGGGCGGAGGGAGCATCTTACTTTTCTTGTCCCCACGGCGGAAGCTCTGGGATTTCCTTAGACGTTTGTAGGAGTAACGCGATGGTCACTCGGGGAGATGGCGCTCGGGTTCACCCAAAGCTGGATCAGCGCTAACAGTGCCGGCATCCCCATGGAAAATACGGCGACCGCTTTCAGACCAGGAAATCGATTCGCCATGACATAGCGAAGAGCATAGAAGGCATAGAGAATTACGGGAAGCGCCGCAAACGTTTTCGGGGTAGCTTTTTCGCGTTCGTGGTGGCGCCAGAGCGCGTTGGCCAGCCCGTAGATGATGAAGGTTGTTAGCATCCAGCCTAAGTAATTTCTGAGTGGCACGCCGAAGTAGGGGCCACCCTGCTCCCAGACCCAGTTGTGGGCGAGCGCCATGCCGGGATCCATCACCATGTCCCAGCCGGTGATGGTCATGGCGGCGATCACGGCAAGGGTAGTGCGGCCTGGAAGTGAGCGAGTATCGAGACCAGGTAGAATCGCGCGGGCGACCATCCATGAGGGATAGATCATCATGAACCAGGCTAGCGGAATGATTGCCGGTACGTGTCCGAGTTTCGCACCCAGCATATCGCTGTAGTGGTAGGAGCCGTAGATCAGTCCGGTGCGCACGCCGGCCTCCTCCAATCCGTAAGAAACGACGGCTGAGATCGAGAAAAACAGCGCGCTAAACCGCGGTCCTTCAAGCGCTGTGCAGTGGGCGAGCGCGAAGAGCACGAAGACCAGGGTAAATCCGACATTGTTCAAGTCTGGGAGCCTGAACCACGGAGAGACCGCCTCCGCCAGGATGAGATAGGTCATGGCGAAAAAAAAGAGCCATGACAGTGGAGGGATCCATCGATTCATGCGTTCCCCCGGCAAAATTTGGTGAAATTGAAAATAACAGATCGGCGGGGCTGAGGCACTTTCCAGTAGCTGAGTGGATCCGTGGCAGGGCATGATTCAGGCAGCAGGGACGAGGAGCCGGCGAGCTGTGCTCCGCCGGGGCCCTTCGGCTTCGCTCAGGCAGGCTCACCAGGCGGCCGTCGTTACAGGCGCCTTACTGGCGCCGTAAAGGGCGGGTGAGACAGGTGGGGCCGCCGCTGCCGTTGATGCAGAGTTCGCTGCCGGGGAAGGTGCGGACGTCGAAGCCGGCTTGGCGCAGGCGGGCATTGGTGCTGCGGTTTTCTTCGAGCGCGAGCAGGCGATGATTTCCTAAAGCGAGAACGTTGCCGGCGAGGGAGTCGCGCTCGGAGGGATCGATTTCGATGAACTCGAATCCGCGAGATTCGAGAAGTTCAACGGTTTCGACGGCAAGCCATGAGAGATCAACGAGAGCGGTGCGGTCGTCGAGCAGGCTGATCAGCGACATGAGATGGAGGCAGGCGGATGGACCGGGACCATAGGGAAGGGGCGCGGAGAGAACTTCGATGCTCTTGGGTGCAAGCAGATCGCGCATCTGCCGAATGCCCGAAGCGTTCGTGCGGTAGCCGTGGCCGATGAGGAGAGTCTTGGAATCGAGCCAGACGATGTCTCCGGCTTCGGTGGTGCCGGGCGAGATGATGGCGCCGAGAGTAGGGATCTCGAGGGTCGCGCAGAGCGAGGCTTGATGCGGGCCTTCGGGCAGGCGATTTGGTTTGCCCGGACGCATGACGATCAATCCGTGATCGGTGGGCAGGGAGGCATCGTGGGAGTAGATGGCATCGAGGGAGAGAACCGGCGATGGAGCTAGTTCGTTGAGCTCGGCTCCTGCGGCTCGCAACTCGTGACAGAGAGCGTCATGCTGAGATTGCGCCGTGGCGACGTCAGGGGAGTGGTGGAAGCCGAGTCGTTGCCATGATGCGCGGTGTTCCGGCTGATCCCAGTTTGCGCTGCGGGGCGAACATACCAGGACGCGTTCGAGTTTGCCGACCATGGAGTGTCCGTTGAAATGGGCCTGGGTTATTTCCGGGAGCATTGATTCCCCATCATGTTGTGAAGCGGTTGTGCCAATAAGGAATCTATATAGGCATGATGGCAAAAGCAATGTGGGAGGGCGTGGTGCTGGCCGAGAGCGGTGCGACGGTCGAGGTGGAAGGCAATCAATATTTTCCGCCGGATGCGATTCACCAGGAATATTTCAAGCCAAGTGACGCGCACACGGTGTGTCCATGGAAGGGGACGGCCAGCTACTACGATGTGGAAGTGAATGGCAAAAGGAATGCTGGGGCGGCCTGGTATTACCCTAAACCGAAGGATGCGGCAGGCCAGATTGAGGGGTATGTGGCGTTTTGGAAGGGCGTGAAGGTGGAGAAGTAACGACTGTTTTATATGGCGCTCGCGAGGCGCTCGAATTAAAGTCCGGCCGCGAGGCGATTCGCGGGCCCCCCGGTCCTGGTTTTCCGCACCGACATATTCGAAAAGAGCGCCGGAGTTGGGAGTAGAGCAGATTCGGCGGTTTCTCCGTCGTCAAAGGCGACTTGCTCTCGACACCAGCGTTTTCATTTATCAATTGGAGGCGAACCCGCGATACGTGGCGCTAACGGATGCAGTCTTTTCGTGGATAGAAAGGGCGGGCCACGAAGCAGTTACCTCGACGATTCCAAAGGCGGAGTTGCTGGTGCCGGCGTATCGGGACGGAGACGAAAACAAAGTCGATGAGTCCTACGGTTTACTGTCCACCTACCCCAACTTGCGGTGGATTGAGCTGGGCCTGGAAAGCGTCGATCTTGCGGCGCGCCTTCGCGGAGCCTATCGACTTCCTACGCCGGATGCTCTTCAGGCGGCGACTGCTCTGCGAGCGCAAGTGTCAGGTCATAACAAATGATCCTGTTTTGCCGCGCATCCAAAATCTCGATATTGCTGTCTTGAATCAATTCCTCTGATCCTAAAATTCAACGTGGGCGCGGAATGAGGGGACGAGGACGGGGCCGCGGTCGCGGTTGTAGCCGGGATCATTGATGTGTTGCAGGCCGGGCGCAAGATAGATGCCGCGCCAGACGTGGACGGTGTAATAAGATTCCAGAATATTTTCGCGGCCGTAGTTGAGCGCGCTGTCGCCGAGCAGAAATCCCAGACCACCGTCTGCGAGATAGGTCTGGTGATCTTTTGCAATAGCGTTCGACACGAAGGCGATGCCGGCGCGATCCTGTTTTCGATGCCACCAGGCGCCGTTCGCGCCGAATCCTTCGGCAAAAGTCTGATCGACTTCGGTGTAAGCGAAGGACTCGGTCTTGCCGTTATCCCAGCCGAAACGAGCGAACGCAGTCAGATGGCGTGTGAGGTTCTGCTCGAGGTTGATTCCGAATCCATATTTGCGCGTGATGCGCCAGGGATGATTTGTGATCTCCGGGACGAGCTCCGGAGTTGGAGCGGAATGACCTTCGAACTGAGCGACAGCGTCGCGATAGGTGCCCATATTGGCGTAATTGGTGTAGGCGAGGAGCCGGATGACTCCCGCCTTGTGCGGGATTGGACTACGACGCAGCTCATATTCGAAGTTTTCCGCATGAACTTGCCACGGACGGTATACGAGATCGATTCCGTTGGCAACTTTCGGCATCAGCGCCTCGGCGAAACGAAAACCCCAGTTGCGATCTTCGAAGTCAGCGGTGAGGCCGATGGTGTATCCACGCGTGTCCGCGGCGTAGTCGTAGGCACCGTTGTTGTCGGTGGTCCAGTTGATGAATTGGAGGTGAGTATCGGAGCCGACGGAGTTGACGTCGAAGAAATCCGGCATAGAAAATTTGCCGAAGCGGATTTCCAAGCGCCGGCGCGGTAGTTCGTCGAAGAGCGACAAAAAGCTGCGCTGATTTTCGACCTTGTCCTTGCTCAGAGCAAATACTTTGTGAATCATGGCGCGGCCCAGATAGGGGGCTTTGCTGAGGAGCGGATTGCGAACAATATCGAGATCCGTGTTACCGGCGAGTCCGAGGCCCGTGCTGAGGGCGGCTCCGCCGGCCTCTTCGATGTCGACCAAAAGTTCGGTGGAATGATCGAAGCGCACGCCGGTATAGAGGGTCATGACGCGGGATGTGGCCTTCTCATAGTTAGGACTTAGGCTGTGCGCACCGCTGTAATCGGCGGGGTAGGGCGGATGGGTTTGGAAGATGAAATTCGCCTGACCGGAAAGCCAAAAGCGAGAGTCCTTAAAATGGGGGAACATGGCTCCTGGGGCTTCGTCGGACGGCGGATCGGTCTGAGAGTCGGGCTGCGGTGTTATATCAGGCGTTGTGGTGGAGGGTGCGTCGGGGTGCTGCGCCAGCACTGGCAGAACGCAAGACGCGATCATCAACAGGAGAGTCAGGCCTAAAGCTGCGGCCCGCAGAGTTGGAGATGCTGGCTTGGCGTTTGCGACGCCCGGTCGGCGCAGTAACCCGAAACTCGGCCAATCGAAAATGAATTTCAGTTTCATGATTACACTTTAAGGTGGAGGCGAAATTCACTTCCGAGCGTCTTCTCAACATCGATGCCGACGTCAATCACGCGGAGACGAAAGATTGCCGTTCCCTGAGAATTTAAGACGCCTGTACGGTTAAGACTAACGAAACATGCTGGCCGCCAATCCTTGACCGCCCTTGAGATGCGGTGACAGCACGGATTCTCCACGACGAACGATCCATCAACCTTACGCAGAACTCATGAAAGGATGGTTACGGCGCGGATGATGATCGAGCAGCCTGCCAATCCACGATTTCGCGGAAGCGTTGAAAATCTCCCCGCTGTTCTTATATCATACCCCCCTAGGGTACACGCAAGCGGGATTGTGGAGAAGCAAAAAATGCAAGATAAGATTCCGGTAATTTCGAAAGAAAAGCAGAAGCTCCTATTCCGCATCAAGCGGATCCGCGGGCAGTTTGCGGCGGTGGAGCGTGCGCTGACGGCGGGGGACGAATGTGCCGACATTCTGATGTTGCTGGCCGCGATTCGCGGCGGGGTCAACGGATTGATGGCGGAGATACTTGAGGACCACATCCGGCTGCACATCATGAATCCGGATCACGAGATGGATTCGCCGGAAGAGCTGGGAGAAGATTTGATCGGACTGGTGCGGGCTTACCTGAAGTGATCTTGACTACGGATTCTGCAGCGAAATAAAAAAGGACGGCCCGGAGCCCCCGAAGCCGTCCTCAAACCCTCCCGGTTAGAAGGGCAACTTGATGACCCGAGGTTACCGTGGCGATGTTGCAGAAGGATGGCGGGCGGATGAATATCTGGTTAATTCGACCGGCATTGCGCTGGTATAGTAATCGGTTGCGCCAAGGGTCGAGCGTTGCTCGACCGACAGCCGAGGGCGGCTGTCCCCCGCGTTTTGGTTATTGAAATCTATTTTTTGTGGGAGCGTTAATGCCGTCCACAACATCGCGAAAGGTCGAGCAGTCGCGCCGTTTGCAGCAGCGCGCCGAAAGCATGATTCCCGGAGGAGTGAACTCGCCGGTGAGGGCATTTGGCTCGGTGGGAGGGGATCCGCCATTTATCGTGAGGGGGAAAGGTTCGCGAATCTGGGACGCTGATGAAAATGAGTTCATCGACTATGTGGGATCGTGGGGACCGCTGATTCTAGGCCACGCAGCGCCGGATGTGCTGGATGCGATCGTGAGCGCGGCGTGCAACGGAACAAGCTTTGGAGCGTCGACTCCGGCCGAGGCTGACCTGGCGGAATTGGTGATTTCGGCGTTTCCCCATGTGCAAAAAGTACGCTTCGTGAGTTCGGGAACCGAAGCCACGATGTCGGCGATTCGCTTGGCGCGAGCTTATACGAAGCGCAAATACATTGTGAAATTTGAAGGGTGCTATCACGGGCATTCCGATTCGTTGCTGGTGAAGGCTGGCTCGGGAGTGGCAACGCTGGGAATTCCGGGATCGGCCGGCGTTCCGGAAGAGTTTACCCAGTTCACGCTGGCGCTGCCGTTCAATGACATCCCGGCCGTGGAGTATGCCTTTCAGAAATTCAAGCATCAGATTGCTTGCGTGATTGTTGAGCCGGTGGTGGGGAACATGGGGTGTGTTGCCGCGACGGACGACTATCTGGTAGCGCTGCGATTGATAACGGAACGAGAAAAGTCGGTGCTGATTTTTGATGAAGTGATGACGGGTTTCCGCGTGGCTTTCGGGGGAGCGCAGGAGCTTTACAATATTCGTCCAGACCTGACGACCATGGGAAAGATCATCGGAGGCGGGTTGCCGGTGGGGGCTTACGGCGGGCCGAACGAGATTATGAACCTGGTGGCGCCGCTAGGGCCGATGTACCAGGCGGGCACGCTTTCGGGGAATCCGCTGGCGATGGCAGCGGGTTGCGCGATGCTGAAGCATTTGCGGGATCACAAGGAAGAGATTTATTCGCGGATCGATAAGCTGAGTGGAGAATTGGTAGAAGGTGTGGCTGCGGCTGCCAAAGATGCGGGCGTGCCGCTATGCTACAACCGTGTGGGATCGATGTTCACGTGGTTCTTCACGCCCGGCCCGGTGACGGATTGGGAGTCCGCGTCGAAGTCGAATACCGAAGCGTTCGGGCGATACTTCCGCGCCATGCTGGATGGTGGAGTGTACTTGCCGCCGTCGCAGTACGAGGCGGCTTTTTTGGGTACGACCCACACGGCGGAGGATGTTCAGCAGACGGTGGCAGCGGCGAAGCAGGCGTTTGCAGCGGCGAGGAAATAAGAGAATTCCACCATGGAGACACAGAGGCACAGAGAAATCTAGAAATGAACCATGCGAGAGACCAGGAATCCTCAGGGGTTGAAGCCCGACTGGGGGGGCTCCTGCGGCACGGCTGAAGACATGAGCCCGCCAAAGCGACTCATGGATTACTTCTAGTAGCGTTCTTTTGCATCATCTGCGGAATCGTGACGAACTCAAATCCTTCCGATTTGTAGCGGGCGATCAAGCGATCACTGGCGATTACGGTTTGAGAGCGGTCGGCGCCTAGTTGTTTGTGACTTCCGTCGTGCAGCAGGATTATGTCGCCGCCGCGCATTTGTTTCGCAACTTTGCGTTCGATGACCGCGGCCGGCGGGGCGGTCCAATCGTAACCGGTGACGTTCCACATCACAGGTTCCAAGCGCAGTTCGCGGGCAACGCGAAGTACGGCCGGACGGCGTCCCCCGAAGGGAGGACGAAAAAGATTTGAGCATTCCCCGATCGCATCCTGCAATGCGGCGCGACATTCGGAGAGTTGCTGTCTGATTTCGGTTTCGCTTTTGAACGTGAGCAACGGATGAGTGAAGGTGTGATTGCCCACGACGTGGCCTGCCCCGATGATTTCGCGGGCGATTTGCGGACCTTGCCGCACGTAGCGACCGATGAGAAAAAAAGTTGACGGAACAGAGTGTTTGGAAAGGACGTCGAGCAAGCGCAGGGTGTGCGGGTCGTTGGGACCATCGTCGAAGGTGAGGGCGATCTGGCGCGAGCCGCGAGGAAGGCCGGAGAAGGTTCGCCCATACCATTGTCCCGTGGGCGCCATGGACTGGTAGCCGGCAGCGAGAGCAGCCGCGGTGGAGACAGCGCCGGTGATGGCGAGCGCGAGCATGTGGGGGATTCTAATGGATTTTCGATTTTCCGATTGCCAATTGAAAACCGCGACTTCACGTAACTGGAAATTGGAAATTGTCAATCGAAGCTCGTCTGTTAACTCTTCCCGCAATTGCCACTCGGCTCCATCCGAGATATTCTGCCAATTCCTAAATATTTCGAGCCCATGGCGAATCTTTTCGAGCTTCCCCGTTACATTGCAGTAGAAGGCCCCATTCGAGTGGGGAAGAGCACGCTGGCCCGCATTCTGGCGGAGCGCCTGAATGCGCAGCGGGTGATCGAGCCGGAGTCCAATCCTTTCCTCGGGGCCTTTTATGAAGGCGAACGCGGGGCGGCGTTCCAGGCCCAGTTTGCATTTCTGGTGCGGCGCTTCGAGCAGTTGCAGGCACTGGACCTGGGTCCGAGTTCACAGAAGACGGTGGTGTCCGATTACATCATCGAAAAAGATAAGCTGTTTGCCTGCCTGAACCTGACTGACCAGGAACTGGATACCTATAATCGCTACTACAATCACTTCCGCGAGCAGTTGCCGACGCCGGATCTTGTGATCTATTTGCAGGCTTCGCCTGAGGTGCTCAAGAGACGGCTGAAAAAAAAGAATGCACCGGGCGAACGGGCGGTGAGCGATGAATATCTGGAAGAAGTGGTGAAGGCGTACGAACACTTCTTTTTTCACTACACCTCTTCGGACCTGCTGATCGTGAATACGTCCGATATTGATTTTGTCGACCGCAATGAAGATTTGCAGGAGCTGTTGCGGAAGGTGACGGAACCGATCAAGGGAACGCAATATTTCTTGCCGCTGGGGGGGCAGGAGGCGGTGGGGGCGTAAAACAGCCGTTGGCCCATTCGTCGTTGGTCGCTGCCTTCTGAATGCGAGCGCTTTTATGGAAGAGATTGGCCTCGGCGGCGAGGCAGTTGGGAGGTGAATCGGAAACTTCCACGCTTCACCTCTCATATCGCGGCAGCGGATACACCGATAGCGACTTTCCGAGCTGGGAAAATTCTGGGTCTGCGGTGACTAGCCACGCGCCGCTCTCGATGGCGAGTTCGGCTGCGAAGGCGTCGGCGTAGCCGAGGCCGTGCTTCTGCTTCAGTGCGGAGGCGCGAGATGCACGTTCGCGGTCGACGCCGATGACGGCTATGGGCAATTCGAGCAATCTGGCTTCAGCGTTGCGGGCCATCGTCTCGCCGTGCCGTCTCCATGCGGTGTAGAAAACTTCCCCCCAGTTCACAGCCGACATCAGAAGTGGTAAATCCTGACGCACGGCTTCCTCGACGAGGCGCTCGATCTTTCCGGCTGTGCTCTTGCGGTCCTCGAAGAAGCCGATCAAGGCGTTGGCATCGAGCACATATCGCCGCGCGCTCCCACGAGAGAAGGGAGAGGACATTCTTTACTCCCCTCGGCGTTCGCGCTCGCGTTCCCGCTCAGCCAGGTGTTCCTCAAACATGGAAGGCTCGCCGGGTTTGGGCTTGAGAAATCCTCGGATTTCGCTCAGTCGGTTTTTGGTTAGCGGTGTCAATACTAATCTGCCTTGGTCCTCGGTCCAAGTTGCGGGAGTGCCTTTTCCCAGACCGAATTGCAAGCGCAGCTCGGCGGGGATCACCACCTGGCCTTTTGAACTAATCACGGTTCGGTAGCTTGCCATGGGTTCATCTTACTATAATGTAAGACACTAGTGAATCATCTTACTGGGAGGTGTTCGCTCCCCAAAAGCTTCCTTGCAATTGCCATCGACGAAAGTGCCTTTTTGCGGCTACAATAAGCCTCAGCATCAGCGTAGATGCGTACAGGCTCTATCCGGCCGAGCCGGAGGGGCACTGGAGGACACAGTGAGTCTTACCCCGATTGGCGAACCTCGCCATAAGATCACGACCGCGTCTCTGCGGGAACAGAAACTGCAACATCAACCAATCAGCTGCCTTACGGCTTACGACTACGCCACTGCCCGCCTAGTGGACGAGGCTGGAATCGAAATGATTCTAGTGGGCGATTCCCTGGCCCAAACGATGCTGGGCTACGAGAACACGCTTTCTGTGACGGTGGATGAGATGCTGCACCATGTGAAGGCGGTGCGGCGCGGCACGAACAATGCGCTGCTGCTGGCGGACATGCCCTACGGGTCCTATCAGATCGACTCCAAAACCGCGCTAAGTAATGCCCTGCGCTTTGTGAAAGAAGGAGGCGCGGAAGTGGTGAAGATCGAAGGCGGGGAAAAGCGCGCCGATTTGATTCGCGGGATCATCGACGCCGAAATCCCTGTGGCTGGCCACATTGGGCTGACGCCGCAGTCGGTGAACGTGATGGGCGGGTACAAAGTGCAGGGGAAAGACATGGGCGGCATCGAGCAATTGATGCGCGATGCGGTGGCGCTGGACGGTGCGGGCGTGGCCTGCCTGTTTCTGGAGGGTATTCCACGAGAAGTGGCGGCGATGATTACGGCGGAGGTTAGCACGCCGACGATCGGGATTGGCGCTGGCCCGGAGTGCGATGGGCAGGTACTGGTTTTCCACGACATCATGAATTTGACATTTGGGCATCCGGCAAAATTTGTGCGGCGGTACGGCGACGCCGCGGCGTTGATCACCAACGCGGTGCAAGCATTTCGCGCCGATGTGAAGTCATTGCAGTATCCAGCGGATGAAGAGTCCTATCATCTGCCGAGGGAAACGAGGGCCGGGTTGGATACGGTGTTGGCGCGGAAGCGAGCGATGCGGCGGTAAGAGTCCTAGCCACGGATTTACGCGGATGTCACGGATGGGGCCGCCCTTAAGCGGTTCGACAAAAACTTCCGTGATGGTGCTAGCCTAATGGAAAGGGAGGAGGTTTCTATGCCATTCCCAGCGTTTTTTCTTCCATTCTTCGGCTTTGGCTTTGTGATGTATTTCCTTCCGTCGATCATTGCTCTGGCACGAAACAAACGTGACCTTACGGCGATCGTGCTGCTGAACTTTTTTCTGGGTTGGACGATGATTGCTTGGATTGTTGCGTTGGTATGGGCGGTGAAGACCGATGTTCCCATGGTGGTGCGGTGAGTGTTTCCGCCGTTGACGGCAGAGATTGGCCAGCCCGGGCGGCCGCAGTCCTGTCCTTGCTTTTGATGGTGAGTTGTTCGGTTGTGGCTTGCTCGGAAAAGAAGGCGCACGCGCCGCCGGACGCTGTCGCTTTGCTGCAGGCCGTTGCTCCGGCGGATCCGGCGAAGTTTCCATCGCTGCAAGAGACCAAGCACTGGAGCAATCCGTACCTGGTGATTCGGCCATCGTCGGTCGGATTGCTGACGGGGATTGCAGCGAATGAAGAGGAGATACTGAAGCCGGAGGAGGTTTTGGGAGCGTTGGCGCAGTTGCCGGGATCGGCGTGGCCCTACGGGCGGGCGGTTGCGATCCTGGTGGATGGGAATGCGATTCGAGCAGAACAGGACAAGATCGCGCTTCGCCGAAATCGGGGAGTAGTGGCAGGGGAATTACAGAACGCACACGTGGCCATTCACTGGATTCCTTCCTCTTGAACGTCGTCCAACCCAAATGAAAATCTGTAGAAGCATCGAAGACATGGGTTCGGCGTGTCGTGATGCGCGCCGAGCCGGCAAACGGTTGGGATTCGTGCCCACCATGGGAGCGCTGCATGAAGGCCACTTATCGCTGATAAGGGCGGCTCGGGCTGCCTGCGAGGTTATTGCAGCTTCGATTTTTATAAATCCTACGCAGTTTGGGCCGACAGAGGATTTGGCGAAGTATCCGCGGACGTTCGATCGCGACCGGGGGCTTCTGGAAAAAGAGGGGGTGGAATTCCTTTTCGCTCCTTCGGTGGAAGAAATGTTTCCGGCAGGAGGAGTGACCTGGGTGGAGGTGGAGGGAATGAGTAACAAGCTAGACGGGCGTTCCCGGCCAGGACACTTTCGCGGAGTCACCACGGTGGTATCCAAGCTGTTTCACGTGGTGGAGCCGGACGTGGCGTTCTTCGGGCAGAAGGACGCGGCGCAGGTTGCAATCATTCGACGAATGGTGCGCGACCTGAATTTTCCAGTGAAGATTGTGGCGTGCCCGATTGTGCGGGAGGCCGACGGACTGGCCATGAGTTCGCGCAATCTTTATCTCGATCGGCAACAGCGCAATCAGGCGCTCGCGTTGCATCGTTCTCTGGTGCGGGTGAAAAAGTTGTGGGAGGGTGGAGAACGTAGTGCTGAGAAGCTGGTGGTCGCGGGTGGAGAAGAAATTGCGAAAGAGAAATTGGTGCGTCTCGACTACTTCGAAATCGTGGATCCCGATAGCCTGGATCCGGTGCAGACTGTCAGCTCCGGGGCGATGGCAGTGGTTGCCGCATTTGTAGGGACGACAAGGATCATTGATAACCTGTTGCTTTAGGGGCGGCGGCTAATTCCGTCCCGACGGGACTCGTTCATATTTACCGGATCTCTACCCCGCACTTACGTGGGGGGCTATCGCATACCGCCCCTGTGCGGGCTGGAACATACCGCCGCGCTCGGGGATGGAACGCGATGGCGTCCAGCTTTTTTCATGTCCACCTCTTTTTGCGCCTGGTTCCACCGTTGCTTGAGACTTAGCGGGTCGGCCGGGCCTTGTCGGATTGGGAGATCGCCGCAGAAGTGGTCTGAGGGGCAAGCCGCTGCGTTACCAGGCTTCGGATGTGCGACCAAAGGTTGGGGTCGCATTCGCTCTGCATGTGGCCAGGGGTGAAGACTCGGTACCACCAGGAGGCTTGCGGACAGGCGACCGGGGCTTTCTTGTAATCCATGCGATAGTTGCCGAGGATCTCCGTGCGGGCGGCATCGGCAGCCACAATTTGCCGACGGCCATGCACAATGCCTTGGGTCTGGTAAAAGTTCACGGCTTCGGCGACATTGTCAGGTATAACGGAATCGTTTTGCCACCACTTGGCGACGCTATCGACCTGTATGGTCAGGGAAACCGGAATCCCCAGGCGCTGTAAATCGCGCGCCAGTAGCACTGCTGCGGCTGCTCCCCAACTGTGGCCGAAGAGGACGATCCGCGCGCCTGCTTTTTCCTCCGAGCTAAGAACACCGTCGTGGTTGCCGTCGAGCAGTCGCAGGACGGTATCATAGGCGATTTTCCTGCGACGGTTCTCAAAAACCTGAACATAAGTGCCGTTGGGAACCGCGCGCCGGATTTGCTGCGCAAGGATCACGGGGCCATGATGCGGGTTCTCATGGCTGACAAAACCACCCACGAATCCTATGACTATGGCGGATGGAACTGAAGTTGACGGGGGCTTGGGGACGACGGTATCTAATGCGCCGGCGACAGCCGGCAGAGTGACCCCGAAAATCATTAATAATACGATGACTGCGAAGCGAGATGAGGTAACCGTGCGCAAGAAAACCCTTTTCACTGGTGAGATGACTCGATTCGTTGGAGGGATGCCGACGAAGGATGAACCAGGCGGCGGCACTCACAACAAGGGAGGCCGGGCAAAACAGGCTTGACCGGTGCGATTCGGGTATCTAACCCGACTGCCAGTCTACACCCGTTGTCAAGAAGCAGAGGCTTTTACTACTTCAACGATGGGCAGTGGGGGGAAGGTGTGCAGGAAATCGAGGCGGCTGCGTGAGGCCTTGGCTCCGGCGGACTGCAATGCCGCCACGTACTTAGCGGTGTTCTTGAAATCGGCAATGACGGCCGTGCCTCCGGGCTTGAGCACACGGATAATCTCACGGCAGGCCCGGTCGCGTCCTTCGCGGCTGGGGATATTGTGCAGGCAGAGGTTGGCGAGGACTACATCGAAGCTCGCGTCGGGAAACTGCATCGCGGTGGCGTCGTCGCTTTTCACCTCGACCCGGTCGGAAACTCCTTCGAGTTCCACGTTGCGCAAAGTCTTATCCCGTGAGTTTCCGGAGAGATCGCCCTTGCTCCAAATGTCGATGCCGATTGCTTTCCCGGTGCTCAGCCTTTTGGCGGCGCCGATCATGAGCAGGCCGCGGCCGGTGCCGACGTCGAGAACGATTTCGTTCCCCGTCCAGTTTACTCGACCGAGCATCCGGTCGCGAGGGCGGAACTTCCCTACCTGGGCGTAAAAAATGATCGCCCCGCCTTCGAGCAGGCAGGCGGCACCGGTCCACATGGCCGTCGGCCGGAGCATAAAGCTTACGGAACCAAGCGTGACCAGGGGCAGGAAGCGCGCCAGTACGAAGAGTGCGACCCCGATGACGAAAAGGTTGCGAATGACACCGGGAGCGTCAATGCCGTAGTCGGTTTTGGCGGGGTGCATGGACAGTGAGGCGAATTGTAACTGAAATCCGGCGGTGGCCAGTCAACGCATAGCCTTGGTGCCGGAAACGAAGGTGTTTCCTGCCAACACGTACCGCAGCGGCCATTCGGTCGCCTGCCGGATGCCGATGCGCGGCGTGATCCGGATGTTTCTTGCGCGAAAACCTTCTTCTCCTATCCACAACCCGGAATCGGGCGAGGTAAGGTCGCATCCGTGATCGCGGGCACGAGTGATGCCGAAGGCTTCGGCCAGTCGTCCCGGGCCACTGGTGAGCCGAATCAGGTCGCGAGGGTTTTGGAGAGCGATATCTCGGGCGCGAGCCATCTGCTCGATGCCCAGCAGGGGTTCGAGGGCGCGGAAGAGAACAGAGCCCGCTTTCCCTTCGCGCTCACAGGAGACGTTCAGGCAGTAGTGATTGCCGTAGATGAAATAAACGTAGGCAAAGCCGGGAGGTCCGAACAAGACCGAGGTGCGGGCGGTATTGCCGGCAGCGGCGTGGGCCGCGGGATCGTTCTGCCCCAAGTAGGCTTCGACTTCAACGATACGTGCGGCCAGGCGGAGCTCGCCGTGATCGCGCACAAGTACCTTACCCAGGAGTTCGCGGGCGACGGAGCGTGGATTGCGGGCGAAGAAAGCGCGATTGAGCGGGCGGATGGATCGGGTTGGGAGAGGCGTCGACAGGGGGGCAGAAGGCTGAAGCATCATAAAAAGTACGACCACAGGGGCTGAAGTCCGAAATTTATAAGGAGCGGTTTGCGCCGCGCTGAAGGGCCGCTCTTCAAACGTTGCCCCAAGCCTTAATGCCGCAACTGCCGGGATACAAATCCGCCAGTATGGACCGTCCTTGCACCTCGGGCGGTCAGGCTACGCCCGCGCCTTTGGCCGATTCTTTCAGGTACGCGAGGACTTCCACCGCATGGCCTTCGGGCTTAACTTTGGGGAAGATGTGCTGGATTTTGCCGTCGGGTGCAATGACGAACGTAGTCCGGGCGATGCCCATCACTTTCTTGCCGTACATATTTTTTTCCTGGACGACGCCATAGGCGTTGGCGACTTTCTTGTCGGCATCGGCGAGCAAGGTAAAGGGTAGCTTGAATTTGTCCTGGAATTTTTTCTGTGTCTTGGGGGTGTCAGGGGAGATGCCGAGCAGAACGGCGCCGGTCTTTTGAATTTGCTTATACGTATCGCGGAAGGCACAGGCCTCCACGGTACAGCCGGGAGTATCGGCGCGAGGATAGAAATAGAGCACCACGACTTTGCCGCGCAGATCTCTTAGGGAAAGCTGCTTGTCGTTCTCGTCCTGCAAAGTAAACTCAGGGGCCTTATCATTGAGATTGATATTCATGAGCATCTCGTTTCCAGGGGGAAGAGTTTTGAAGGCAGCGTCCTTAATCTCAGTATTGGCAAAGCCGAGGCCGGGACGGAGGGTCTTCACAAACTCCTTATACCGCAGATTGGCAGTGTTCGTCATTGGCCTGATCCTGCTTTTCGCAATGGCGGGCTTGACACAGTGTGTGGCGCAAGGCGCGCGACCACAGATTACGCCACAGAGAAACAAGCCCCAGGAAAACAAGAAGCCTAAGAAAGGGAAAGAGCCGCGAGCGTTGGGAGTTCTCGAAGTGAACGGCGGCAAGGGAACACTGATTCCGGTGGCGATTTTGATCGACGGCGAGTTTTATGATGCCAGCGCCTACAAAGCGGACCCCATACCGATGGCGCTGGAATGGGGCACCGTGTATGAGGCGGAGCAGTCCGGAGACTCAAAGGGATTGTTCACGGTGAATGGAGCGCTGCACAGCAAGAGCCCGGGCAGCGCGCACCCCTGGGTGGGCACGGGAACGTACTTGCCGCGTGGCTCTGAGGTTGCGAAAACCAGCCACAAAGCTGAGGACGTTCCTGTGGGGTTGGATAACAGCGGCGATGAGCCACCGCGCTTGACGAGAAAGGACGCATCGAAGCCGGCGGCTGCACCCGATGCGAGTTCCACTCCTGCTCCCAGCGGTTCAGGATCAGCAGACAAGCCCGGAGCAACGGCTCCGGCATCGTCGCAGCCGGCGGGCGGTTCGTCGACAGGTTCGACGACGACGGGTTCTACATCCGGGCAGCAAACGCCGAAGGCGACGAACCCGCCTGCTCCTGAGAAGCCTGCGGATGGGCATTCCACGCCAGTTGCAGCACCAGCGTCGCAGACATCGTCCAGCGAATCATCCTCCGGCAAATCGTCCTCCGGCGAATCAGGGGACAACTACTATCGTCCCACCTTGAGGCGCGGCAAGCCGACAACGGCGGCGCCATCGGACGAAGATGAGACGGTTGCGAAGAAGGGTGGTAAGACTGACTCTGCGGCTTCCGCTGGTGCGGCCAGTGCGAGTCCGCCACAAATGGTGGCGGCAATTTCCGATGCGCTAGGACCCGATCCGCAATCCTATAAATTTTTCTGGAAGACGGGCGAAGAGGAAGAGCGACGTAATCAGATGTTGGCCCTGGCGGCCGATGAAGTGAGGGCCTATGCTGCGGCGCTATTGAAAAATCAGATTCCGGCTCGGCCGGTTGCGCCTAAATCGGGCGCGGTCGGCCATAAGGCGGCGGCCAAGCAGGCGCAGCCCGTGTTTGAGAATGTTCAATTTCATGGATTCGATGTTTGGCTTACGAGCCAACCGGTGATGATTCTAAGCGCGGAAGCGCACATCCCGGGTGCGACGGAAGTGAACGCTGCAGCGGAGCCTTACAGCGTTATGCTGGTGGCGAAAACAGACATCTATGGCAATTTGCGCAAACTGTTTTCCGGCATCACTGACAAGTTTCATCTCGACGTGACACCGCGCCTGGAATTGATCGATGTTGTGGATGCGGATGGAGATGGCCGCGGAGAATTGCTGTTTCGCGAGAGTTCGGATGCGGGCAGCGGATACCTAATTTATCGCGCTACAGCGGACAAGATGTGGAAGATGTTTGACAGTTTGCATGCGGAGTAGCTGAAACCCAGTTCCTAGTCTCCGATTCTCAGTGAAGGCGATTCCTGGGACTGAGGACACTCTTCTTTAGGTTTCGATGCCTACGTGGCAGACACGGCCGACGAGGTAGTCGGAGGTAGATTTGCCATCTTCTATGGTCAGGATGTCGACTGGATAGGCCTGGTTGTGGGGCCGCAGAATCAGATGATTTCCGGCGGTTTCCACATACTTAACGGTGCAGGTTCCATCCTTGAGGACGGCGTACATGTTGAACTCACCCTTGCGATAGGGCTTGAGGGAATTGTAATGGCGGTCGATCAACAGCGTGGCGCCAGGAAGCAGACGCGGATACATGCTCATGCCTTCGCGGCCGTCGACTTTGATGACTACGAAGCGTTCCCATCCCTCACGGGCGCCTTCGATTTCCGGTTTTAACTTCTTTAGAAGAGTTTTCTTGAACTTCAGGATCTCCCGCACGTTCATGCTGGTGACGAGGGGTTGAGTGGCGGCGATGGTTCCCTCGATGAGAAGCACGTTCTGAAACTCGTCATCGCTGGGTGGCAGGATGGATGCGCGCTTATTGACCTCTGAGGGATCAAGAAGATCGAGTACGGAAAGATGCTGAACGGCCAGGACGCGGTCCATGCCCTCAAGGCTGAGGCCACGCTTGCGATTCAGAAAATTGGAGATGTGGGCCTGCTTGAAGCCGGTTTGTTGTGCCAGGCGGAGGCCGGTGAGGTCGCCTTCCTCAATGCGCTCCCAGAGAGTATCGCGTAGATTGTCCTGCAGAACGCGGAACTTCATGACGGGGAGTATACCACGGTTGCTATAGCTTAATGCTAATCAATAATTATTTCAACAGCCTATTTAGTATAACGATGTAGGGCGCTGAAAAGTGCGCCCTTCGTGTTTTTTGGACGGAAATCGGAAAGTGACGCATGGCGCTCTTGTGTTCTCGCGAATATCTGGCTCGGAGTCGCCTTACGTTCAGGGTCGCTTTTGCTTTGGGGGTGTGCGGCGGGGCATGAAGAAAGGAACAAGTCAGACAAGGGGAAGAGCTAGGGCGCAAGGAAAGGCTAAAGCGAAGACCAACGCGAAGACCAAGAGGACTGATAAAGAAGGTGCTACAGAAAAAGGTCCGGAGAAGATCGCAGGAGAAAGGCTGCAGCCGGTCGATTTCGTGGAAGTGCGAAAAGATATCGCGGTGGAAAGCGCTGCGAAAAATATTTTGGCGGCAGTGATCGAGCAGGCCAAGGGCGGCCATTGGGTGCGGCAAAATATTTGTTTGAGGCCGTAGGACTGTACCCGACGAGCGCTGAGACAGCATCGGGGCCGGAGGGTTCGCTGGCGCATACATTGCTGAAGCGGTTGGGATTGCCGACCGATCCGTGGATTGGTGACGAAGATGGAGGTCCGGTTTGAGGTTGATCGTGAGAGTAAGCTGGCCATTCGGCGGGAGTTTTGGCCGCGAATTCGGCTTCGGCGAACCGAAGACCATCGACGAAGCAGAGCAGACGACACGACAAAACGAAAATCGCAGGGATGCCGTAAAATGAACCGAAGCTACGATCGGGGAAAGAGGGGTCGTCCCGATGCGCTAGCGATTTCGCCGCGGGTCGGGTCCGGCAGAAAAACCCCGAAGGCGATGGCGGCGAAGGCATTTTCGGTCGACTGGTTCTCTCGAAGCAATCCAGCGGATAGAAAGGTCCGCGCTGCACGACGCAAAATGGGAATGGACATAACGTGGGTAACCGATCGGATTGCGGTCGGAGGCGGAATCTGGACGGCGGAGAATATGGCGTCGATATCCCGTTCCGGGATCACGCACATCATTGATATGCAGATTGAGTTTGACGACACGCCGCTGGCGGGGCCGCACCGAATCGCGGTTTGCTGGAATCCGGTGGACGACGATTTCGAACCGAAGCCTCCTGAAGTGTTTGCTCGGGGCGTGGACTTTGCCATGGCGGCGCTGGAACAGGATGGAGCGAAATTGTATGTCCATTGCGCGGCGGGAGTGCACAGGGCGCCGATGATGACCCTGGCGTTGTTGGGAGTGATGGGCTGGACGGTCGAGGATGGCATGGATCTGATTGAGGGGCGAAGGCCGGTGGCAGACTTTGCGGACGTTTACGTGCGAAGCGTAGAGAATTTTCTGCAGGGACGAGAGAGAATGAGAGTTCGACTGCTTTAGAAGGAAGTATGTTTCAGATATACCGCCCCACGGGGCGGCTTTTTATTTGGTGCTGCCGGCATGGGTTGGGCGGTCGGTAGCGCGTGAAGCTTCCGCGATAGAACCAGAGATGCCACAAGTTACCCCGACGAGAAGCCGCGCGTGGCAGAGCCCGCGCCGCACCTAATCGCTTCAACCTGGTGCAAGCAACCCCCATCTACGAGCAATCAAGCTTCGGTTTGACGAGACTAGCCGATTTCTTCACTCCAATTTTCCAGCGTCTTTTTCACCAGCGCCATGCACTGGTCGGCGACTGCACCGTCGATGAGACGGTGATCGTAGCCGAGCGTGAGATGGACGACGGAACGAATGGCGATCGAATCGTTGCCTTCTTTGTCCGTGACCACCAATGGCTGCTTGGTGATGCCGCCCACGCCCATGATGGCGGAGTTAGGCTGATTAATGATGGGCAAGCCGAAGACGGCGCCGAACTGGCCGGGGTTGGTGACGGTGAAAGTGGAGCCCTCGACCTCCTCGGGCTTAAGCTTCTTGTTGCGCGCACGCTCGCCAAGATCGGTTATGCCGCGCTGCAGGCCGAGAAAGTTGAGGTCTCCAGCATTCTTTAGCACCGGCACGATGAGCCCCCAGTCGAGAGCGACCGCAACGCCGATGTTGATTTGCCGATGATAGTGAATATTGTCGCCTTCGAGGGCGGCATTGAGGATCGGCCACTGCTGAAGAGCGATGATGGCAGCGCGCACGAAAAACGGCATGAAAGTGAGTCGTACGCCGTGGCGCTGCTCGAATCCGTTCTTGTGTTGGGCACGCAGATGAACGATGCGCGTGAAGTCTACTTCGTACATGCAGTGGACGTGCGCGCTGGTACGGCGGGACTCGATCATGCGCTGGGCGATGATCTTGCGCATGTTCGTCATGGGAACGAGATCCCCGGGATAAGGAGCGGGAGCGGGCGCAGGCCGCGAAGACGGGCCTGATGGTGCGGACGCAGCTGGGCTCGGTGCGGCAGAAGCGGCGGCGGCTGGCGCCGAAGATTGAGTGTCGATGAACGAGAGGATGTCCTGCTTGGTGATGCGACCGCCGAGGCCAGTACCAGTAATCCGCGAGAGCGCAATTCCGTGCTCGCGGGCGATCTTGCGCACCAGGGGCGAAGAGCGGGCTTCTTCCTCGTCGGGTGATACTGCCGCCGGAGAATCGCCGGCAGCGGACGCGGCTGTCGTTGGCGCGGTCCCCTGCTTTTCCTCTTTCTCCGGAACTTCTTTCTTCGCCGCAGCTGGTTTTTCTGGAACCGCGGCAGCGGGCACCGGCTTGGCCGGAGCGGCAGCGGCTTCGCCGTCGGCGGAGATGATGCCAACGATCGTATTGACGCCAACCGTTGCCCCTTCCGCTACTTTGATCTCCCGCAACACGCCGGAAGCAGGTGCTGGAATTTCGGCGTCCACTTTGTCGGTGGAGATTTCGAAGAGAGGTTCGTCGCGCTGAACTTTGTCGCCAGGCTTCTTTAGCCACTTGGTAATGGTTCCCTCGACGATGGATTCGCCCATCTGGGGCATGATGATGTCAGTCGGCATGATTTCCTTCCACAAGGCCAACGGTTCCCGACCGAGGGCCAGATGCAATCGAGTATTATAGCGGTCGCGATAGGCAACTCTTAAAAGTCGTGGACTACGAGCGAACTCTAGTCGTGTTTGTGTTCCTCTTTACTGTCTTCGCCGGCCGGGGCGGCTGTGCCAAAGTTAGTCTTCCAATAAGACTGAACCGCAGGTGGCAGCTTTTCCATATGCGACAGGAGACTGGCGATCTTCCATATGTCCTGCTCGGTCAGGGTCTTATCCCAAGCGGGCATCCCGGTGTAGCGTACGCCGGTGCGGATGGTGTAGAAGAGGTGCCACTCGGGATCGTCGGGCGGATCAGAGACAAGATTCGGAGCAGGCGGATAAAAAGAGTTACCCAGGGACGCGGGCTTGCGGTCGAGACCGCCATGGCAGACGGCGCAGTTCATGGTATAGAGCTTCATGCCATCTTCGAAGTTCTGATCGGTAGGAGGCAAAGGGTTGGTGATGTGGGGAGCGTGGCGCTCCATGGAAGCGTCCACAGCCGCCATGGCGATGCGGCGCTCGATGCGCGCGGGGGCAACATTCGCATTTGTGGGTATAAATCCCAGCATGGCGAGGCCGAGGCCGCCCAGAATCAACACGAGAATAGTGACGACCACACCGAGAACGAATTTTCCCATGGCTTCTTCTCCGGAGGGACTATTGTGGCAGATGGCGTGGCGCGGCGCTAGTTCGGATCGACCGGACGGCTTTGCCTCAGAACGCTTTCAATCGGCGAGCTTCTCGAAGGACATCGCTTACCTTTGGCAAATAGTGCTCTTCCTGTGGTGGCGAGAACGGGACGGCAGAGTCGAGGCCGGCGATGCGGACGATGGGCCCGTCGAGATCGTCGAAGGCTTCTTCGTTGATGATGGCGGCGATCTCGCCGGCTAAGCCGCCGGTGCGTGAGTGCTCGTGCAGGATGATCACCTTATTTGTCTTTTTGACGGTCTGCGCGATGGCTTCGCGATCAAGCGGCGAGACGGTACGCAGATCGAGGATTTCAAGATCGATTCCCTCTTTGCTCAGAATATCGGCGGCCTCCAGCGCGGTGTGGACCATGGCAGCGTAAGTAATGACGCTCAGGTTGCGGCCTTCGCGGGCCAGGCGTGCTTTGCCGATAGGGACGAGGTAATCTTCCGACGGAACTTCACCCTTGATGCGCCGATAAAGATATTTGTGCTCGAAAAAGATGCACGGGTTGTTGTCGCGGATGGCGGCTTTGATCAGGCCCTTCGCGTCATAAGGGGTGGCGGGACAGATCACTTTCAGGCCGGGATTGTGGACGAACCACATTTCGGGATTCTGCGAGTGGAACGGGCCGCCGTGAACGTATCCGCCGCTGGGCCCCCGCAGGACGAGTGGAGCAGGCGCGCCCCAGAGATAATGCGTCTTCGCAACCATGTTGGAAATCTGGTTGAAGGCGCAGCCAATGAAATCCATAAACTGGAACTCGGCGACGGGGCGCATGCCGGTGAGCGATGCTCCGAAAGCCGCGCCCACGATGGCGGACTCGGCGATGGGAGTGTCGATGACGCGCTCGGGGCCGAAGCGGTCGATGAAACCGTCGGTGACTTTGAAGGCGCCTCCGTAAATGCCGATGTCTTCGCCCAGGCAGAAGACGGTTGGATCGCGGTCCATTTCTTCCCAGATTCCCTGGCGGATGGCTTCGAGGTAAGTGAGTTGCATAGGGTCAGATGTAGAGTTGCTGCGGCTAACAAATTACAGCAACGCGGCCTATTTCAAATGTACGGCTGCCTCGGTTTGCTTAAAGCTGCCGCTCCTTTTCTTTAACTTCGGCATCCCGTACTTCGGCTTGATTTCGTGGCAGCCGTCTTCGCAGAAGACGCCACCTTCGGCTGACTCCGGCGTTGGCATCGGAGAGTTTACCGCGATTTCACGTTCCGCCTCGATCACCCGCTCCACCTCTGAAATCAAGTCGGCATTCTCTTTCGGCGTCAGCCATTTCTTTTCTTTCACCAGATAATTCTCGAATCGCACGATTGGGTCGCGCTTCTTCCAGAAGTCGAACATCGCCTTGGGCACGTACGAGGCGGCATCGTGGATGGCGTGGCCTTTCATGCGCATCATTTTGGCTTCGATCAGCGTGGGGCCTTCGCCGTGGTGGGCGCGCTCAACGGCGTCACGAGCGGCATCGTAGACCTGGCAGGCGTCGGTGCCGTCGACGATCACGCCGGGGATGCCGTACCCGATGGCGCGTTCGGCAAGATCTTTGCACCGATATTGCATTTCTGAAGGCGTGGAGTAGGCCCAGAGATTGCTTTCGACGAGGAGAACGAGACCAAGATTCTGCACGGCGGCGAAGTTGATGCCTTCGTAGGTGACGCCGGTGGACTGGCCGCCGTCGCCGATGTATGTCATCACGGCGAGGTTGCGGCCCTGAAGGCGCGCGCCGAGTGCTACGCCCGCCATCACTGGAATTAGATCGCCGAGCATGGAAATGGGCGAGACCATGTTGCGTTTCTCGATGTCGCCGAAGTGCGAGGTGCCGTCGCGGCCCTTCGTGGGCGAATCTGCCTTGGCCATGTACTGCATCATGGTATCGCTGGCGCCGAAACCACGGACCAGCAACGATCCCTGGTTCCGTATCATCGGCGCGAACCAGTCATCTTTGTCGAGCGCGTAGGCCGAGGCGCAGGAGCAGGCTTCCTGTCCGAGTCCAAAGTAAACTCCGCCAACGACCTTGCCTTGTTTGTAGAGATTTTCGAGCGCAACCTCCATTTTGCGGTTCAGCAGCATGTAGCGGTAAATCTCGACGCTCTGTTTCTTCTCGAGATACTTAGAGTCGCGGATCGGGAGAACGGGCGCATCGAGGTCGCCGGTGACCTCGTAGCGGACGTGTTCGGCGCCGTCTTTGCTCTTCTCCACCGTTCGTCGGACAGTAAAGGCGGGATGCTCAAGGCGGTAGTCCGGGATCGAGTAGGTTCGGAGGTGCTGTTCGGGAGAGCCCGTCGAGCGTCGCTCGACTCGACGGCCGGAGGCGGCCGTCCCCACACGACCATTGCGCGGATGGCTCCCATTGGAACTGGTTTTGGTCTTCGTCTTCTTGGTCCCCATGTGAAAGCGGCGCGAGAGCGCGATGTATTCATGGTAACGCGAGAGTGGGGGATTGGGCTAGCGCGGGCTGAGTGTTCGACGAGGGCTGTGGGATGAAAGCGCTACGCCCATGTCGTGTCGTCTTCTTTGTGCAGCTGGCGAAGTTCGACAGGAGGCTTCATGGGGATGCCAACGGTGCGGCTAAGGAGCGCGTCGAGAGTATCAACCCAAAGGATTTGGTTGGAGAAAACAGTACCGAAATTTCGGGAAATCGATTCGGCGACGGCCGTCAGTTCGAGTGAATGACCGAGTTCCTGCTGCATCGAGGCGACCGGCTTCGACGTGATGCCGCAGGGAATGATCAGGTTGAAGAAACTTAGGTCAGTGTTCACGTTGAGGGCGAAGCCATGCGAGGTGACGAAGCGGGAGACGTGGATGCCGATGGCGGCGATCTTCGCCTCGGTAGCTTCTTGATTTGTCCAAACACCAGTCAGACCTGGACTCCGCTTCGTTGGAATGGCGAAGTCGGCGCAGGTGCGAATCAAAACTTCTTCCAGGCGGCGCACAAACTCGACGGCGCCCAGGGTTTTGCGTTTGCCATCGGGTGCAGCGAAGCCGCGCAGGTCGAAGACGGGATAGCCGACGATCTGTCCGGGACCGTGGAAGGTAACGTCGCCACCTCGGTCGCATTCGAAAACCTCGACGCCGCGCTGGGCAAGGAGTTCAAGTGAGGCGGTCACGTTGGCAGCTTTCGCGTTGCGCCCGAGGGTGATGACCGGCGAATGTTCGAGCAGCAGTAGCACGTCGCCGATCTTCCCAGCTTTGCGCAGCTCGACCAGTTGTTGTTGCAGGCGCAGGCCCGTAGCGTAATCAACGGTGCCGAGTTGGAGAAGAGAGATCAAATTCCTTTTGCCGCGATTTACACGGATCCAAACCAAGGACACACCGCCACGGAAACCCCTAGGCATCGACGAAATTGCATCGGTCCTTCGCTTCGCTCAGGATGACAGCATTTAACTTTTGATCCGTGTGCATCCGTGCGATCCGTTGGGCATGAAGTTCATGCGTTAATCGCCATTCCGTACACGCTGTTCGACGCATCCAGCATAGCTTCAGCCAAAGTCGGATGCGCATGGATCGTCCACATCAAATCTTCTACCGTAGCCTCGAGCTCCATGGCGGCAACGGCTTCGGCGATCAGCTCGGTTGCCTGCGGACCGATGATGTGGACGCCCAAGATTTCCCCGTATTCGGCGTCCGAAACGATCTTGATGAAGCCTTCGTGCTGCCCCACGATGGAAGCTCGTGAATTCGCGGTGAAGGGGAACTTGCCGACCTTGATGTTGTATCCAGCCTCGCGGGCCTTCGTTTCGGTGAGCCCGACGCTGCCGATTTCAGGATAGCAATACGTGGCGCCTGGAATGTGCTCGGGATTAATCGGCTTGGCGGGCTTGCCAGCGATTTTCGCCACAGCGACCAGCGCTTCCATAGCCCCAACATGAGCCAGTTGCGGGGAGCCAAGAACAATGTCGCCCACAGCGTAGACGCCGGGTTCTGCAGTGTGCATCCAGGAGTCCACTTGGATAAAGCCACGCTCAGGTTTAATTTTCGTTTTTTCTAAACCGACATTTTCGGTGCGAGGCTTCCGCCCTACGGCGATCAGGATTTTTTCAGCCTCGATCTTCTGTGGCTTGCCATCCACCGAAATCGTCACCGCAATTCCGGCTTTTGTCCTCTCCACCCTTTCCACCTTCGCACCGGTGTGAAAGTTGATGCCGCGTTTACGGTAGACGCGAGACAATTCTTTGGAGACTTCTTCATCTTCAACAGGCACCAGTCGCGGCAGCATTTCCACAATCGTCACTTCGCATCCAAAAGAGCGATAAATGGAGGCGAACTCCACTCCCACCGCGCCAGCGCCAACAATGACGAGCGACTTCGGCATTTCTTTCAGACTGAGAATCTCAATGTTCGTGAGAACGCGATCATCAGCATCAAGGCCAGGCAACATGCGAGCCTCGGACCCGGTAGCAAGAAGGACATTCTTTGCCTTGAGTTGGCTGCTCTTGCCATCATTTGCGACTTCCACGGTAAGAATCCCGTTCTGCGCCGGACCCGTCAGCTTGCCATAGCCTTTTACGGTGTCGACCTTGTTCTTCTTCATCAGGAATTCCAAACCCTTAGCATGTTTTGCGACAATCTTCGACTTTCTTTCCTGTATGGCGGCCCAGTTCAGCTTGCGCGCATCCACGCCCTCAATGCCGAATTCTTTCGCGTCCTTGAGGTGGTCCCAGAGCTCAGCATTGAAGAGCAGCGCCTTGGTGGGAATACAACCCACGTGCAGGCAGGTTCCACCAAGGAACCCATCTTTTTCGATGAGAGCAGTTTTCAATCCGTACTGGCCGGCGCGGATCGCGGCCGTGTAACCGGCCGGACCACTGCCGATGATGGCGACGTCATAAACAGTTTCTGGCAAGGAAATACTCCTCACAGATGGATGATGGAGGGCAAACGAACGATTCTAGAACAGAGTAGGGAATGCGCCAAGCACGGTGTAGAGACGGTCAGAGACGGTAGTGGGCTATTTTGAATTTTAGAGGGGACCGAATCCAAGCATCACGATTCCAAGAGCTGATCTGTATTGATCAGCGTGCATTCGCAGTTTGAGCCTAAGATGGTTGTCACCGTCCAAGGAGGCATTTATGGGTGGTTGCCCTTTTCCAGAAATAGCCTGCACAATTTGCAGTAGGCCGCTTGACCTAAGGGTGGATCTGTCTACTGATGAAAACGGCAACGCAGTCCACGAGGATTGCTTTGTTAAACGGATAACGATCCATCCCAGCCGTCGTGGCAGTGCTTACGATGACTGACTAAATTCAAAACAGCCCACGATCACAGAGACGTGTCCAGAGACGGGATGGCGATGCGACACCGCATTCAGAGCTCGTAAACAGGAAAAGCCGCCGATTGGCGACTTTTCTGACGGATCTTTTTCTGACGGATCTTTGTGAGGTTAATTGCCTTCGTTGCTGGCGCGCTTCCAGGAGATCAACTCGCCAATGGTCGAACTGGTGCTCGACACAGGCTGCTTATAAGCTTCCACTTCGGACCGCGAAGCTTCCTCGCCCACTGCGCGGATGCTGAGTCCGACCTTCTTGTCTTCCGGGCTCATTTTGATGATCTTGAAATCGTGCTCCATGCCGGGTTCAAGGTGCAAAGGCTGTCCATTTCCATCCACCGCTTCAGATTTGTGGCATAGACCTTCCACGCCTTCCGCAATCTCCACGAATGCACCGAAAGCCGCTACCCGCAGCACTTTGCCACGCACCACATCGCCGACGTGATGGGTCTCGAAGAAAGTCTCCCAGACATCAGGCTGAAGCTGCTTCACGCCGAGCGACAATCGCCGCTTGTCCGGCTCGATGGCCAGAACCACCGCCTTGACCCGATCCCCCTTCTTCAGCACTTCCGAAGGATGCTTCACCCGCTTGGTCCAGCTCAGGTTGCTAACGTGTACCAGTCCGTCGATTCCATCTTCGATTTCGATAAAGGCGCCGAAATCGGTCAGGTTGCGTACGCGGCCCTCCACCGTCATGCCCACCGGATATTTGTCATGCAATGCGTCCCAGGGATTCGCCGCCAGTTGCCGCATGCCCAGCGAGATCCGGCGCTCGGTAGGATTTACATTCAGCACGACACAATCCACCTGATCCCCTACGTTCACCAGCTTGGAGGGATGCTTCATTCGCTTTGACCACGTCATTTCACTGACGTGGACCAGCCCTTCGATCCCTTGTTCCAGTTCCACAAAAGCGCCGTAATCGGTCACGCTGATCACGCGTCCGGATACGTGTGCGCCCACCGGATAGCGATGCTCTGCATCGAGCCACGGATCGGGCGTCAATTGCTTGAATCCCAGCGAGACGCGCTGCTTATCTTTGTCGTACTTCAGCACCTTCACCTGAATTTGGTCGCCAACATTCACCAGATCGCGTGGATGCGTCAGACGTCCCCAAGACATATCGGTGATGTGCAGCAGTCCATCCAACCCGCCAAGATCCACGAAAGCGCCGTATTCGGTAAGGTTCTTCACCACGCCGGTCAGCACCGAACCTTCGTCCAGGTGCTCCAGAGTCTTGCTGCGCTTTTCTGTCTGTTCCCCTTCGAGCAATTCCTTGCGCGAAACCACGATGTTGCCGCGCTTCTTGTTGAGCTTGATCACCGTCACTTCAAGCGTCTGGCCCTTCATTCCCTCGAGATTCCGAATCGGCCGCAGATCCACTTGCGAACCCGGCAGAAACGCCCTTGCCCCGAGAATATCGACCGTCAAGCCTCCCTTGGTGCGTTCAATGACCACCGCTTGGATCGGCCGTTTTTCGTTGTGAGCTTTTTCCACCTCGTCCCAGGCGTGAATGCGCGCCGCTTTTTGGTGCGAGAGGTTGACGTAACCTTCCTCCGTGTGCCCCTTCTCGCGCATCACATCGATTTCGTCGCCCGGCTTCACCTTCGGCTTGCCTTCGTGATCCAACACCTCCGAAAGCGGCAGCATTCCCTCCGATTTGGCGCCGACGTCGACGACAACATGAGTCGAGGTCAGCTTGAGCACCCTCCCCTTGATTACGCGGTCTTCGCCCACAGCCTCTTCGGTTTCCGTGGTGAAGCTTTCCAGCGCCGAGGCGAAATCTTCGCCCGCGTGTTTATCCTCGGAGGCGGCCGCCGCATGAGGAGCCTCTCCAACGAGGGCCGTTGGCGCTTGGTTTGATTCAGCCTGATGCTCCTGGTTCAGGGTTGCATCGGTCGGGTTCTGTTCCGTCAAGACCTGTTCGGTTGGGGTTTGCGGGGACGCCGTGGGTTCTGTTTCGGTGGCAACGGCGCTGTTTGATTCGGAGTTTTGAACGGTGGTGTGGTCGGACAAAGTCATGCCTCTCTGCTGAAACCTCGCACTCGGTGCGGGGAAGATGCGGGGCCTGCTTGGCGGACTGCTGGAGTGAGTCGTTTGGTTGTGGTGGGCTCACCCTGGCGAGTGAGCTTGGACAATCCCAGCTGCCGGACGTTTTACAGAAACCCGCGTCCAAAGGGA
>Ga0187875_10000284_pt1 | contig 45666 bp, 39 predicted proteins | sample June2016WEW_17_1_2_FD_132978 | JGI IMG/M metagenome (GOLD analysis project Ga0187875, IMG submission 132978) | Peatland microbial communities from SPRUCE experiment site at the Marcell Experimental Forest, Minnesota, USA - June2016WEW_17_10 | ecosystem: Environmental > Terrestrial > Soil >...
AAAGAAGTGCAGGCTTACCGTGTAGGCGTGGTTCTCAACCTTCTTGGAGAACGCGTTGGTCAACCGTGTGAACCGGCGCATCCCCATTCGCATCGTGAGGTTCTGGCGCTCGACGTAGCTAGTCGAGATGTGCTCGGGATCAGGGTCACCGGCCATGATCCGAATGTCGGTCCCCGTGCAAGCACCAGGGCTGTAGCGCTGTTCAGAATTCTCCGAACCGAGTACGCCGTAAATTTTGACGAGCTGGGCGAAGTCGACGCTGTTACGCCACAACGCGTCGGCAACGGTCGCGTAGTGCGATAGGCCATCCGTCGTCAGTTGGATGCGGTTGTTGTTGAGCCGTGACTTGAGGTCGGCCAGGAACGTGTAGCAATCGGCAAGCGTGCGCTCGCCAACGAGCCACGACGGAATCAGCTTGGTCTCGGCGTCAATGGCGGTCCATGTCCACACGTCGCCGTAGCCGAACGTGTCTTGGTACTCATCGGGCACGTTCTTGGCCTTGCTGTAGCAGTAGGCCCAAATCTCGTCAGCCTCGACAACCTTGCAGTCCAGGTTGCGGAGCGCGTGGTCCTGGTACTCGGAGCACGCCTGCCCGATACTGACGAGCAGGTCAACGATGGTCTGCTTGGCAACGCCAGTCACCCTGGCGGTTGCCCTCATGCTCATGCCTTCTACCAGGCAACCGATGACTTGTGCCCTACGTTCCGTGCTCAACCTGTTCATACTGGTAAACTTACTTAGCAGGTGTATCAGTCAACCGTGACCAGCCCCTATACTGCTCATAACCGTATTCTGTACAGTTCGGGTACGGACATGGTATTCTGGACTCAGTAGATGCCGTCCAGAAGAGAATGAGGATTCAATGTCTGTCGAGATCGTAAAGGTGACAACCAACCTTCCAAAGGATGCGGTCGAGGAGCTGCGCGGAAACGCGGCCCAGCGGGGAGACAACCTGACGCAAGGGATCAAGGCTGCTATTTCCACGAAGCTGTTCCTAGACAAGGAGATCAAAAACGGCGGCCGAGTTTTCGTGCGTCGAGGTGGCAATGAGTTAGTAGAGCTTCACCTGCCATGAACACAGTTGGCGCTCGCGATGCCGTTGTTGAGGATGTCACCAATCTGAGCCCGGCAGAAGCTGAACAAGGCTCGTCGCTTCCCCCGGTCGTCGCCACTTCCGTTGCACAGCAACGCGAGGGGGTGCGAACCAGAGTGACCTACATATTCGCTGGCGCAACCATTGCTGCCGGTGGGACGGCAGCGGGCTGCTTCATAGCGGGTTTGGCAGGAGCAGCGCAAGTGGCATCCGCGGTGTTCGCGCCACTGCTAGGTATTACCGGGACCATCATTGGCTTCTACTTTGGCGGTAAGGATCCAACCGCCTAGATCGAGTGAATGTGAAATGAAACAGTCACCGAAGCCGGGAGACATGAACCAGCGCATGTGGGCCGTCGCCCAGCAAGCCGCGGGGCTAGACGACTCGCCTGTCAAAGACCAGAAGGCCGTCGAGCGCGGGCGGCTTGGCGGCATCGCTCGGGCGAAGGCTCTGACGCCGGAGAAGCGAACCGCGATCGCTAAGGGCGCCCGCGCCACCCGCGGGCTGAAGGCCGCGATGGGCCGCAAGGCGGCAGCCAAAAGGACTTCACCCCGCAAGAGGGCCTGATCCACCGCCGTGTCATACCCGCCGAGTACACCCGCCCCATATGATCTCCGCACTTGGGCTGCAAAATGGCTGCAATCCCGAACCTCGACCCCTTGCCGGCGAGGTCTGCAAGTCTATGACCTGCCAGTTTTCTTGTCGGGCTGCCGGGATTTGAACCCGGGACCTCTTGACCCCCAGTCAAGCGCGCTAACCAAACTGCGCCACAGCCCGTAGTCCACACCGTGACCATTCTTCCTGGTCAGGGGGTGGCCAACCACAGTTCACCCTAGTGCAAGCAGCGCGACCGGCTTCTCGCAACCGTGCGTACAACCGTCCTCCCCGCCGACGGACTCACCAGGTCGGCCAATCCGAGGGCACCACACCGGTGAACGGGTGGTTCTGCGGAACGCCCCCAGGGGCTCCCAGGGAAACGAGAAGTTCCGAGAAGTTCGCCCCGAACGCCGTCGAGTTCCAGCCGTAGAACTGGGAGGCGTCCCTTGCCATCGTGTCGCCCGTGCCGTTGTCCGCCCAGCCCGTCTCGATGCCGTCGGGTCCTTCGTACACGGTGCCGAGAACCGTGTTCGGCGTCACCGACTCCCCGACCTGAACGAGCGGCTCGATATCCTCCGCGGCGTAGACGACAAGGCCCGCCGCCGGTCCGCCGCTGAGGCGGTACGTGATGTACGTCCCTCCGGGCCAGCCGCCGTTCACCGTGCTGAGCACCGTTCCGTCGCCGAGCGCGTAGATCGGCCCATAACCGGCGTAGTCGACTCCCTGGTCGATCCGCTCCGGGTAGAGGGCGGCGACGCCCCGCAGGGGGTTGACGTAGCCCGACGGTCCCGATGACGGCGTGGCCGTGGGAGTGGGAACGGGGTCGAGTGAGGATGCGGAGACAGGAATCTTCTGGTTGGCGAGCTTGTCCTCGGCGGCCGCGTCGATCGCGGCATCTTTCTTCGTGTCCACAGCGAGCGCGGTGCGGACATCACCCCGGGCGCCCTGGAGCAGCGCCTCGTCCCGCGCCACCGCCGCTTCCGCGGCGACGCGGTCCGGAAGGAGCGCACGCAGAGTGGCCTCGACGTCCCTCTGTTCGTTGCGGAGACGGGTTTGGTCCTCCGCCACGAGGTACTCGTCGGCCTCGTAGCCCGTCGCTGTCGTGCTCAGCTCATTCGTGGCGACCTCGGTGTAGACCGCGGCGACGCTCGACAGATCGCTCGGCACGTCGAGCACGTCCGCGACCGCCCCGGAGCTGTCGGAGTTCACGTAGGACTCAATGGCGATCTGGCGGAGCTTCAGCGCGAGCATCGCCCTGGCGGCACGACCACGCACGAGCTCGCGACCGACTTTCACCAGCTGCCTCTTGATCGCGGCCTCTCGCGCTTCGTCTTTGTCGTAACGGGTGACGAGTTGCTTCGCGGCGACACCATCGGCGGCGATTCGCTGCTCGAGCGCGGCGACCGTGGAGCTCCCTCCGCCGGATGACGACGCGGCGGCAGGTCCGACGACGCCAGCCGCGATGGTCGCACCGCCGAGCGAGAGCGCGAGAACGAGCGCACGGAGGCGAATCCAGGTCCGCGCACGCGACCCGCCCGGAATCTGGCGCTTCCCCACAGGGACACGACCGTAACCAGTACTGGGCGGGCGCGTCGAGTGCTCTCCCAGGAACCTCCCCGCGGCGCGTCCGACGATTCCATGGACTACGCATACCCGGCGAGTCCATACGACACGTCGTCAACCGTGCTCACCACGTCACAAAACCGAAGAGATCCCAATCGGCTCAGGATCTGCCGAACTCCCCATATGGCAACGCTCGCGCGGCCACGGTCATTTCTCTGTAATCAATGCTCACACGACTCACACCGTGCTAAATTCGGTTACTCGACAAAGCATGCTCTGATCGCGAATTGAACGTCCCGGCATCATCGGGACGAGATGGTGTCAGAGGAAGGCGTACATGCCCCAGGCCCAAGTCGACCTGTGTGGGGTGATCGCCAGATCGTGTGAAGAGCCGTACATCGTTCTCTTCCCGAATGCCTCGATCGGCGGATGGAACCCGGCCGCATCGGTCCTGTTCGGCTACTCCGAGAAGGAGATTCTCGGCCGCGACGTTTCTGAACTCTTCGCGGCCGCGGGTGCATCGCGCCTGCACTCCACGATCGAGCGGCTCGACGGAGCCCGACACGCGGAGCACCTCGAGACCTTCGGGCGGGCCAAGGACGGCCATCGCTTCAAGACGACGCTGACGCTCTCCCCCGTCCACGATCCGGATGGCACGTTGGTCGGCGCGTCGCTCGTCATCCGTTCGAGCTCTAAAGGCGCCGCGGCATCCAACGGAAAAGCGAGTTTCTGCGCAGCGATCTATGGATCGAAAGGATCATCGCAACGCGGGCCGAGGCATGCCGTCTTCGCTACATGGAATTCCGCCGCCGAGGACCTGTTCGGTTACGCCGATCTCGAGACGGTCGGCGACGACGTCTCCATGCTCGTCGCTCCTGACCGGATTCCCCGGTTCCGTCGGGAGATCGGAAGGATCCTCACAGGAGCCGAGGTGAGCAACTGCACGTGCTTTCAGCTGAAAAAGAACGGACAACGGATCGAGGCGTCATTCCGGCTCACGCCGATCCGCGACGCGGCCAACCAGGTTGTCGGGCTCGCGGCCGTCGCGGACACGCCGCCTCCGTCTCCGACCCGGGGGCACAACGGTGCGTCCCGTCTGTCCCGACGGCGCGACGGGGACGCGCCGGACACCGTCGCCGGCACGGTCGCCAATCTGCGCCGAGCGGTGGCGCAGAATCTGTTCGAGATCCCGGACGCGCTCGGCGGAACCACACACTGGAAGCTCGCGTTCGACCAGAGTTCGATCCCGACGGCAATCTTCAGGACCGACCGCCGCCCGGTCTGGGTGAACAGCGCCTACGTCCGCCTGCTCGGCTACGAATTCCGGCACCTCACCACCATGAAGTCGTTCGCAGAGGTCACGCACCCCGACGACGTCGGCCGCGACGACGAACTGTTCACCGAGCTGCTCGCGGGCAACAGGGAGTCCTTCGACCGCGAGAAGCGCTACCTCCACGCCGACGGGCACGTCGTCCCTGTTCGCGTCTTCACCGCGGCGATACGCGACGAGTCGGGCGCGCTCGTCTCGCTCCTCGCACAGGCCGTCGACCTCACCGACGAGAAGCGGGCCGCGCTGCAGGAACGCAGCGAGAAGATCGCCTTCGAGCACAGCTCGATCGCGACGGCGATCCTCGGCGCCGACCGCCACCCGATGTGGGTGAACGACGCCTACGTCCGCATGCTCGGCTACCCGAGAGAGCACCTCCTCGAACTGCGCAACTTCGACGAGGTCACCCACCCCGACGACGTCGGCCACGACAAGCGGCGCTTCAAGGAGTTCGTGGCGGGCGCGCGGAACGACTCCGACCACGACAAGCGGTACGTGCACGCCGACGGACACCCCGTCCCGGTACATGTCTTCCTCGCCGCGGTTCGCGACGAGTCGGGCGCAATCGTGTCGTTCCTCGCGCAAGCGATCGACCTGACGGAGCAGAAGCGCGCCGAGAAGGAGAGGGAAAGGGCCTCACGCTTTCTGCACGCTCTTTTCGAGCAGAGCGCGATCGGAGCAGGCGCTGTCGACCTGCAGGGCAAGATCATGGCGGTCAACAACACGATCGTCCGCGCCTCCGGCTACGCGCGCGATCAGGTGGTCGGTTCCGCCTTCACGGACTTCGTCCACCCCGACGACCTCGGCGCGCTCGCACAAAGATTCGCCGAGTATGCCGAAGGCCTCCACGAGGTCGACACCTTCGAGATACGCCTTGTCGACAGCGAGGGCCGCGACGTGCCGACGCGCGTGCACACAGCAGGACTGCGCGACGATTCCGGAGAACTTGTCGGTTTCGTCGGACACTTCGTCGATCTCACCACGCAGCGGGAAGCCGAGCTGGAACGCCGCAGAGCGGAACGCCTGACCCAAGCCCTTTTCGATCGCAGCGGGATCTCGGCCGCGGTCATCGACATGCAGGGCCGGGTGATGGAAGCAAACGAGACCTTCCTCCGGTTGACGGGATGCTCCAAAGACGAGTTCGTCGGCACCAACATCGCGGACCACATCCACCGCGACGACGTCGGCCGTGTGGTGCAAGGAATGTCCGAGTACGTCGCCGGAACCCGCGACAGCGACGATCTCGAGCTGCGCCTGGTGATCTGCGATGGCACCGTCGTGCCCACCTGGATGCACTCCACTGCGCTGCGCGACGAGGCAGGCACGATGATCGGCGTCGTCGGGCAGGGTCTTGACCTCAGGGAACAGAAGCGGATAGAGGAGGAAAGCGCGCGAGAGGCGCAGTTCCGGCACCTCCTTTTCGAACAGAGCCGCATCCCTGCTGCCATGCTCGACCTCGAGGGCCGGGTGCAGTTCGTCAACGACGCGTTGCTGGAACTCTTCGGGCGCACGCGTGAGGAGTTGGTCGGGACCAGGCTCGCCGACATCATGCACCCCGACGACACCGCGTCCCACAGGCAGATCTTCACCGAGATCATGGCCGGGACGGCTGAGGTTTGGGTCCACGAGAGGCGATTCGTCCACTCAGACGGACATGTCTTCCCCGGACGCGTCTACGTCTCGGCGATCCGCGACGCCTCAGGGACGGTCGTCGGCGTCCTCGGTCAGTTCCTCGACGAATCCGAGCTTTACCGCGTCGAGGAGAAGCTCGAGTTCGAAGAGCTCCACGACACGCTGACCTCGCTCCCGACACGGGCGCTCGTCGCCGACCGGGTCGGCCAGGAAGTCCAGTGGGCCCGGGCGCGTCACCGGAGCGTCGGCCTCGTGATCATCGACGTCGACCGCTTCGACGCCGTCAACGAGACCTTCGGCCGGGAGCTCGCCAACCGACTCCTCGTCGAGCTCGCCGAGCGCCTCGTCGCCTGCAGCCGGCGCACCGACACCGTCGGCCGGCTCGAGAGCGACACGTTCATCGCCCTGCGCGGGTCGATCGCCGACCCGTTGGAGATGATCGATTTCACCGACGAGATGAGAAAGGCGATCAGCGAGCCCTTCGACCTCGACAACGAGCAAGAAGTCATCACCGTGAGCATGGGGGTCGCGCTCAACAGCCGCGACGAGCCCCCCGAACGCCTGATGCGCGACGCCGAGCTCGCGCTCGCCCAGGCAAAGGAGAGCGGCGGCAACTGCACGGTCGTATTCGACGAGACCCTGCGCACCAAGGCGCTGCATCGAGCGACCGCCGAAGCCGGTCTTCGCAAGGCGCTCGCCGAGAACGAGTTCGTCCTTTACTACCAGCCGATCATCGACCTGCAGCTCGGCCGGTTCGTCGGATCCGAGGCGCTCATCCGCTGGGCCGACCCGGCGCGCGGCCTCGTCCCGCCCGACGAGTTCATCCCGGTGGCCGAGCACACCGGGCTCATCGTGCCGATCGGCGAATGGGTGCTCAGCGAGGCCTGCCGCCAGACGAGCGAATGGAACCGGGCGCGGCCCGATCGGCCCTTGGACGTCGCCGTGAATGTCTCGCCCCACCAGATCCGGGACGGGGCGCTTCTCGAGACGGTCATCCGGGCACTCGACTCGTCCGGCCTCGACCCGAGGTGCCTGACGCTCGAACTCCTCGAGACCGCCTTCATGGAGAACGTGGATACGGTCCACAAGGTGCTCGACCCGCTCCACGCCCTCGGGGTGAAGGTCGCGATCGACGACTTCGGCACGGGGTACTCCTCGCTCGGGCGGATCCGGCGGTTCACGATCGACGTACTAAAGATCGACCGCAGTTTCGTGAGCGGCCTCGAGGAGGACGAATCGGCGCGTCGGCTCGCCACGACGATTCTCGAGCTCGGACGCGCGCTTGACGTGACCGTCATCGCCGAGGGCGTCGAAACACGGGGCCAACTCGAATGGCTGGGCCGGATGGACTGCCACTTCGCCCAGGGATTCCTCTTCGCACGACCGCTACCGCCTGAGGAGTTTCTCGAGCTTTTGTCCCGCGAGTAAACCCCCTGGCGGGCCGTCCCCGCCAGGACTCACGAGCCGCGCAGCCGGACCCGCAGCTTCATCGGCGTCGGGCCGAGGTCGAACCGCTCCCGCAACGAGCGTTCCACGTAGCGCAGGTAGCCCGGCTGGAGCCTGCGGCTCGCGAAGAGTGTCACGGTCGGCGGGTCGACGGCGCCCTGGACGGCGTAGAGGATGCGCGACCCGGGCGGCGCGTGGGCCGACTGGATTGCCCGCATCGCCTCGTTGAGCGCTCCCGTCGGGATCCGCCGGTGGTAGGCGTCGATCGCCTCCCGCAGAGACGGCAGGAGCCGGTGCACCCCCCGACCGGTGAGGGCGGAAAGCCGCAGGACGGGCGCGTAGCCGAGGAAGCCGAGCCGGTCGGCGACGTCCGCAGCGACCGCCTGCCGGCGCTCGGTCGCCAGAAGGTCCCACTTGTTCAGAACGACGACGATCGGGTCGCCGGCCGCGTCGATCCGTTCGGCGAGCCGCTGGTCCTGGTGGGTCACGCCGTCCGTGGCGTCGATGACGAGCAGTGCCACGTCACTGCGGTCGATCGCCGCGAGCGAGCGGACGAGCGAGTAGTACTCGGTGCCCTCGTCGATCCGGGACTTGCGGCGCAGCCCGGCCGTGTCGATGAACCGGACCCGGCCCTCGGCGGTGTCGACGATCGTGTCGACCGCGTCACGGGTCGTCCCCGGAACGTCGTGGACGACGGCCCGTTCGGCCCCGACCAACCGGTTGAAAAGCGTCGACTTGCCGACGTTCGGGCGCCCGACGATCGTCACCGAGGCGACGACGCCAGAAGCGTCGGAGCCGGCGGCGGCTCCCGCCTCCTCCCCCGGCGCCACCGTCCCGGCCTCGGCGGGGAACCGCGCCACGACGAGGTCGAGGAGGTCCCCGACGCCCCGTCCATGGAGGGCCGAGACGGGCACCGCGTTCCCCAAGCCGAGGCCCGCGAGCTCCCAGGCGTCCTGCTCGCGTGCGGCGGAGTCCACCTTGTTGGCGACGACGACGACGACGACCCCAGCCCTTCGCAGAAGCTCGGCGACGGCGTCATCTTCGGAGGTGACCCCGGTCGTCACGTCGACGACGAAGAGCACGACGTCGGCCTGGGCGATCGCCGTGCGGGCCTGGTCGGAAACGAGCAGATCGAGCCGGTCGCCCCGCGACACGACGCCGCCGGTGTCGATCAGGCGGAACGCTCTGCCGGCCCACGTCGCCTCGAGCTCGAGGCGGTCGCGGGTCACCCCCGGTCGCTCCTCGACGATCGCGGCACGCCGCCCGACGATACGGTTGACGAGCGTCGACTTGCCGACGTTCGGGCGCCCGGCGACGACGACCGTGGGCACGCCGTCCGACGGCAGCGATTCCCCGCTCCCCGGCCCGCCGTCGACCGCTGCGCCGGGTTCGCCGTTCATCGCCCGGCCCCCGCGGGGCGGGGCGCGCCGCGGCCCACGGGCTCGGCCACGAGGGCACGGCGCAACGAAGCACCGTCCGCGGGGACGTACTCGACGGCGCGGGACAGGTCCCCGGGCACGGCCCCGTCGAGGAACCGGCCGTTCGACAGGCACACCTCGGGGACGAGGACCCGCCGGTCGGGGGGGACCCCGGCGAGGGCGCGGCCGAGATCGGCACCGGTGAGCAGCCCGGTGACCCCGATATTCCCTCCGAAAAAGGTGTTCTCGACGGCGACGGTCTCCACGTCGCCGAACCCCGTCGCGTCGAGCAGCGGGCGCAGCACCTGCGACCCGTAGGCGCCGGTGAGGATCGTCACGGGCGCGCCGGGCTCTGCCGCGGTCGCCCTCCGCGACCCGTCGACGGTCCCGCCGGTCTGCGGCGCCCGGTAGCCGAGCGCCGGGGCACCGTCGACGGAGCGGAAGAAGCCCCCGGACCGCCCGCCCCGACGGGCGGCCCCGGCGACGAAGGCCTCGGCGAAGGCCGCCGCCATCCCGATCCCGTTCTCGTGCTGCGGGAAGCCCTCGTACGAGGCCGCCGCCGGGAAGGGGCGCCCGGCGAGCAGGTAGTACTCGTCGGCGGCGAAGGCAACCCGGCGTTTCAGCGCCCGCTCGAAGCGCCCCTGCCAGGTCTCGACGGAGTCGAGGACCGCTGCGGCCTCGTCGGTCGTGTGGGCCCGCATCGTCTCTTCGTGGGAGAACCGGCTCACACCGAGCGGCACGACACCGACCGAGGCGAGGCGGGGGAACCGCTCGAGGATCCCGGCCAACGTGTCGTCGAGCACGGCCCCGTCGTTCACGCCCGGGCAGACGACGATCTGGCCGTGGACCTCGATCCCGTGGTCGAGCAGGCTCGCCAGCCAGCGCAGGCTCGTCGCGCCGCGGCGGTTGCGGAGCATCGCGGCGCGCACCCCGGGGTCGGTCGCGTGGATCGAGACGTAGAGCGGCGAGAGCCGTTCCGTGACGACCCGCTCGAGGTCGAGCTCGGTGAAGCGGGTGAGCGTCGTGAAGTTCCCGTAGAGGAACGACAGCCGGTAGTCGTCGTCTTTCACGTACAGGCTGTGCCGCAGGCCCCTCGGGAGCTGGTAGATGAAGCAGAACGCGCAGTGGTTGTCGCACGTCGTCACCCGGTCGAAGATCGCCGTCCCGACCGAGATCCCGAGCGGCTCGCCGGCGTGCTTGGTGACGACGGCCTCGAAGGTGCCGCCGTCCCGGCCGACCTCGACGGTGACGACCGCGTCGTCGGCGAGCACGTGGTAGTCGATCACGTCCCGGAGGCGCGCCCCGTTGAGGGCGCGGATCTCGTCGCCGGCCCGGATCCCCGCCGCCTCCGCCGGCGAGGCGGGCGCGACGCCCTCGACCTGCGGAAACGCCATTTACCTAGCCTACCCGGCGGGCTCGCTAGCCTGAGAACGTGGACGTCGACCGCGTGCTGCTCGCCGAGCCGCGCGGTTTCTGTGCCGGGGTCGAGATGGCGATCAAGGCGCTCGCCTGGATGGTCCGGGTCTTCGAGCCCCCCGTCTACTGCTACCACGAGATCGTCCACAACCGGCTCGTCGTCGAGGAGTTCTCGCGCCAGGGCGTCGTCTTCGTCGACCGAGTCGACGAGGTCCCCGCCGGGGCGCCGCTCATGCTCTCCGCCCACGGTTCGGCCCCCGAGGTCGAACGGGCCGCGTCGGCGCACAACCGCCCGGTCGTGAACGCCGTCTGCCCCCTCGTCACCAAGGTCCACCACGAGCTGAAGGTCCGGGCCGCCAAGGGCTACACCGTCATCTACGTCGGCCACGCCGGCCACGAGGAGGCGATCGGCACGATGGCCGTCGCGCCGACGGCCGTGCGGCTCGTCGAGTCCGAGGACGACGTCGACGCCCTCGGGGGCGTCGACACCCCCGTGGCGCTCCTCGCCCAGACGACGCTGCCCCATGACGAGTGGTCCGGGATCGCCGCCCGGGCGGAGCAGCGCTTCCCGCTGCTGTGGATGCCCGGGCGCTCCGACCTCTGCTACGCGACGACGAACCGCCAGGCCGCCCTGCGGGCGATCGCCGGGCGCTGCGACGCCGTCGTCGTCATCGGCTCGGCGAACTCCTCGAACACCGTCTCGCTCACCCGCGTCGCCCAGGCGACGGGTTGCGACCGTGTCCTGCGCGTGAACGCCGCGACCGAGCTCCCCGACGACCTCACCGGCGTCGTCGGCGTCACCGCCGGGGCCTCCGCACCCGAGTGGCTCGTCGACGAGGTCCTCGGGCGTCTCGCGCCGAGGCGTGGCGTCGAGGTCGTGCGCGCCGTCGAGGAGGAGGAGTACTTCCCTCCCCCGCCCGAGCTGCGCGACCTGTTGGGCGCGGTGTGGTCCGCCGCCTCGGTCGCCCTCGGGCGGCGACCGTCGGGACGCCCGCCGGCCGCGGAGGACCGCGAGGTGCCCGCCGCCCGGATGCTCGCCGGACGCGCCGCCGGGCCGGGCGCGCTTGACTAGCCTGCACGCTCGGGCTGCGCCCCTCGCCGACCGAAAGGCCTCTAGATGAACGCCCGGGAGACCCGTCGCCAAGCCGCCCTCGACGAGCTCGTCGACTCGGTCGCGCTCGACGAGTTCCGCGCCGCCCATGGTGACCCCCGGTTCGCCGAGGTCGTCATCGTCACCGCGGCGTACCACGAGGTCGACAACATCGGCCGGGTCGTCGAGGCGCTGCCGGCCGAGCTCTGCGGGAAGCCGGTCGCCTTCGTCGTCGTCGTCGACGGCGAGGAGGACGGGACCGCCGAGCTCGTGCGGAAATCCGGTCACTACGCCGTCGTCTGCCCGGTGAACCGGGGGCAGGGCGCCGCGCTGCGGCTCGGCTACCGCGTCGCTACCGAGCACGGGGCCCGCTTCATCGTGACCGCGGACGCCGACGGCCAGACCGACCCCGGGGACCTCGCCGTCGTCCTGGGACCGGTCCTCGAGGGCGAGGCCGACCTCGTCACCGGGTCACGCCGGCTCGGTCGCACCGAATCGGCCGACGTCGTGCGCAACTTCGGGATCGTGTTCTTCTCGCTTCTCATCACGCGGCTCACCGGCACCAAAGTGACCGACGTCGCCAACCCGATCCGGGCGATGCGAGCGGACCTTCCCGAGCGCCTCACGCTCGCCGAGCCGCAGTACCAATCCTCCGAACTCCTCATCGGGGCGGTGATGCGGGGGGCGCGCTTTTCCGAGCGCCCCGTCACCATGCTCGCCCGCACCTCGGGACACTCGAAAAAGGGCGGCAACCTCGTCTACGGCTACCGCTTCAGCCGCGTCGTCCTGCGCACCTGGTGGCGCGAACGCCGCTCGCGCCGCCGTTAGGGAGCGCGGCCCCCGCCGTTCGCGACGAAGTCCTCCCAGGTCGCGGCCAGTCCCGCGGCGAGGTCGTAGGCCGGCGCGTAGCCGAGCGTGCAAGCCCGGCTCGTGTCAACGACGACGGCCGGCATCTCACCGGGCTTCGCGGCGACGTGGTCGGCCGGGATCGCCACCCCGGTGACCTCGCACGCCGTCTGCCACAGCTCGTTCATCGAGACCGACCGTCCGGCCCCGATCGTCAGCGTCTCCGGGCGGCCGAGCCCGAGCCCGATCTCGATCGCCGCGACGGTGTCGGCGACGTAGACGTAATCGCGCCGCTGCTCGCCGTCGCCGTAGATCTGGATCGCACCGCCGCCGAGCGCGCAGCGCATCAGCCGAGCGACGACGCTGTCCTTCGTCTGCATCCCGGCGCCGTAGACGTTCGTAAACCGCAGCGCGACGGTCGCCATGTGGTAGCTCGCGGCGTAGGCCGAAAAGAGCATCTCGGCCGCCGCCTTCGTCGCCCCGTACGGCGTGAGCGGGTGCGGCAGCACGCCCTCGTCGATCGTCGCCGCGCCGACGTCACCGGCGACGGCGTTCGTCGAGGCGAAGACGAAGCGCTCGACCCCGAGGGCGCGGCAGCGCTCCAGGAGGAGCTCGGTCGCGTCGACGTTCGTCTGGAACACGGCGTGCGGGTCCTTCGCCGACAGAAGCACCGACGTGATCGCCGCGAGATGGACGACGGCGTCCGTGCCGGGGGCGACGGCCCGCTCGACGACACCGGGATCGCGCAGGTCGCCGACGCAGCACCGAACCGCGGGCGACGGGAACGGCTTGAGGTCGGCGACGACCACCTCGTCGCCGCGGGCCTCTAGAGCGGTGACCGCGTGGCGCCCGATGAACCCCGAACCTCCTGTCACGACGACGCGCACCCCGTCTCCTTTCGTCGATGGAACCGGCCCCGATTCCGGGCCGGGGCGAGACCCTAGTGGCCGGCGACGATCCGCGCGGCCTCGTCGCTCAACGTCTGGATGGCGCCGCGCATCTCCTCGGTGAGGGCGTGGACGGCGGAACGGGGCACGCGGGACCCTTCGTCGGCGGCGTGGTGCTCGACGCCGGTCATGATCGGCTTGCCGACGACGCAGGCGACACGGGCCGGCCTCGGGATGCGTTTGCCGCGCGGCATCGTCCGGTCGGTCCCGGCGATCCCGACCGGGACGAGGGGCACCCCGGCGCGCAGGGCGAGGTAGGCCGCGCCCTCACGCGTCGGGCCGATCGTCGGTCCCGAGTTGCGGGTCCCCTCCGGGAAGATGACGAGCGGCTCGCCGGCACCGAGCACCTCGAGGCAGCGGTTGAACGCCTCGCGGTCGGTCGCCAAACGGTTGACCGGGAAAGCGCCGAGGGTCTCGATCAGCCAGTTGAAGGGGCGGTTCACGAAGATCCCCGACTTGGCGATGAACCGCAGGCGCCGGCGCGTGATGCGGGCGACGATCAGGAAGTCGACGTCCGAGCGGTGGAGCGGCGCGATGAGGAACGGGCCGGAGCGCGGCAGGTTCTCGGCGCCGACGATCGGGCCGAGCAGCACGAGGCGGCCTGCGCCGACGGCGATGCCGCGGCACACGGCGTAGAACCAGCGGACCCGCCGCGAGATCGGCCGCACCGGCCGTCGCCCGGCGTCCGGGGCCGCACGCGCCGGCGCGACGAGGCCGGCGATCTCGTCGACGATCGAGTCGATCGACCGCCCCGTCGAGTCGATGACGACGGCGTCGTCCGCCGGCACGAGCGGCGAGTCCGGCCGCGTCGAGTCGGACCGGTCCCGCGCCCCGATCGCCGCCTCCACCTCGGCGAGGTCCCGGGCTCCCGCCGGCGTCGCCTGGTCGGCGGCGCGCCGGCGGGCCCGCTCGGCCGCGCTCGCCGTCAAGAAGACCTTCACCGCGGCGTCGGGCAGAACAACCGTGCCGATGTCCCTCCCCTCGACGACACCGGACTGGTGGGCGGCGACCCAGGACCGCTGGCGGGCGACGAGGGCGGCGCGCACCGCGGCGTGGGCCGAGACCTCGCTCACCGCGGCGTCCACCTCGGGCGTCCGGATCGCCTCGGTCACGTCCTCACCGTCGGCGGTGACCCGCCCGCCGACTTTGAGGTCGAGGTCGCGGGCGAGCCCGGCGAGGGCTGCGGCGTCGGACGCCGGGATGCCCCGGCGCAGCGCGCAGAGGGTGACCGCCCGGTACATCGCGCCCGTGTCGAGGCGTCCGACCCCGAGCCTGGCGGCGAGCGCGGCGGCGACCGAGGACTTGCCGGCACCGCTCGGGCCGTCGATCGCGATCACCGGCACACGAGGCTCCCGAGGTCGTCGAGGAACCCGGGCCAGGTCACCGCCGCGGCCGCGAAGTCCTCGATCCTCACCGCGCCGGAGGGTCCGAGCCCCGCCACGGCGAGCGCCATCGCCACGCGGTGGTCGCCGTGCGAGGAGACCGTGCCGTGCGGCGTGAAGCCGCCCTTGATGACGAGGCCGTCCGGGAGCTCGTGCACCTCGGCTCCGAGCCGGGCGAGTTCGGTGGCCATCGTGGCGATGCGGTCGCTCTCTTTCACGCGCAGCTCGGCCGCGTCGGTGATCGTCGTCACCCCGTCGGCGAAGGCCGCGGCGACGGCGAGGACAGGGAGCTCGTCGATGAGCGAGGGGATCTCCGCCCCGCTGATCGTCGTGGCGTCGAGGGGGGCGTGGCGCACGAGGAGGTCCCCGGTCGTCGCGTCCCGGGGGATGACCTCGATCGATGCTCCCATCCGCCGCAGCACGTCGACGAAGCCGAGCCGGCCCGGGCCACGGTAGACGTGCTCGATCCGCACCTCGCTGCCGGCGACGAGGCTCGCCGCGACGGCGATGAAGGCCGCCTGGGAGGGGTCGCCCGGGATGTCGATCTCGAACGGCACGAGCGTGCTCCGCCGGACGTGCACCGCGTAGCCGGCGGGGCCCTCTTCGACCTCGATCGCCGCGCCACAGCGGGCGAAGAGCTCCTCGAGATGGCGCCGCGTCGGCACCGACTCCCGGACCACGGTCTCACCCTCGGCGTCGAGACCCGCGAAAAGGACCGCCGCCTTCACCTGGGCCGACGAGACCGATGGGGTGTAGTCGATGCCGGTGAGCGGACCGCCGCGCACGTGAAGCGGCGTGTGCAGGTCCCCGTCGGCACCCTCGATCGCGGCCCCCATCGCCCGCAACGGCCCGACGATGCGGTCCATCGGGCGCCGGCGCACCGACTCGTCGCCGTCGAGGACGCTCCGGAAGGGCAACGAGGCGCAGACCCCGGCGAGGAGCCGCACCGCGCTCGCCGAGTTGCCGAGGTCGATCGGCCGCTCCGGCTCGCGCAACCGCTCCCGCCCGCCGACGACCCGCTCGCCGTCGAAGTACACACCGAGGCATCCGAGCGCGGCCCTCGTGCGGGCCACGTCCTCGCCCCGGGGCAGGCCCCGCACCCGCGACTCGCCGGAGGCGAGGGCCGCGCAAATGAGGGCGCGGTGGGCGATCGACTTGTCCCCCGGGACCCGCATCACGCCGCGCAGCGGCCCCGACTCGGAGAAACTCGCCGTCTCCGGCGTCGTCGCGCTCACGCGGTCCGGCCGGCGGGGCGGAGGCGGCAGGTTCCTCCCGCGGAGCCGGCGAGGGCCGTCACCGGGTCCCTCCCTAGCTGACGAGGTCGGGGCGGAGCGATGCCGCCCCCTCGAGGTAGACGTGCTGGATCGCGTCCCGGGCCCGGTCGGTGTAGCAGTGGACGAGGACCCGGATGCACAGCGGCACCGCGTCGGTGACCGCCATCTCCCGGCAACCGAGCAGCGGCACGTCGGCGAAGCCCGGGATCGTCCGCGCCGCCGAGGCAGGGAAGGCGGAGGTGACGTCCTCGGTGGCGGTGAAGATCGCACTCACGAGGTCACCGGGCTCGAGCCCGTTGCGCTCGAGGATCGCCCCGACGAGCGCGCCGACACGGTCTTGCATCTCGGCCGCGCTGTCCTCGTCGAGCGTCGTCGCACCCCGCACGGCTCGCAGCACGGCCCCCATCGCTTCGAGCCTACTCAGTGCCGATCCCGCCCCCCTTTTCGGCCCGACCGGCCGCCTCGCGCAGCGCGCGCACCTCGTCCGCCGTCAGGGCGCGGCACTCGCCGGGGGGGAGACGGTCGTCGGTGAGCGGCCCGAGCCGGGTCCGCACCAGACGGCGGACCGGGTGACCGACCGCCTCGCACATCCGGCGCACCTGGTGGTAGCGGCCCTCATGGATGACGATCCGCACCAGTCCGGGGCCGCGCCGCGCGACCTTCGCCGGCGCGGTCACGACGCCCGGTTCGATCTCGACCCCCTCGCGCAGCGCCCGCAGCGCCCCGGGCGAGGGGTCGCCCTCCAGCTCGGCGAGGTACTCCTTGTCGATGCCGTGGCTCGGGTGGGCGAGGAGCTGCGCGAGGTCGCCGTCGTTCGTGCAGATGATGAGCCCCTCGGTCGCGAAGTCCAGCCGCCCGACGGGGAAGACCCGCGGCCCGGCGGGCACGAGCTCGAGCAGCGTCGGGCGCCCCTCGGGGTCGCGCGCCGTCGTCACGACGCCGGCGGGCTTGTTCACCAGCCAGTAGACGAGCCCGGGCAGGATCCCGACCGTGACGCCGTCGACGGCGACCCGGTCGCGCTCGGGCACGACGCGCCGGCCGAGGCGCGCGACATCGCCGTTCACCGTCACCCGGCCCGCCTCGATGAGCACCTCGGCCGCCCGTCGGGAACCGAACCCCGCCCTGGCGAGCACCTTCTGCAGGCGGACGCCCTCGGGGGGGTCCGTCGTCACTCCTCCGGACCGGCGCGCAGCGCCTTCTCCAGGCCCTCGACGATTCCGGCGTCGGGCACAAAGCCGTCGAGCGGCGGCAGGTCGGCGAGCGAGTCGAGCCCGAGCCGTTCGAGGAAGGTCGTCGTCGTCCCGAAAAGAATGGCGAGCCCCGGGCCGTCGTCGCGGCCGACCGGTTCAACGTAGCCGCGCAGCGCGAGCAACCGCAGCACGCCTTCGCTGTTCACGCCGCGGATGGCGGCCACCTGGGACCGGGAGATCGGCTGTTTGTAGGCGACGATGGCGAGCGTCTCAAGCGCGGCGGGCGAGAGCCGGTGCGGGGCGTCGTCGAGGATGAAGCGCTCGACGTAGCCGCGGTAGGCGGGGTGACTCTGCAGCCGGTAGCCGCCGGCGACCCGGACGAGCTCGAAACCGCGCTCTTCTTCTTCGTAGGCGAGCCGCAGCGCCTCGCACACCTCGTCGGCCCGCTCCACCGGCACCTCGAGCAGCTCGGCGAGCAGGCCCACCGGCACCGGGTCGGTCGCGACGGTGAGGACGGCCTCGATGGCGGCGGCCTCGGGGCGCCACTCCTCGGGGAACGGGCTCACGGCGCCCGCTCCAGGTCCGCTCCCCCGTACTCCCGCAGCGCCTCGAGAACCTCGGCGACCTGGCCCGGCAGCCCGGTCCAGCGCACCGTGAGGGTGCCGAACGTCGTCGTCTGGTCGAGATCGACGAGTTCCTGCTTGTAAAGCTCCAAAAGGGCGAGGAAGCAGGCGACGACGTGCGCCGTCGTGGCCGCGCCGACGGTGAGGTCCCGGAAGGAGGCCTCGCCGCGGCGGGCGAGCTCGACGGCGAGATCCTCCAAGGTCGCGGCGACGCTCACCTCGTCGACGAGCACATGGGCGTCGCCGATCACCGGGATGGGCCGCTCGGCGAGGGCCCGGCGGGCGACGTCGGCGAGGCGCGCGACGGTTACGCCCTCGAGCAGGTCGGGCACCACCTCGACGAAGCGCTCGTCGGCGCCCGCCCGGCGGGCGATCGAACGGGAGGCGGCCTGTTCGAGCGCGGCGAGCGCCGCGGCCGCCGCGTTGAAGGTCTTGCACTCGACGAGCCGGGCGAGCAGGTAATCGCGGGCCTCGTACAGAGCGAGCTCGTCCTCGAGGTCGAGCTCGTCCTGGCCGGGAATGAGGCGGCGGCACTTTAGCTCGACGAGGGTCGCGGCGATGAGGAGAAACTCCGTCGACACGTCGAGGTCGATCGACTCGGCCGCCTTCATCTCGGCGACGAAGGCGTCGACGATTTGGGCGAGACGGACCTCGTAGATCTCGACCTCCTGAGCCGAGATGAGCTGCAACAGCAGGCTGAAGGGCCCGTCGAACACGTCGAGATGGACCTCGTAGGCCACGTCTGCACGCTACCGTCGGCGGCACGCCAGGTGTTGAACGGCCCGGAGGATCTGGCCGTGGCCACTAAGTTCTTGCCATGGCACGGATCTTCTCGGGTGTCCAGCCCTCCGGCTCGCTCCACCTCGGCAACTACATCGGCGCCTTCCGCCAGTGGGTCGAGGGCCAGACAACCGACGACGGCATCTTCTGCGTCGTCGACCTCCACGCCCTCACGGTCGAGATGGCACCCGAACAGCTGCGGACCCGCACCCTCGAGACGGCGGCCGGGCTGCTGGCGGCCGGCCTCGACCCCGGGCTGTGCACGATCTTCTTGCAGAGCCACGTCCCAGAGCACACCCAACTGTCGTGGCTGCTCGAGTGCACCGCCTACGAGGGCGAGCTGCGCCGGATGACGCAGTTCAAGGAGAAGTCCCGCGGCCAGGCCGCCGTGCGCGTCGGCCTGTACACCTACCCGACCCTCATGGCGGCCGACATCCTGCTCTACGACACCGACCGGGTCCCCGTCGGCGACGACCAGCGTCAGCACATCGAGCTCACCCGGGACCTCGCACTGCGGTTCAACGCCGCCTACGGCGAAACCTTCGTCGTGCCCGAGATCGAGCTGCCCAAGGTCGGCGCGCGGATCATGGACCTGCAGCACCCCGACCAGAAGATGGCGAAGAGCACGACCTCGCCGGCGGGCACGATCTCGATCGACGACCCGCCCGAGGAGATCGACAAGAAGATCCGCCGCGCCGTGACCGACGCCGGGACCGAGGTTCGCTTCGACCGGGACGACAAGCCCGGGGTCTCCAACCTGCTCGAGATCCTCGCCGCGGCGACCGGCGCGTCCCCCGAGGCGGTGGCGGCCCGCTACGACAACTACGGCGCGCTGAAAGCCGACGTCGCCGCGGCGACAGTCGAGATGCTGCGCCCGGTGCGCGAGCGCTACCTGGAGCTCACCCGGGACCCCGGGGCGCTCGCCGGGATCCTCGAGCAGGGGGCCGACCGGGCCCAGAAGATCGCCGCCGCGACCCTCGAGCGCGCCCAGCGCGCCGTCGGTCTCGTGCCCAGACTGGGGTGACGCGGCCTCGGGCCCGGTCAGGCGATCGTCACCGGCCCGATGCCGACGATGCGCCCCCACCACTCCGTCCCGAAGTTGAACAAGCCGTCGAGGGCGCCGGGCACGACGAGGACGAGGAACAGGACGAAAACGAGCGACATCATCCGCAGCCGGTAGTACTGCGGCAGCCACTCCCGGGGGAGGAACCACTCGACGACGGCCGCGCCGTCGAGCGGCGGGATCGGGATCAGGTTGAACACGGCGATGATCACGTTCACGATCCCGAAAAGGAACAGCACCTCGTCGCCGAGCGGCCATGCGGTGAGCGGCAGCGCGGCGAGCTGCGGGATGTTCGCCACGGCATGGAAAGCGAACCCGGCCAGGAGGGCGAGGACGATGTTCGTCGCCGGACCGGCGAGGCCGACCAAGACGGCCTGGTTGCGCGGGTGGCGGAGCCGGTCGACGCGCACCGGGACGGGCTTGGCCCAGCCGAACGCCAGGTGCGTCGTCACGATGAGGAGGATCGGCAGGAGCACCGTCCCGATCGGGTCGATGTGGCGGATCGGGTTCAGCGAGAGACGCCCGGCGCGTTTCGCGGTGTCGTCGCCGCACCAGTTGGCGACGACACCGTGGCTCACCTCGTGGAGGATGATCGTCGGGATGAGGACGACAAAGAACAGCGCCTCCTCGCTGTGGAGCGCATGGTGCCGGTCCGCCTCGACGACGATGAGGACGAGGATGGCGGCGACGGCGACGGCCCACGGGCCGTTGCGGTGGAACCGCGCCCGGCGCGCCTCGCTGCTCAACGACACGGAGGGGGCGTCAGCGTCGGGCGTTCGCGCAGGCGATGCAGGTGCGGACCGCGGGCTTCGCCTCGAGACGCGCGGGCGCGATCGGCTGCCCGCACTTCTCGCACTTGCCGTAAGTGCCACCGTCGACCTTGGCGAGCGCGTGCTCGACTTCGCCAAGCGCCAGGCGCAACTCCGCGACCAGCGCTTCGGCCTCGCCGCGCTCGGCGGTGACCTGGCTCGAGTCGGCGAAGTTCGAGTCGTAGGACAACCCGGTGCTCGTCTCGGTACCGAAACCGAGCTCGGCGAGCTGACGCTCGAGCGACGCGCGCTCGGCCTCGAGCAGCGTCCGGTAGTCGATCGTCGGGGCCTCGTTGGTCACGGCGAACAGACTAGTTCGCGCCGTGCCCACCAGGCACACGAGCTGCCCGCTCGGCGCCCGGTGGGTCCCCGCCCCCCCGGGGCAGCCGCCGGCGGGCACGGGGGTGGGCGGCGAGGTAGACGCGGCGGAGGTGTTCCTGGGAGACCTTCGTGTAGACCTGGGTCGTCGTGATCGAGGCGTGGCCGAGCAGCTCCTGGACGACCCGGATGTCGGCGCCGTGGTCGAGCAGGTGCGTGGCGAACGAGTGGCGCAGCACGTGCGGTGTCACCCGGTCCGCCAGCCCGGCCCGGCGCGCCGCCGAGTTGACGACGGTCCAGACCGCCTGCCGACTCATCCGGCGGCCCCGCGTCGAGATGAACATCGCCTGGGCGTCGCCCCGCCCCCGCGCCCGCCCCTCGGCGAGACGCGGCCGGCCCGCCGGCCCGAGCCAGGCGGCGACGGCCGAGAGGGCGTACCGGCCGACCGGGACGATGCGCTCTTTTGAGCCCTTGCCGAGGACGCGGACGACGCCGCCCGGCGAGTCGAGATCGGCGATCGACAGCCCGGCGAGCTCGGAGATGCGGATCCCCGTCGCGTAGAGGAGCTCGAGGATGGCGCGGTCTCTCAGCGCCCGGGGATCGTCGCCGGCGACCGCCCCGAGCAGCCGGGCGACCTCGGCCTCGGTGAGCGCCTTCGGCACCCCCTCGGGCACCCGGGGCCCCTCGACGTCGCCGGTCGGGTCGCGGGCCGCGCCCCGCTCGTCGAGGCAGAAGGCGTGCAGGCCGCGGATCGCGGCGAGAGCCCGGGCCCGCGACGACGCGGCGAGCCCTGACGCGGCGAGCCAGGCGAGGTACTCGTCGACTTGGGCGGGGGTGACGTCGCCGAGCGCGATCGTGCGCCCCGCGAGGTAACGCTCGTACGAGGCGAGGTCGCGGCGGTAGGCGGTGATCGAATTCGGGGCGCGGCCCCGTTCGACCGCGAGATACGACAGGTACTCCTCGGCGTCGGCGCTGAGCGCCGTCCCGGGCGCCACGTCAGGCGGCGCGCCCGGCGCCTAGCCGGTGCCGCCGGCCGCGCGGGCCCGCGCCGCGAGCGCGCAGGCGATGATCGTCTTCGCGTCGACGAGCTCGCCGGATTCGACGAGATCCCAGACCCCGTCGAGCGCGACGTGCTCGACGGTCATGAAGTGCTCCTCGGTCCCCTGGGTCGCGCGGTCGACGACGGAGAGCTCCTCGGCGAGATAGCACCTCGTCAGTTCGTCGTTGAATCCCGGCGAGTTGTAGAACGAGCCGATCTCGGTGAGGCGGCCGGCTGTGCGGCCGACCTCCTCGGCGAGCTCGCGGCGCGCGCACTCCTCGGGGGGCTCACCGGGCACGTCGAGCTTGCCGGCGGGGACCTCGAGGATCACCCGCCCGAGCGGCCCCCGGAACTGGCGGATCATGACGACGGTCGCGTCGGCCTCGACCGGCACAATGCACACCGCCCCTGGGTGCCGGACCACCTCGCGCTCGAACGGCTTGCCGTCGGGATCGACGAAACCCGCCGCCACGACGCGCAGATACGAGGTGGCGAGGAGCTCACGTTCGTTGACCTGGCGGAAACTCCCGTCAGGAGGCGGCATCGAGCCCGACCTCGAAAAGGTGCGGGTTGCGCGCCCGGGCCCGCTCGACCGCGGCCCCGATGAACTCCCGGAACAGCGGGTGCGGCCGGTCCGGACGGCTCTTGAACTCCGGGTGGGCCTGGGTCCCGATGAAGAAGGGGTGCCCGGGAAGCTCGATGAACTCGACGAGCCGGCCGTCGGGCGAGGTGCCCGACAGGCGCAGGCCGCCGTCCTCGAGGCGCTGGCGGAAGCGGTTGTTCACCTCGTAGCGGTGGCGGTGCCGCTCGCTCACCGTCGTCTCGCCGTACATGGCGGCGACCTGGGAGCCCTCCTCGAGCCGGGCGACGTAGGCGCCGAGCCGCATCGTGCCCCCGAGGTCGGTGACCCCCGTTTGGTCGTCCATCAGGTCGATCACCGGGTACGGCGTCGCCGGGTCGAACTCCCGGGAGTTCGCGCCACCGAGCCCGAGGATCGAACGCGCGTAGTCGACGACCATCACCTGGAGCCCGAGACACAGTCCGAGACAGGGCAGGTCGTGTTCGCGGGCGTACTTCGCGGCGGCGATCTTGCCCTCGATCCCCCGCACGCCGAAGCCACCGGGGATGACGATCCCGTCGAGGCCGCCGAGCGCCGCCTCGACGACGGACTCCTCGACCGTCTCGGACTCGATCCATTCGATCTCGACCCGCACGTTGTGGAAGAAACCCCCGTGGCGGAGTGACTCGACGACGCTCAGGTAGGCGTCGGGCAGGCCGACGTACTTGCCGACCATCCCGATCCGCACGGTGTCGGTCGCCGAGGCGATGCGCTCGACGATCCGCTCCCAGGCGGACAGGTCGACGCGCACTTCGGGTCCGTCGAGCTTCAGGGTCTCGCAGACGACCTTGTCGAAGCCCTCCTCGTGGAGGAGGAGCGGGATCTCATAGATCGACTTCGCGTCGACGGAGGAGACGACCGCCTCGATCGGCACGTCGCAAAGGAGGGAGATCTTGCGCTTCAGCCCGTCGTTCAGCTCGTGGTTCGAGCGGCAGACGATGACGTCGGGCTGGACGCCCCGGCTGCGCAGCTCGGTGACCGAGTGCTGGGTGGGCTTCGTCTTCAGCTCGCCCGAGGGCGCGAGGTAGGGCACGAGCGTCAGGTGGACGTAGCAGACGTTCTCCCGCCCGACGTCGTGGCGGAACTGCCGGATCGCCTCGAGGAACGGCACGATCTCGATGTCACCGACGGTCCCGCCGATCTCCGTGATGACGACGTCGATCTCGTCGGTGGCGAGCCGCTTGATCCGTTCCTTGATCTCGTCGGTGATGTGCGGGATGACCTGGACGGTGCGCCCGAGGTAGTCGCCGTGACGCTCCTTACCGATGACCGCGGAGTAGATCTGGCCGGTCGTCGAGTTCGAGATGCGGTAGAGCGTCTCGTCGATGAAGCGCTCGTAGTGCCCGAGGTCGAGGTCGGTCTCGCCCCCGTCGTCGGTGACGTAGACCTCGCCGTGTTCGAACGGGTTCAACGTGCCCGGGTCGAAGTTGATGTACGGGTCGAGCTTGCACATCGTGATCCGCAGACCACGGGACTTGAGCAGACGACCGAGCGACGAGGCGGCGAGCCCTTTCCCGAGGGAGCTCGACACCCCCCCGGTCACGAACACGAACTTCGCCACGTCACCCTCCGCTATCGGTTTTACCAACGCTACAGGCCGTGCGCCGACCCGTCGCGGACCGGGCGCCACCGCTCACGAGAACCGGTGCACACCCACTTTCTCCAGCAGTTCTGCGGCATGTTCGTGGGCAACCTCGCTCTCGGGGTGGCCCGAGAGCATGCGCGACAGCTCGATCACACGGTCGTGACCAGCGACGGGACGTACTCGAGCGATCGTGCGCGCGCCCTCCTCGCGTTTCTCGACGACGAGGTGGTTGTCGGCACAGGCCGCGATCTGTGCGAGGTGGGTGACGACGAGGACCTGGTGGTCGGCACCGAGCTCGGCGAGCGCGGCGCCGACGGCGAGCGCCGCCTCACCGCCGATCCCGGCGTCCACCTCGTCGAAGACGAGCGTCGGCGGCATCGCGGTGAGCACGAGCCGGAGCGCGAGCATCGCCCGGGCGAGCTCGCCCCCGGAGGCGACCTTGGCGAGCGGCAGCGCTGCCTCGCCGGGGTTGGCGGCGAGGAGGAACTCGACCTCGTCGCCGATTCCCTCGGGCGGCACCGAGACCGCGAGGCGCGCCCGGACGAGCCCGAGGTTGTGGAGGTGGCGCTCCACGGTGGTGGCGAGCTCGGGGGCCGCGGCGCGGCGGGCGTCCCCGACGACCGCCTCCGCCGCGGCGAGCTCGCCGGCGAGGCGCTCCCGGCGGGCCTCGATCTCGGCGCGCCGGGCGTCGGTGTTCTCGAGCTCGGCGATCCGCCCGGCGACGCGCACCGCCGCGGCGAGCACGTCGGCGAGCTCGTCACCGTGCTTGCGCACGAGGTTGTGCAGCAGCTGGCGCCGCGCCCGCACCTCCTCGAGCCGCACCGGGTTCTCCTCGAAGCCCTCGGCGGCCCGGCGCAGGTCCGTCGATAAGTCGGTGAGCTCGGCGACGAGCCCACGCAGGCGCCCGGCGTAGGCGGCGAGCAGCTCGTGGCGCCCGAGCGCCTCGAGCGACCCGCCGAGGTCGGCGAGCGCCCCCGGCCGGGCGCCGCCCTCGAGCGTCTCGTAAGCGAGCGTCACCGCGTCCCGCAGCGCCGTCGCCGCCCGGAGGGTCTCCTCCTCCGTGGCGAGCGCCGTGTCCTCGTCGGCCGACGTGACCTTGGCCGCAGCGATCTCGTCGGCCTCGAACCGCAAGAGATCGAGCTCACGCTGGCGCTGACGGGCGTCGCCGCCGATCGCGACGAGCTCGCCGTCGCAGGCGGCGATCTCGTGCCGCAGCGCTCGCACCGGCTCGAGGTCGACCCCGGCGAACTGGTCGAGGGCGGCGCGCTGGGTCGCCGGACGCAGAAGCGACTGGTGGGCGTGCTGGCCGTAGAGGTCGACGAGGTCCCGGCCCGCCTCCTCCAGAGCGGCGAGGGGCGCCATCTTCCCGTCGATCTCGGCCCGGGAGCGGCCCGCGCGCGGGACCGTGCGCGCGAGGATCACCTCGCCTTCGCCTTCGGTGGCGGAGAATCGGCCCTCGACGGTCGTCTCCTCCGCGCCACTGCGCACCATCGCGGCGTCGACGCGCCCGCCGACGAGGAGCTCCAGCGCCTCGACGACAAGCGTCTTGCCCGCGCCGGTCTCCCCGGTGATCGCCGTCATGCCGGGGCCGAAGACGATGTCCACGTCCTCGATGACCCCCAGCTCGCGGACGCGCAGTTCGCCGAGCACGGTCGCGGTTAGCGCTCCCCGAGCCCGAACTTCGCCCGCAGGATCGAGTGGAAAAGCGGCGGCCCGAACCGCACGACGCGGGCTGGCCGGTCGGCGCCGGAAACCTCGACCACGTCCTCGGGGCCGACGGGCACGACCGTCGAGCCGTCGACGACGAGGACGGCGAGGGGCCCGTCCTTCGGCTCGATCCGCACGACCTCGGTCGGTGCGAGTACGAGAGTGCGGTCGAACAGCATGTGCGGCGAGATCGGCGTGACGAGGAGCAACCGCAACTGGGGCGAGACGATCGGCCCCCGCAGCGACAGGTTGTAACCGGTGGAACCCGTCGGCGTCGCGACGATGATCCCGTCGACGACATAGCTCAGGAACGGGTGGTCGGCCACGGTGACGTCGAGCCGGATCGTGCGCCCGGGCGTCGTCTTCACGACGCCCGCCTCGTTCAGGCCGAGCGCCGTGACGACGCCGCCGTCGGCCTGCAGCACGCGGACGTCGAGGATCATCCGCTCCTCGACGACATAGTCGCCGGAGACGAGCCGGCCGAACGCCGCCTCCATGCCCGCCGGCTCGACCTGGGCGAGGTAGCCCAGACTGCCGAGATTCACACCGACGACGGGGATGTCGCGCCCCGCGGTGAACTGGACGGTCCGGAGCATCGTCCCGTCGCCGCCGAGGCTGACGGCGAACTCGAACGGGCCGGTGGGCATCGCATTCGCCGCCTCCGCCGCGGCGATGTCGACGACCCCGTAGCCGCGGTCCTCCCACCACTTCCGGGCGAGCGCGGCGAGCTCGTCGGCCTCGGGGCGGAACGGGTGGACAACGAGCGCGATCTTCCCTTTGTCGGCGGGAGATGGAACCTTTCCCATGGTGTCATCCTCGCGGCGGATCGGTCCTTGCGACGACGCGCTGGCTCGCGCACCGTAGCGCACCGCCTTCCCGGACCGGCGATGACCGACCGGGACCCGGACAGCCTGCACCCCGGAGTGCCCAGACGGGCGCGAAGGCTCAGGCCCTCTTCGCCGCCGCCTTCTTCGGCGCGGTCTTCTTCGCCGCCGCCTTCTTGCCCGGTGCCGTCTTCAGCGCGGACTTCCTCGCCGGAGCGGCCTTCGTGCCCTTCTTGGCGGCCTTCTTGGCGGGAGCCGCCTTGGCAGGCCGCGTCGCGCCTGGACCGGAGCGCCGCGCCCGTTTGGGCCCGAAGTACTCGCCGACCAGCGCGACGAGGCGCTCGAAGAACTCGCCGATCTCTTCACGGCGCGCCGTCGGGAACGAGTCGAACTCCCGCCGGACCTCGGCCCGAACGAGCTCGCTGAAGCGGTCGACGCTCTTCTTCGAACGGACGCGCAACTCGTCGAGGATCTCCTCCACGCGCGCGCGGTTCTTCCCCTCGCCGTGCAATAGGTCGCTGAGGATCCTCTCGAGCTCGGGTCGGCTCATCTTGGAGAACGAGATCGTCGAGTCGACGCAGTGCCGGACGCTGTCGCGCAGTGATTCTTTCCCACCCGTGTCTGATTCCATACTCTCAGTTTACCGCCGGGCACCGGGAAAAAGTCCGCAGATCGGGCGGCTACCGGAGTAGCTCGTCGACGAGTCGCGCGAGGTCCCCGGCTTCGCGGTCCGGAGCCGGGTCGAGCGGCTCGTGGTCGGCCGGTGTGACTCCGGAGAGCACGAGGCCAAACGCCGCCCCGAGGCGGCGGGCGAAAGCTCCGTCCGTCGAGAGCCGGTCACCGATCATCCAGTCGACCCGCCCGAGGCGCCGGCGCACGAGCGTCGCCGCCGCCTCCTCCGGCTTGCCCGCCACGACGGCGCGGGCTCCCGACGCCACGGCGACCGCGGCGAGGAGCGACCCGCCTCCGGGCAGCTCGCCGGCGGGCGTCGGGTATGTGGCGTCGCTGTTCGTGCCGATGAGCCGGGCCCCGTTCCGCACGGCGGCCATCGCCCGCGCCAGCCGGGGGTAGTCGAAGGCGGGATCGATGCCGACGACGACGAGATCGAAGCCGTCGCCCGGACCTGGCCCGCCGCACGTCACGGCGGCGAGCCCGGCAGCCTCCAGAGCTTCGACGATCCCCGGGCCCCCGACGACGAGGGCACGTTCGCCCGCCACGCCGAGCGTGGCCGCGGCCTGCGCCGAGCTGAGCACGAGCTCCGCGTCCACCTCGACGCCCATCGCCTCGAGCTTCGCCTGATTCTCGGCGACGGTCGGGAACGAGTTGTTCGTGAAGCAGGCAACGCGGTGGCCCGCCCGGCGCAGCCGCGCGAGCGCGTCCGCCGCGCCCTCGACCGGCTGCTCGGCGCGCCACAGCACGCCGTCGAGGTCGACGAGGAATGAGAGCGGTCCGGACACGGCCGCCATCTTCCCATCGCCGCGACCCGGTCGCGACCGCCACGCCGACCCGTGTGCGACGCTGGTGCATGCCCCGCTTCGAGGCGTTCCGCGGATTGCGCTACGCGCCCGCCGCGGCGCCGCTCGAGCGACTCATCGCGCCCCCCTACGACGTCGTCGACGCCGACGAGCGGGCGCGCCTCACGGCCCGCAGCCCGTACAACTCGATCCGCCTCGAGCTGCCCGCCGCCGACCCCGGCCGCGGCCTCGACCGCTACCGGGCCGCCGCGGCCCTGCTCGGCTCCTGGCGCGCCGCCGGCGTCCTCGTGCCCGACCCCAATCCTTCGCTCTACGTCTACAAGATGGGTTTCCTCGACGACGCCGGCGGGGCACGTTCGACGACCGGGGTGATCGGCGCCCTCGGCCTCGAACCGTTCGGCGGCGCCGTCGTGCCCCACGAGCAGACGATGGCGGCCCCCGGCAGGGACCGCCTCGACCTGCTGCGCGCCTGCGAGGTCAACTTCTCCCCGATCTGGGGTCTTTCGCTCGCCTCAGGCCTTTCGGTGGCCTGCGCGGCGGCGAGCGCGCGGGCGGGCGAACACCTCGTGGCCGTCGACGACGAGTCGACGACCCACGAGATGTGGCGCGTCGACGACGAGAACGCGATTCGTGCGATCGCGGATCTCGTCGCGCCCGCCGCCGTCGTCATCGCCGACGGCCACCACCGTCACGAGACGGCGACCCGTTACCGCGCCGAGTGCGTAGCGCGCGGCGTCGGCCCGTCGGGCTGCGGCTTCGTCATGGCCTACGTCGCCGAACTTGCCCCTGACGAGCTCTCGGTCCAGGCCATCCACCGCCTCGTCACCGGGCTGCCCGACGGCTTCGATCTCCTCGGCGCGCTCGGGGGGCAGTTCCGGCTCGAGCGGGCGAGCGACGACCCGGCGGCGCTCGCCGTCGAGATGGTGGCGCGCGGCGCCCCGGCGCTCGTGCTCGCCGCCGGCAGCTGGCTCCTCTTCCCGACCGCCCGGTCGGTGGCGATCGACGAGCTCGACTCGCGCCGGGTCGACGAAGCCCTCGGCCGGCTGCCCCACCACCGGACCGACTACCAGCACGGCGGGGCGCGGGCGGTCGACACCGTGCGCGACGGCCGGGCACAGGCTGCCGTGCTCGTCAGGCCGGTGACGATCGACGAGCTCGCCGCCACAGTGCGCGCCGGCGTGCGGATGCCGCCGAAATCGACGTACTTCCACCCGAAGCCGCGTACCGGGTTCGTCTTCCGGGCCCTCGCCTAGCCGCCCGGGGCGGCGGGTGAGCGGTTCGGTCAGCTGACCGTCCAGGTCGTCCCCGAACGCAGCAGCGCCGCGAGGTCCCCGGTGCCCTTCTTCGTGGCAACCTCGGCGGTCTGGGCCCCGAGGAGCGCCCCGTAGTGCGGCCGCGCGACGTCGCGAAAGACCCCGATCGGCGTCGGCTCGAAGGGCCCGCGGGCGATCCGCGACAGTTGGAAAGCGAGCCCCGGGTTCTCACGGGTCTCATCGTGGACGAGGAGGGCGTCCTCGCCGACGTCGGCGACCTCGACGATCTCGAGCGTCCCGTCGGACCGCAGCGCGATGCCGTGCTCGCCCTCGGCACCGAAGCGGATCGGCCTGCCGTGCTCGAGCGGGATGAGCATCTCGGCGCGGACGTCCTTGCCGCTCACCTTCTCGAAGGCCCCGTCATTAAAGACGTTGCAGTTCTGGTAGATCTCGACGAAGGCCGAACCCTCGTGCTCGTAGGCCCGCCGGAAGACCTCCATCATGTGCTTGCGGTCGAGGTCGTGCGTGCGCGCGACGAACGAGGCCTCGGCGCCGAGCGCGACCGACAGCGGGTTGAACGGCGTGTCGAGCGACCCGAACGGCGACGACTTCGTCACCTTGCCGACCTCGGACGTCGGGGAGAACTGGCCCTTCGTCAGGCCGTAGATCTCGTTGTTGAACATCAGGATCGTGAAGTTGACGTTGCGACGCAGCGCGTGGATGAGGTGGTTTCCGCCGATCGACAGGGCGTCGCCGTCACCGGAGATCACCCAGACGTCGAGGTCCGGGCGGGCAAGCGCCAGCCCCGTCGCGATCGCCGGGGCGCGGCCGTGGATCGAGTGCATGCCGTAGGTGTTCATGTAGTACGGGAAGCGCGCCGCGCAGCCGATCCCGGAGACGAACACGGTGTTCTCGCGCTTCGCGCCGAGCTCGGGCAGGAGGAACTGCATCGCGGCGAGGATCGAGTAGTCGCCGCAACCCGGGCACCACCGCACCTCCTGGTCGCTCGCCCAGTCCTTGCGCGAAGTCGTCGCCGCGGTGTCGGTCATCGCCCTATCTCCTCCGGTGCCGCGACGCCCAACAGGTCGGCGATCGCCCGCTCGATCTCGGCGATGCGGAACGGCCCGCCCCGCAGCCCCGAGAGCGTGACCGCGTCGACGAGGTAGCGCGCCCGGATGAGCGTGGCGAGCTGGCCGAGGTTGTTCTCCGGGATGAGCACCCGGCGGTAGCGGGCGAGCACCTCGCCGAGGTTCGGCGGCAACGGGTTGAGGTGGCGGAGATGGGCCTGGGCGACCGACATCTCGCGGGCGCGGATCCGCTTCACCGCCGCGGTCGCCGCCCCGTAGGTCGAGCCCCAGCCGAGGACGAGGAGCTCTGCGCCGTCGGGGTCGTCGACCTCGACGGCTGGGATGTCCGCCGCGATCCCGGCGACTTTCTCGGCGCGCAGATGGACCATCTTCTCGTGGTTATCCGGGTCGTACGAGACGTCGCCCGAGCCGTCGGCCTTCTCGATGCCCCCGACGCGGTGCTCGAGGCCGGGCGTGCCTGGCACCGCCCACGGGCGGGCGAGCGTCGCCGGGTCCCGCACGTACGGCCAGAACGAAGCCGTCCCGTCAGGGCCCACGTGATTCGGGCTCACGGCGAACTCGACGCCGATCGCCGGCAGGTCCGCGACCTCCGGGACCTGCCACGGCTCCGAGCCGTTCGCCAGGTACCCGTCGGAAAGCAGGAACACCGGCGTGCGGTACTTGAGGGCGATGCGCACCGCCTCGATCGCCGCGGCGAAGCAGTCACCCGGGGTCCGCGGCGCGACGATCGGCACCGGCGCCTCACCGTGGCGGCCGTACATCGCGAGCAACAGGTCGGACTGCTCGGACTTCGTCGGCAGGCCCGTCGAGGGCCCGCCGCGCTGGACGTCGATGACGACTAACGGCAGCTCCAGTGAGACGGCGAGACCGATCGTCTCGCTCATGAGATCGATGCCCGGTCCGCTCGTGGTCGTCACGCCGAGCGCGCCGCCGAAGCTCGCGCCGAGCGCCGCTCCGGCCCCGGCGATCTCGTCCTCGGCCTGGAACGCGACGATGCCGAAGTGCCTCTGCTTGGCGAGCTCGTGGAGTAGGTCCGAGGCGGGCGTGATCGGGTAGGCACCGAGGAAGAGCGTGAGCCCGGCGAGTTGCGAGGCGGCGACGAGCCCCCAGGCGAGCGCGGTGTTACCGGTGATGTTCGTGTACTCGCCCGGGCCGAGCTCGGAGGCCGGGACCTTGTAGGACGAGTCGAAGAGCTCCGCCGTCTCACCGAAGTTGTAGCCGGCCCGGAAGGCGAGCGTGTTCGCCTCGACGACGGCCGGCTTGGCTCCGTAGCGGGTGGCAATCCAGTCGAGCGTCGTGTCGGTCGGCCGGTTGTACAGCCACGACAGGATGCCGAGGGCGAAGAAGTTCTTACTCCGTTCGGCGTCCCGGGGCTTGGCCCCCGTCGGCTCGCACGCCTTCAGCGTGAGCGACGTCATCGGGATCTCGTAGATCCGGTAGCCCGCGAGCGTCCCGTCGGCGAGCGGGTTCGAGTCGTACCCCGCCTTCTCGAGCGACCGGTCGTCGAAGGCGTCCGAGTTGACGATTAGCGTCCCGCCCTTGGCGAGGTCGCTGACGTTCGTACGCAGCGCCGCCGGGTTCATCGCGACGAGCACGTTCGGCTCGTCGCCCGGCGTCAGGATGTCGTAGGCCGCGATCTGCACCTGGAAGGCGGACACACCGGGCAGCGTGCCCGCGGGGGCGCGGATCTCGGCCGGGAAGTTCGGGAGCGTCGCGAGGTCGTTGCCGAAGACCGCGCTCTCGGCGGTGAAGCGGTCGCCCGTCACCTGCATGCCGTCGCCGGAATCGCCCGCGAACCGGATCACGACGCTTTCGAGCGTCTGGACCTTGTGGCCGTTCGCCTGGCCGACACTCTCGCTCACCCGGGCCTACCTGTCATCGCGGATCGCACTCCATCGTAATGGAGGACCTGCGAAAACCAGGTTCACTCCCCCGCTCAGGCGATCGTGACCCCGGGGTCGAGGAAGACGTTCTGGACCGCGTGGATGATCTCGACGCCCTCGGCGAAGGGCCGCTGGAACGCCTCCTTCGCCGCCGCGGCGAGGACCGCGGCCTTGTCATTCAGCCGACCTGCGGGGCGGTGGGCTTTTTTGACCCCTCAGTGCAGACCGGCCAACCTTTCGGCGGCGTCGGACAGTTCAGGGTCGGCGGCCACCACCCGACCGAACAGCTCTCGAGCCCGGGGGACGTCGCCCGCGCGCTCGTAGAGATCGGCGAGCATGTACCACTGGCGCACGTGGCGCTCGTGCGGACCTCGGATGTTGCGCGCCGCCGCGCCCAACAGCGCGATCGCCTCGTCGATCCGGCTCCGATCGGCGAGCGACCCGGCCATGACGAGGCGCCCCTCGGCGAGGACGTCGCTGCCGGCCCCGGCCGTCTTGAGCTCCGCCCAGATTTCCGCGACGCGGGCGTGGTGGCCGAGGGCGCGTTCGCAGTCGGCGAGGACCGGGTACTGGTCGACCGAACCCGTAAGGTCCGAGAAGGCCCGCAGTTCGCGCAGGGCGCCCTTCCAATTGCCGAGCCGGTAGAGCGTGAGCCCGTAGAGCTCGCGCACCGCCCCGACCCCGGGGGCGGTTCGCACGATCTCCCGGAGGATCGACTGCGCGTCGACGTAACGATCGCGCTCGTAGGCGCGCGCCGCGTCGGCGAGCCGGACTTCGAGGTGGGCCGCGAGCTTGTGCCCACCGACCGCGGACAGCTCGTTGGCGACGACCTCGGGAACCACTCGCGAACGCGCACGAGGCGCCCGCTTCCTCGCCACGGCCTCCGGCCGGAGGAGTTTCGCGGCCCGGGTCGACCGCCCCGGCGCTGCGCCGGGGGCACGGAGCCGCGACGGCGCGACCGCCTGTTCCGTGCTCTCGACACGGCGGCGTTCACTCCCGCGTTTGCCGTCGCCGGACTCGCGCCGCTCTCCGTCACGATGCGCCCCGCGACGAACCCCGATCGCGCCGCGCCGCGCGACCCCGCCCCATCCCGCGCGCCCGGCCCGACGGAAGTCGTCACCGGAGCGGTCCCGGAGAGCCGGCGCGACGGACCGTCGCGGCCTTTCCGCGGCATCCCCGACCTTTCCGCGCCGCGAAGGGCGCGCGTCGCTGCGCCCGGCGTGCGAACCACGCTCCGTCCGCGAAGTCGGATGTTCGGTGCGCCGGGCCGGCCGCGGCGACTCAACCCGGTCGTTCGCTCCCTCCTTGCGATCGGAGGGCCGCGAAAGCGTTCCGGAACCGGCGCTGGGACGTGGTGGGCGCGGGCGCGGCGGCACGGGCGCTGGCCCGGCTCGCCGATCGGGCCGGCGCGGGCTCGTCACCCGGGAGACGCCGGGACTGGACGGTTCTCTCGGAGAACGACGATCGGCGCGGCGCGGCGCCTCCCCGTGTTCGCCGCCCCGGGACGTGCGTCGTCGGGGAACGCCGTGATCCGCGTCCCGGGACGCGCCTGATCGGCTTTGCGATCCGCGCGTCGCCGGGTTAGCCGGCCGCGGTCGGGTCCGCCGGGGAACCGGTGCCGCGCCGTCCCGGGGAGCGCGCACAGGGTTCTGCCGCCTTGAGGGCGGTGTTCCCGCCCGGCGTGGGCGGCCAGCGGAACTCCCCGAATGATCAGACCCGGCCACGCCCCGACGCTAGTCGTCGCTCCCGGCGCGACCTCCAAGCCCGGAACCGCCTGAGTGCCGCTATCGCTCGCTTTTGCTCACGGCCAGCGCCCAACTCAGCCAGGCACGCGCCAGCGATCACCTCACAAAAGGGCCGATCGTCGCCGTCAGTGGACGAAGCTTGACGGGCGGTGCCGGTCATACTGCTGCAGCTCTGAGCCGACCAAGGTGACGCACTGAGCTGAGCCTTCCAATGTTTCGCCCGGCCCGCGCCACCCCGCCCGCTACTGGACGCGCACGATCGGGGTTCGCGGCGACCAGGGCACGTAGCCGAGCGCGAGCGACTTCGCCTTCGGGCCCGGCCGGCGCGCGCTCGTCGTGACGACGAGCGCGACCCGCGACGGACCGACCACGATCTCGTCAAAGCGGGCGCCGCGTCCCACGTACGTCGCCGGCTCGAGCTTCCCGTCGTCCTCGACCAGCCACAGCCGGCGGTAGGTCGGGTCGTCCGTCGCGGCGTTCTCGACGAAGGCGCCAGAAGGCCCGACGACGAGGAACCGGGTCAACACCCCCGAGAGGTCGCCGACGTCCCGCTCGACGGTGACGAGCCCGTGGGTGTCGGCCTGGCCGCGGGCCGCGACGGCGATCCCGTTGCGTTCGGTCGCCGCCCGGGCGCACGCCGCCGCCGTCGACTCGCACGCCACCGCCGCCCAGCCCAGTCGTCCGACGAAGCGGGCGCACTGGAGGAGGGCCTGCGGGTGGCTGTAGACGACGGGCGAGACACCGAGCGTGGCGAGGTCGTCGTCGACGGCGTAGGCGTCGAACCGGACCGACACGTCGATGACCCCGCCGGCGACGAGACGCCGGCTGCGCAAAAGGCCCGCGGCGGAGAGCTCGACGAGACCCGACGCCGAGTTGACGATCGGCAGCACCCCGAGCGCGGCGTCGCCGCGGACGACAGAACCGATGACCGCGTCGAAGCTCTCGCACGCCACGAGAGCGGCGTCGGGCCACCCGACGAGCGCGGCCGCCTGGCAGGCGGCGATCCCCGAGAACGTGCCGGCCGGCCCGAGGAAGGCGACTGATCTGGCGCCCTCCCCGACGAGCGGCGCGACGATCCCGGAGGGCCAGCAGTAGGCCTCGTCGACCCGGTCGGCGACGTGCAGGGCGATCTCGGCCGGATCGCGGTCGGCGCGCAGCTCGATCCGCACGACGACCTCCCGCTGTCCCAGTCGCACCGCCTCGGCGACGAGCGAGGCCTCCTCGACCGCCCCGACCGACCGGCAGACGGCGACGACCGCGGTCCCGGCGACCGACTCGGGCACGAGGACGCGCACGTCGACCGCGACGCGCCCGAGCCACTCGTCGAGGATCCGGTCGAGCTCCATCGCCGTGACGATCGTCACGTGGGCGAGCCCAAAGCGGGCGGTCCGACGCCGGGTGGGAATCGCGACCCCGAGCCGGCCCGCGTTCGCCAGGCCCGCACCGGCGGCGAGCACCGCGTGACCCTTCGGCCCGACGAGCAGCTCCTCGACGGTCACCGTGGTCGGCGTGAGCTCGGTGATCCGGCCGACGACGAGTCGCGGCGCCTTCCCGGCGCCGTGGTGCTCGAGGGCGACGAGCTCGCCGGCTCGGCGCTCCCGGGCGAGCTGGGTCCGGGTCACCTGGGTCGCCCCCACCGCGAGGTTCGAGGCCTGCTGGAGCATCGTAAAGAAGGTGCCCCCGAAGGCCGCCCGGGTCGACGCGATGTACGAGGAGATGCTCTGCAGGTCGTCGGTCCGCACGGCCGACCGCAGCCGCTCGAGGGCGAGGTCGAACTCGGCCGCGACCCGGGCACCGTCGGTCGAGAGCTCGATCGCCGCCGTCGTCTCCTCCTGGCCGGGGCTAAGGACCCGGGAGGCGAGCCCGAGCAGCGTCTCGAAGACGGGGGTGCGCAACTTCCACAGCTCGGCCTCGATGTCGTGGCCCGAGTTGGCGATGACGTCGGCGAAGGCGAGGAGCGCCTGGTGCGACGCCGCCTGGACGTAGGCCATGACCCGGTCGTGTTCCTCGGGGCCGGCGAGCTCGACGATGCCGCCGGCCGCGGTGATGAGGCCGACGAGCCAGTCGTGGGCGGCTGGAGCCGCCTGCGAGGGGCAGACGACGACCGTCTGGCCGTCCATCGACGCCACCGTCGGCCCGAAGAGTGGGTGGATGCCGAACACGGAGACGTCGCGGCGCGCGGCGCGCAGTGTCGCCAGCGCGGCGACCTTGGCGGACGACGTGTCGAACACGACCGAGTTCGCCGGCAGGGCCGGCAGGAGGTAGGCGGCGACGCGCGGGAGCTCCGACTGTGGGATCGCGAGGCAGACCCGCGCCGATTCCTTTGTGAGGTCGATCGTCGCCCCGGACTCCTCGGTCGCCTCGACCCCGTCGTCGTAGCGGACGACGCCGCTGCGGACCGCACAGCGGAACCCGGTATCGAGGCGGAAGATCCCCGGGTCGCGGTCGAGCAGGACGACGTGGTCCCAGTCGGCGGTCGCGAACAGGTGGCGGCACAGCCAGCCTCCCATCCCACCGGCCGCGCCGACGACAACGAGCACGGGCCGTTCCGCGCTCACGGCGACCCCCCGTCGGTCGCCCGCGTCACCGGGCGCCACAACGAACCGGCGATCGGCAGCTCGTCGAGCAGCGCGCCAACGCTCTCGAAGGTCGCGACAAGAAGGACGCGCCGGTACTCCGGGGTTCCGACGGCGTCCCCGGTGCAGCGCAGGCTGAAACCGCCGCCGGCGTCCTTGCCGATGACCGGGCGGATCGCCCGTCGCGTCACGCCGTCGACGCGGGACTCCGCCGCGTCGCGCACGTAGCGCAGGGGCACGAGGGCGCGCGGCCCGATCAGCTCCTTGTGGAAATCCGCCCGGCACAGTCGCGCCGACACGGTACTGTCGTGGTCCGTCCACCAGTGCGCCACGCCGGCGAGCACGGGCGACATCTCGTCCGGCCGCAACGACACGCCTCCGCCGAGTGCGCCCGGCGAACCCGCCTGGTCCAGCGCGATGTGGATCGACGGCCGGGTGAGCTCGGGCGTGGAGCTCTCCAGCCCGAGGGCGCGGACGAAGGCGTCGATCCGCGCATGCTCGACGGGCAGGGAGCCGAACCGCTCGTCGAACCGGGGCGCGACCTCGTCGATCGCCTCTTTCAGTAACACGAGGGGCGCGAACGCGGGGTCCTGGACGAGTCCTGACAGCACGTTGAGCGTCGGCTCGAGCCGCTCGCGGAAATCGGGCCGGCTGGCAAGCCCCGTGAGGTTGAGCAGCTTGACGACCGGCTTGCCGGCCTTGATCTGCACGGCGAGGCTCGCCGCGCAGAGCGCGCGCAGCTCGTCGACGAGACCCTCGACGTCCCCCGACGGGGCACTCGACACGACCTCGACGCAGACCGGAGCGTCGCGCGGGAGATCCGGGTAGTCGACCGGAGCACCGGCGACCGTCTGAAGGCGCATGCTCGGGACTCCAACCTTTGTGGGATCTTCTCGCTACTGGACTGTAGAGCGGCGCAGGGCCGCCACCAGTGTACGAACCGCCTCGAGGCGCCGTGGAGGGTCGGACTCGCCCGCGATGAGATCGACGATGGCGCTGCCCACGACGACCCCGTCGGCGATACCGGTGAGCGCGGCGACGTGGCTGGGTCGCGAGATGCCGAAACCGACGACGACCGGCGCGTCACCCGCCGCCCGCAACTCGGCGACCGCCTGCGCGATCCCGGATGGCAGTTCCGACCGCACGCCCGTCACCCCGTCGACCGCCGTGAGGTAGACGAAGGCCGTCGCGGCCCCGATCGCCCGGGTGCGACGCTCCGGGCTTGTCCCCGTGGCGACCATGAAGACGAGCCCGACGCCGGCTCGGCGGGCGAGCTTGCCGAGCGCGCGGGCGGCCTCGGGCAGGAGATCCGGGATGATGACGGCGTCGACACCCCGGTCGCGACAGGCCGCGAAGAACGCCTCCTCCCCCATCGCGAGGATCGGGTTCAGGTACCCCATGAGCACGATCGGCGTCGCGCTTTCCTCCCGGAGCGCCGCCGCCACGCCGAGCACGTCGCCGAGCCGCGTGCCCGCCTCGAGGGCACGGTGCGCGGCCCGCTGGATGACGGGCCCGTCAGCAAGCGGATCGGAAAAGGGAATGCCGAGCTCGACGATGTCGGCGCCGCCCTCGATGCAGGCCCGCGCGAGGCGCGTCGACTCGGCCGGGTCGGGGTCGCCCGCCATCACGTAGGTGACGAGCGCGCTGCGGTGCTCGGCGCGGGCCGCGGCGAACGTCGCCGCGAGCCGGGTCGGCGCCGTCACGACAGGGCCCCGGCGACGGAGTCCTCGGCCATCCGGGCCAGCTCCCCCACGTCCTTGTCCCCGCGGCCCGACACGTTCACGAGCACGATGTCGTCGGGTCCGAGCGACGCGGCGAGCTTGCGGGCCTCGACGACGGCGTGGGCGCTCTCGAGGGCGGGGATGATGCCCTCGGTGCGGGCGAGGTAGAGAACGGCCCCGACAGCCTCGGCGTCGGTGGCATAGGTGACCGTGATCCGACCCTGGTCGCGCAGGTAGGCGAGCTGCGGCCCGACGCCCGGATAGTCGAGGCCGGCGCTTATCGAGTGGGCCTCGGCGATCTGGCCGTCGTCGTCCTGGAGCACGTAGCTCCGAGAGCCGTGGAGGACGCCGGGGCGGCCGAACCCGAGCGACGCCCCGTGCCGACCGCTGGCGATCCCCTCACCCCCCGCCTCGACGGCGACGAGCCTCACGTCGTCGGCGAGGAAGGCGCCGAAGACGCCCATGGAGTTCGAGCCGCCGCCGACGCAGGCGACGACCACCGAAGGCAGTCTGCCGGTGCGCTCGAAGCACTGGGCGCGGGCCTCGGTCCCGATCACGGACTGGAACTCGGCAACCATCGACGGGTAGGGGTGCGGGCCGGCGACCGATCCGATCACGTAGTGCGTCGTCGCCGAGGTCGCGATCCAGTCCCGGATCGCCTCGTTCATCGCATCCTTGAGCGTCTGGGACCCCGAGGTGACCTCGATGACCCGGGCGCCGAGCAACTCCATGCGCGTGACGTTCAACGCCTGGCGCCGCACGTCGACGCTTCCCATAAAGATCTCGCAGTCGATCCCGAAGAGCGCGCACGCGGTCGCAGTCGCCACGCCGTGCTGGCCCGCTCCTGTCTCGGCGATGACGCGCGTCTTGCCCGTCCGCCTGGCGAGCAGAACCTGGCCGAGCGTGTTGTTGATCTTGTGCGCGCCGGTATGGGCGAGATCCTCCCGCTTGAGGTAGATCCGCGCCCCGCCGCAGTCGCTTCCCATCCGCCTCGCCTCCGAAAGCGGTGTCGGCCTCCCGGCGAAATCCGAGAGCAGGGCGGCGAGCTCGGCCCGGAACCCCGGGTCGACCCGGGCGGCGCGCCAGGCCGCCTCGAGCTCATCGAGGGCGGGCACGAGGGTCTCGGGCACGAACCGCCCGCCGTAGGGGCCAAACCAGCCCTGGTCGTCAGCTGCCATATCGGTCGTCATGCCGCTCCTTGCGCCGCGGCGATGAACGCCGCGATGGCTCCGTGATCCTTGATTCCCGGGCTCGACTCGACACCGCTCGAGACATCGACGGCGGCCGGCCGCACCGCGGTGATCGCCGCGGCCACGTTGGCGGGCGTGAGCCCTCCGGCCAGCACGACGGGCACCGCCACCTCGAGCCGGGCGAGGTGGCCCCAGTCGAACGCCAGCCCGCTTCCTCCGCGCTGCCGGCTCGACGAGTCGAAAAGGAACGCCGCTACGGCGTAGCCGGCGAGGCGTTCGGCGTCGACCGGACCCGCCACGGCGATCGCCTTGATGACGGGCAGCACGCAGGCCGCGCACTCCCGCGGTGACTCGTTGCCGTGCAGCTGGACCGCGCTGAGGCCCGTCTCCCGCGCGATCTCGTTGATGCGGCGCGCCGACTCGTCGACGAAGACGCCGACTTTGCAGACCGATTCCGGCAGCGCGGCGATGATCTGCGTCGCGACGGCGACGTCACAGGATCTCGGGGATCCCGGCCAGAAGTTGAACCCCACCGCCGCGGCACCACATTCGACCGCCACGAGGGCGTCCTCGGCACGGGTGATACCGCAGATCTTCACGGCGGTCGGCATCATCAGCGGGTCCCGAGCAACTCGGCGAGCAGCGCGCCGGGAGCGGGCGAGCGGACGAACGCCTCGCCGACGAGGAAGTTCGCGAGCCCCGCGGCGCGTAGCCGCGACACGTCGGCGGGCTCGCGGATCCCGCTCTCCGCGATCACCACGACGTCGGGACGCGTCATCGGCGCAAGGCGTTCGATCGTCGCGAGGTCGACCTCGAACGAGTCGAGATTCCGGCTGTTGAGCCCCATCAACCGGACGCCGGCGATCGAGTTGGCGAGCTCGACCTCGGCCTCGTCGTGGGCCTCGACAAGCACCTCGAGACCGAGCCCGGCCGCCTCGTCGTGGAGCTGCTGTAGCTGCGCCGGGGCGAGCGCCCGCACGATGAGCAGGACGGCGTCCGCCCCCGCGCAGCGCGCCTCGACGAGCTGGTAGCGATCGACAATGAAGTCCTTGCGGAGGAGGGGAACGTCGACCTCTCCCCGCACCGCCCGCAGGTCGTCGAGGCTGCCGGCAAAGCCGACCCCGTCGGTGAGGACCGAGATCGCGCTTGCCCCCCGATCTCGGTATGTCCTGACGAGTCCGGCGATCTCCAGGTCGCGGCCGATCACCCCCGCCGAGGGAGACGCCCGCTTGATCTCCGCGACGATGCGGGTCGGCCCGCCGTGTCGGGACAGTCTCGCCGCGAACCCGCGGCACGCGGGCAACCCGTCCAGCCGGGCCTCGAGCTCGGCGATCGGCAGGCGCGCCTTCGCGGCCGCGATCTCGGCCCGCTTTCGTTCGACGATCGCGGACAGCCCGATCATGAGCTCCTCGACACTTCGACGACCGTCTCAAGGGTGCGGCGCGCGCTCCCGTCGTCGATCACCCGCGCCGAGAGTGCGACCCCCTCCCGGATCGACGACACTCGGCCGGCGACGTAGAGCGCGGCCGCCGCGTTCGCGAGCACCGCGTCGCGGGGGGCGCCGCGCTCGCCCGAGAGGACCCGGCGACAGATGGCGGCGTTCTGGGTCGCGTCGCCACCGCGCAGGTCCTCACGTCGCCACCTCGACACGCCGATTTGCTCTGGGGTCAAAGTGAACGACTCGACGGAGCCCCGGCGCACCTCGTGCACGAGCGTGGGGCCGCTGACGGCGATCTCGTCGGTCCCGTCGCCGTGCACGACGAGCGCGTGCTCGGCGCCGAGCGACCGCAGCGCCTCGGCGACGAGCGGGACGTGACCCTCGGTCGACACGCCGACGACCTGCCGTCTCACGGACGCCGGGTTCGCCAACGGGCCGATGAGGTTGAAGATCGTCGGCACTCCCAACGCGGCGCGCGTCGCTCCTACCGCCTTGAACGCCGAGTGGTGATGGGGCGCGAAGAGGAACCCGAGGCGCGCCTTGTGCAGGCACCGCAGGAAGACGTTCGAGTCGCCGAGCACGACGCCGAGTTCCTCGAGCACGTCCGCGGAACCGCAACGCGACGACGCCGATCGGTTGCCGTGCTTCGCGACCGACGCTCCCGCCGCCGCGGCGACGATGGCGGCGGCCGTGGAGATGTTGAAGGTGTTCGCCCCGTCCCCGCCGGTGCCGCAGGTGTCGACGACATCGACCGCCTCCACGTCCACCTTCTTGGCGTGACGGCGCATCACCCGGGCGGCCGAGCTGATCTCCTCCGCCGTCTCGCCCTTCGTGCGCAAGGCGGTGAGCAGCGCGCCGACCTGGATCTGGTCGGCGTCGCCCCCCGCGATCTGCTCCATCACCGCCGTCATCTCGTCCCCGGTGAGATCGCGCCGGGACGTCGCCGCGTGCAAAGCGTCCGAGACCGCACTCATTGCTTTCCCCCCACGTTTCCGAGCCAATTGCCGAGCAGTTGCTTGCCGTCGGGCGTGAGCACTGATTCCGGATGGAACTGGACGCCCGTGATGTCGTGTTCCCGATGTTTGATGCCCATGATCTCCCCTTGATCCGTCCAGGCGGTGACGTCGAGCTCGTCGGGCAGCGACGAGGCATCGATGACGAGTGAGTGGTACCGGCCGGCGACGAACGGGTTCGGCAGCTCCAACAAGACGCCGGTGGAGGAATGGTGAATCTCGCTCGTCTTGCCGTGGAGGATGCGGTGGTTGCGCACCACACGCGCGCCGAAGGCGGCCCCGATCGCTTGATGGCCGAGGCACACCCCGAGCACCGGCACGGTTCCGGCGAACCGGCGGACGAGCTCGACACTGATGCCGGCGGAGTCGGGGGTGCACGGTCCCGGTGAGATGACGATGCCGTCGACGCCGAGGCACTCGACTGCCGCGATCTCGATCGCGTCGTTGCGGTGCACGACGACCGAGGCACCGAGCTCGCCCAGGTACTGCACGAGGTTGTACGTGAACGAGTCGTAGTTGTCGATGACGAGGACGGTGCTCATCGCGCCGCTCCGGTTCCCGCCGCGCGACGCTGCGCCCGGAGCACGGCGGCAAGGAGCGCGTTCGCCTTGTGCACCGTCTCGGCCTGTTCGGTCGCGGGATCGGAGTTGTAGACGATCCCGGCGCCGGCCTGGACGGCGAGCGAGCCGGCCGAGTAGAGGAGCGTCCGGATGATGATCGCCATGTCCATGTTGCCGTCGTCGCCGAGGTAACCGACACAGCCCGCGTACGGACCGCGACCGCGCCCTTCGAGCTCGGCGATGATCTCCATCGCGCGTACCTTCGGCGCCCCCGTCACCGTCCCTGCCGGGAAGACGGCGCGCAGCGCGTCGATCGTGCCGACACCCTCCGAGAGCCGCCCGCGCACCTGCGAGACCATGTGCATGACGTGGGAGTACTTCTCGACGGTGCGGAACAGGTCGACGTGCACGGTGCCGACCTCGGCGACACGCCCGACGTCGTTGCGGGCGAGGTCGACGAGCATGACGTGCTCGGCGTTCTCCTTCGGATCAGCGAGCAGCTCCTCGATGAGCTGACCGTCTTCGGCGAGATCACGTCCCCGGGGCCGTGTGCCGGCGATCGGGCGCACGATGAGCTCGCGATCCCGGATCCGCGCCAGCGCCTCCGGAGAACTGCCAACGAGAGCCCTTCCGTCGTATTCGAAATAGAAGAGATACGGCGACGGGTTCAGGAGGCGGAGCTCCCGGTAGATCGCGAACGGATCGATCTCGAGGCGCGCGCTGAAGCGCTGGGAAATGACGACCTGCTGGCAGTCGCCCGCCTCGATGTACTCCTTCGCACAGGCGACGGCGTGCTCGTACTCGACGGCGGGACGTTCGGGCTCGACCGCCACGAAGGCTGGCCGCGCCGCCTGCCGGGCTTCTCGTTCCCCGTCCTCCTCGGCGGCTTGGATCTCGTCGACGATCGCGTGGATCTCCCGTACCGCCCCGGCGTAGGCGGCGTCCGGGTCGCCTCCCGGAGTGGTGCCCGCCTCGACGATCACGTGGACGAGATCGAGCCGGTGGTCGAAAGCGACGGTCGCCGCGCACCGGACGAAGAGAGCATCGGGGAAGGCCTCCGGCGAGGTGCCCACCGGGACCCGCGGCTCGATGAGGTGCGCCGTCTCGTAGGAAAGGAAACCGACGAGCCCGCTCACGAAAGGCGGTGCGTCGGCGAAATCGGATCCGTCCCGCCAGACGAGCTCCCGGCGCAGCGCGTCGTAGGGATCGCCGGCACCGTCGCCAAAGGACCACTCCACGACGGGGACCCCTCCGCAACCGAGGAACGTCCACCGATCGCGTTCTTCGTCGTGCGCGACCGACTCGAAAAGGAACGCCCCGCCCGGGCGGCGCCGCAGGGCGCAGAACACGGCGACGGGCGTAAGGCCGCGCGCGGGAAAGACCCCTCTGACAATTGTGGCGTCCGCGCCGCTCTGAGGTTGTGCCCCCCGACCGAACGATTCGCGGTCGGGAACGAGGCTCAGCTCAGGCTTGCCAAAGACACCTCGCCACCGACGCACCCTCGCGCGGCACGTTGCGCCCGGCGTACTGCTGTGCGGAGGCGTGCGTCAGATCCGACATGGGCGGGCAAGTTACTAAGCACCGATCGGCACTGTCCAATCGCGCCCAAGGTCCACCCGCTGTGCCGAGCGTGAACCGGCTCCGGGTTCGGGACGCCCCGGCGCAGAGTCCCCCGCACCGGAGCACCACAGCTACCGTTTCCGCCGATGGACGTCGGGCCGCTCGCCGAGAAGATCGACGACGAATTGCGCGCCGCGGGGTCGCCAGAGCGCGCCGTCCGCGAGAAGGCGTACCTGAAGAGCACGCTCGACCACTACGGCACGACGATGCCGTTGATGACCTCGATCGCCAAGGCCGTGCGCCGTGAGCATCCGGAACTCGACCACGACGATCTCGTCGCTCTCGGGGTCACCTTGTGGTCGCGGCCCGTGCACGAACGCCGCATGACGGCGGCCGCCCTGTTCGAGCTGAACAGCCAGCTCCTCGACACCGAGGACGTGCCGCTCCTGGAACGGTGGCTGCGCGAGTCACGCACCTGGGCCCTCGTCGACGGGATCGCCGCGTCGGTCGTCGGCCCGCTCGTCGAGCGCCGGCCGGAACTCGGCCCCGTGCTCGACCGGTGGGCGTCCGACAACGACTTCTGGATCCGCCGATCGGCCCTCCTCGGGCTGCTCCCCGGCCTGCGGCAGGGTGCCGGCGACTTCGAGCGCTTCTCCCGGTACGCGGACTTGATGCTTAACGACAAGGAGTTCTTCATCCGCAAGGCGATCGGCTGGGTCTTGCGGGACACGGCCCGGAAGCGCCCCGGGATGGTCTTCGAATGGTTGCTCCCCCGCGCCGAACGCGCCTCCGGCGTCACGCTGCGCGAGGCCGTCAAGCCGCTCTCGGCCGAGCAGCGGACGGCGGTCCTCGCCGCCCGGTGAAGCGCTGACGCGACAAGGCCCCCGGACCATGCCGTTCGGCATGCCCGGGGGCCCCATCTGAGATCAATTCCGGCAGCGACCTACTCTCCCAGGGAGTTGCCCCCCAAGTACCATCGGCGCGGGCGGGCTTAACTTCCGTGTTCGGGATGGGAACGGGTGTTTCCCCGCCGCTATGGCCACCGGAAACCTGAGCTCGCAAGCGGTCCGGATATCGGTGAATCCGATCCGCTCCAAGGAACACGTGACCGCGGTCCCTTTGAGCCTTCCATAGCGAGCACGAGCGAGAGTCCAAGCCCTCGGCCGATTAGTACCGGTCGGCTGAACGCGTTACCGCGCTTACACCTCCGGCCTATCAACGTGGTGATCTAACCACGGGCCTTACCAGGTTGACCCTGTGGGAGATCTCATCTTGGAACGAGCTTCGCGCTTAGATGCTTTCAGCGCTTATCCCAACCGCAGGTCGCAAACCAGCCATGCCCTTGGCAGGACAACTGGCACACGAGAGCTGCGTCCGTCCCGGTCCTCTCGTACTAGGGACAGCCTTCCTCAGATCTCCTACGGCTGCATCGGATAGGGACCGAACTGTCTCGCGACGTTCTAAACCCAGCTCGCGTACCGCTTTAATGGGCGAACAGCCCAACCCTTGGGACCGGCTTCAGCCCCAGGATGCGACGAGCCGACATCGAGGTGCCAAACCTTCCCGTCGATATGGA
>Ga0187875_10000285_pt1 | contig 45621 bp, 34 predicted proteins | sample June2016WEW_17_1_2_FD_132978 | JGI IMG/M metagenome (GOLD analysis project Ga0187875, IMG submission 132978) | Peatland microbial communities from SPRUCE experiment site at the Marcell Experimental Forest, Minnesota, USA - June2016WEW_17_10 | ecosystem: Environmental > Terrestrial > Soil >...
AGCGGGCAGCACCGTGGAAGAGCGGCGCTTCAGCAGCCTGCTCTGAGCGAAGTCGAATGGCCGCGTTAGCCTTGTGATTTGATCCGCTTTAGCCCCGGTGCGAGGATATCCGCATTCACATCCACAACCTTTGTTTTCTCGGCTTCGGTAACGTAAACCGCACGCTCATGCAACTCTTGCTCGAACGCGAACAAGAATTGCGCGTGCGTCATGGAATTGCGTTTCGTATTACCGGAATCGCCAGCCGCCGCCTGGGATGGATCGCCGATCATACCGGTCTGGATCCGCGTGCCTATGTGGCCGGAGCGCTCTCGCCCGCGGGCGGCTTAGACTCGACGAACGTTCGCACCTGGCTCTCCGGCGCCCGTGCCGACATCCTCTTCGAAGCCACCTCTCTCAAGGTGGAAAACGGCCAGCCCGCCGTCGATCACATCCGCGCCGCCCTCAACCACGGAGCCCACGCCATCACCGCCAACAAAGGACCAATCGTCCACGCCTACCGCGAACTCCGAGATCTAGCCGCCGCCCGCGGCAAGCGCTTTCTCTTCGAATCCACCGTACTGGATGGCGTCCCCATCTTCTCTTTTTTCGACCAACTCCCCCTCATTCATCTGCAAGGATTTCACGGCATCCTGAATTCCACGACGAACCTGATCCTGAGTGAAATGGAAAACGGCCTCAGCTTTGACGAATCCTTGAAGAGAGCGCAGGCACTCGGCATCGCCGAAACCGACGCCACGCACGACATCGACGGATGGGACGCCGCCGTAAAAACCGCCGCGCTAATCACGGTACTGATGGCTGTGCCGGTGCGGTTAGAAGAAATCAACCGCGAAGGAATTCGCAACCTGAGCGGCGAAGCCGTTCGCGCCGCAAGAAAAGACGGCCGTCCCTACAAACTCGTCTGCCGCGCCCAGCAAACAGGAAAGAAAACAGAGAAGGGAATCACAGCCAGCGTCCGCCCCGAACAAATCCCGCTGACCGATCCCATGGCGCAAATCACCGGCCCGTCGTCCTACGTCTATTTCGAAACAGACATCTTCCCCGGCCTCGCCATCACCGAACAAAACCCCAGCCTGTATGCGACCGCCTACGGCATGCTGGCGGATTTCGTGCGGGCGGTGACGCAGTAGACACCGCTTCACCATTGAGGTACAAAAAGCTCCAGCCAAATTGCAGCACACCATGTGGCGAGCTACGTATTCGCGTTCGCGCGTCCGACTTGCTCTAACGCTTGTGGGTTTGCCGCTCGCCATCTGGGCTATCAACACAGGACACCGCTCGGTACCGCTGCTCCTATTTATCACCTATTTGGCCGCGGCCCAGCTGATCTCGCAGATGTTGCCTCGGCCGTCAGCGGTACCATTCGAATCACAACTGCCCCTGTATATCCTTGCCTTGACGTTTCGCCTACTTAGATTTGCAATTGCCGCCGGATTCGTAGCAGCCGTGCTTTCAATACCCTTCGGCGGTTTCAAGGGTCTTCCCAGCTGGGCAGTCATTCTCATCCTCGAATGGTGGTTGGTCGGGGCCTCGGCTTCTTTCTGGGCTGCGAGGTGGGTTCAGAGCAAGGCGAAGCATAGCGTGATAAAAATAGGGGGGTATGCCCACCACTGAAACCGCCCTCTCCACTACCCTCGACCTCGCCCACGTCCGCTCCCAATTCCCCTCACTTTCCCAAACCGTCAACGGCCACCCCGCCGCCTTCCTCGACGGCCCCGGCGGAACGCAAGTTCCGCAGAGCGTCATCAACGCCATCTCGAACTACCTGCGCCGCGACAACGCCAACACTGGGGGCGCCTACGCGACCAGCCGCAACACAGACGACATGCTCGCCGAGGCCCGCGCCGCCATGGCCGACTTCCTCCACTGCGCCGCCGACGAAATTGTCTTCGGCCTCAACATGACCACGCTCACGTATGCGATGAGCCGCGCAATTGGCCGCGAACTGGGCCCCGGTGACGAAATCCTCGTCACCCGACTCGATCACGACGCCAACGTCTCCCCCTGGCTTGCGCTCGAAGAAAAAGGCGTCTCCATCCGCTGGGCCGAAATTCATGAAGAAAACTGCACGCTCGACCTTGCCGACCTCGCCAGCAAAATAAACGACCGCACGAAACTCGTCGCGGTCGGCTACGCGTCGAACGCCGTCGGTACCATCAATCCGGTGAAGGCAATCGTCCGCCTTGCCCACGCCACTGGCGCACTCGCCTACGTCGATGCCGTCCACTACGGCCCGCACGGCCTCATCGACGTCGCCGCCCTCGATTGCGATTTCCTCGTCTGCTCCACCTACAAATTCTTCGGACCGCACATGGGCGTGCTCTTCGGCAAGCGCGAGCACCTGCAGCGCCTGCGCCCTTACAAAGTCCGCCCGCTCACCGACGCCGTCCCCAATCGCTGGGAGTGGGGCACGCTCAACCACGAATGCATCGCGGGCATCACCGCCTGCGTGGAGTACATCGCCGATCTGGGTCGCCGCGCCGCTGAAACATGTGGGGACATCCGCTCCTCGGCAAGCTCAGGGCAGGCTCCCGGCTCTCCATCGAGCGAAGCGCGACCAGTGGGGATATCCGACCGCCGCGCCGCAATCGTCACCGCCTTTGAAGCCGTTCATAATTACGAACACGGACTCATGGAGCGATTGATCTCCGGCCTTCAAGAAATTCCAAACTTGAAGATCTACGGCATCACCGATCCCGCGCGCTTTGCGGAGCGTTGTCCCACGCTCGCAGTGCGCGTCCAAAATCCAACCGCGGAGCAGACTCCGTTGGCACTCGCCACCAAACTAGGAGAGCAGGGCTTCTTCACCTGGGATGGAAATTATTACGCGCTGAATCTCACCGAGCATCTAGACGTGGAAAAATCCGGAGGCTTTTTGCGCATCGGCCTCGTGCACTACAACACGGTCGACGAGGTCGATCGATTGCTTTCGGCGCTAAGGGGAATGGCCGAACCATCACGTTCCCATCCGTAGAGAAGTCGCTCGCAAGCAAGTTGCCGCCGCCAGACGTAGCCCGCTGCGTCTGGACTACCGGATGTCCAGAAACACATCAGCCTGGGACGTAGTCCCAGGCTGATGGGGAGCGCGACCACAAGACACAAACTGAAATATCCAACCGACGCGCGAAAACTTTGCGCACCAATCCGAGAACTTCTATGGCCAGCGCTTGGCAGTATCGTCCCAGCCTGCCGCGCGCACCGGTTGCGCCGCCGCCACCACGGGTGGCGATGGGATGCGGAGGGGCGCCTGCGGCCCATTCACGGCAGCGGCCAGTGCTGGTTTCGCCATGTCGGAGTTCATTTCTTTTTCTTCGGAGAGCAATGGCGCCACCAGCCGCAGAGCCTCTACTTCTTTCTCCAGCCGGGTCAACTCCATTTCTTTCTGCCTCAGAACCTCGTAAACATTCTTCATAACCTTGGCACCTGCGGTCGTCATTTTTATGCAGCTTTTCTCGAACTTTATCAGACTTACCTGCGTTGTCAAGCCATTATACGCCGACGATGTTACCTCAAAAGCGCCGGCGCCAATCTCAGCCGATCTGCGAAATCCCTTGCCCGGCAAGGTTTTCGCCGGATATTCACAGCGTTATGACGCAATCCGACTGTTAAATATCTTCCATGCACTGGCCCGGCATCGTTTAACGCACTTCTCCCCTGCGTCTGTGAAAAATATTGTTCCAGATTGCACAAAATCCTGTCACCCGCCTGTGGACAGCCTGCACTCAGCTGAAAATAAGTTAGATAGAGTTGCGATGTTTTCGTTGACTCAAACTTTAAAAGGAGTACAACAAGATCGTTCTTTGACCGTTTCTTAAGTTTTTCCGGTTGGTGCGGCGTCCGGGGCTCAAGCTGAGTCACTCTCCACATTGCAAAATGCGGAGAGAAGGCAAGTAAGGGTCTATAGCAAAGCGCTGGTCGAGGAGAACGGGAAGCCCAGTCGAAGGCAGGATAGAGTTCCGAGGCGTCGAGTAGGTTTGTCCGGTTGGCGGTGAGCCCGGAGCCCAAGCAAAGATCGCACGCAGCGCGCCCGCAAGGGAAGCAGCACAGCAGGTCAAGCGAGGGTCTAACGCGAGCTACTGGCTGAGATGAATGGACTCAACATCACCTCGGAACTCTTAATTTTTGGGAGGAACCCTCCGCTCTCAGCCAGTAGCTTTCGATTTCCTTCTCCAAAGTTTGCCGATTCAACTCCAGTCACTCCAGTAAATTCCAAGACCTGAAAGCCTTCGTGCTGGCTGATAACTGAGACCTCACAACCGACAACTGCACCCTGCCCTAGTCCACATGCTCCCCGATCTCGAAACTTTCTTCCGCCAGGGGCAGCACATCCCGTTCTCCCGCTACCCAAACGTAAAGCGTAGGCAGCAAGAATACGCTCATGACGAGAGCCGCAATCAAGCCTCCAACGATTACGATCGCAAACGGCCGCTGAGAATCGGAGCCGATGGCGTGTGAAAGAGCTGCAGGCAGTAAACCCAGAGTCGCCACCAGCATCGTCATCATGATCGGACGCAATCTCAGCACGGCTCCTTCCACCGCAGCATCCTCAACTGCGAATCGCCGTGCCCGCAACTGGTTGATGTATTCCAGCATGATCACGCCGGTCTGCACCGACACGCCAAACAGCGCCAGGAAGCCCACGCCCGAGGAAACGCTAAAGTTGGTACCGGTAAACCACAGCGCCAGCAACCCGCCAATGGGTGCGATCGCCACATTCACCATGATCAGCAGCGCCCATTTGAATGATTTAAACATCGTATAAAGAAGGATGAAGATGATCAGAATGGTGATGGGCAGCACGATGAGCAGCCGTGCGTTGGCTCGCTTCTGGCTTTGATACTCACCTTCCCAATAAATGGTGTATCCAGTGGGCAGTTTGACCCCGTCATTGACCTTCTTGATGGCTTCTTCCACGGTGCTGCCGAGATCGCGGCCACGCACACTATATTTGATCGCCACATACCGCCGGTTGCCCTCGCGATAAACTTCCGACGCGCCATCGCTCACGCTGATCTTGCACAACTGTGCCAACGACACGCGTTCTCCCGTGGGAGACAGCAGTCGAATACTCTCAATCGCCTCTTCCGTGTTCCGGTATTGCGGCAAATAGCGTAGCGTCAGGTCGTATCTCGCTTCGTCTTTAAGCACTTGTGTGAGCGCATTTCCCCCCACCGCGGTTTGAACTGCATCCTGCACATCGGAGACGTTGATCTGATAACGAGCGCACGCAGCGCGGTCCACCGTCACATTCAGATTCGGTTGCCCCAGAACGCGAAACACTCCCAGATCTTCAACCCCTTTAATCCCACGCATGATGTTGACGACTTCGTCGCTCTTCGCTTCGAGCACTTTCAAATCGTCGCCATAAATCTTGGTGGCCAGCGCACCTTTTACTCCGCTCACCGCCTCTTCCATGTTGTCTTCGATCGGCTGCGAGAATCCCCACACCACGCCGGGGATTTTATCCAGTTCGCGTTGCATGGCGGCAATGAGTTCATCTTTATTCTCATGAAATACAGACCGCCATTCTTCTTTTGGCTGGAGGTCGACAAAGAATTCAGTATTAAAAAATCCCGTAGTATCCGTTCCGTCATCCGGCCGCCCCACCTGGCTGGTGCATTGCGGAACCTCCGGAAAGGAGCCAAGGATGATCCGCGCTTGATTCGCTACCCGTATCCCCTCGGCTGGACCGGTGCTGGGCGCAAGTGTGCCCCGCACCCAGAGCGCGCCTTCATCCAGGTGAGGCAAAAATTCGGAGCCGATGGCGCCGCCGAATGCCAGATAATTTCCTACCGCCACCATAATCAACACCACGCCGATGGTGATTGCCCGATGGCGAATGGCCCACCGGACTGCGATGCGATAGCGTTCAATCAAAAAGTCCATCACCGGGTTGTGCCACTCGCTCGCTCCTTTTTGAAAAGCGAAACTTGCCAACACCGGCGCAATCACAATCGAGAACAGCAATGCTCCCGCCAGCGCAAACGCCACCGTCCACGCCATGGGATGAAACAACCGGCCCTCAACCCGCTGCAGCGTGAAGATCGGTAAATAAGCGGTGATAATAATGGCAATCGCATAGAACACGGGACGCTGGACTTCGTGCGATGCCTCGCCGATTTTTTCGCTCGGCGTTTTGCCGTTTCCATTCCTGTGTCCCAGGTGGCGCACAATGTTTTCCACCATCACCACCGCGCCATCCACCACCATGCCGAAGTCCAACGCACCCAACGACAGCAAGTTGGCCGGAATGTGCCTCAGGTCCAGACAGATCGAGGCAAATAACAAGGAGAATGGAATCGTCGCCGCAACGATCAGCGCGCCCCGAACATTCCCCAGGAACAAGAACAGGATGATCGATACTAGGATCATTCCTTCCGTCAGATTGTGCAGAACCGTGTGACTGGTAAAGTGCACCAGGTCGCTGCGATCGATAAACGGAACGATCTTCACGCCCGGCGGCAGGATGTGATCATTTAGTTCTTCCACCTTCTTGTGAATGCCTTGCAGCGCCGTATCCGCCGCCGCGCCTTTTCGCAACAGCACGATGCCTGACACCACATCGTCGTTGTCGATGATCTTGCCGTCTTCGCGGTGAACCGATTTGGCAAATTGCCCCAGCCGAATCTTCGGACCTTGCGAAACCACCGCAACATCCTTCACCCGTAGCGGCGTTCCATTCTTGGTCATAATCACCGTCTCCGCGATATCCTGCGACCGGTCGACCAATCCAACCGCGCGCACGTTGATCTGCTGAAGACCTTCCTGTATGAAGCTGCCGCCTGCGTTGGTGTTGTTGTTGGTGAGTTGCTGCTCGATTTGCGCCAGGCTCAGGCCGTAGGCAATCAATTTGTTTGGATCGACTCGCACCTGGTATTCGCGCGTAGGGCCGCCAAAGCTGGAAACATCGACGATATCCGGCACGGCTTTGAAATTCTTTTCGATGACCCAGTCCTCAATCGACTTTAGTTCCATTGCGTCGTATGCCGGATTGGTGCTGTGCAGAGTAAAGAAATAAATCTGGCCAACCGGGCTCCAGTCCGTGCCCATCTGCGGATTGATACCCGGCGGCAGCGTGACCTGGCTCAGCCTCTCCAGAACCCTTTCACGGTTCCAGTCGTTGTCCGATTCGTCGTCGAAGATCAGCTTCAGGTCGGAAAGTCCGAACAGCGAAAACGAGCGCAGATGCACGACGTGCGGAATGCCGTTCATCGCTGTCTCCAGCGGAATCGTAACCTGCTGTTCAATTTGCTCGGCGGAAATCCCCGGCCATTGCGTGATGACCTCTACGTAGTTGTCGGCCACGTCGGGGTACGCCTCGATCGGGAGCTCACGGAAGGCCACAATGCCCGCTGCAAACAGCAGAAGTGCAAAAGCCAGCACCAGCAGCCGATTGCTCAGGGCAAAATCAACGACTCGGCGAATCATCTATTGCTCCACCGTGTTTTGCAGAACCAACGCATTCGATACCACCTGATCTCCCGGCTTCATTCCTGAAGTAACTTCCTGCAGGTTGTTGGGCAGCATCTTTCCCGTGACCACCTCCAGGCGCTTGAAGTGACCCGAGCCCAGGGGGGCGTAAACCCATTCGCGATCATGCAAGTGGAGGACTGCGGTCGACGGAACAGCCGCTCGTGTCTCCGCCTTCTTCCCATAAAAAGTCGCCGTCACAAACATTCCCACACGCATCAGCCCCGGATTCAGTACTTCCAGGCGCACCTTGGCCGTTCGGATCGTGGGATCCAGCACCGGCAGAATGTTGTCGATGCGCCCCTTGAAAACCTTGCTCGGATAAGCGCTCAACCGGATCTCCGCGCCCTCGCCGACGTGCACCGCATCCAGATCATTTTCGTAAACGTCGCAAACGATCCAGACGTAAGAAAGGTCAGAGATGGTGAATGGATTCGGCGATCCCAGCCCTTGAACGCCCGAAGCATTCGTGATCTGCTGATCGGTAATGATCCCGGAAATCGGGGCGAGGATGTCGACAATCCCTGAAGGGTGATCCTTGTCCACGCCTAGAATTTTGAGTTGCTCGGTGGACGCATCCAGATCCGCTTGCGCATTCTTGGCGGCGTCCTCCGCCTGCTCCAGAACGCTCTTGGCGACCGCGCCCTTTTCGTAGAGAGTTTGTTGCCGCTGCAGATTCAATCGCGCCAACAGTTCGTCATTCACCGCTTTGCGATAATTCTGGTAGGCTCCGGAGACATCGTTGCTCTGCACTCTCAGCAACAGTTGACCCTTTTTCACCACATCGCCCAGCCGCGCCTTTACTTCCACCACTCGCCCAGCGGCCAGCGAAATCACCGGCACGGCGCGCGATATGTCAGGCTGCACCACGCCCGTAACGTTGAGCGCGGGCGCCGCTTTGAATTCGATCGCTGTTACCAACGGAAATAGCTCCGGATGATCGACCTTGAAATTATTCGCGTCCAGATCGGGCAGCACCACCGGAGTCGGCGGGGCTTCGGCCTGCGGATTAGCTTTGCCTGCATTGCACCCGGCCAGGACAAAAGCGAGAGCCAGACACCATCCAGTCCCGGCATATTTGAAGGATCGAGTTTTCATTGCAAAACCTCGCGCCCAACCGCCTGGTTCAATTGCGCCCCCGCGGTCAAATACGAACCCACCAGATTTACGTAATTCAATTGCACGCTGCGGTAGTCGCTCTCAGCGTTCAGAAAATCCAGCAGCGAAGCCCCACCATTCTGGTAAGAAAATAAGATTGTGTCTCGCACCCGCACCGCCTGTGCGAGATATTTCTGCTTGTATGCCCGCAGTAGCGTCAGGTTGCTGGCCAGGGTGGCGTACGCCGAATCCACATCGCTGAACACCTGCGCTTGCGCCGCATCGCGCAACCTTTCGGTGCGGGCAATGTCCAATTTCGTATGCAGCTTGTTTCCCTGATTGCGATCAAAAATGCGCAAAGGAAAATCCACGCCCACGCCAAAATAAAAATCAATCGGCGGATTCCGGCCCACGTCGAAGCTGATTGTCGGATCCGTCGATCCATTGGCGACAGCCAGTTTGTAGTCCGTCTGCGCCTTGTCGACCGTTTGTACAGCCGCCTTCAAGTCCGGACGATTGTCCAGCGCGATCTGCCGGTAAGCATCCAGAGCCTCGACCTGGTCGTTGAAGTCGAACACGCCTGCGACGTCAAACTGTTCCACCGGAGTCCGGTCGTTCAGCAGCATGAGCATCTGAATTTTTGCCGTTCTTAAATTCACGATCGCCGTCTGCACGTCAGACTCGTACTGCACCCTCTGCAACTCCAGTCGATCCATGTCGATCTGCGCGATGTCACCTGCTTGTAAACGGTCGTCGCTGATCTTCAACACGTGGTCGTAATAATCCAGATTCTCCTTCGAAACCTGCAGCACCGCCTTGGCCTGCAGCGTCTGCACAAATTCGCTGCGCAGGTTGAACAACAACCCGCGTTCCAGATCGTTCTGCTGCGAAATTCCAATCGCCGACCCCTTCTTTGCACTCTCCGTCCGCAACTCGCGCTTGTGCCCACGCTCGTGCAGATAGCTGATCGTGGCCGAGGGCAGCAAGTAAGCGAACGGCCCATGGTCCGGGCCAACAGTGAAAGGAGAAATCTGATCCGACAGCAACCCCAGGGTCGGATTCGGCCGCAGATGCGCCGTAATCTCATCTGCTTGCAGTTCGCTGATATTTAATTTGCCCGCCAGCAGCGTTGGGTTGTTCAGCTCCAGCCGCTCCTTCACCTGTTCCCACGTCCAAGCTGGCGGAGTTGGAGTCTGCGTTTGCGCCGCCGCCCAACCCGCGGTTACGCCCAGCAGAATCAGTACAGCCCACTTGCGTGAGATTCTTGTTCGCATCAATCACTCCAAAAATCGCTCTTGGATCGGCAGCCATTAGGAGATCCGGCGCGCTCTGTATGACTTTGACCTTGCCCTACAGTCTTATTGGTAGAAGTAGATGCATGATGCAGTCCCTGAACCGCATCGCGTCCATCGTCAGACGAAGTCGACCAACATGGGTCAACACAGTAAAGGCTCCATGACGATGATTCCACCAGACTGATCGGCGAACTACCCGAGGAGGGAACTGGGAGGAGCGCGGCCCGCGTGCAAATCGCAACGCCTCGCGAGCGGCACCAAAATTGAGTCAGAAACTTCAAGCAGACCGATTACCGGAGGAGGCGCCCACACCGCACTCGCCGCCGGTGGTCCCTGCAGCCGGTTTACCCAAGCAGAATGTTTTTCGCCTCCAGCCTGCCGCACCGTGCGCTTGCTGGTGGCCGACTCTTCCATCTCGGCCCGCATCGCGTGCAGATCGTCCGTAGCCGAGATCACCGGAAACAACAGCACCACCACGCAGCCCAGCGCCAGCAAACATTGCAGGGCAGTGACCCTGCACGCCACTCGCGCTCCCTCGCCGCGCCGCCATAACCAATAGGCCGGAAGCGCCATCAAGATCCACACGAGATTCAGCAGCAATTCCATACGCAGGTAATTCACAACAGATGCAACCACAAGTTTTTCAAAAATGGCAAATTGAAGCAACATAACCATCGTACTAAGAGTGGCCAGTGATCAGGGGTCAGCAAAGCCCGATTTCCTCTTCCACTGATCACTATCCACTGCCTTACGGCCCCACCGCCACCTGCAGCGGCGCTGGAGTCTGCAGTTGCTCCTTGTAAATTGCATTTCGCTTCGGCACCTCGCCATTCGCGTTCACGTAGATCACATAAGCGCCGTGCGGCAGATTCTCGCCGAAAGGCAGCGCCATCCCGATCGTGCCCCTCCTCAGCGGAAAGTGCTGATACCCAATTTCGGTGGCTCTGCCGTTCTCCGCCACTGCCTTCACGTCGAACGTTAAATCAACGTCATCCACAGTCGCATTTGAAACCTCCACACTGCCCTCGATCCGGCCTCCCACTACATGCGGTGGATTTTTCCATGCCAGCGTGATCGCCTCTACCACTTTGATCGAGAATCCCTTCTGCACGCCCTGCCGCGGTTGTCCGCCATCCTTCACCGACACCACGAACTGAAATGTACCCGCCCGCTCCGCCTGACCGTGCAGCACGCCGTTATCTTCTAGTTTGATCCCCGGCGGCAGAGCTCCAATCTCCACCCGCCAGCGCAACACCGGCACATAGTTTCCGCGACCTTGAAAGACCACTTGATACGGTCCACGCGGATACGTGTTGGGCAACTCCGTCGGCTCAATCGCCAACCCATCATCCACGGCCGCGATTTTTCCCGAGCCAGCGTTCCCTTGCGTCTTCGTAGCCGGCGGCGGATTCGCTTGCCCCGCCTGTCCCCAGGCAGACACACTTATGAGTACCGCAAGCGCGCACGCCGCGGTCCTCAGATACTTTGTGCGTCCGAATCTCAATCCACTTTTCATTCGCGAAACGAAACTTTTAAATCCCGAATGTTGTCGTTAAATAAGGCGTGTCATCCTGAAGTTATTAAAGCTATTAAAGACTTGTGCAACCGACTGCGATGTCTTCCGTCCTCGTCCAACCCAGTTTGCTACTTAACATCGTATCGGAATTCTCCTCATCCCTGCACGCACGTCGCCGAAAAGTTGCTCCGAGATAGGATGCAGAAACGCCGAGGCACTCTTCAGACTCGGAATGTAAAGATATGTATATCCTGCACTTGCCGAATTTTTTTTCTTTTCGCGCGCTACTTATTTTCCTGGTGCGGGTTGAATCAAACTAGATAGACCTGTGCTAATCTCGCATCAAAGATCACAAGAATCCACGCTCGAGTTTTTCCAGGGGGAAGTGAAGTTATGTCAGTACGCACCCTATTCGTTTCGCTCCTCGCACTCTCCGGACTTCTGTTCTTAGCCGGCTGCGGTAGCAGTGGCACCACGATTACCAATCCGGTGGCCCCGCCCAGTGGCAATTTCAGCAATAGTAACCTGAATGGTACCTACGTCTTCTCGGTCTCCGGTGCCGACGAAGCCAGCGGAGCGCCCTACACTATTGTCGGCACTTTCACCGCCAATGGTGCCGGCGGCAATAACAAGGGGACCATCACAGGTGGAACTCTCGACATTAACGACGCCAATACCACCGAGTTTACCTCTGGGCCCGTCTCTGGCGTGTCGATCAACAGCAACAGCAGCTACAGCGTTTCCGTGGACGGACGAGGACAAGCCACAATCGGCACAAACATTGGGAACGGCTTCCCGAACCTGGTATTTGATTTCGTCCTTTCGTCAAGCTCCCACGGTCTGATCACTGAATTTGACAGTTTCGGCACGGGCAGCGGCACCATCGATGCGCAGGCATCCGGCGTCACGCCGTCGGGCTCTTACGCCTACATCCTTTCCGGAGCTACCTACAGTGGCACTCCCTTTGCCACCGTTGGAAACTTCACCCTTGGGTCCGGCGGAGCCATCACGTCCGGCGTCGCAGACTTTAACAATGGCGCCGTTACGATTTCCGCCGCGGAGGCACTCACAGGCACCGTCGCGGTAGCCTCTACTCCTTCGACAACGCTAATCACTCAGCAGTATCCGTTGCTCACTTTCGACGTGTTTCCGGTGAGTGCGACGCAGCTTAAGTTTATTGAGATGGATACGAATGGAACGTTGTCCGGTGACGCTTTTTCTCAAACCACCGCCACCATACCAGCCGAAACTCTGGCTTTTACACTCCAGGGCTTCTTGGCGTCGGGCACGTTTGCCGCCGGCGGTTTTATGGTCACCGATGGCGCGGGCAACATCACCAACGCCTCCACCGAAGACTTCAACGACAACGGAACTCTTTCCCCATCGACCCCGGTGCCGTTCACGGCCATGTACGCTGCTGACGGCACGAACGCTGGCCGGTACACTCTAAGCGGTTTCACCGGCTTTACTCCCGCAAACACAGGCGTAAACCTAACTTATGCCGCCTATCCATCCACCGGTGGCTTGCTTTTGTTGGAAATCGACACCATCGGAATCACCTCCGGGGCGGCCTATATGCAGACACCGAGCGCAACCTTTGCCGCCTCATCGCTAGGCTACGGGTTGAACCTCTCAGGCGTCGATGGTCCGGGGACCACGTCCGCAGCTGAAGTGGATGACATTGCGGAGTTCACTGCCAACCCCAGCGGAACCACCGTCACCGGCCTGATCGATGAAAACTCTACCGCCGGCTCCACTACGTTTGATCAGGTTGTGAACGGCACATACGGCACCATATCCACCGGACGTTACGGCATCTCCGCCACTACCGGTACCAGCAGTTCGCCCGGCACCTTGCTCGGCGGATTCAACCTCACCCTATACACCGTGGATGGCACAACCTTCCCGTTCATAGAATCAGACGCCGGCCAGGTTTCGACGGGAGTGATCGTGCAGCAGAACGTTTCTTCGTCTTCGTCGGCGGTAGCACACTCCCAGATGTTCGTGCCGCATCGTCTAATTCGCGCGCGTGCGGTGCGGCAGAAGAAGAATTGATTCATCTACAACAACCATCGGGCGCGGCCACCAATCCGCGCCCATTCTTTTCCAGCACTCAGTTCCATTCTCTTCAACCCTTCGTGACCTTCGTTACCTTTAATCGGTGACCACCCTTCAAGCACAATGACTCTGAACTCTTCATGAAGATTGCGGGAGTCGAATTTGCCCTGCCACCGTTTCCTACGTGCTCTCATTTTTGTGATCGTCGCCGCTTCCCTGGCCGTGGCACGCGACCTCGCCCTGGTTTCCAACAAGACGAACACTGTTTCTGGCGTCTCAATCGGCGAGTTGGTCAAGGTTTGCAAAGCCCAAACCAATCGCTGGCCTGACGGCAAACCCATCACCTTCGTCATGCGCTCCCCGTCCTTGCCGGAAATGAAGATGGTTCTGGAAAAGGTCTACGACATGTCCGAGAGCGAGTTGAGCAGTCTCATCGTTACCTCGAATCAGGGACGCGCAGCCCATCCCGCCATCCTCGTCGCCACTTCCGACGAAGAACTGGTGAATAAGGTAGCCTCCACACCGGGAGCGCTGGGCGTCGTCGATGTGTACTCGATTAACAGCAGTGTTGCCGTCATCAAGATCGGAGGCAAACTCCCGCTCGAACCCGGCTACCTTTTGCACGGAAACTAGCAAGTGGCCGGCGATCACTGATAAGGTCAGTGAAATCAGGTCGTACCGAGTATTTGCTGACCACTGATCACTGACCACTGATCACTGGCCACCGACCACCGACCACCGACCACTGATTTATGACAGCTCCAGGCAAGAAACTCGCGCCGGCCCGGCCCTCTTCGGGCTATGTTCGCCGCTACCCGCGTTTCGCGCTCGATGTGCGCGTGCAAGTACGGATGTTTCAGAACGGTGCATTCCTCAATTGCTGGGGACGCTCCACTGAGTTCGGTCAGGATGGCATCGGCGCCACGCTTACTGGAGAACTTGAAAACGGCGAAATCGTTTCACTCGAAATTCCTCTGCCCTTCAGTCCTTATCCCTTGCAAGTTCGCGGCATTGTCCGCTATCGCCAGGGCCTTCGCTACGGCTTTGAATTCCTCACTCTTAGCCCCGCCCAGCGCGATACCATCGCCCGCGTCTGCGAAATACTCGCCGCCAGCAGTGACCAGCGAGTCTAAGATTTTACTGACCACCGGCCACCGATCACTGGCCACTTTTTTCATTCCATTACCTCAGTAACTTTCGAGCAAAGTATCGGCGTTCTACTATCGATTTTGTTGGCATCAGAGGGGGAGCTATCAATGGGTGGTCGTGTCACCCGGTCTGCACAATCCGGGGAAATTCTCCGTGCCAATCGCTTGCGCGAGTCACTTGAGTGCGGAGCCACACCTTCGTTTATTCCTCCTGGCATCCCCGCCTCCGTCGAACCAACATCTTTGTCCTGGAACCCGGTCGAATCGACTCCCAGCGCAACCAGTCAGGAAGATCTCGATCTTCGCCGCCAGTTTCTCGAACAACTCTTTGAGAATTCTCCCGACGCCCTGGTAATGGTCGACTCTGCTTTCCGTGCGCAGTGCGTCAATCTCGAGTTTCAGCGCCTCTTTGGATATTCCAGCGAGCAAACTCTGTCGCAACCAGTCGACTCGCTCATCCTTCCTCCCGATCGCGCCGCCGAATCTCACTGGATCGTGCAATGCCTGCAGCGCGGCGAACCAATCACCCTCGAAACTCAGCGTCGTCACCGGGATGGAACCCTGCTCGAGGTCTCCGTCACCATGGCGCCCTGTATGATTAACGGGCGCATCGCCGCCTTCTATTTTCTCTATCGCGATATCTCTGATCGCAAGCGCGCCGAAGCCCTTGGTTCCGTGCTCTATCGCATCGCCGAGAAGGCGGGCGCCACTGACGATCTGCAACAATTCTTTGCTGCCACTCATGGCATCGTCGACGAACTCATGTTCGCCCGCAATTTTTCCATTGCCCTTCACGATCCCGAGTCGCAACTGCTCAGTTTCGCGTATTTCGTCGATGAGCGGGAGTCCGCTCCTGCACCAGCCAAAGCCGCACGTGGTCTTATTGAATACGTGCTGCGATCCGGCGAACCGCTGCTCTGTTCTCCGGAGCTCTTTGAGAGATTGCGTCAGCGCGGCGAAATCGACCTTGCGCGTCCCCCTGCCCTTCATTGGCTCGGCATCCCCTTGAAGGTGAACCATTCTGTCCTCGGCGTGATGGTTCTCAAAAGCTACTGTGAGAACTCACCGCTCACCGAACGTGATAAAGAAGTCCTCACCGTGATCTCGCGGCAATTGGCCGCCACCATCGGTCACAAGCGCAATGAGCAGGCCCTGCGCCGCTCCGAAGTGCGCTACCGGTCGCTGGTTCAGACCGCCGTTCACGGAATTTATCGTTCCAGCTTCGAGGGACAGTTTCTCGACGTCAATCCAGCCCTCATCGGCATGCTGGGATACGACTCCGCCCTCGAAGTGCTGGCTCTGGATCCACGGAAAGATGTCTTCCTCGATCCCGGCGAATGCACCCGCCTGGTGGAAGAATTCCGCCGCACCGGGCGCGTGGATGGCTTCGAAGTTCGCTGGAAGCGCAAGGACGGAGCCAGTATCATCGTTCGCATCAGCGGTCGCGCCGTGGCCAAGGAAGACGAGCCCGCCGATGTTCTCGAAGCCATCGCCGAAGATGTTAGCGAGCGCCGCGTACTCGAAGATCAATTCCGCCAATCGCAAAAAATGGAGGCTGTCGGCCGTCTTGCCGGAGGCATTGCTCACGACTTCAATAATTTGCTGATGGTCGTCAGCGGCTACACCGAGGTCATGCTCGACCGTCTCACCCCGGGAAATCCTCTGTATGCCAAGGCCGAAGCCATTCAGCAAGCCTCCGATCGCGCCACCGCACTCACGCGCCAGCTTCTCGCCTTCAGCCGCAAACAGCACCTCGAACTCAAAGTCATCGACGTCAACGCCATCGTGAAAGACATGGAGCGCCTGCTGCGCCCTCTCATCGGAGAAGATATCGAACTCACCACTTGTCTCGCTCCCGCCATCGGCTGCACCCGCGCCGATGCCGGACAACTCGAGCAAGTCATCATGAATCTCGTCGTCAACGCCAAGGACGCAATGCCCAACGGCGGAAAGATCTGCATTCGCACCACCAGCGTCACTCTCGACGCTTCCTATCGTCCCGAAAACACTTTCATCAAGCACGGTCCCTACGTCATGATCTCGGTCAGCGACAATGGCGAAGGCATGGACCACGAAACCCAGGCCCGTATCTTCGAGCCTTTTTTCACCACCAAGGAAAAGGGCAAAGGCACCGGCCTCGGACTTTCCACCGTCTACGGCATCATCAAGCAAAGTGGCGGCTACGTTTTCGTGCAGAGCGAACTCGGCCGCGGTACCGTCTTCACCATCTATTTTCCGCGCGTCGATGGCCCCTCCGAGGTTCTCGGCACGGCTCCGGCGACTCTCGCCGTCGCTGGCGGTTCCGAGACTATCCTTCTGGTGGAGGACGAAGAGTCAGTTCGCCAACTCGTACGCGAAACTCTTGAGTCCCGCGGCTATCGCGTCCTCGAAGCCAGCGATGGCAACGCTGCTCTCGCCGTTGCGGCGCGCCATCCCGACAAGATCCACCTCATTATTACCGACGTCGTCATGCCCGGCCTCAGCGGTCACGAACTCGTCCAGCAACTCCTACCAGCGCGCCCCGGCACCCAAGTTCTTTATCTCTCGGGTTACGCCGAAGACGCCTTCGCCAACCCCCTCCCCGCCGAAGGACAAAAAGCTTTCCTGCAAAAGCCGTTCACCTTGCAGAGCCTCTCCCGCAAAGTCCGCGAAGTCCTCGGCCCGCCCGCCAACTGATCTCGCTTGAGATCCTGCTTGGTTGTCATCCTGAGCGAAGCGAAAGCCTGCCCTGAGCGAAGGCGAGGAGATCTATGCAACTCGCAGCCGTCGATGCTGCCGCAGCGCACCCCGTGCCGCGTGCGCAACCGTGGAAGACCGGCCCCTCAGCGCCGCTCTACGATGACGCGGATTTTGCGTGGCGCAGCGCTTCAGCGCTGCCATAAGCTGTCCCACAAGAGTGGGCTTCAGCCCCCGAGGTCTCCGGCGTAAAATTCTCTTCGCAACCGCGACGCCACCGCCATCATCCAACTTTAGGAGTCCACTTCGCCTGAATCCGTGCTCCCGCTCCCGTCATCAGTACAATAAGAACCCAGGAGGAAACATCATGGCTCATGAACTACCGCCTCTGCCCTACGACTACGCGGCGCTCGAACCCGTTATCGACAAGCAGACGATGACCCTGCACCACGACATGCATCACGGTGCCTACGTCAAGAATCTCAACGCCGCAATCGAAAAACATCCCGACCTCGCCAACAAGTCCGCCGAGGATCTCATTCGCAACCTCAACTCCATTCCGGAAGACATTCGCGCCGCGGTCCGCAACAACGGGGGCGGCCACGTCAACCACACCATGTTCTGGAAGATCATGAAGCCCAAAGGTGGCGGTGATCCCACTGGTCCCATCGCCCAGGTCATCACCAAGATTTTCGGCAACTTCAAAGATTTTCAAGCCAAGTTCAACGACGCCGGTACCAAACAGTTCGGCTCCGGATGGGTCTGGCTCGCCGGCAAGCAAGGTGGCGAGGTGCAAGTCATCTCCACGCCCAACCAGGACAGCCCGATTTCGCAAGGCCTCTTCCCCATCTTCGGCAACGACGTCTGGGAGCACGCCTACTACCTCAAATACAACAACCGCCGGCCGGAATATCTTGCCGCTTGGTGGAACGTCATTAACTGGGACGAAGTCAACGTCCGCTACGAAGCCTTCAAATCGGGCAAGTCAGTCCAGGAACCGGCGCTGGCGCACCGATAGGATGTGTGCACGTGTGGGGCGGACACTCCCGTCCGCCTCTTTTCACCTTGATTCTGTCGCCAGTAACTATATAGAGACAGCCGCCTCGGCTGTCCCGCCCAAGCGAAGCAAAGGCGGAACGAAACAGGGTCAGCAGGACAAGGAAAGACCCCGCGATGAGCGGGGCTTTTTTCTTCCAGTACTCACGCTTGCAACTCCTATGCCGCCGTCTCCGCATACTCATCTGGCTCGGCCTCAAATTGCTTCCTGCAATCCTCCGAGCAGAAAAAATATTTTTTCCCCTCAAACTGCGTATGGAACTCTGATCGCTCATCCACGCTCATTCCACAAACAGGATCCTTCATTCTGATTCCTCCACTTAAAGATTTCTTCGTTAACGCAAAAATGTCTTCGTTCTCTCTGCTCTCCAAGTGACTGAGGCTGCTCGCCTTCCCCTACTGCGATTTTATTCTTTACAATCCAGTCTGGAAATTTCTTCCTTCTCCATGCACCTTTATACCCAGTAAGAACACTCGGAACTATCGCCTCATCTTGCCCGCTTCCATCTCCAAGCTTCATGCGCGTCAACAGACAATTTCGCCATCTCTTTCTATTCCTCGCGCTCTATCTATCTGACCTTCTGTGCAATAGTGGGCGTCTTCGTAGCGGACCGAACCCTGCACCCCGTCCGTCGTTCCCTGAGTTCAGAAACGGAATCAAGCATGCGGGAAATGTCTCAAGTTCTCGGTTCCGACCTTGAAAATGTTTCCGTTATTACGACAGATGCGGTCACGCTCCGCGCCTGGACCTTCATCCACACCGCGGCCACAACGATGCTGTTATTCTTCTCCATGGACTCGCCGACAATCGCCTCGGTAGGACCGCTCACGCGCAACTCCTTCTCGCTCACGGTTTCACTGTGCTAATGCCCGACGCGCGCGCCCACGGTGATAGCGGCGGCGATCTGGCCACCTACGGTCTCCTCGAACGGAACGACATCCACCAGTGGTTCGATCTATTGGCTGGGCACTTTCACCCAGATTGCATCTTCGGACTTGGAGAATCCATCGGAGCCGTGGAGCTTTTGCAATCTTTCTCAGTCGAGCCCGGCTTTTGCGCCGTCGTTGCTGAATCCTCCTTCTCAACTTTTCCTGAGATCGCTGTACGACCGCATGGGCCAGCCCTTTCGCCTCGGTCCCTGGTTCGGACGCACAGCCTTATTACCCGTCGTCGGATTTGCTTTCCTGAGAGCCCTCTGGAAATATGGGCTCAACCTGCGGGAAGCTTCGCCCGAAGATTCAGTCGCAGCTTGCGTCGTTCCAGTTCTCCTCATTCATGGCCAGATCGACGGCAATATTCCGCTTCGTCACTCTTGCCTCATCCACGCGCGCAATCGAAATACAGTTCTCTGGAGAGAGTTCCCAGCGCTGATCACTGCGGAGCAATGAGCGCAGCTTCGCAAGAATTTGAACAACGCGTGCTCGCATGGTTCTCCGTGTACTCCCCAAACCAAAAAGTGACCACTACCCACTACCCGCTGATCACCGATCTCTGCCCACTGCCTTTCTGTATTTCCTGTGCAACTTCTGTGGACAACCCGTCCCCCCACTCCTCCTGACTTTTCTCCTCGTGCTTTCGCCTTGCTCAATTACCGCCCTGCAAGCGCCTTGGAGGATATCTTCGGCGAGATTGTCGATCCCTTCGACTTCGTAAAAATTTGCATCCAAGATTTTCCTCAACTGCACCAAAAATACTGAATTGACCCCGCAGCCTTTCGCTCGTACATTTTCACTTATCCTCATTCCAAAAACTAAATGGAACTCCGCCGATGACATACTAGGCATTAGGCGAACAGGAACTCTCGGCAACATCCGTCATCAATCATCATTCACCATCGGTGGAAACTGGTTAGTACTCATGAAAGCAACAGGCCCATGGATTACGTACCGCACTCGTTTTCTGGTCAAAGCCAAACAACTCACCAAATGCTTAACCTTCACCGACGTTCTGGGCCGTCAGCAGTCCGGGCGAAAGGGCGATTACCTCGTCGAATCCTCCGAAGGCATTCTTTGCATCGCGCCTCGGCGAATCTTCGAGGATATCTACGTCCCCTTGCTGGTCGGAGCAATATCCGACAACATTGCCACTCCGTGGACCGCCTTTGCGGAGCGAGAGCGCCGCACCGAACAAGACCGGGTCTTGCCGTAGCTGGTCCTCGCACGCAAGCCTGTTTTCAGCCATCCTCAACTTTATGAACCGAATATGAATTCGACATGTGGAAAACGAATCGACCACCCCGGCATCAAGCCTGTCATTGCTGGAGATACAACCTGTAGTGTTTGCCTCTTGACAGGTACAATAAGCGGGAGTAACTTTGCAGTCCCATGGCTTTGAAACTCGCCTCGCGGGAACGGGGCGACTTTCGGCTGACGAAGTAGAAGAGAGTCGTCAAGGCGGGATGGCGTCAGGCCAGAGGTGATCCGACGCCACCTCCGTAAACTTAAGAAGTGCGAAAACGCGGCCATTACGGCGGTCCGGTAGCCGGAAGCCCGAAGCCGGTTCTAGAAACTGCGGCGACCGTTCCCCGACCCTCCCCGGGTGAACGATGGTTAATGACGACATCTGTCTGCTGGCAATGCCGTGAAAGTGCGGTCCGTCAGCGCTGCGTTAAATTTGCGGAAAGGATCTGCCTTTTAGCCCCAATTTGGAGGAGCCCTGCATGGAAGCTTTAACCCGCCTTGTTACCGATTCGCTGGCTCGGCACGGTTTCGATCGCCCCATCGACCCTCGCCGCCTGCAGTGGTCGCGCTGGTTTCGCTGCGAATCCCCGCATAGTCTCCTCATCGTCCCCAGCCGGCCGGGCATCTTCGCCATCGCCGAAGAGATCACGGAGTTCGGATCCGTAGGGACAGCCACCCTCGTCTATCCTGAGCTGAGTCGGAGGGGCCATCCGGAGCGTAGTTCGGCGGGCGCACCCTTGGGTGGCGCAGCGCTTCAGCGCTGCGGTTCATCCCCGCTCAAGGATTCGGCTTTAGCCGCTGAGGCAGCGCCAACAAAACGCATGCTCGCCGTGCTCCGGTTCTCCGAAGATGACGACATGGCCTTCACACTCGACCGCATGTTCACCCGCATCAATCCCATGCGCGCACTCCTTTCCTCCGGGAATTGCTTTCTCCGCTTCGTTGTCATCGAAGACCAGGACGAGCGCCGCAGCATTTGCAGTGCCCTTAATCAGTGGATGCTCTCCTCCGCCGAAAAAGCCATTGGCATTCCGGCTGCCTTCTCTTCCTCGATGGAATTGGCGCCCGTAGGCGACCGAGTGGGTACGGCCCGTGTGGGCGCCATCAAGTCCCTCGAGCATATCGCCGGCGACTCCGAAACCAATCAAGACTTTCATTGTCCTCACCCTCTCCCCGGCGGATTCTAGCCCGGCAGGGATTTTGCGTGGCGAATGGACTTTGGTAGCGCCGGGGTTTTGGGTGGTGGGGTGGCGCCGGGATTTTGGGTAGCGCAGCGTTTCAGCGCTGCGCTTAGCGCCACTATGAATTTGGGCTTTACGCCCCTGAGGTTGGGATGCAAGCAGCGCCGGTCACCAGCAGTATTGTGGAAGAGCGGCGCTTCAGCAGCCTGCCCTGAGCGAAGTCGAATGGGCCACGTCAGAAGTCAGAATGATCCGGGCTTTAGCCCCCAAAGTCTAGGAACCGTGACCTTCTGGGGCGAAGAGATCGGCTGAGGTCAGGACAGTTCAGCCGCCAAAGGCGGCGGCATTCATTAGCCCCGGACGTAAGTCCGGGGCAGGAGTTAGTAAACGGAGAGTCCCACAGGGACGACACCCCCACTACTCAGGGGCGAAAAAAGCTCTTTAAAACGCACGCTGCACCCCCGAGCAATTTCGCGTTCGGGATCGCCCAATTCCCGCCTCCGCCCCCGGGGGACGCCGAATCGGCACGCTGTCACCAGAATCTAATAAATCATGGAGAAAGCAATGCCCGAAGTCAAAACTACCCCCACCAACTTCCCCGCCAATACCGTCACTGCCAACAATGTCGCGGCCAATAAAAAGACCGCCCCCGGCCTGTCCTTCCGCCGCTTCTTCACCAAGCCCGGCGTCTCTCCCTACGACGAAGTCGAATGGGATTTCCGTCTCGCTCAGATCACTGATGCCCAAGGCAACGTGATCTTCGAGCAAAAAGACGTCGAAGTCCCCAAAGATTGGTCCGTGACCGCGACCAACATCGTCGCCTCCAAATATCTGCACGGCAAAGTTGGTACCACCGAGCGCGAGACCGGAGTCCGCCAGCTCGTCACCCGTGTCGCCGAAACCATCCGCAACTGGGGATTATCCCGGGGCTACTTCAAAACTCCCGAAGACGGCGCAACCTTCCATGACGAACTCGTCCACATCCTCGTTCGCCAATATGCCGCGTTTAATTCGCCCGTCTGGTTCAACGTCGGCTGCGATCGCATCGAGCCCAACTCCGATGCCCGCAACTGGCACTGGAATCCAAAGACGCAGCAAGTCGAGTTCGGCGTAACGGGCTATAGCAGGCCGCAGTGCTCCGCGTGTTTTATAAACTCAGTAAGAGATTCGCTGGATTCCATCCTCACTCTCGCGAAGACGGAAGGCATGCTGTTCAAGTGGGGCAGCGGTACCGGAACGAATCTGTCCCCGCTGCGCTCTTCCACGGAAGGCCTCAGCGGCGGAGGCATCGCCAGCGGACCGCTCAGCTTCATGAAAGGCTTTGATGCCTTCGCCGGCGTCATCAAGTCCGGAGGCAAGACTCGCCGCGCCGCCAAGATGGTCATACTCAATGTCGACCATCCCGATATCGTGGAGTTCATCGAGTGCAAGCAGAAAGAAGAAGCCAAAGCCCACGCGCTGGTCGCATATGGCTACGACGGTTCGCATCCCGATTCCGACGCCTATTCGTCTATCTTTTTTCAGAACGCGAACAACTCCGTGCGCGTCACCGACGACTTTATGTACGCCGTACTTCGGGATACCGATTTTTCCACCAAGGCAATCGGCGACGGCAACGTCATGAAAACCTATAAAGCCAAGGATCTTCTAAAGAAAATTTCCGAAGCCACCTGGCACTGCGGCGATCCCGGTATGCAATACGACACGACAACAAACCGCTGGCACACTTCGAAGAACACGGCGCGGATCAATGCCTCGAATCCTTGCAGCGAGTACATGTTCCTCGACGACTCCGCTTGTAACCTCGCCAGCCTGAACCTTTTGAAGTTCGCGCCCAACGGCACCTTCGACGTGGAAGCCTATCGTCACGCCGTCGACGTTCTCATCACCGCGCAGGAGATTCTCGTCGACAACGCCGGCTATCCGACCGAGATGATCATGCGCAACTCGCATGACTATCGCCCCCTTGGCCTGGGCTACGCAAATCTCGGCGCGCTATTAATGGCCGCAGGCTTGCCCTACGACTCCGACGCCGGCCGCGACTACGCCGCCTGCGTCACCGCCATCATGTGCGGCGAAGCCTATCTGCAGTCTTCGAAGATCGCGGAACAATGCGAGCCGCTCACGCCCGCAACCGAAACCGTCACAACTCGCCTCGGCATCACCGAAGCCGCGAAGATGCCCGGCGCAGCCTGCCCCGGCTGGTACATCAACCGCGAACCATTCTTGGACGTAATCCGAATGCACCGCGCCAGCGTGAACAACATAAACAAAAATAATGTGCCCACATCCCTCTACGAATCCAGCAAGCAATGCTGGGACGAAGCCCTCGCCCATGGCGAAAAGCACGGCTACCGGAATTCTCAAGTAACAGTGTTAGCCCCAACCGGCACCATAGGCTTCATGATGGACTGCGACACAACTGGGGTGGAGCCGGATTTGGCGCTGGTGAAGTACAAAAAGCTTGTGGGCGGAGGGATGATTAAGATTGTGAATCAGACGGTGCCGACGGCTTTATTTAAGCTGGGGTACGACCACGATCAGGCGAACGCCATAGTCAGTTATATCGATGCGACGGGAACCATCGAAGGGGCGCCGCATGTTGAGGACGATCATCTCGCGGTGTTCGATTGTTCGTTCAAGCCGGCCAAGGGGACGCGGTCGATTGCTTACATGGGACATCTGCGGATGATGGCGGCGGCGCAGCCGTTTATCTCTGGAGCTATATCGAAGACCGTCAATCTTCCCGAGAACGCCTCTGTTGAAGACATCATGGACGCCTATCTTCAGGCATGGAAGCTCGGTCTGAAGGCGGTCGCAGTTTATCGCGACGGCTGCAAGAAGGCGCAACCACTTTCCGCGGCGGGGACGAAGACCGCCAACTCCACCAAAGACGACGCGCGGGTCGCGGCCGCCGCGGCGCATGAGCCTGAGGATATGAATGCGCCTCCACGCGCGGTGCGGCACAAGCTGCAGGAAGAGCGCGCCTCGATCACGCACAAGTTCAACATCGGCGGGCACGAGGGCTACATCACGGTCGGGCTTTATCCCAACGGCGAGCCCGGCGAACTGTTCATCACCATGGCGAAAGAAGGATCGACGGTCAGCGGATTGATGGACAGCTTTGCGCTGGCGGTCTCCATCTCGCTGCAGCATGGCGTGCCACTGAAATTGTTCTGCGAGAAATTCGCGCACACGCGCTTCGAGCCCAGCGGCTGGACAAGCAATCCGGACATCGGCTTTGCCAAATCGATCATGGATTACATCTTCCGCTGGCTGCAGTTGCGCTTCACCGGACAGCAGCAATTGCTGTTCGAAAATCTGCGGCCGAAGTCGTCCGTGGCCAGTGGCCAGTTGCCAGAAGAAGCGGCGCCGGGAATCCGCCGTCCGGAAACCGGAACCCGCGAGCCGGGAGCCGGTTCGATTCATGCCGCCGACGCGCTGGCCGGCATCATCGACCTGGGTGACGCTCCCAGTTGCAGCTTCTGCGGCAGCATCATGACCCGCAACGGTTCGTGCTATCGCTGCGGAAGTTGCGGGAGCACGAGCGGCTGCTCGTAGGTTAGAGGCGGGCGGGGGTGCCCGCGTGGTGCCCAAGTGCGGCAGCGATGCGGCCGCTGGCTCAGCCTCTTACTTGTGCGTGACAAATTTAGCTTGTGGGGAGGCCGAATGGCGGCACGCAACGATGCGGCTGTCTCTGTTCACGATGATGACGTGGCAGGAGTTTCTCGAAGCCGGCGGATGCAGTTTGCTGTTCACAGAGAACCTCTGCAAAGCTTGCATTGCCTGCATTTGCGGCTTCAGTGCAGAGTTCACGGATGCGGTCACTAAGGCAGCGGGAGGGCACGACTTAAGCTCGCCATGCTATGTGCGGTAGCGTACATACATAGTTTCATGTACGGGCGTAGTCGTCCGGCAAATACACTTGAAACCCTATCGGTCGGGAACAGAACCCGCAGTCGGGTCAACCGCTCGCTTGGCTCACCTGGTCACGCAGCTGAACGCTCTCTCGCAGCCACTTTCTCCAGTAATCCCAACATGCGGAGCGCATAGATAAGATCGCTGGATTCCCCCACCTTCGTTTTGGTCACTGGCGCTTTGGCTCGATTCAGAATGGCATGACCAGGTTCGGCGACCCGCGGCGGCACTTTGGAAGAGTCACGTTCAAGAATCGCGTATTGATAGAGCCGCTTCCAGTCCGCGATGGAAGAAACAACACTGGACGGAGGAATCACAGCCTGAGACATACTTGTGCTACTGCGCGTGAAGGTTTTGGGTAGGAGTTTAATCGAGAGGTCGCGACATGTCTGTCCTCTACCGCACGCATGATTGTGCGGATATGATCAACGCTTACCCATCCAGCCCCATTGACCGCATCAATATTGCCAGCTCAATTCCGGAATTCGTGGAGGAATGATCGTCGGCAGGCCATGATTAGGGGTATGGCGGCAGAACGGTATTTCTATACGCTGTATTGCTGATAGAGCGCGGGTGGGCCTCGTGGCCCATGGAATGAGTGCGCCAGTTCGTCTCCCGTCCTATACAATCAGTTCGCTATAAATCTTGAGGGGGAAGAACAATAATGGCAAGTCTAACCAACGCGCTTCAGGAGCTTCGAGAAGAGCGCAAGCACGCACAGTTGCACATGGAGAAGTTGGATCAAGCGATTTCAGTGATCGAGTCGTTAAACGGGGTGGGGAAGTCGCGGGAAACAAACGGACCGAAACGAATCATATCGGCTGCTTCGCGTCGAAAAATGGCACAGGCGCAAAGGGCGCGATGGATGAAGATTAGGAGCGACGCGAAACCCGTAACGGGAGCGGCGCAAGCAAATAGCCCATCCGTGGTGAAGCGCACTATGTCCGCATCAGCCCGCAGAAAGATCGCCGCCGCTCAAAGAGCGAGGTGGGCGAAGCTGAGGGCGGGGATGAGTAAGGCCGCATAGGCAGTTGCGGCAAGATTAAAGACCGTGAATGGCGGCGGTCATCCTATTATTCTGACTTCTACTTGCAAGTGATGGTGGGGTTGTTCTTCGCCAATTCCAAACAAGCAGCGTATTGCTTGGTGCCTTGCTGCTGATCCGCGACTGAAGTTGGAGAAGATGCGGGAGCGGCCGTGGCCAAAGCTGGAACGGGCTTTGGGGCTGGAGCCTGCACGCTCGAAATGGGTGCTTTGTCCAGCATTGCTTGAAATGCCGCAATCTCCTCTGGCTGGCTCCAGATCAACTCGTGAGTCTGCCTTTGGCAGTAATCGTCCGGATATTCCCACACTGGCTGAACCGTCACCTTTGTCGTGCCATTGTGTTCGGTCAATGTGTACGACCATACCTTTTTCGTTGTCATGCCCGGACACCCACTTGAAGCCATAAAAAGGGCGCCGATGAGAGGCATCTGCGCTGGCTTTGAGAAGCGAAACTGGAATTGATTGTCGGAATCGAGGGTGTAGCCTTCTGTTAGATTCTCCTGGACGATGAGCATCTTGAGCGTTCGAGCGTTGGCTTTGCTGGTGAATACATACGGTCCGGGCTGAGCCTTTGACTTCTTGTCCCGCGCCGCCGCCAAGGTCGTTATCGCCAAAATGATAATCAGAAGTCGCTTCATACTCTTCGCCTACTTGTGAACTTTACCGGGATCACAGAAGAACCACTAATTACCGGAGTCATCGCACAATTCCTCCCGCCTGAGCGTGCCCGGCGGCGAGTCGGCGGGTCAACGGCTTCGCAGAACGTGGAAATCATGCTACTCTCCTCCATTAAATGGGTATTCCACATGTCCTCCTTACGCCCGGCTTTCGTCGCCGCTCTGCTGTTTGTCTTCTTGACTCCCGCAATGTTCGGCGACGACATCGACACTCCGATCCCACCGGAACTTGCGACTGCTGACCAGCTTTATCAAGCAGGCAAGTTCGCCGAAGCCGAGGTCCGCTATCAGGCAATTCTGAACAATGATTCAAAGCTCGTGCCTGCGCAATTGGTGAACGTGCAAGTGGGACTTGTGCGCGCAATGTTGCGGCAACAGAAGATGGATGAGGCGTTGGACGCCGTGAACACTGCACTGAGCGCCCACCCGAATGCGGCGGCTTTGCTGGCGGCAAAGGGTGATGTCCAGTTTCGGAACGGCGAAATGCCAGATGCAGAGTTGTCATACCTCACAGCGAAGAAGTTCGACCCGAGAGAGGTGCACGCATATCTCGGACTGGCGCAGTTGTACCGCTCGTACTCCTTATATCGCAAGGCCTATGACCAGCTGCAGACCGCCCATGAAGTTGCTCCTGAAAACATCGAGGTGCAGCGAGCATGGCTACGAATGCTTCCACGAAAAGAGAGGCTGGCGGCATTGGAGGCCTACCTCAGCGGGCCACATCCTGATAATGAAGAAGAAACAAAATGGATGACGGAGTATTTGGAGTTTCTGCAAGCGACGGCGGATAAGCCGGTTCATGTGTGCAGGCTGGTCAGCAAAGTGGAGCAGACCGAGACCAAGTTGGAGACGATGTATGGCGCGGACGCCCATCGAATGCGGGGAATCGGTCTTTCGGTCAAGCTCAATGACCGGAATGCTCATCTCCTGCTCGATACTGGAGCCGGCGGCATTATGGTGAGCCACAAGGTCGCGGAGAAGGCGGGTTTGACGCCAATCTCTGCCGTGCATTTCCACGGCATCGGCGATAAAGGGTTGCAAAGCGGCTATACAGCAGTAGCCGACCACATCCGAATCGGCGAACTGGAGTTCCAGGATTGCGTGGTCGCCGTAAGCGATAAAGGCTCGATCGCGGATGAAGACGGCTTGATAGGCGCCGATGTGCTGGGGGCTTATCTCATCGACATTGATCTTCCGGGAATGCGGCTCAAACTTTCTCCGTTGCCAAAGCGCCCCGAAGACACCGTTGCTCCGAAGTCTTTGAACAGCGAAGGAGAGGAACAAGCGAACGCTGAACAGAAAGAGGTCAGCGCGAACGAGGGGACTTCGAAGGATGAGAAAGCTCCGCCGCCGACAGCGAAACCAGCCAGACGCCTGCCCAACGATCGTTACATTGCACCAGAAATGGCGGACTGGACGAGGGTCTTCCGCTTTGGCCACAACATGCTGGTGCCCACGAGCGTGAACAATTCGAAAGCCATGCTGTTCGGACTCGATACAGGTGCGTTCAGCAATCTCCTGTCGGTGCGTGCCGGGCGGCAGGTGAGCAAGGTTAGTTCCGAGGACAGCGTGCGGGTACACGGTGTGAGCGGCGCGGTGGATAAGGTCTACAGTTCCGAGAAGGCGACTTTGCGTTTCGGACACTTTCAGCAATCGAACTTAGGCATTATCACGATAGACCTCTCCAGCGTAAGCCGCCACACCGGGACGGAAGTTTCCGGCTTTCTGGGTTTTGCCATGCTCAGGCAGCTTGAGGTGGAATTGGACTACCGTGACGGTCTTGTGGATTTCAAGTACGACCCCAAACGTGTGAATCCTTTCGCGAGATAACCAACGTGGAAGTGTCCTGCTCCGCGCGACGATCGGTATGGGCACCGTCAATTGCCTAGAAGACGAACTTTCCGGCTAGCTGGACAAGTCGGGGAGGCGCGGCGGAGACTATCTCACCGAAATTGGCGCTACTGATATTGCCGTTAACAGCCACTGGCCCATAGAACTGAGCGTGGTTGAACGCGTTGAACGCCTCTAACCTGAGCTCGAGCGAGCGGGACTCGGACACCCGTATCTTCTTTTCGAGCGCCATATCGAAACTGTCGATGCCTGGACCTCCGAAGAAACGTCTCGGCGCACTGCCGACTTGCCCCAGTGCGGGGAGGGTGAAGAGCGAGGTGTTAAAGGCACGATTTTGACTGCGCGGATCGTTATTGATTTCGAGGTTGCCAGAGGTGAAGTTGGGCGTGTCCACGCCGTTGTTGTTGATGCCGTTTGGTATGGTTCCCAGCAGGGACCGGTCGGTATTGTTGTACAAGGTCACAGGAAACCCGGAGGTGAATCGCGTCAACCCCGAGATCGCCCACCCGCCGGTCCAGCCATCTTCTCGACGCAAAAGGTCGCTGATTGGCAGCCGGTACCTGTAGCTCGCCACAAAATTGTTGCGCATGTCGAAGGCGGAAAGAGCACCGCTCAGCCGTAGATCAATCGGATTCACCGCTTCAGCCAGGCTGGAGGATTCGTCGAAAGACTTGCTGTAGGTGTAGCCAACCATGAACTCCAATGGTCCGGAGCTGCGACGAAGATTGATCTGAAGTGCGTTGTAGTTCGAATTCGCGATAGTCTTCTGGTACGTGATGGCCGCAAACTTTGAACTGAATGGACCTCGGGTTCCCTGAATGACTGCGCCGGAAGGCGTGGTGTAGGTGCCGCTCTCGCTAAATGGTCCGCAGGTCGGCGTCCCCGGCATGACATTCGTTGGCTGACTGAGGCTCAAGCACAACGCTGGATTGCCTGGATTCGCCGAAGTCAGCACGAGAAGATGATGCGCTTCGGTCCCGACATAACTGATGCTTAAGAAAGTCTTCGCGGCAATTTCCCTTTGCAGCGAGAGATTGTAGCTCTCAGCGTAGGGTGGAACATTCCCATGAAAGAAGGCTGGCACTCCGGTTATCGGAAGGTACTGCGACCAGTCGACATGCGAACCCGGATGATCTGGCGAAGCTCCAAGGGCAGGCAACGTTAAGGGAAATCGTTGACCGACACTCTGGCCGTTGGCAGCGGTGACGAACGGTGTGGCAAACAACGGAGGGGCGAGACTGGTGTAGTCATACCCATAGGGCGGATTGGCGCTCATGATGCCCGCGGATAATCCTTCGAATGCGGTGTAGAAAAGTCCGTAACCCACTCGGATATCCGTCTTGCCCGGTCCGCCGAAGATCTTTGCAAGCAGGCGATCCTGCTGGTCCGGGGAGTAGGAAAAACCAATTCGCGGCGCGAAGCTGTTGTATTTTGTGGGCGCAAGTGTCCGAGGAACGCCTGGATCGCCGGGAAAGACCAATCCAGCAGGCGCATCGGGATAGACTCGCGACTGCTCGCCGAGAATCAGAGTTTGAATCTGGTTATATTTTTCGCCCCAGGGTGAGATCACGTCCCAGCGGAGGCCGTAGTTGAGAATCAAGTTGGACCGGATTTGCCAGCTATCCTGACCGAACAAGCCGGCGTACTTGTTGCGGTTGTAGAATCGCCGGGAATCGCCTTGGTGCCTGGTTGAATGGCCATCAGATCGGTAAAGCTGCGTCCGTTGAGTGGTACAGCGCTCATCTGATTGGCGGCGATGGCTTCTCCCATTTGCGTGATCGAGACGTCGATCTGGATCTTGTCGACGCTAACCTCGACCGTCGTGGTTTCGGACTTCAGTTCGAGTTGAACGTCCACTTTGATTGCACCCGGCGCGGCAAGCTTCACGCCAGTTTGTCGATATGGCTTAAAACCGGGTGCGGTGATCTCGATCTCGTACGGTCCTGCGGGGAGATCGGGAAAGCGGTAAACGCCTTCAGCATCGGTGGCGGAATTCTGCTGCGCGCCCGTATCCGAGTTGTGGATGATCACGGTCGCTGACGACACGACGGCGCCACTAGGATCGACCACGGTTCCCGAAACCGTTTTCGCGTCGATCGCGAAACTTGGAAAGGAAAAGATGAAGATGAAGATAAAGACAAAGACGATTACGATCCAAACACTCGGCAGGATTGCTGCGTTGCGCTCCTGCGTTCCAAACAGAACACCTACATTCACTCGGCGCCCCTTTCTATATGCGACGTCGGAAATAGAGACATAAAAACAAAATCCAACTTGAAATTGAATTTCATTTTCATAATGCCTTTAGGGCGACTCACCGCGCCGTGACCGGAATCACACCAGCATGTGCGCCATCTCGCCCGCCGATCCGCCTTGAAAGCTGGCGAATTCTTACTTATTGAGTTGGACTCATGTTGGCGACCTTTGCCTTACGGGATATGGAAGAGTTGGCTGTCACGCGATCATTTAGACTGGTCGATTCACAATGACATCCGGAACTTCAGCAAGACTTTCTCCTGCTGGGCCGCGTTCCGCCACGGAGGAAGACGATCTCATCAGCGTCGCCGCCATCGGCGTTCTTGCGTTCATCAGCGCTGATCTTGCACATGAAGTGGTGGGGCACGGGATCGGCTTGCTCATCGCTGGCGGCAGGTCTGGAATATTGACCACGACCCGGCTGATTTATGAATCTCAATTGCCCAGTCCAAACTGGAGAATCTTCGATATTGGCGGACCCGCGGGAAATTTGATTTGGGCGGGTATTTGCTTTCTCGCTCAACGATCGATTCGCCGAACGATTCCAGGACCGCGGCTATTTCTCTGGACTAGCATGTCGTTCAGCCTATTCTGGGAATTTGGTTATCTGATGAAGTGCGGAGTCACAGGTCACGGAGATGGCATGGCGCTTATCGAAGGATTCACGCCTGCCTGGCTTTGGCGGGCCCTGCTCTTCATAATTGGTCTTGTCCTGTATCGCGGCGCGATGTCACTCAGCAGTTCTGAGCTTCATTTTGTGCTGAGTGCAGCGACCCCGCAATGGCGTTCCCGCCTGGTTCGCCTGCTATTAACTCTGTGCATTGCAGGCGGTTTGATCGCGTGTGCCGGTCCGATCTTTGATCCACGGGGACGGATCGAGATGCTGAACTCCGGCGCACTCAGCGGCTTCGCGTCATGGGTGGGACTCTTCGCTGTTCCATCTTTGTTTCCATTGCATGCAGATCAGAAGCTCGTAGCTGTCACTCCCGTCCGGCGCAGCATTCCCGTGATTGTTCTTGCAGCGACTGCTTCGGTTCTGTTCGTCGCAATCCTGGGACAGGGCATCCGCTGGACATTGTGAGGTGTGTGAAAATGAACTGCGCAGTCCTCAAGATGCGAACCAAGCTATGACTCCAAAACCCGCGGTCCCCGGCGATACAAATCTGGGGATGAACGATGCCATTACGCGCCGTGATTTCCTGGGTTCTGCAATGCTGGCTTCCGGCGCCCTCTTGCTCGAATCCATTACTCCTGCGGAACTCCTGGCGGCTGCAGACGAATTTACCGGTTATGGCGGAGTTGGCGAGTACAGCACATCCAATGGGAATACGCAGGCAGTCATGCAGGCAGGGCACACCGTCCGCGATGGGGTTTATGACCCGCTGCCGAAGGGCATCATCGATGCCGGGGAGACTTACGATTGCATAATCGTCGGGGGGGGAATCAGCGGACTTGCCGCCGCACTGTTTTTCCAACGGCAAGCGCGTCCCGGAACGAAGTGCCTGGTTCTGGAGAACCATCCAATTTTTGGCGGTGAAGCGAAGCAAAATGAATTCCTGGTGGAGGGCAAGCGGCTGATTGCTCACCAGGGATCGGCGATTTATCAGCTTCATTCTCCCGATAGCTTCATCGCACAGTTCTACGACAGCATTGGTTTGAAAGCGCAGAAGCTCGACTATCAGGCGTGGGCCGGACCGGAGCCGGAGATACCGCTTTCTCAAACTCCCTATGAAGCAATCGGACTGGAGCATGGGCAATATGGATTCTGGTTTGGAATGAAATTCGGACAGAAGGAAGGGATGTGGTTAGTCGATCCTGTCGGAAAGAATCTGAAAGGCGCACCGATTTCCGACGCTAGCCGAACTGAGTGGCTTCGTTGGCTGAAGAGCACGCCGGTGCAAGGAGACCGATTCGTACATCCGAGAGTAGAAGGCGATGCGATCTCCCGATACCTTGATTCAATTACGCTCGAACAGCACTATATGGAGCGCTTCGGCCTGAGCCGCGAGACGGTCCGGAGGTTTCTCTCTCCGGTGGAGGGTGGCGGCTCCGGCCTGGGCCCTGACGCGCTCTCGGCATACTCGGATTATGCATACCAAATGCTGCATCCGTTAACGGACGGCAGAGATCAGATGTTCCCGGGCGGCAACACCACCATTGCAAGATTGATCGTGAAGAATCTAATTCCAGCGGCGATCGCAGGCCCAGATACAGTGACTGCGGTCACCGCCAACAACGTCAATTTTGTCGCACTGGACGATCCGCGCAGTAGCGCGCGAGTTCGGCTATCGTCGACAGCGATATCTGTCCACCACCACGGCGAACCGGGCAAATCGGATTGGGTCAGCATCTCCTACCTGAAAGACGGCCAGATCTATCGAGTCAGGGCGCGATCGGCGGTGTTGGCTGGAGGAAGTTGGACCACCAAGCACATTGTGCAAGACCTTCCGGAAACGCACCGCAACGCATATGCGGAGTTCCACCGTTCTCCATGCCTGATGGCCAATGTTGCGGTGAGGAACTGGCGATTTCTATACAAGATGGGTATGAGCGGTTGCCGCTGGTTTGAAGGAATCGGCAACTACATGGAAGTGCGCAAGCTGGCACTTACAGGAGTCGCGGATTCGAAAATCGGTCCAGACTCTCCCATCGTCCTCACGCTGAAGATTCTGTACTCTTATCCGGGTCACTCCACTGAGGAGCAAGGGAATCTGGGCCGTGGGGAGTTGCTTGGGACTTCCTTCAGGGAATATGAACGACGAATCCGCGAGCAATTCAACCAAATGTTTGCCCCCTCCGGGTTCGATGCGAGGCGGGAAGTCGCGGGAATTATCCTGAACCGCTGGGGGCATGCGTACCTAAGCCCACAACCGGGCTTTTTCTTTGGCCGTGACGGCCAGCCTGCGCCGCGAGAGTTCCTGCGCAAGGCGCCATTCGGAAGGATTGCGTTCGCGAATACGGATCTCGCTGGAGCGATGGACCACCGCTATTCGATACTGGAGGCGGAAAGAGCTGTCCGACAGGTGCTGGCGACCACGTGAGTGATTCAAGAGCTGTGAACCGACCAATCGCGGTGCGATATCAAATGCAAAGAACGGCTCGCTGTGGTAAGAACAGGCAGTCGCCATGTTGAGGCCGCAATACGGAAGTCCAAGGGGGGATTTGATGAACCGGATGAACCGGATGTTTTCGAGGTCGCGACGTCTGATTCACAGCGAGCTGATCTCGTTCTGTTTGATCGCCAGTGCGGTTTGCTATTCCCAAACGCCGGTCACGAACAATCCACCTTTCTACGGACCGTTTAATGCGTCGATTCTTCTCGGCGGCGATGGTCTTAAGAAGCCGCTGGAAAAAGACGATTCGGTGTTGCGCGCGGATTCGCCATGGTCGCTGTACGCCTGGGTTAAGCCAGCGGAGGCGCTGAAAGCGCCCACTCTCGTTGCGGGCATGGGAGATCCGGCGGAAGAATTTCCGAGATATCTTGCCATCGATGGTAAGCACCTAACTTTGTGGATGGGCAAAAACAACAACCTTACCGGCGCAGCTTCTCTGGTCCCGGGTGAACGGCACCTCTTAGCGGCGGCCTTCGATGGCGAACAATTTCGGCTGTACAGCGATGGAGTTCAGGTTGCCAGGGGCAAGCTCGACCTCGGCAGCGTGAGTCCGGAGTTACAGATCGCGCCAGCTTTTTTCCCGGAATCAAATTGGCAGCATTTTGGCGGAATGATCGATTCGCTGACCATAGTCCGGAGCGCGTTGAGTGCAGACGAGATCAAAAAGATTTTTCAGACGCCCGATGATTTTTCACCAATTGAGTTTGAAGAGGGATCGAAGCCTTGGCCGGTTGAAACGCGAGCGCAGGCGGGATACCGGGCGCCACAAGATCCGGCGACGATGCCACGCAGCAAAGCTTCGTTTTCGCGACCAGTCGCGAAGCCAACGCCGGAAGGGCAACCAGTACTTCAGCCCAACGGAAAAGACCAGTGGACACTGGCGGCGGGCTGGCGCATGACACCTGCGCCGAAGGTCACGGCGGATGGCGCCACGATCTCGCAGTCCAAATACAGTACGAAGGACTGGTGGGAAGCGACCGTGCCTGGGACCGTACTCACCACGATGGTCGATCGTGGCGTGTATCCCGATCCAGATTACGGGTTGAACAATCTCGCGATTCCGGAGACCTTGAACAAGCAAGACTACTGGTATCGCATCGAATTTCGCGCGCCGAAGGCTGCTTCCGGCCGGCGGCTGACGCTGACTTTCGAGGGGATCAACTATCAGGCTGCGGTGTGGCTGAATGGCCAGTCTCTGGGCTCGATCAAGGGAGCATTCATTCGCGGCACCTTTGATGTAACTGATGTAGTGAAGAACGAGCAGCCCAACCTTCTGGCAGTGCGCATTTCCCCGCCTACTCATCCGGGGATTCCTCAGGAGCAGTCGATCAAAGGCGGTCCGGGAGAGAACGGCGGGATCATGTGTCTGGATGGGCCGACCTTTGTGGCGACGGAAGGTTGGGATTGGATTCCAGCGGTTCGCGATCGCGATACCGGGATATGGCAGCCGGTTACGCTTACGGCGACGGACGCGGTGAAGATTGGAGACGCCCAGGTGGTGACTACGCTGCCGCTGCCTGACACTAGCCGCGCCGATGTCGAGATCAATGTGCCGCTGGAAAATATTTCGAACGCGCCGGTAACAGGGACGCTAGAAGCCTCCTTCGGCGACGTCGCCGTAACCAAGCAGGTCACCGTAGCCTCCGGTAAGAGTTCCGTGAAGTTGGCGCCCTCGGAATTCTCGCAATTGACGGTGCAGCATCCGCGATTGTGGTGGCCGAACGGATACGGCAAGCCGGAGTTGTATACCTTGCAGTTGAGTTTCTCCGAAGGCAACAGTGAGTCCGATAGAAAGGAGGTGCGGTTCGGCATTCGTGAGATCACGTATGAGTTGAGCTTGCTGGATAGTACGGGCCACCTCCGGCGTTTGGAGTATTCGCCGACGACAGCCAGACTGAAAGGCGAAGAGGTGGTCGACGTCAGTCACGAGGGGATGCGCGACATTCCCGCTGCCGAGCCGTTTCCGCCAAGTTTTCCTCCTCAGTGGAAGGAGGGATGGAAGTCGTGGGTATCTTCGCTCGCGCCGGGTGGTGAATCGTCGCCATCGGTGCGGTTACTCGATGATACGAAAGCTGCTCCTTACCTGGTGATCAAAGTAAACGGCGTACGGATCGCCTGCCGGGGCGGAAACTGGGGCATGGACGACTCGCGCAAGCGCGTCTCTCGCGAACATCTGGAGCCATACTTTCGCCTGCACCGCGATGCCAATTTGAACATCATCCGTAACTGGGTCGGTCAGAATACCGAAGAAGTTTTTTATGATCTTGCCGATGAATATGGACTTTTAGTGTGGAACGATTTTTGGGAATCGACTGAGAACTATAACGTCGAGGCCGAGGATCCTGATCTGTTTCTGAAAAATGCGCAGGATACTATCCTGCGATTTCGGAATCATCCGTCGATTGTGATGTGGTGTGGTCGCAACGAAGGCGTGCCGCAGCCCGTGCTCAACAAAGGCCTCGCCGATCTGGTGCGATCCCTGGACGGCACGCGCTATTATTCGCCGAGTTCCAACCGCATCAATCTGCAAAACAGCGGGCCGTACCGGTACACAGATCCGGTGCTCTACTACACGACATTGAATCGCGGATTCTCGGTGGAGACGGGGACGCCATCGTTCTCGACTCTGGAGTCTTTCCAGGCGTGGATTCCGAAGGCGGATCAGTGGCCGGTCAGCGATGACTGGGCCTATCACGACTGGCACCAGAGCGGGAACGGCGATATGGCACCTCTCATGGCGGAGATGCAAGCCGAGTTCGGGGCTCCAGCGAGCCTAGAAGATTTCGAGCGCAAGGTCCAGATGCTCGACTACGTAGACCATCGGGCGATTTTCGAGGGGATGAATGCACACTTGTGGGCTCCGAACAGCGGCCGGATGTTGTGGATGACACAGCCTGCATGGCCGAGCAATACCTGGCAGATCCTCAACTCAGATTACGATACGCAGTCTTCGTTCTATGGCGTAAAGAAGGCTTGCGAGCCGGTACATGTGCAACTCGATCTTTCGAACTACGATGTGGCTGTGGTGAATACAAGCAATGATCCGCATAGGGGCTTGCAGGTCAGCGCACGCGTTTTTTCGCTCGACCACAAACTGCTATTGCATCATGAGGAGCAGAAAGATGCAGCCGCCGACAGCGTTACGGATGGATTTAAGCTGGAACTTGCACCGTTGCTGTTGCCAGACGGGATGGTGTTCGTAAAGCTGGAGCTGCGAAACTCTTCAGGCGAGTTGGTGTCGGATAATCTCTACTGGATGGGGGGCGCGAGTTCATCCTATCGGCGACTGAATCGACTGGCAGCGTCTTCCTTAGCTTTGACAGCCAAGGCTGCACCCGCCGGCGGGGAAATCCATGTGCAAGTGGAGTTGCGCAATACGGGGACAGCGGCATCGCTTGAGAACAAACTGACACTGGTGAATGCGGCAGATGGATCCCGGATTTTGCCAGCGTATTACACCGACAACTATGTGTCCCTGTTACCTGGGGAAACTCGGGAGATTGAAATCGATTATCCGACAAAGTCGGCGAATGGTCCGGCGCAGTTGGCCATCCGCGGTTGGAATCTTGCGATGCAGACCGTTCCCATCAGCATGTCTCAGGGTGTCGCGAAATGAAGGGGTGGACGGCTCGGGAGTGCCTCACGAAGATTTAACCTCAGATCCGGTAGAAACGGCGAGATTTACTTCAGCCCTTCCACCAAATAGAGGTCTCCTAGCGTTCGATGAAAACCATATACATAGGTTTTCCCGTCCGGTGTCATCAGAATCGGTCCGATGGTGGAAACGCCGGTGGGATCGAGCGGAGCAATCTCCTTCCACACCGTTTTCTTTCCCGCTGCTAATTCCAATCGATAAACTTTGGCAGGCACCTCGCCGGTTCGATACAGAAAAATGGAGTGGGCATCCTCACTCCAATTGATGGGAATATCTCCGGGTTCCATGCCGGCAACGATTCGAGGGTCCCCTCCGGCCGAAGAAAATAAGTAGCCCTTTTGGTCGGGACCGATTCCAACGACCAATTGGCCGTCCGGCGAAATCGCAAATGCCACAGCGTCTACCCCTTCGGGGGTAATCGCCTTCGGCTTCCCTCCGGAGATTTCCTGCGTATAGAGCCGTACGCCTTTCCCCGGCTCATTCCCCGAGAAGACAAAGCGCTTGCCGTCGGGAAACCATCGGGCCCACTGGTGGTTGATGGAATCGTTGGTAAGCGATTGAGTTTCACCCGCTCCGGTGGGCAACAGCCGAAGTTGTTCGGGTGAGCTCGGCGTTTGTACGATGGCCCATTTTTGGTCGGGGGAAAGAGCGGTGGCGCCACCCTCGCCGAGTCGAATTGCCGGCGTGCCATCGGTGTTGCGAATGTAAACTGCGTAGGTCAGCTCCTGTGCATTTCCGTACTGCACGCCGCCGCCAATTCCTTCCTCGTCAAAAAGAAGAGTCTTGCCGTCAGCGGAAAGGTCGGCGGGATAGGAGTAGTCGAGCCAGGAGAGATCTCGCTCCTTGGTCTGGCCTGCGTACAGAGCCATGACCTCGCGCCGGCGGTCGGCGCGAGCCAGCAGCACCCGTCCGTCGCGCCAGATATCGAATACCACCAGAGAACCGGGCACGCGCGTCACCAACCGCTGCTTACCCGACAGGTCGACGGCAGTGATGTAGTGAAAGAGTCCCAATTCGCTGGCGGTGAACCAGACTTCCCGGCCGTCGGGCGACCAGGCAAGTCCTTGCGTTCCGTACCACTCGCGGGTTAGCTCAGTCTTGCGACCTGACAAATCGACGATGGCGACGGAGCCTCCATCATCTCCCTGGTTGGGATGGTCCATGAAGGCGACGAGGTCGCCCTTTGGAGAGACTCGCGGGTAACTGATCCAGCCGCCGCTGGTCTGGTAGAGGACCTTGCCGATGGGAAACTCGAGCCGGTCGCGGCCGCCCACATTGCGCACCACGGCCAGGCTATTTCCGTCGGGGGCCCAATCTGCCCATTCAACATCTTCCAGAATTGGCCGGGGTGCACCGCCAGCCAAAGGCGCCCTGGCCAGTGTGCCCACGTTGATCCAGGTTCCGACGGGATGGCTGCCTAAGGAAAGCGCCATCTCGCCCGTCGAGGAGATGGCTAGAAGCTCGGCGCGGCCCAGGCCCAAAGAACGCGACTCGACCATACCCTGGCGCGCAGAGAATGTCTCTACTGGATTCCCTTGCCATGCGGCGCTGTACAAGATGGTCTGCCCATCCGGCGCAAAGCGGGCGGAGCGAATTTCGCCGCGGCGGAACGTAATCTCGTGATAGAGGGGAGCGCTGGCCGCAGCCGACCCCCACAGGTGTTTGCCCAGCACTAGCCCGATTGCAAGAGCAATAAGAAAACCACAGGAAATTAGAACCGGCAGAAGGCGACTACCCTTCCGTTTAGTCTCTTTGTCTTCTGGCGCAATGACGGGAGGAGCTTCTTTCGTGCTGCTAGCTGCAGCTAGCGGCGTAACACCGCTGGCCCCGGCGCGGGAAGAATAGGTGTCACGCTTCAGCCGCTTGAGGTCGGCGCGAATCTCGGCCGCGCTCTGGCAGCGCAGCTCGCGATCTTTTTCCAGCGCCTTGTTCAGGATAGTTTCGATTTGCGGCGGCAGTCCCGGATTTAGCTGGGCAGGCGGAGGAGGCACTTTATTCAGAATCGCTTCAAAGATAATGGCCGAGGTCGCTCCTGAGAACGGCTGCTTGCCGGTGGCCATTTCGTAAAGCACAACGCCGAAAGAAAACAGATCCGTGCGATGGTCCAGCGTCTCGCCGCGCGCTTGCTCGGGCGACATATAACCGATCGTTCCCATCGCCGTTCCCGGCGTTGTGAGTTGATCGGGGCTGACGGCAGTTGGCGACCCGATAGTAGCTGCGGATCCGTCCAGGGTGAGACTCCCGTGCGCGGCGAGTTTCGCCAAGCCAAAGTCGAGGACCTTGGCCTGACCTCTTTGGGTGACAAAGATATTCGCAGGCTTGATGTCGCGATGCACGATTCCGCCGGAGTGCGCCGCCTCGAGAGCATCCGAGATCTGGATGCCCAGTTCGAGCAGCTGCGCAGTCTTGAGCGGATGGCCTTCGACCATGTGCTTCAGGGTCGTGCCGTCCAGGTATTCCATGGCGATGAAAGCGACGCCATTTTCCTGGCCGATGTCATAGATGGTGCAGATGTTCGGATGATTCAGGGCGGAAGCCGCCTGTGCTTCACGCTGGAAGCGGCTAAGAGCCTGGGGATCCCTGGCCACGTCATCGGGCAGGAACTTAAGGGCGACAAAGCGGTGCAGCCGAGTGTCCTCCGCCTTGTAGACCACACCCATGCCGCCGCCACCCAGTTTCTCGACGATTCGGTAATGCGATATGGTCTGGCCGATCACTGGAGCAGAATCCTACGTCGGCGAAACGTGCAAGTCAATGAATGCCGTGGAGTTGGCAGGGACTCAAGAGGTTAGCGTTTTATCGCGATTGCGCTCATCGACGGGTTTTGAACGCCTGGTTACTTCAATTAGCTGAAGTTTCGTAAAAGCGACCGATACTTGGTCCAATCAAAGGAGGACCCTGGATCAGTTTTTCTTGCCGGAGCGATATCACTGTGCCCTACAATTCTCTCAGGACACAGGCGTGGATAGGTTCTGAACAAGCTTTGAGTGATCTCAGCAAGCTTCAGATACTGAGCATCCGTGTATGGTGTTTCGTCCGTACCCTCAAGTTCTATGCCGAGCGAAAAATCGTTACAACTGTTTCGACCTTGATACCGGGATTCACCTGCATGCCAAGCTCTCCGGTCAAACGATACAAACTGAACCGTTTCACCTAAACGGTTGATCAGGAGATGTGCTGAGACGCGCAAAAGGAAAATTTCCTGGAAATAGTGATGGGCAGTACGATCGAGCTGATTGCAGAAGAATTGCTCAATGTATGCTCCTCCAAAACTACCGGGAGGTAAGCTGATGCCATGAATGACCAAGACGTCAATTTCTGAAGCAGGGATTGGACGTGCATCTTGATTGGGCGAACGGGAGCGCCTTGCTCCGATTAGCCAATGGCTTTCGATTCCGGTGTTTGCCATCGCTCCCGAGGGCAATGCGAGCAGCTCATCGTAGCATTGCTTTACGCTTAACCCGGTTGGCGAACATGCCCGCGAGGGCCAAGCCTGCTATGGCTCCGAAGAATGTTGCCGTGAGCACGACGCCTGGCGACGAAGGACCGGTGCCTATATCAAATCGGGCAAAGAGAAAGGAAATGTAGGCCATCGTCCCACTCCAAAAAGCAAGCCGGAGATACATAGCAACGACCTCCGTCAGAGACTTTACCATGAATTTCCCTGTTGTTGGCGTAGTAGCGCGATTTCATTGACTCGGTCGAGGGACCGAGACGGTGCTGCTTTGGCTTCGTTAGTTGCGATTCGGCAAGTTTGGTTTAGCAGGGTTCGCCAGAGTCCTCACCCAGCACATGAATCCAGCAGACTCCCGCAAGTCTTTAGGGTTTGAGTTGCGTTGTCGGTTTCGGCCAGCAAGAGTTGACCGGTTCGACGTCGTTTCGCCGGTGGCATGAGACCCGCCGCGCGCAGAGTCTTGCGAACCCAAGACGGCGACATGCCGATGGCATTGGCTAATTGAGCGACCGTGAGGCTAGGGTCTTTGGTCACAGCCTCGATCAAGCTTCGTGCTTTTTCCTGGTTGCTCGGTTGCGGTTTCGGTTGTTGCTCCCGGTAACGTTTGTTGGCGGCGATCAAGTCTGCGTCAGGTATTAACCCCATGAATTTTTGTCCTCCCATGGCCAGCCTGATGCTGGCGCTGCTAGGCGTTTTTCTCACGCAAGTTTCCGATAGGCCCAAAGAAGCGCCGAGATGTTCGACCGTCAGGCTTGGGTCCTTAATCGCTTTTTCGATCAACAGTTCCGCACGCTTTTTCGCAAACGGGTCCACAAAAGCTTTGCATTCGCAGTAATGCTCCGCTTCGCCAGCGCCGATGCGCACAGCGCAAGCTTCGCTGTCACATGCGTAAGGCACAACCGCTTCCGGAGTGTGACTGCATGGCATGACTTGGCCATCCAGTTCGAAGCCCTTCCAATCCGAAGATGTGAGTACCTCGCCTTTCCTAAGTTGGCGGCGCTTGCAGTGCAGACGCCGAGCGTGGCCACACTCCGGGCTTCCACAGGGTGTGTAATCCCATACCTTGTGGCGCTTGATTTTCGGCTGCGCGTCTGCGGTTGGGCGGAACCCACAACAATCGCAAGAGTGAACGGCGCAATGGTCGGTGACGCAAAAATGCGCGCCGCGTGGCGCAGACTCCAAGAGAGAATCTGGTGCGAAGTCGACATGACGCGCAGCGCTCTCCGAGCCGTCATGCAACCTGGGGTCAGGGCGTGTGTACTGCAGGTCCGTTTTCAATTGATGCCCGCAGTGCCATGCCTTTCTACCCCCACAGGCACACAGTTCCCGAGCGCCTTTCAGAATTCTGCGAGACACCCATTCGGAATCGGAATCAGATTCGGATTCAGAGTCGGAACAGGTTTCGATCTGTTCTTGCGCATCCGTTTCTGGACGATCCGGCCCGTTGGTCTGAGGAGGAAGGCGCGAAAATGAGGACCTATCTCGATAAGATTGTTGCCGAAGCGGTGGCAACGCCCTACGCCTCCGACGACGTGCGCCGGATGGGGCTCGAAATCGTGATAGACAAACGGCCGGAACTTTCGAACCTATTTCAGACGATAGCGCAAGACCCCGCGCTATTCTCAAAGGTACGGGAGATCTGCAACGCATCACGATGAGAACTGACGGAGGAAATGCTAAATGACGGAGAACCCGAATTCAATCTGGGCAATAGAGATCTTTGGGGGCGCTGATCTAGGCGTGATACCGCTGCACGACGAGCCCGTGTTGGCAATTGACGATCCACTTTGGGAGCTCGGCTCCTCCACCGGTGCAGGCGCAGCGTTATGTCAAAAGTTGGAGGATAATGAACTCCTGTTAAAGATTGCCGGCGACGACGACGAAGCCTTGAAGTTTGTCACGTGTACTCCTCCCCCTCCTGCAGCGGCCGTGCCCCCAAGCGATATGTCAGAGCTGTTAAGGCGAGCGATTTTCGTCAAGCAGACTGAGGCACTGAGAAAGTCTGCGATCAAAGGAATGGTAGACGTTACCAAGAACAACGAATTGCTCAAACCGATAAAAGGTGATGATCGCTGGGCTTCTCTCTCACGATCGATCGACGAATTTGTCGCCGGAGCGATCCTCACAGCAGGATAAGAGAATGTTCTTCCGCCTAAGAATTCTCCTGAAGCTAAAACGAGAGGGCATCGCACTCTGCGGTGCTCTTTTTTTTAACAATTCAGTCGCCCACGTTAGAAGCCGCTCCGAGCTGCCCGAGATCCAACGAACACTCAACCCAATCAACCGAAACCGAACTGCACGAACAACGGCACCTATGTGAACGGCAAGGGCGAGGTGCGACCGCACAATGCCGCGACGGAAGCTACAGTTTCAGTCAAAGCCGACGCGGCACGTGTTCACACCACCGTGGGGTGGCTAAGTGGTTGTGAGAAATTCCGGCGCGCCTGCGCGATGTGGCAGCCTAGCCGATCGACGGCAACGATTTTCAACTCTCGAAGAACAGAGTTTCTAACTGGCGGCCAAGCCCCATTCTTTCTTCACCAGAGGGGAGAAGCCACAGCTTTTCGCTAACTCGAACAGTTCTCGGAATTCCCAGATCGAACGAATCAGCACCGTCTGGCCGGAGAACCGGAAGGACTTGGGAGCGAAGCCGATGATGGGCAGGCACTCCGAAAGCGATCCTTTGGCGAGCGCGGTGTTGCCAACCTCATCGTTGTGGTGGACCGCGTTGCCACCCTGGTATCCTTTGCCGATGATGGTGTTGTTGAGTAACACCTTCACATTCAAGATACGGTTGCTGATATCTCCGTATCTGTAATGTTCGAAATTGCCGCCCTGCTTAGGGCGCGCGTCGATGTTGATCTGGCGCGGCACTCCAGCGGGCAACGCGTCCAGCGTCGTGCTGCGGACCGGTTCTGAATCAGGCGGGCGGATTGGGAAGAGCGGATCTGTCTGGAGCCGATCCGTCCAGTTGTGTTTCAGATGTTGCACCTGATTCTGCAGGTTATGTTGGAGCGCCATGGCGTCGTGGGGACCACGAAGTTTGGCCAGCGGATCCTGGACCCCAAGAGGCGGCCCGGGCCAAACCGAGAGAAGGTCGTAATCGGCGGTCACGCAGGCTTTGAATCCGAGACTCTCGGCAGTTCCTGGATTGGTGATGCCGAGGACCGTTTCGTATCCCTCGAAGCGAATCGGCTTGATGGCACCGGGATAGGACAGCACTTTTTCGCCGCGATTATCAGCGCAGAGTACAAAGTGTCCCCTTGACACTCCGCCCTTGAGCCAGGGATGGGGACGGCCGTCGGCAGCGACCAGTCGCCATTGGAAGACGAAAGCGCCATTCGTCGCCGTGGATTCGCCAACGTAGCCATCGTCGGCTGGCAGAGGGGTGATTTTTCCATCCTTCTCCAGGAAATCAATACGCTTCTGAGAAATCACGATGGGTACGATTCCAGCTTTCCAGTCGGGGTCGTCAACAGCGCCGAAATATTTCTTCTCGATATCGCCATGCACCGCCTGCTTCGTCCAGAGAACATTCTTTTTGGGAATGGCATACTTGGGATCTTTGGTGAGCCTGGGATCGACACAGACGAATCCGCTCATCGGTCCCCAGTCGCAGGACTTGGTGTCGATGCGAAAGCCTTTCATGGCGTAGTTTTCCTCAATGAGGCCGCGCGCCATCTTGCCCGGCTCGCGAAAGAGGACGATCGTGTTGGTTCGCTCGGCGACTGCGCCACAGCCTTCAGCGTGAGCGGGGACAAAACCGGTTTCGGAGCAGGCGAACCATCTCCCATCGGTCAGCATTGGGACCTCACCTCAGCGGAATGGCCCGAAATCTAACACGAAATAAGTGTCAGAGCAAACACACGGTCCTATGAAAAAGGATGTCAAGTAAAAAAGCTTCTCCCCGCCCCTCTGAGAGATGCGGGCGTGGTGACTTACATCCAGCCCCACCTCATTCCTCACCTCAT
>Ga0187875_10000286_pt1 | contig 45607 bp, 38 predicted proteins | sample June2016WEW_17_1_2_FD_132978 | JGI IMG/M metagenome (GOLD analysis project Ga0187875, IMG submission 132978) | Peatland microbial communities from SPRUCE experiment site at the Marcell Experimental Forest, Minnesota, USA - June2016WEW_17_10 | ecosystem: Environmental > Terrestrial > Soil >...
GATTGCTCAAGATGGCGCACGCGCAACGCCTCCTGCCCATCGAGCAATTGCTCAGCGACGTGGCCTCTTCGAATGCAGGCTCTGCAGCGTCCACGCCCCGAGCCTCCGCGCGACCTTCCTTCGGATCCTCGTCGCCGGCAAGTGCAGGCTCGAATCCGCGTACCGAGGCAATCGCTTCTGGCATTCCGAATCAGGTCTCGCCGTTTGCGGCCGATTCGGCGCGCAAGGGCGGTCCGCGACAGGAATTTTCAGCGGATTCGGTCTCCCCCGGCGCACCGCGCGTGGTGGCGAGTGCGAGCGCGCCGGCGCGCGTGATCATGGGTGCCGCAGCACCGGCAAGTCTCGACGAGAGTGTCCCTGAACCGCCGATCAGTTCCCGTCCAGAACTTACCCGAGAATCGAATGTAAATTCCTTGACGCCGGCGCCAATCGAAAAATTGCGCAGTGCCGTGCTGCAAGCACTTGCGGGCGGAAGCCAGCGCATTCTGGTCTCGATGCTGGAAGCGGGCGAGTGGACGGTGGAAGGAAACGAACTTGTGATCAAGGTCTCGGAGTCGCAAACTGTGGTTGATATGTCCCTGGGCAGCGATGGAAGACGTCTGGCGATCGCCTCCGCCAGCGGAGTTCTGGGGCGAGCCCTCAAGTTGAAGATCGTTCCCGGAGCCAGTGTCGGGGGCGCGGAAGTAAAACGCAATGGCGGCGGCAAGACTGGCGGCGCGAGTTCGGGTCTCGGCGGGCGGAATCGAGCCGAGAAGGATTCAGTCGTCCGGCGCATGCAGGAGAAATTCGGCGCACAGATTCGAACCGTGATTGATTACAAGGAGAAGCGGTGAAAGGGCAGGTCGTCGGTGTTAGGAAGGTCTCAACCTCGGAGCCGAGACCGAACACCGAAGACCGCAGCACAACGAAGAGGTATCCATGGGTGGATTCAATCTGCAAGAACTGATGTCGAAAGCGAAGTCGCAGTACGAGAGCCTGCAGAAGAAAATGCAGGAGACGGTGGTGGAAGCCACATCGGGCGGCGGCACAGTAACGGCCAAGATGGATGGGCGCAAACAACTGCTCAGCCTGCGTATCGATCCTGAGGCAGTGAAATCGGGAGACGTAGAGATGCTGCAGGATTTGGTGCTTGCCGCAGTCAACGAAGCCGCGCGCAAGGTGGATGGAGCCATGCAGTCGACGGTCGGCGGCATGCTCGGCGGCCTGGGTATGCCGGGGCTTTGAAGAGTTATGCAGAGCTCTTCAGCGCGAAAGCTCGCGCTTGTCACACTCCGGGCAGCATCGTTGAGACCCTGCTTTTCTCAAACGGTGGGTAAGATTGCTTTTAGAGTATCCAACATCTATGGCTAAATTTGCTGAGCCGATGTCGCGGCTGATTGACGAACTGAAAAAGCTGCCGGGCGTGGGAACGAAAAGCGCGCAACGGCTGGCCTTCTACATCTTGCGCGCCAGCGATGAGGATGCCGAGGCGCTGGCTGCGGCGGTGCGCGACGTCAAGGCCAGCTTGCGTCTCTGTTCGCTGTGCAACAACATCACCGACGTGGACCCGTGCGTCTATTGCACCAGCGCGACGCGAAATCAGCGGCTGGTGTGCGTGGTCGAGGAGCCCACCAATATTTCGAGCATCGAAAAAACCAAGCATTTTAACGGCGTTTACCATGTGTTGCATGGATCTCTTTCGCCGCTGCACGGAGTTGGGCCGGAGCAGTTGCGGATTGCAAACCTCATCGCGCGCGTAGATGCGGGCAATGTGGATGAAGTGATTGTGGCCACCAATCCCACGGTCGAAGGCGAAGCCACAGCTACCTATCTTTCGCAGCAACTGAAGCGCGTGGGCGTGAAGGTGACTCGCATTGCGATGGGCATTCCGGTTGGAAGCGACATCGAATATACCGACGAGATCACCATGCTCAAGGCGATGGAAGGGCGGCGGGAGCTGTGAAGGCGACTTTCAGCCGCTCGCTCCTTCCTACGTCACAGCGATGGAAAAAGATCAGCGGGTCAGGTCCGGCTCGAGAAATACATTGAGTTCCTCGTCCGCCGCAGCCAAGCCTTCGGGGAGTGTTCCGCGATTGTATTCGGCCATGCGGTTCTTCCACTTGAGGAAGTCGGTAATGCTTTGGGGTTCGACACGAACTTCGACGCGGCGCAGGCTGGCGAGCAGCAGATTCATCTCGCAGCGGAAGCCCGTGGCCGTGCGGAGATTCCTTGCTGACGGATGCACGATTTCGATCTTGCCACGACGGTATTCGAGCAGTCCCCAACCCGCGGGGAGTTCTTCGCGACGCACCAGTCCACCAGGAACCAGATAGAAGCGCTCGCAGCCGACTCCCTGCTCCGGTTTTACGCGGAAAGGCTTGGAACGGTCGGCGAGAAAATCTGCACGCGTGACCTTGCACTCGACCAGCACAGAGTGGCAGGCTCGCTTCCAGCCAATGGCGTCGGGCATCTCTCCGCTGACGCAGGCTTGCTCGGAGAGCACGACTCCGCAGCGATAGCAGCGCAGCCAGTGGACGGCTTTTTCGACTAGTTGGGCGTGATTCATGGATGCTTCTTTTGTAGCCGCTGAACCAAGGTAGCGGAAAGTGGCTCGGAAGCTACTGTTTGCCGGGTATCGCGCCGTCTGCCAACGAAGCAAGATCAAATAGCAGAAACACCGGGGATCACAGGGTAGGTCGCGACAGGGCAGACACCCACTAAAACTAAAGCCCTAAACTAATCCATAGCGACGCGATCGACATGGCTGAAGCCATGCCCTACCCGAATGCAGGCATTGCACGGTTTCTAATCGAAGCATTCTTCATCGCCTTGATCACTACCGGGCGACGCAGCACGGTTTCCAGCAGATGGCGTTCGGCGGCGATGGTTTGGGCAGCCGGGGCTAAGGGCGAGTAGCCTTCGGCGGCGATCATCAACGCTTCGCTCCCCCTCGTCTTCTTGATCTGATCGCACTCAACTCGAATGCGGTGGATGCGGCCATCGTGGGCGACGTCCAAGGCATTCGCCAGGCGCAAAACGGCAGCTAATTGGATGGTTGCTTTCTGTTCGTCGGGGAGGAGATCGCGCAGAGTCTTATGCTTTCTGGTGGGTAGAACTCCACGGTGAAAGCGGGCGACGATGGCGGCGCGCTGTAGATCGGCGGGCTTCCAGCCTAACGAATTGCCGTATGCGCGAATCATTTCGCGCGAAGCCTTGTGGTGTCCTTTCTCGCCTTCGGACTTGCCGACATCATGAAGAAGGGCGGCGGCAAGCAGGCTGGAGCGGGCGGAAACCGCGTCGATTGCGGGCTGCCATCCCCAGGCGAGAAGCCCGTCGTAAAGTTGAAGAGCGAGGCTGGCTACGCGCTCGGAGTGGGGGAAGTCGGGATCGAGGTGATTCGCCCAAAGCTTCATACGGCGGGTGGAGAGGACTTGAATTTGCTTGCCCTGCGGCAGCGCGGCGCGCCATACCTGCCACAAAGAATCCTTGCCGAGCATTTTGGCGCGGTAGCGATCGATACGCTTGGAGCGCTCGGAGAGAATCAATTCCCGCCAGCGTTTGCGCGAATCTTCATCGGGAAAAACGTGACACGAGACGGCGGTCGACCACAGCACGTCCAGATCATGAACTTCACCGAGTAAGTCCTGAATTTCTTTGAGGTCGTTGCTCCAGGCTTTGTGCTCGACGGGAAGAAAATTTTCGACGATGTAGCGGAAGCGCTTGATGCCAATGCGGAGGCTGTGAAGGGCAACCTGGGAGCGGTTACGCAGGGCACGGTTTTGCAGTTCGCGAGCTTCGGTCCAGCGTTCGAGGGCGAGGTGCTTGAACAGCGCGCTCCCCGGGCGTACCCGTGCGGCACGGGCGGGGAGAGTCTCGGACCAATGTCTCCACTGCTTACGATCGAACTCTTCGAGAGCGGCTTGCGCTTCGTGCTGTTGTTCGGGTTCGCGACCGCGGAGAATTTCGAGCAACTTTTGGGCGGCGGCATCCGACGGAGTCTCCTGAGAGTCGGCTGCGTTGGGGTTGGATTCTGGATTCTGTTGCGCTAGAGACATCGCGGGCGAGAGCTTGCCCTGAGCTTGCCGAAGGGGCGCCCGAGCCACACCAAGCTTTTCGACCCACTCCACCATTACGTGGAGGTCGCGCAGATCGCCGAGCCGCTGGAACAGACGCTTGCCGGCTTTTTTCATCGCCTTCCAGTCGGGGTCGGGATCGAGGGCCAGGATCCCGTCAGCCAGCGAACGGCAGCGGCGCAAGCAGACCCGCAGGTCGTGCACGGGATCGGCGCCGAAATCGGTGGCCAGGCGCTCGCACTCCTCAAGAACCCGCAGCATCCAGTAACGAAGACCCGTAACTTTCCTGGGTCGCGTTGTAGGAGCAGTCGAGGGCACAGTCATCCCAGAGATGCGATTTCAGTATGACTATTTTCTCCGGAGACCCATATAAACGCCAGTGACAGAGACAGTCCCAGGGCCGTTCAACACAAAGGACAGCGGGGAGAACGCCGAAGGGACCTGCCGATCGCCATTACCTCCGTAATGTGCGGGCACTTACCGGTTGGAAGTAACCTTTACTTGCAGAATGTGGTTCGAGGAGCGGCTTATCACGAACGCAAGTACATTTCATGCCAACCGGGCAACCTCAGCACGGGCTTTTGTTCACAGCCTGAACATCCTGATTAAGTATGCGCGGATGTACGGGTCCGAGCACAAGCGCACGGCAGCGCAGTTCGATGTGACCTGGAACGAATTGCAGCAGGGCTTGCCGGCGGCTGGAGATGGCGGATTTTTGCTGGGAGTTTCGGACAACAAGTTGTTGCTGGATGGCATTCCTCTGGAAACCGGCCAGACCGAACGCAGTTTTGGACAACTTTTGAGCGCGGCCGGTTTGGCGAGCCTCCACTTTTCGAAGGATGTGACGCTCGAAGATTTTACCCGGCTGGTACGCGCCTTTACGATAGCGGGCTCCAAAGCGCAGGACGTCTCCAAGCAAATCAAAGAAGCTCTGCAAAGCGGGGGGAAAAATAGCACTATCAAAATTAATGAAGTGAAGTTTGTGGCCGCGGATCCTTTGACTGGGGACATCAGCGTCGCCGCACAAATAGCGGCTCAGACCTTAGGGCCGGAATTCAAGCAATGGTTGAACGATCCCCAAAAGTTGCTGCAACTGATTGCCGCGGCAGAGGGGGCAAACTCCGTTGGCGGAGGGCAAGGACCAGTCGGGGGAACGGTAGTTCCTTTCGGAAGCGTCCCAAACACTCCACCGGGCGGGGGGAGTGGGACTGCGACAGGAACCGCGCCGGCCTGGGAAGGCGGAGTGGTTCCGCTGCAGGAAGCGGAAGTGGTTCAGGCGATCCGGCTGTTGACGCGCTTCGGCCAAGTGCAGACGGATCCGACGCTTCAGCCGGAGGACCTGCAAAAGGAACTGGTGGAGACGGACCCGAACACGCGGCTGAACCTGCAGCAACTGCTGGGATCGCTTGCAGCCAAGGCTACGAGCGAACAACAAGATACGCCGTTGCTGATGAAGGCAGCCGAGCACATGGCGATCCGCTTCGCCATGGAACGCTACTCGAAGGGCGAAGTAAAGGTGAATGCCGTCCACCAGATGATGGAACACATGAGCCGCCAGATGGACAGCTTGCGGCAGATTCTGAAGTTGCAAGAAGAAAAGATGAACAAGGCCGGGATTCTGGTGGAGTCGCACGCCGACATCCTGGACCGAATGTTTTGGGCGGAAGTGCCGGAGTCCGGAAAGAAGACTGTACTGCTGTCGAATGAGGCTCCGTGCGTGCCCGCACGAAATGTGCGCCAGTTTGTGGACGTCCTGTTGGATCGCGACGACAAGCAAGCGGCTGCCGAAATTCTGAGCAACTACGCCAGCTGTCTGGGCAATAAGGAAGCAGAATCACGGCGCAAGACGGCGATTGGATTGAGCCAACTGGCCGATCTGTATGCAAAAGCGGGCGGCGGAGTGATGGGAGACGCGATCCACGGAATAGCGGAGCAGTTATGCGTGGAGAAAGATGGGGAGCTGCAGAGCTTGCTGAGCGCGGCTTTCGTTCGCCTGGGTCAAGAGGCCAGCGCAGCCAAGAACTATCAGGCAGTCAATGAGGTATGTACCGGAATAGAAATGTTACTGCAGCAGCGGCCGGTGATGGTGAATGAGTTGAAGCCGCGTGTGGGTGTGGAAAACCGGATTCCAGAATTTATTGAGGAAGCGTTACGCTGCGAGACGGTTCCGGCCGAGTTGCTACTGGTATTGCGGCGCACCTCTCAGTCGGGAGTGGAACATCTCGCCGACCGGTTCTTCCGCTGCATGAGGCGAGACGAATGCGATCGCATGGTGGAACTGGTCAAGGAGATGGGACCTCCGGCGCTGGCGCAGCTGCGGGAGATTTTGCGGACCGGGCAGGCGCGGCAGGCATCCGCGATGGTGGGCTTGTTAAGCCGTCTGGATGTGAGCACGCTGCTGGAGCTGCTGCCCATGCGGTTGCCCGAGTGGAACCGCTTCTACCATGACATCGTGGTCCGCGAAGTCGCGTACGGGGCGGCTCCGGACCGTGGCAGGACGCTGCTGGAACTGGCGGAAGTTTTGGATTCAGTGGTTCTTCCAGAAGCGATCGATGAAATCGGAATGAGTGGCGATCTCAGTGCGGCGCCGCCGCTGCTGGCAATGGCGAAGCCGGGCGAAGCCGCTTCGCGTTCGCCGTTTGTGCAATTGAAAGCGATCGAGTCGCTGGGACGGCTCCGCGATATGGAGGCGGTGCCGCTGTTGCGCGAGATTGTGGAGACGAAAAAACGGTTTGGATGGATTCATCATCGCGAATTGAGGATCGCGGCAGCGCAGTCCTTGTCGAAGACCGATCCTCGGTACAGCGCCCAGATTCTCTCCAACAGCGGAATTGAGCCGGCGGAGTTGGCAATCGCGCCTCTGGATACGGCTCCAGCCTGTCCCTGGGTCCGGCAACGGCGGTACGAGCGCATGGTGCTGTCACGCACGATTGGCGCCACGATTGGCAGTTCGTGGGGAAAATCCAAGATCCTGATCCGGGAGTTGAGTCTGGGCGGGGGCATGGGCACGAAGGAAGATAATCTGCGAATCGGCAGTGAAGCCGATCTGGAAATTTCTCTGGGATTGCGTTCGAAGATCAAAGCGCACGTGCTGCTGCGTCGCGCTCGGGTGAATGAAGTTGGATTTGAAATCGTAAATATCGACCTGGAAAGCCGCTACCGGCTACGGCGTTTGCTGGTGGATGCGCTGGGTCGCGCTCCGCAGAAGCGTGAATCGGAGTGGGGCGGGGTACGGAAGATTTGAGCGAAGCTGCGCTTCGCGGACAGCCGGGGGCGGCCGTCCCCACAGAAATCGACAAAAAGCCTCTGCGTGCGCAGAGGCTTTTCATTTTCCAGATAGCTCCACCGGCCCAGCCGGGATGTTACTTGACCTTGGCGAAAATGATGACCAGGGTGTAAAGGGCCAGCGACTCGATTAGCGCCAGACCCAGAATCAGCGCCAGCTGAATACCGGGGCGAGCGGCAGGATTGCGGGCCAGGCTCTCGGCCGCGGAGGCGGTCGCCTTACCCTGCGCCAAAGCACAGATACCGGAGGCAAAGGCCATAGAGAATCCGGCGGCGATCGCAACCCAGTTGACTCCGCTCTCAGCTCCGCCCTGCGCAAAGGCTGGAACGGCGAACGAGAGTACCGACAATACCATCCACAACTTGCTTAACTTACTCATTGTGTTTCTCCTCGTATGAAATACCGCCAGGAGGTGGTTGACGTCATCCCATGCAGACGCCCTCACGCTGAACGGTCAACATTCTTCAAGCAAACTCGACGCCTAAACTCTAGTGCTCTTCCGAAACCGCACCCTGCAGATAGACCGTAGTCAGCAGAACGAAAATATAGGTCTGCAGCAGCGACACCCCTATGTGCAGTCCCATGAACACGATGGGGACACCGATGGGGACAAGTGAAAAGAAAACCAATGTGACCATGTCGCCGGCAAACATGTTCGCGAACAAACGGATGGTCAGCGAAAGCACACGCGCCAGGTGGCTAATAAGCTCGATCGGAACCATCAGTAGCGCCAAGGCGGGCATGGGCCCGGCAAAGTGCTTCAGGTAGCCAATCCCGGAGTGCTTGAATCCCTGAACCTGGTAGTAGACGAAGGCGCAAATCGCGCAGCCGAGTGGAACGATGGGTACGGCGGTCGGCGATTCGAAGCCGGGAATCACGCCGATTAAGTTGCAGAACAAAATGAAGAAGAACAGCGCGGCCAGAAACGAAGTGTAGCCTTCGCTGGGGTGGCCGATGATCTCGTCGCTCTGAGCCTGAATAAATCCCTCGACGATTTCGAAAGAATGCTGCAGACCGCCCGGACGGTCGACTGAAAGGCGGGAGCGCACCAGAAGGAACAGAACCAGAAGGAACGAGAAGACCAGAACTTCCATCGAGAGGGAATTCGAAATGGGGGCCGTCGGATACTTTGGTTCGATGTGGATTGCGCGCAGCAACGAAGTGAGGGGGCTCGCGAACAGGCGGTTCAGGATTTCGGTGACCCAGAGTTGTTCAGGCATAAAGCCGATTTTGGCTGCTAGCTCTCCCTTACTCCGCCGCTAAACATGCCGAGCCAGCGCAACGTACAGCTCGTAAAATGCTTCGCAGGCGATGGCTGCAACCGGCAAAAATAAGCCCGCAAGAAGCCCATTCAGGCTCGCGGGTGAAACAGTCAATATAACATAGGCGCCGAGTGCCATCAAAATGTAGCGCAGCAGAAATCGAAAGACAATCCCCTGTCCGGTTTGCGATGTAGCGGCCCCGGTGGCATGATCGACGAAGCCAGCGATGACGCGCCGGAGCCAATAAAAATTGATATAGGCGATGGCGCAGCCGAAGGCGAAGCCCACTGCGGAACGCTGGCCAAACTTCCACAAGGACACCGCAATTAGCGCCGGAGCGAGCGCAGCCATGAAGTTCCGAATGCGCTGGAGGGCACCGGAATAGAAGTGCTCGGCGGCCGCTGCCTGTGCTGGATTGATGTCGGTTTGGATCTCTTCATTCATGTAAGGCTAAGAATAGGATTTTCCCAATTCTGGCCAGGGAAAATTGCTCGCATGCCGACCGCAAGCTCAGTTCACGGTCGCGACTTATTTCGTATCGCGCACAACGGCACGGATCAGTTCGAAGAAGCCCGCCGCTATTCCCAGGAGGATGCCGGCCAGATAAAGCCACGTGGTGTGCAGCCAGCGGTCGAGCGCCGTGCCCACCAACCATCCTACGACGAGGGCAGCGGGAAAGACGAATGCCAGTTGGCTGTAGCGGGCAGCCTGAACCCAGAAATTCTCTTTCCGGCCCGATTGAGGATCTCCAGGATTTGGGTCGGGAGGGGACATTTGTGTCAGACCAGCTATATCAGACCAGCAAAGCCGATTCTACGCTTATCCCTGGGGCTAGACAGCCGCGGGCGGCCGTCCCTGCATGAGCATTCTCAATGAGATCTCTAATGCGCGGTTCTAGTGCATCACCCGTGCCACTGGATTCTGGACGATTACCAGCGACCAGGTGACCAGGTGAATAAAGCGGTCGGGCAGGACTCCGATGAAGAGCGTGGCGAATCCGGTTACCGCGAGCGCGGCGCGCATGGTCCAACTTACCGGCAACAATCCTCGCTCTTCGGGCTGGCCCATGAACATGGCGTTGGCCATTTTCAAGTAGTAGTAAAGGCCGAAGACGGAATACAGCACGCCCAGCGACGCCAGCGCGTAATGTCCGGTCTCGATAAGGCTGAGGAAGATGAAGTACTTTCCCCAGAAGCCGGCCAGAGGCGGAATTCCGGCGAGCGAGAGCAGGAAGATCAGCATGAGCGCGGCTTCGACGGGTGCGCGCGAGTAAAGACCGTTGAGATCGTCGAGCTCATCGCCAATGACGTTGCGGTAACGCAGCGAGGTGATCACGCCGAAGGCGCCGAGGTTCATGAAGGTGTAAACCAAAAGGTAAATGAGGATGCCTTTGACGCCATCCGGGCTGAGTTGCGTGGAGGTCCCAGCGATCAAGCCGAGCAACATGTAGCCCACATGGGCAATGGAAGAGTAAGCCAGCAGCCGTTTGGTGTTCGTCTGGGTGAGGGCGGCGAAGTTCGCACCCGTCATGGTGGCAATCGACACGAAGACGAAGAGTGGAACGTAGATCGGCCGCATCGCCGCGAGACCGAGCACAACGTTGGGGTAGCTCGGGTACGTGGCTCCCATAATGCGCAGGAGCATGGCCCAGCCGGCGGCTTTGACGGCGACCGACATGAACCCGGTGACGCACGTAGGCGCGCCCTCATAGGCGTCCGGCGCCCACTGATGAAAAGGAACGGCGGCAATCTTGAACAACAGTCCCGTGACAGTGGTCAACAACGCCACGATCGCGATGGGATTGTGAGGATCTTTGGCGACGATGAGGGCCAGCCGGTGACCGATGTCCCCCAGGTTCGTGCTGTCGGTCAGTCCGTAGAGAAGCGAGAGGCCGTAGGCAAAAATTCCGGAAGAAAATGCGCCCAGTAAGAGATACTTCAGCGCCGCCTCATTGGAGCGGCGATCGCGACGCAGAAATCCGACGAGAACATAGGTGGAGATGGCCATCAGTTCTAGGCCGATGAAAATGAGAACGATATCGAAACCTGCCGCCATGCACATCATGCCCACAACCGAGAGCAACATCAGGGCATAGTATTCGCCGTGATTTTCATGCTCGGTCGTCATGTAGCGGACCGAGATAAGAATCGAAATAGCTGTGGCCGTCAGGAACAAATAGAAAAAATATAAGGCGCAGCGGTCCACCAGGATGGTGTCCATCATGCCCAGCGAGCCCATGGAGACCGAGCGGTTGGCTTGCATCCAAAGCTGAATTTTGATCACGCCACCCGTGGCAAACAAAACGCCGATCAGTGCTGTGACGGCGTTGGCCCACTTGGTCTCAGGCGGAATCATGAGATCGATGAGCAGGATGCCGAGAGCAAAGAGTGTGAGCAGAGTGATGGGCAAGAGCAGCAGGTAATCGCCGGGCGTGAATTGGGGAAGCATACCCACTAGTTCTTCCCTTTCATGGGTTGAGGCTTCGAGGATTGCATCGGGACAAGCGGATTGGATAGCGTCGCCCGGGCCGCGATTGCAGACGGCATCTCTCCATGTTGAAGGGGGGCGTTCACGGCATCGTCGGCCCGCGGCGCGTGCACATTCTGCACGATCTGATTTACTGGCTGCTCAAGAATCTGGAAAAACGGTTTGGGATAGAGACCGATCCAGAAGGCCATGATGAGGAGCGGCGCGAAGGTCAGGACTTCACGCGGCGTGAGGTCCTGCAATTTTTCATTCTTGGGATTGGTCACGCTGCCGAAGAAAACGCGCTGGTAGAGCCACAGCAGATACGCGGCGGCTAGGACCACGCCCGGCACGGCCCATGCGCCCCATCGCCAATTCTCCATGAAGGTGCCCTGGAGGATGGTGAACTCACCGACGAAGCCATTCAGCAGCGGCAACCCCATCGACGAGAGGAACATAATCATGGTGATCGTGGCATAGACGGGCATCACATTCGAGATGCCGCCATACTCGGCGATCTCGCGGGTGTGGCGGCGTTCGTAGAGAATGCCGACAATCAAGAAGAGCGCGCCCGTCGAAATGCCGTGATTGATCTGCTGCAAGACCGATCCGCTGAGGCCGGCGGAGTTCAGCGCAAAGATACCCAGCGTGCAGAACCCGAGATGGCTTACCGAAGAATAGGCGACCAGCTTCTTCATATCCTTCTGCATGAGTGAAACGAGAGCGCCATAGATGATCGCGATGATGGAGAGGGTAATCATCCAGCCGCGAACCTTCGTGTGCGTCAGGACGTCGGGAAAAAATGGCAGCGAGAAGCGGATGAAACCGTACGTTCCCATCTTCAGCAGGACACCTGCCAGGATCACGGAGCCCGCCGTCGGCGCCTCCACGTGGGCGTCGGGCAGCCAGGTGTGGAAGGGGAACATCGGAACCTTGATGGCGAAGGCGAAGAAGAAGGCGAAGAAAAGCAGCGTGGCGATGGTGGGACCGTAGGCCGGATCGGAATAAATTTTCGGGGCAGTCTCGTAGAGAGCGGTGAGGCTGAAGGTATAAATTCCGGTGAGGGCATGATGGTGGAAATATAAGAACAGAATGCCGAGCAACATCAGCACCGAGCCGGCGAGAGTGTAAAGGAAAAACTTGATGGCCGCATAGAGTCGGCGCGGGCCGCCCCAGATGCCGATCAAAAGATACATCGGGACCAGCATGGCTTCCCAGAAAACAAAGAAGAGGAAGAAATCGAGCGCCATGAAGACGCCGAGCATGCCGGTCTGAAGAATCAGAAACCAGACGTAATATTCTTTGACACGGTTCTCGATGGCGGTCCAGGAGGAGAGGATGGAGATCCAGCCCAACAGTGTGGTTAGCATGATGAGCAGGAAAGAGATGCCGTCGATGCCGATCACGTAGCCGGCGCCGATGGAGGGGATCCAGTTGTTCGGCGTACCTTCGATGAACTTGAAGCCGGGCAGGAAGCGCTGCGCCCAGAACATAGATACCAGTGGCAGCGAGACCAGAAATCCGCCGAGCGCGAAAAAGTTCGCGATCCGGCGGATAGCGTCCTTGTTCTCCTTGGGAACGAACAGGAGCACAAGCGCGCCAATAAGCGGCGTGAACAGGATGATGGAGAGTATGTGATTTTGCATGAAGTTCAGCTTCTAGCTTCTAGCTACTGGCTACTGGCTTCTAGCTACCGGCCTCCAGCTAGGTAGCTAGCAGCTAGCAGCCGCATTTCAGTGATACACGTAATAAAACACGAAACCTACCAAGCCCACGGTCATGACCAGTGCGTACCACTGGACCAGACCCCATTCGATCAGGCGCGCCGGATAAGAAAGCATGCGCGCCAGAATGGCAGGGCCGTTGACGCCGATGCCGTCGATGATCCACTTGTCCCACCAATTGGAAATGGTTCCGCTGAGACGCGTGATCCAGCCTGCGGTGTTGACCGCTCCATCCACCACGTGAGTATCGAACCAAGTAGACGCTTCGCCGAGGCCCAGCACGCCCAGGCGGAATCTTCCCAACTTGCGGCGTCCTGTGAATACGTAGTCATAACCTTCGTCCACGTAATACTTGTGAAGCAGCGCGTTGTAAACAGGCGGAGCCAGAGCGGCGATAGGCTCGGTGTAATCTTTGTCTGCATGCCGATAGCTTCTCCAGGCCATGCCCCAACCGAGGCCTGCGGCTCCTAGGGACAGCGCCATCAGCAGCCACTCCGTGCGGGTGTTGTGTTCTTCTTCCACTCCGGCCACTAACTGGCCCGTCCTGCCTTCTTCCTGGAGGACGCGAGCCTCGCCGGCAAATACAGGTTCAAGGAATTTTGTGAACCGGTCGGAGCCACCGAGGCTGTGCGGCCAACCGAGCCATCCCGCCACGATGGCGCAGAGGGCGAGGGCGACCAACGGCGCGGTCATCGAGACGGGCGATTCATGAATGTGGTGCTCCACGTCGTGGCTCATGCGGGGGCGGCCACGAAAAGTCAGATACATCAGGCGAAACATGTAGAACGCGGTCATTAAGGCTGTGGCAAAGCCGATGTACCAGAGAAAGCGGTAAGCGCCACCTTCGCGCGACCAGGCTTCCCAGAGAATGGCGTCTTTCGAGAAAAATCCGGCGAACGGGAAAATGCCGGCGATCGCCAACGTGGCGATCAACATGGTGCGGTGAGTGATGGGAATGCGATGGCCAAGGTCACCCATGTTGCGCATGTCCTGCTCGCCGCTCATCGAATGGATGACCGAGCCTGCACCGAGGAAGAGCAGCGCTTTGAAGAACGCATGAGTGAAGACGTGGAAGACGCCGGCGGCGAAGGCTCCCACGCCGAGGGCGAGGAACATGTATCCGAGTTGCGAGACGGTGGAATAGGCGAGCACTCGCTTTATGTCATTTTGGACCAGGCCGATGGAGGCGGCAAAGATCGCGGTCAGCGCACCCACGATAGCGACGGTCTTCATCGAAGTGGGCGCGAGCACGAACAGAGCATTCGAGCGCGCGACCATGTAAACGCCGGCGGTGACCATGGTCGCCGCGTGGATAAGCGCGGAAACCGGCGTGGGACCTTCCATGGCGTCGGGCAGCCAAACGTAAAGCGGAAGCTGGGCGGACTTGCCGCAGGCTCCGACGAACAGAAGCAGCGTAGCTGCGGTGATGATGGGATCGCCAATGGCGAAGCGCCCGCTGCGCGCGATCTGCGTAACTTCCGTGAAACGCAGCGAGCCAAAATACCAGGCCACGAAAAACATGCCCAGCAGGAATCCAGCGTCGCCGATACGGTTAACGATGAAGGCCTTCGCTGCGGCGTCGCTCGCCGACTTGCGATGGAAATAGAAACCAATCAGCAAATACGAACACAGGCCCACCCCCTCCCAGCCGACAAACAGCAGCACATAATTGTTGGCCAGGATGAGCGTGAGCATGGAGAACATGAAAAGGTTGAGGTAGCCGAAGAATCGGTAGTAGCCGCCCTCATGCGCCATGTATCCGACGGAATAGATATGGATCAGCAATCCGACGCCGGTGACGAATAGCAGCCAGATGCTGGAAAGAGGATCGAGGAGGAAGCCTGCGTCAGCCTGGAACGCGGCCAGAGACCCGTCATGGGTTCTGTAATTCATGTGGCCGGTGTCGGTGCCGAGCCAGGTGTAGAGGACCGTCTGATACGGTTGGTGGAAATGTTCAGGGGTGGACGACCAAGCCGAATATTGCCAGACCGCACCGCAAGCCATCACGAACGCCAGTACGATGCTACCCACGCAAACGGCACTGACCGAGGCCTTCTGCAGCTTCCGGCCGAAGAAGAACATAATGGTCGCGCCGAGGGCCGGCAGCAGCGGGATCAGCCAGATGTGGGATAGAAAAAGCATAAATTCAGCTTCTAGCTTCTAGCTTCTGGCTCTTCGCTCGGGCGCCGTGACCCTTCTGGGTCCGGCTAGAAGCCGGGAGCTCGCCGCTAGAGCTGTCTTTCACCACTTCAGCAAGTTCACTTCGTCTATGTTGACCGTCTCCTTATTGCGGAAGAAGGCGATTAAAATTCCGAGGCCAACCGCGGCTTCGGCGGCAGCATCGGTGATCACGAAAATGGCGAAGACCTGACCGTGAAGTCCTCCCCACATGCGCGAGAATGCAACCAGGTTCAGGTTCACGGCGTTCAGAATCAGTTCGATCGACATCAGGACGATGACCACGTTGCGGCGCGTCAGCACGCCAATGACACCCAGCAGGAACAGGGCTGCGCCTAAAACTAAGTAATGGAGCGTCGTGATGTGAAGCATCGATTCCATAACCGCTCTTGCGCGGGCACTCTCAGGGGCTAAAGCCCGCGTCTTCGTAAAGCCCCCTGAGCGGCTCGGCTGAAGCCGAGCCCTTTCCTTTCAAAACCATGATCAAATTCTTTTCTTTGCCATGACCACGGCTCCGATGATCGCCACCAGCAGCAGCAAGGAAGCGATCTCGAAGGCGAACATGTATTGCCCGTATAACATCATCGCAATTCTCTGCGTGTTATCGTTTTCCACCATCGGCAGCGCGTGTTCGGGGAAAATGCTGTTCCCTTTCGTATAGACGGCGATAAATAATCCACCCAAGGCTGTCGCTGCAATCATTCCGACTACCCACTGGCTGTTGAACTGCCGCTGTTTCACCGAGCGATCAATGTTGACCAGCATGATGACGAATAGGAAGAGCACCATAATCCCGCCGGCATAGAGAATGATCTGCACGCCAGCGACGAACGGAGCATAGAGCATCAGATAAATCGACGCCTGCGCCAAGAGGGTGACAATCAGCGCGAGCGCCGAATGCACGGGATTCTTGCGCGTGATCACCAGGATGCCTCCGATGAGCATGATCCCGGAGAGCAGGTAAAAGAAAAATGGTGTGGCTACGGGTGCCATAATATGGGTTGAAGCAAGGCTACACTTGCCGTGAGAATTAGAACGCCAAGGCCCATGGGCAAAAGGACCTTCCATCCCATTTGCATCAGTTGATCAAAGCGATACCGTGGAAACGTGCCACGATACCAGATATAGAGGTACATAAATCCGGCGACCTTCGCCGCGAACCAGAAAATATCCTCAATGCGTCCGCTTACCGCGGGAATGAACAGAACCAAACCGACCAAGGCCAGGACAACGCCGAAGCCGGCAAGTCCGATGGTTTGAACGCGGAACAGTGGATGCTTCGGCATACGGGCCGCATTGAAGAAGCACATTGCCGCGAACAAAAGAAATGTAACGCCGGGAAACCAAGAGAAAACCAGATCCCAAGTGGCGCCGCTGAAAAGATTCGGAAACGGCCGCAGCCATCCCCCGAGCCAGAGCGTGACCGCAATGGACGAAACGGCGATCATGGCGGAATATTCCGCCAGAAAGAATAACGACCAGCGAAAGCCACTGTATTCGGTGTGGAAGCCAGCGGTTAACTCGGATTCGGCTTCGGCAAGGTCGAAGGGCGCGCGGTTGGTCTCCGCCACCATGGCGATCGCGAAGATGAAGAAGGCGACCAGCCCAAGCGGAAAGAATTTGAAGATGAACCATTCGTGCTGCGCGAGCTGCGCCTGGACAATCCCAATCATGCTGAGGGTTCCGGTGCCCTCGGCGTTCAGGCTGGTCATCAGGATGGCGGAGACTACGGCAAGGCCCATCGCAACTTCATACGAAACCATCTGCGCGCTGGAGCGCAGTGCGCCGATCAAAGGATAGTGGGAGTTCGAGGCCCAGCCCGCCATTACAATGCCTAGCACGCTCAGCGACGAAACTCCGAGCATGAAGAGAATTCCGATGTTCATGTCGGTGATGGCGTGCGTGGGACCGAACGGTACTACGACAAACACCGTGAACGCCGCCAATACCACGACGAATGGCGCTACCCAGAAAATAAGGGCATCCGCCTCGGCGGGCATAATGTCTTCTTTGAGCAGAAGCTTGATGGCGTCGGCGAAAGGTTGCATCAAGCCGTGAGGACCGACCCGCATGGGGCCGAGGCGCACCTGCATGTGAGCCAAAATTTTGCGCTCCAGCCAGTTCATCGCGATTACGGCTGCGGAAAGTCCAGCGAAGACCAGCAAGATGTACACCAGCACCCAGAACATGTTTCCCGCCGCACCAGGGGTCTGGTCACTGTGGAGGTAGGATTGGATGTATTGAAGGATCTGCCCCATCAGCGATCCACCTCGCCGAGAACGATGTCGAGCGTGCCGATCACGGCGATCACATCGGCCACGAGCTGACCGCGGCACATCAGGTCGAGAGCCTGCAGATTGACGAACGACGGCGGACGAACTCGCACACGGTAGGGCTGAGTGGAACCGTCGCTGACGATGAAGTATCCCAGCTCGCCTTTGGGAGCTTCAATCGAGTGATAAACCTCGCCTACCGCAGGCTTGATGACCTTGGGAACTTTGGCCATCACAGCCCCTTCGGGGATCGAACCTACGGCTTGCTCGACGACGCGGACCGATTGCCGCATCTCGGCGATCCGTACCAGGTATCGGTCGTAAGTGTCGCCGTTCTGGCCGATCGGAATGTCGAAGTCGAAGTTCTTGTAGTTGGCGTAGGGTTGAGCCTTGCGCAAATCCCACTTCACTCCGCTCGCTCGCAGCACCGGGCCGGTAACTCCGAGCGCGATGCAATCCTCAGCGGAGATGCTTCCAACATTCTTTGTACGCTCGAGCCAGATTCGGTTGGTGGTGAGCAGTTCTTCGTATTCGTCGATCTTCGGACGGAAGAAATCCAGGAAATTCTTCACATCCTTTTCGAAACCAGCGTAAGTTTCATACTGCAGTCCACCGATGCGGAAGGCGTGCGTGGTGAGGCGGGCTCCGCAGTATTTTTCGTAGATCTTGAGAATCTCTTCGCGATCGCGAAAGGTGTAGAACAGAGGGGTGATGGCGCCAATATCGAGGGCGTGCGTGCCCAGCCAGAGCTGGTGACTCGCGATACGGTTGAGTTCGGTAAGGATTACGCGGACATACTGAGCCCGCGGTGGCGCCTCCACGCTGAGAAGCTTCTCTACCGTCTCGCAATAGCCGAGGCCGTTCGAGACCGCGGCCACATAATCCATACGATCGACATAGGGATTGAACATCGTGTAGGTGCGATGTTCGCCAATCTTCTCGACCCCGCGGTGCAGATAGCCAATCACGCATTCGAGGCCGAGAACTTTTTCGCCATCCAGACGAAGAATTACACGCAGCACGCCGTGGGTTGCGGGATGCTGCGGGCCCATGTTGATCACCAATTCGTTGGCATCAAGAAACGGCTTCTCGGGGGCTTCGAGATCGAGATGCGAGAGCGTGTTCGGATCGGTCATTTCTATTGAATCGCCGGGTGCTGCTGCTTTCACTGGCCGCTTGCAATGCCCAGGTTGATCTGCACCCACTCATTGTCCTGCTGCAGGATGCTGTAGTCCTTGCGCAGGGGATGTCCCTTCCAGCCATCGGGAAGCAGAATGCGCTTCAGGTCAGGATGTCCATCGAACTTGATGCCGAACATGTCGTAGACCTCGCGCTCCAGCCAATTGGCCGTTGCCCAGATGGAAACCGAACTCGGTAGGATTTCGCCGTCAATAATTTGCGTGGTCACGCGAATGCGTTCGTTACTCCCAAAGGAATACAAAATCCAGATTACATCGAACTGTTGTTCGCGCTTGGGATAATGCACCGCAGTGATATCCACGCAGTAATCGAAGCGCTCTTCATTCCTCAGCACCTGAAGAATCTCGGGAATCAGCGAACGGTCGACGATCATATAATTCTGTCCCGCATAAGTCAGCGCCTGGATGCCGGAGCCGTACGTTCCCTTGAACTTCGCGATCATGGGCGAATCCCAAGGTGTAGGAGTGGGCGCGGCTGGCTTCGCGGGAGGCGTGGGTTTCGCAGCAGGAGGCGCCGCGGCCGCTGTCGCGGCGGGTTTCGGAGGAACATTCGATGCCGGAGAGGGAGATTTTTCGGCCGGAGACTTGGGATCAGATTGGACAGAACCGGAAGGAGTTGCCTTCACGCCACCCGGGACGACTGCCTGATCCGCGGCCGGTTTCGGTTCGCCTTCCGGCGGCGGTAAAGAAGGCGATTTGATTTCGTCCGTCATAGTTCGCGAAGGCACAAACCTCCGGCTGGCAGGATGTTGAAGAGAACGTTAACTTTTATCAGCTTGAGGATTCGGTGTCAACGAGCTTGGTCACAAAATATATCAAATCCCGGTTTCGGGAAAGCCGGCTTTGCCTGCTACACACGCGCTTGCGCCTGATAGGACTCGATCAAGTCGCGGATGCGCTGTGCGTCGGCCTTGCGATGGCCGTGGCTGGTGATCGGGTCGGTGCCGCCGGTGGATTCGATCTTAATCTCTGCCCAGAGCACGCCGGTAGAAATGTGCACCGAAGCAATCTTGGACGTGGCGATGCTCTCGTCATTGCTGCCGAACCATCGTGACTTCACACGGCTGACGCGCAACGGACTGACGACGATTTTGGTAGGAAAAAGAAAATTGCCCTGCGTCCAGCGGCTGGCGGTAAAGCTTTCGGCCGAGGGCTCGGCGGCCGGAGTGGGCTGGGTTACACCCATTCCAGAGCACCTTTCTGCCAAACCCAGATGTAACCAACGATAAGAATAACGAGAAAGATCAGAATCTCCACCAATCCGAAGACTCCGAGGGCCTTGAACTTGACCGCCCAGGGAAACAGGAAGATCGTTTCCACGTCGAAGACTACGAACAAGATTGCGATGATGTAGTAGCGAACAGTATAGCGGCCTCGGGCGTTGTCGATGGGATCGATGCCGCACTCGTAAGGCATCAGCTTGGTTTTGTTCGGATTGTCGGGGCGAACCAGCTTGGCCGCAAGCAGCGTAAGCGGCAGAAACACGGCGATCACTGCCATGAAGATGAAGATGGGGACGTAATTCTGCGGCATAGTGGGCTTTGCGAGTCCCGGTCACGCGGGAAACTTTTCAAAAGCAATCTTACCGCCGATGACGGGCGACTTCAAGTAGACGTAGAGATGGCAGAGATGGCTAAGGGGGGGCTAAGGGGGCTAAGGGGGCTAAACGGGCTAAGGGGGCTAAGGGATCGGAACCGTGCGCGCAACGGTGTGGATCAAGTCCTCCGTTGCTCGCAAACGGCCTCAACGGTCCAACCCATCCTCGACATCACTTACGACCCTCAAGATGGGCAACGATCCGTTGCTGCCAGTCACGCATTTTCGCGGCGTATGCCTCCTCGGAGAAAGCCGCCAACACAGCTGCCGCATGCTGCCCAAATGCAGTGACCGTGTAACTCACAACCACCCTGCTCCGCCCTGCCCCAAGAGCTTCGACCTTGACAACGATATGGGCAGCGTGAGAGTGAGGAGCAAGGCGGACATACTCCGCTCGGTGAGTTTGCCAATCCGCGTCAAGGATTGTCCAAGTAGCTTCCTCGCTGGCACTCCCCTCTCGGAAGACGGTGTCGCGAGCGAATTCGATTCTGTCCGGGAACACAGACGTGGGAGCCCAACCCTTCACCCAATCCCGCTCCCCCTCGGGACTGAAAAGCGGGAAAGCGGTGTCGGCCGCGCACGGCAACTCGAAGCTTCCGGTGCGCCTCGCTTGCTGTGCAGTCTCGTGCGCAGGAGCGGCGTTCGCGAAGGCGATGAGCCAACTTGCGAGAATTAGTTTGCAAGCAATCATAACCGTGCCTTCCTTTAGTTATTATTTATCTGCATTTCGCTTGCGGGCGGGACGCGCCTTGATTTCCTTCAGGCGGTGGCTGGCGCTGGAGTCAAGATCGAAATCGTAGAACCGTTTCAGCTCCTGGATGCGTTCAAGCGAGGCCGTACTGAAGGGCGTTTTTCCGTCGAAGGCATGGAGGACAATGCCTTCCAGCAGATCGCCGAGCGTCATGTCGTGGTACTCAGCGAAGGCTTTCAGGACTTTGAGCAGGCGCTTCTCCATGCGAACCCCGGTTTGGACGCGCTCTACAAGAAGCTTGGGATCGTCTGTCACGTTTACCATTGTACCAGGGTACATTGATACACGCAAGAGACGTGGGCGAGAACTCCAGGAAACGAACCGCCTGCCGGCGGGTTGTTTATAATCGCTTTTCACCGTTTCCCGTGGTCTTCAGCGCCGGCAGGCGCAATTCCCTGCTCAAAGGACTCTCTTGGCATTCGACGAAAACATCTACGATCTGCGGCGCCAGAAACTGAGACAAATCGAGGCGCTTGGGCAAACTGCGTACCGCAGCAAATACGAATTTACTCACACGATTCCACAGATTCTGGCGGAGTATTCGGAGAAAACGGCGGAGCAACTGGAGAATCCGCGCGTCGACGTGCGCGTGGCCGGGCGCATCATGGCGATTCGCCTGATGGGCAAGGCGGGATTCTGCCATCTGCAGCAGGGAGGGCGACGGCTGCAGATTTATGTGAAGAAAGATGGGGTCGGCGACAAGGGGTTCGAGTTGTACAAGCTGCTCGATCTCGGAGACCACATCGGCGTCAGCGGGTATTTATTTCGTACGCGCACCGGCGAGCTGACGATCCATGTGGAAGAGATCACCTTTCTCAGCAAAGACTTGCTGCCGTTGCCGGTCGGTAAGGCCATCGACGGAGATGCATCAAGCCCCGGTGGCGCCAAGAAATGGAACGAACTCACGGACGTGGAATTGCGCTACCGGCAACGCTATGTCGATCTGGTGGTGAACCCGGAGGTGCGGGAAGTTTTTCTGAAGCGCAGCAAGCTGGTGCAATCGTTGCGGCGGACCCTCGAGGCGCATGGATTCGTCGAAGTCGAGACGCCTATGATGCAACCCATTGCCGGAGGAGCGGTGGCTCGGCCGTTTGTGACCCATCACAACACACTCGACATGGATTTATATTTGCGCATCGCTCCAGAGCTTTATTTAAAACGCCTCGTGGTAGGCGGATTCGATCGCGTGTACGAAATCAACCGCAATTTTCGGAACGAAGGACTGGGCTGGCGATGGAATCCTGAGTTCACCATGCTGGAGTTCTATCAGGCTTATACGGATTATCAGGGGATCATGGACCTCACGCAGGAAATGATCACGCAGGCAGCGAGAGATGTGACTGGAGGAACCAAAACGAAGTGGGGCGATCAGGAGATGGACTGGGCGAAGTGGCAGCGCCTGACGATGCGCGAGGCGATCCTTCATTATTGGCCGGAAGCTGCGGGTGCGAAGCCGGAGATGGAAGACTTCGCGTCGCAGGAAGGCGTAGGGAGATTGGTTGAACGATTTAACCAGGCGCACGCGCATATGGCATACGACCGCAACCAGCCCGTGGGCAAGATGATTGCTAGTCTATTTGAGGCGGTCGCGGAGGAGCATCTCACACAGCCGACGATCATTTATGAGTTCCCGACTGCGGTGTCGCCGCTTTCCAGGCAGAAGCCGGATGAGCCGGAGTGGACGGAGCGTTTCGAAGTCTTCGCTGGGCAAATGGAAATATCCAACGGATTCAGCGAACTGAATGATCCCGAAGACCAGCGACGGCGATTTGAGGGTCAGTTGAAGGAGCGAGAGCGTGGCGATGAAGAGGCCCACCAGATGGACGAAGACTACATCCGAGCACTTTCGTATGGGATGCCTCCGGCGGGCGGCTGCGGTGTGGGCGTGGATCGGCTGTGCATGCTGTTGACTGATTCACACACCATCCGCGACGTGATTCTGTTTCCGTTGTTGCGGCCGGAAAAAAACTCTTCCCCTGGGGACACGGGGGACACCGAGGAAAAACCTTGAATCCCTCGATTCAGCGTTTAAGTTGCTGGGGCAGCGAATTTTATTTCGACGCTCGCCCACTCTTCTCTGAGGTGCGCTGCGGATCATACGCAGGCTTGTCCGGGCTGAAGTTGGTGCTTAGATAATCGATCAGAGCATCGCGCTCGGCAGGGTCGACCACTGCTCCCCACTTCGTCATCTTGTCGACTTCCTTGGTCCACGCGGCTTTGCTGAGACGCTGTTGCAGAATGATGCGGGCTTCATGACATTCCAGGCAGACCGTAGTGGCCTTTGCCTGCATCGGCCCAGCCGGGAGATCCGCCGTCAGGTTTGCGGTAGCAGATTTCTGATCAAGCGCCCGGAAGGGCAAAGTGGACAGGAGAGCCAGCAAAGCGAGCAACGGAAACCTGTTCACAAACAATTTCTTGTGCGGCACGAATCTACGAAACATGGACGTTCACCTGATCGATGGCATTGTAGAGATAGCCGCTCGGATTCCACGAGGGCGTGGCGGGTTGGGTGTGCCCCTGGCCGTCAGTGGCCCGCGACTGGATGGTGTAGTCGCCAGCCTTCGCAGGTTTCCATTCGTGACTCCATAGCCGCCACGCATAGTGGGCCTGGTCGTGGCCAAGCTTCGCAGGACTCCAGATCACGCCGCCATCGGTGGAGATTTCGACCTTGGTGATATCGGCTTCGCCCGCCCACGCCGCGCCGCGGATAGAAACCTTGCCGGCGGCGAGGCGGGCGCCATCGCTCGGCGCCGAGATCACAGACTTAACACTCAAGGCAGTAACCGGGTGCGTGTCTTCGGGCTTCACCGTGTCACCCGGCTTTATCGGTTGATTGGGCAGGCGATAGCCGGGGTTCATGAAATTGCCGGCAAATTCCACGTCCAGCACTTGAATTTCGCTGAGCCACTTGCACGAGGCGGCGCCAATCCAGCCTGGGACAAGAGCTCGCGCAGGAAATCCGTGATGCTTCGTAAGTGGAGATCCATTCATGTGCGTGGCGATGAGGGTATCGGCATCGAGAGCTTTCTCGATCGGAATACTGCGAATGAAGGGCGGAACTTTTCCGGGAACCTCGTCGAGTCCGCGGAACATGACATGCTTGCCCGTGGATTGCACTCCGGCGCGCTGCAGGACATCGCGGAGACATGGTCCGGAAAAACCAGCCGTACCCACCGCGCCTTTGCCCCACTGAATGCCAGGCACTTGCGGGCGATGAAGGCTACGACCGTTGCCGGCACACTCGAGCGTGTTAACAACGGAGTGGGTTTCCATCTTCGCCAACTCGTCAAGGCTCAGTCTGAGCGGCTTCTCGACTTCTCCCCCAATCGTCAGTCGCCAGCTCCCAGCCTCGAGTTCGGCTGGTTCCTGCATGTGGTTGCGCACGAAGAAATGGGGCACGGGAGTGAGCCACGTATTGAAATACTTGACTGGACTTTCAAGATCAATGAAGCGCAAGGAGCGAACAATCATGCCTTCTTCGCCAGGAAACGGAACTTGTTGTCCTTGCGGAAAGGCCGAGGTCAACCAGGCCGGAGCCGCGCCGGCTGCCAGCGCCGCCCCGGAAATCTGTTTGAGAAAGTAGCGTCTGGAGTTCATAGACATCCCACCGGGGATAAAGCTCGCTTCTTTTCGAGTGAGGAGAGCACGCCGAGATGTGCCCTGCCCCGCCTATCGAATGCTCAATCCCCAGATTGTTTTGGATCTTCGCCATTAAGTTAACACTGCCGGCCCGGAAAAGGAGAGTAGCCAAAACCTGGCCGGCAGCGCTTCCGAAGGGAAGGCGCCCTTCGAAAATTTGTACGTTCGTTGAAATCGTGATGCGGCACAAACGCTCCTTCGGGAGCACCCACGTTTATGGCAAGTAATAACGGAATGAGGTGAAGACCATTCCGTCCAAGCCCTCCGGGGTTACTCCAGGTGCTCCCGATCCTGACGGACCGACGCCAGACCAGGTCTGGCGCGTCACGTACGAATACTGAGTGCCGAACTGAAATTTACCCCTGGGACCGTTGTAAAAGCGGTACCAGAAGCCAGCCGTTCCCTCGATGATGGCCCGCGTGTCCGCCGTGCATTTCGAGAGCGAGCCCGGGTTGAAGCCGCTGGTCACGGCGAAAGAAGGAGCGGTCTCGGTGTAGCAACCGGAGTTATTGAAATGCGGCGATCCGTAACCGACATATGTGCTCGTCGCAACGTCGTAGTCGCTGGTCTTGCCGTCATACTCCGCGCCGGTGTAGGCGTAGACGTCGAGTTTCTTGCCGTGCCATTCGAGCGAGGCTAACCCCTGGTAATTCTTGATCAGGTCAGGAGTTCCATCGGCATGAATCGCCATATCGGAGAGCTGGGCCGCGCCGTAACGCCCCACGCCTTGACCACCCAAGGCGTGCAAACCGAAGACGATATGTTTGTCATCGAAGTTCCAGCGGGCGTTGGCTCCGAAGCCGCCGCCGTTTTTCGAGGAGTTGTAGGCACCCGAACCGTTGGGACCTGTAACCGCAGGATCGTTCGGGCAAGGCCCCGTCGTGCCGATGGCAAAGTTTGCGCACGGGAAGACGCGGTCACGAAACCGATCGTACAGTCCGAAGAGCTCATAGTGTCCAAACCCCGGATCGAACGCCACCTTGGCGATGATGTCCGGCGACGGGTTGAAGGTATAAGTGGCTGCAGGCGTACAAGTGGTGTAGTAGACGGGGACGGTCGCACCGGTAGGGGTGTAGGAACTGGTGGAGCAAGCGGTCAGAGCGTCGTTGTAGCTGTTGGTCGCGCCCGCCGCGCCCAGCAGGAAGTTGTCAGTGTTTCCGTGGGTGGCAAGCGTGCCCTGCGCGTTCTCCAGGGCTACGGCAAACGCCACTTTATGATTGAAATCTTTGGCGACGCGAATGCCATACTGGCGAGCAAAACTAAACCCAACGTTGTAACCGGGGTCGATGGTCATGGGCCGGGCGTCATTCGTTTTGCCCAAGTCGTCGCTGGGGGCGATGCCCGCCTTATTTTCAGTCACCAAACTCCACATCTGGCCGCCGAGAAAGCTCCATCCATTATCGAATTTGGCTTGGCCCCACGCCTGGCGCAGACGGAAAGTGTAACTATTCGTTTGCGTGGCGGAGGAGGTGTCGCCGGCGGAGAGAAAATCACCGGAGACATAGCTGGAGAACTCTACGTTCTTCAGGCGCCCGTCGACGTAGATCGTAGGCCGAGACTGGCGAGCTGAACCAAAAAACTCCGACAACGAGCTCTGCGAAGCACCCGGCATAGTCAGCGAATTGAACGGAGTGGGCAAGTCTGCGGCGAGGGCTCTCGACCGCCGCACGAACGCAGCTTCCACGAATCCGCCGGGAGTGATCGTGATCCCGCGGAAGCGAATGGAGATGACAGGACTCTGCATGGGGTTCGAAGAGGCTTGCGGCGAGGTGTCTTGCAGATTGAGCCCGGAACTGGGCGCGGGCTCTTGCTGAACCGCAACGCTGTTGCTGACTACGGCCAACGGTTGCGGCGGGGCCTGAGTCTGAGACCGGTCGGCCTTGGCCGCAGCTTCCACCGCGGACCGCTGCGACTGCCAATCCTGCTGGCGCTGCAGTTGTTGTGTAAGACGCTCGATCTGCAGTTGCTGCGCAGCCACAGCATCTTTCAGAGCCTGGACATCGGCAGCGGTCGCCGGTGGCGGCGCGGGCGCTGGGGCGGCCTCTTTGGCAGCCGGCGCGTCTGAGCCTGGAGTTTCTGCCCAGGCCCCGACTGACGATGCTGCCAGAATCGAGGCTGTTAGAAAAATTCTAATCGTTCGCTTCATGGGGTTTGTATCCTCTCCTTTTTTAGGTTCTCTGGGGAACAACATCTACCTGGGATCGATCTCCGATCTACCCATCTCTGGCAATCACCAGCCGCGGATTACGAGAATGCAATGTATTGTTTACTTATTCTATTATTACAATTCATTTACTAGGGATTAGGGATTCGGGATTAAGAATTAGGCTAAAACCGGTTCCATATTGGTTCATCCCTTGAGTGACAAACTGAACTCTGCCCGATCGTGAAGAATTGAATTAACGGCGCCGAGCCGAATAGTGATTCGCAGCCAACCAGGCACGCGCAGCCTCGAACGTAAGACCACCCAACGGTAGAGCCTTATTCACCCTTATGTCCCCCCACCACCATAGGAAGGACGCTGGCCTTTTCTTTCTTCTTGGGAACGCGTTTGCCTTTGGTTGCGCGTGGAGCAGGTTCGGCAATCAAGTCCGCCAACGTGGTATTTTCGAGAATGTTGGCGGCCGCGTCCCGCACGTCTAGAAACAACTGGTAGAGCGCGCGATGAGGCAAATCCCGGTCGATCAGCACTCGCAATTGTTCAGCATCTCCGAAAGGCGCCAGCGGTCCGTCAATCAGCCGCATGATCTCGCTCAGCCGGATGTCGGAAGGATCGCGGCGCAGCTGATATCCGCCCTTGGCTCCCCGCACACTCTCGACCATGCGCGCATTTTTTAATTCCAGGAGGATCAGCTCCAGAAATTTCTCCGGAAGATTCTCCTCATACGCGACTTCACGGATCTTGATGGCACCCTGCTGATAGCGGCGTGCCAGCATCATCATCGCTTGCAGTGCGTAAAGTCCTTTTTGCGAGATTTTCATGACCGGGAATTATGCCATAAAGTCCACTGATTTAATAGACTTTGTTGCACGAAAAGCAGCAATGCAATCTCCCAACCGTTCCTTAGCTTCGCTCGTCGGTCCCGAAAAGCACTTTGTTTCAGCAGCTTGCGGATTCCGCGTGGAAACGTCTCCTACCCAAGTGTGCACTGGATTGCAGGTTTGGCGCAGCGCAAAAGTCCAAACAGTTGGACGGGCCAGGTTTAACCCTCCGGCAAAATGCGCAGCACCTGCACCGTAATGTTATCCGGCCCTCCCCGTTGCAAGGCTAACTTCACCAACGCTGCACAACACTCCGCAGGAGAGTTTCGGCCCGTTTCCATCTCCAACTCCTCCTCCGTCACGACGCCCCAGAGTCCATCAGTGCACAACAGCAGATCGTCTCCGTCCTGTAACTCCGTAGGATGTTCCCGCCCATCCACCGCGACTTCGATTCCCGCCCCTAAGGCCGCGGTGAGGATATGACGCTGGGGGTGTTTTTCTGCGTCCTCGGCGCGCACGATACCATTCTCCACCAGCCGACCAACGTAGGAATGGTCGCGAGTCAAGCGCGAAATGCGCCCGGCGCGCACCAAATAGAGGCGGCTATCTCCAACGTGAGCGAAATAAAGTTCGCGGTCCCGGACGACCAACGCGGTGCAGGTCGTTCCCATTCCATGCAACTCGGGATGCTGAAAAGCGTGGGTTTGGATTCTGGCGTGGGCCGTGGCAAACGCTTCCAGCAAAGCTGCCCGCGGATCGTCCCGAACAACGTTGTCGTAGACTTCACGAACAGTCTCTACCGCCAAGCGACTGGCTTCCTGGCCACCTTCATATCCACCCATGCCATCGGCGATCACGGCCAGTCTTCCCTTCCGCTGAAATTCGTCCTCAGCAGCCGGTTCCCAATAGAGGTAGGAATCTTCGTTGTTATCGCGCTGGCACCCGACGTCGCTGAGGCTCGCCACTTCCATTCCGGGTTTCACATTCATGCAATCGACCGACATTGCTCAGGCGGCAAGGCGAATGAGGGATCCGCACGCGCCCCATTCTGCCGAAGACAAGGCGCCCCACTGCCCCGGCCATTATAGACAAGTGCTCGCGGAAAAAAGCAAACGTCTGCGACTCGGCAGGAAATGAGAAAGCCGCGGCCATCTGCGGCTCTGGTCCTGAACTTGTCTTGAACTTCGGGAGATAAGTAACGGCATTGCGGATCCGAATGCTTATCCTTGTAAATGCGATTGCTCACGTGGTTCTGCTCCTTGTTGAGCTGCCGTTGCTCACCCTTGGTCAGGTGACCGTCATGAGCAGCCATGTCAGCCTTCTGCTGGTTCTCGATATTCTGCTCCCGATTCTCAATCCGCGAGGTATGGCCCGGTGTCAGGGTACCGTTCTTGACACCATTCGCGATCCGGTCCTGCTGATTGGTCTCGCGAGCATTGACTTCATTGACGCGAGGATGGCCCGGATCGACCTGGCCCGGTCCCGCGCCGGAGGTGTTGCTTTCTTGGGTTTGAGCAGAGGCGGCACCCACCAAAATCAAACCACGCGCCGCCAGGACTAAGAGCGACTTCGTGATTATATTGTTCATGTTCCGACTCAACCCTCGCGTTGAAGTTAGAAGCCGGCTATTTTACGGAGGGATGGAATCGAGGAAAGGCGAGGGGCAACCAATCATTCCGTCCACGGAGGAATGACGAGCGAACCTGTCGGCTCTCCCAGCGTTGCGAGCGCCGGTTGAATCTTTCGCTGCAAGTCACAGTTTCTACCGGAATTACTGTATATGACGTGTGCCCGCGGGCTGCGTATCATCCCGATACGCTCGCGCGTGCCGAGCGATGTATCCAGTTTTGAGTGAGTTGAAAAGTCGCTTTTACCGCAAGAGAAATGCCTCTGCAAAGTGGGGAAATGACCGCCGGTCAGATATTGTTGGATAAGGAAGCAAGCCCACCGCGCGCTTACTACGACGCCCAAAAAGGCGACGCTTCGCGCGGCTCGTCCAGGTCCCGCGCTGCGGTAACGTCCTACCTCGCGTCTGTGTTGGTGCTGGCTGCGCTCTGCCCATTCCTTCTCGGACAATCGTCGCCTCACACTCGCGGGCGCAAGCCACCTGAGTATACGTTCAAGATCATACGAACATTTCCGCATGACCCGAGTGCGTTCACCCAGGGCTTGGCATACCATAACGGCTTTTTTTATGAGAGTACTGGTTTGAATGGCAGATCGTCGCTGCGGAAGGTTGGTATGGAAACTGGCGAAGTTCTGCAGCGGATCGACTTGGCGCCCGAGTTCTTTGGCGAAGGCATCACTTTGCTGGACGACCAAATCCTTCAGCTCACTTGGCGGTCCCAAACCGGATTTGTTTACAACTTGAACGACTTCCACCTGTTGCGGCACTTCTCCTACTCCGGCGAAGGGTGGGGCCTGGCCACCGACGGCCATGAAGTCTTCCTGAGTGACGGAACGCCGGAGATTCGTGTGCTGGATTCCGGGACGTTGGCGGAGAAGCGAAGTTTTACCGTTCACGATGGCATTCATCACATCGCTGAGTTGAACGAGCTGGAGTTCGTGGATGGAGAACTTTTTGCCAACATCTGGCAGACGGATCGAATCGCCAGAATCTCTCCGCAGGACGGTCAAGTGGTCGGATGGATCGACCTGAAGGGACTGTTGAGCCCGGTTTATCGCCTGGAATCTGGCGCCGTCTTGAATGGAATTGCTTACGACTCGATTCGCAAGCGCTTGTTCGTAACCGGGAAGTTGTGGCCGAGCGTCTTCGAGATTCAACTCGTTCCGAGGTAACCGCATTCCGCGCCTAAGCCGGATGAACCAAGCTATCGCTCGCGAAACCCGAACTTTTCGCGGATCATTTATCTTTTGAGAGGAATCCTCCTCCTCTTCGTGGCATCCTAAATACCTAATCCAAGGAGAACGTTGATGGCTGTCGCAACTGAAATCCTGACGCCCCTTTCAGCCGAACAACTCACAAAAATGGATGCCTATTGGCGAGCCTGCAATTATCTATCGGCAGGAATGATCTACCTCCGCGCGAATCCTCTGCTTCGAGAAGCGCTGAGGCCTGAGCACATCAAGAATCGTCTCCTCGGGCATTGGGGATCGGATCCCGGCCAGTCGTTCGTGTGGGTTCACTTGAATCGACTCATCAAGAAATATGACTTGAATGTGATGTACATCTCCGGCCCGGGACACGGTGCGCCCGCCACCCTCGCCAACAGCTATCTCGAAGGCCATTATTCGGAGATTTACCCCGACAAGAGTCGTGACGAGTCCGGCATGCTGAAATTCTTCCAGCAGTTTTCCTTTCCCGGTGGGATCGGTTCGCACTGCACACCAGAGACTCCGGGCTCGATTCACGAAGGCGGAGAACTCGGGTATTCGATTTCGCACGGCTACGGAGCGGCATTCGATAATCCCGATCTCATCGTCACCGTGATGGTGGGAGATGGCGAAGCGGAGACAGGTCCGCTCGCCACCTCCTGGCATTCGAACAAATTCCTGAACCCGATTCGCGACGGTGCCGTTTTGCCAGTGCTGCATCTGAATGGTTACAAGATCGCGAATCCCACCGTGCTCGCGCGAATTCCGCAGGACGAGTTGGAAGCCCTATTGGTCGGGTACGGCCACCAGCCTCACTTCGTCGCAGGCGACGAGCCAGCCGAGATGCATCAGAAGATGGCTTCCACTCTGGAGCAATGCATTCTCGAGATTCGCTCGATCCAGCAGAATGCCCGCTCCAAGAAAGATGCGACGCGACCGCGCTGGCCGATGATTGTGCTGCGATCGCCAAAAGGCTGGACCGGTCCCAAGCAAGTAGACGGCCACAAAGTGGAAGGCACCTGGCGTGCCCACCAGGTTCCCGTGCTTGACCCGGTTACCAATCAGAAGAACCGCAAGATTGTCGAAGACTGGATGCGCAGCTATGAGCCGGAAAAGCTTTTCGATGCCACCGGAAGGCTCATACCTGAACTGCAGGAGCTTGCCCCTTCCGGAGAACGCCGCATTTCTGCTAACCCGCACGCCAATGGCGGGCTTCTGCGGAAAGAGCTTGAGATGCCAGACTTCCGCGATTATGCCGTTGCGGTGAAGGCTCCGGGAGCGATGTATGCGCCGCCGACCGATGTGCTCGCGCATTTTCTCGCGGAGGTGATGCGCCGTAATATGAATTCTTTCCGCGTGTTCGGACCGGACGAGACGGCCTCCAACAGACTTACAGCCATCTATGCCGCCTCAAAGAAAACATGGCTTGCAGAATATAGGCCGGACGACGCAGACGGCGGCGAACTCGACGTCTCCGGGCGGGTGATGGAAATGCTCAGCGAGCACACGCTGGAAGGTTGGTTTGAAGGCTATGTCCTCACCGGCCGCCACGGTTTCTTCTCGACGTATGAAGCGTTCGTGCATGTGATCGATTCCATGTTCAACCAGCACGCCAAATGGCTGGAGAAATCGAAGAAGGAGCTGTCCTGGCGAGCGCCCGTGCCGTCGATCAACATCCTGATCACGTCGCTGGTGTGGCGGCAGGACCATAACGGCTTCACTCATCAAGATCCCGGATTTCTCGATGTGGTCACCAACAAGAGTCCCGACGTGGTGCGCATTTACTTGCCACCCGATGCGAACTGCTTGCTCAGCGTAGCCGACCATTGCCTGCGTTCGCGTGACTATGTCAACGTGATCGTCGCCGACAAGCAGGATCACCTTCAATATCTCGACATGGACGATGCCGTTACGCATTGCACCAAGGGCATTGGCATCTGGGATTGGGCTTCGACGGACGATGGCACGGAACCGGATGTAGTCATGGCCTGTGCCGGCGATATCGCCACTATGGAGTCGCTTGCGGCGGTCCAGATTTTGAAGCAGCACTTCCCTGATTTGAAGATCCGCTTCGTGAACGTTGTCGATCTCTTTCGCCTCATGCCAGAAACCGAGCACCCGCACGGACTTTCCGAACGCGACTTCGATTCCCTGTTCACCACCAACCGACCCGTCATCTTCAATTTCCACTCTTACGCTTCGCTCATCCACAAACTGAGCTACCGCCGCACCAATCACGAGAACATTCACGTTCGCGGATATAAGGAAAAGGGCAATATCAACACGCCACTGGAGCTTGCGATCATCAACCAGGTCGATCGCTTTGACTTAGCGATCGATGTGATCGACCGCGTTCCGCGCCTGCAACCCATCGGCGCACACGTAAAAGAATGGCTGAAGTCACAAATCATCGACAGCATTAACTACGCGCACGCGGAGGGAATTGATAGAGAGGAAATTCGCAATTGGAAATGGGCGGAATAGGCGTGGCGGCAGAGCCAGTCAAGAAGGACGATCTGATTCTCGCGCTGAACAGCGGCTCGTCGTCGCTGAAGTTCGGTGTCTATTCCCGAGGGGCGAGCGATGAAGAGCCGCTGTTGACCGGGAGCGCCGACGGCATTAGTCGCAGCAATGGCACTCTGCACATTCGTTCCGCCGATGGAGAATCGCTGGTGCAGCGCGAGTGCATTCACGAATCGCAAGTCCATGCACTCAGCCTGCTGGCTACAGCAATCCGCGAACACATTCACGGCGGTCCAGTGGCTGTCGGCCATCGCGTGGTCCATGGAGGTCCCAACCTTGTCAGGCACCAACTCATTACTCCGCAAGTTTTGGATGAGCTACGCGCGGCAACTCACTTCGCGCCTCTGCACATTCCGCAAGCGCTAAAGCTGATTGCGTCCGCCCAGTCGATCTTCCCTGCCGCCTCTCACTTCGCATGCTTCGACGACGCTTTCCATCAGACGATTCCGGAAGTTGCCTCGCGCTTCGCTCTTCCACGGCGCTATTTCGACGCGGGAATCCGGCGCTACGGATTCCACGGCATTTCCTACCAATCGCTGGTGCATCGTTTCGGTGCAAAGATTCCTCAACGAGCCATTTTTGCGCATCTGGGGAACGGATCAAGTCTCTGCGCTTTGCGGAATGGGGCCTCGATCGACACCACAATGGGACTCACTCCCACAGGCGGCATTCCCATGGGTACGCGTTCGGGCGATCTCGATCCGGGCTTGATTCTTTACCTTCTGCGCAATGAAAAACTCGACGCCGACAAGTTGGAAGCCTTGCTCAATCATCAGAGCGGGCTGTTCGCGCTGTCGTCGGGCCAGAGCGACGTGAAGACCTTGGAGTCTCAGGCCCGCTCAGGCGACCGGGAATCAGCTCTGGCGCTGGAGATTTTTGCAGTGTCGGTACGCAAGGTGATCGGCGCCTACGTTGCCCTGCTGGGTGGTGCGGACGTCCTGGTCTTTACCGGCGGCATCGGAGAGCACAGCGAACCAGTTCGGTCCGCTGCAACCAAGGGGCTCGAAACCTTGGGACTGACTACGGATAAAGTTCAAATTTTCCCGACTCAGGAAGAACAACAGATTGCGCGCCATTGCCGCACCTTGATGGCGCTTGGCCATAGCCACGATAGAGCTTAGATCAGCGTATTCTCCGGCTGCGGACGGTTCGCCCCGCAGTCCCGCTGACAGCGATTCCCTCTCCCGGGTCACTCCCAGGGAATGGAGGATAGGTTCCTCTCCGAGCGTCAGGTGCTCGCGTCGGCCACAATCTGATGGGCGTAATCGACGCGCGGGTTGCCTGGTAATGCACCAGGGCTCGTGCCGGATGATACCCTCGCAATGCTCGCACGCCGACTGCGCACGATCGCGATTGCTGTGGTACGGGAAGGTTTGGAATGGTTTCCGACATTGGTCGCACCGGCCTTCTTCAACGGAGTTGCCGAGCCTACCCGGCAGCGCTCGAAAAATTGCTTTCTGATGGCCTCCGATTTGCCTGGCAAAGTTCCGCAGAATGGCTGTTGTCACAGGACTACGTCACCTACATCACGTCGGGCGGGTTCCCCTGGGACCGAGTGCGATAGCAATCGATGAAGAAGCACAACCGCCCTACTGGTTGGCCTTCGAATGAATATCGCTGCCGACGTCTCCAACGGCAGGAACGGTCAGCTTGTGCGAGGCACGGTGCGCAACAGTGGATCACCGAAACATGGCTCCTGAGTGAACGCTACCGGCTGCAGTGGTGATGGATCTTGTGCGACCAGAAAGAGTTGAGAACTCATCCAAAAAATCAAAAGGCGCGCGTTCATGATAGACGCACGCCCTCTATCAAAAGATGAGCTCAATTTTTGAGCTATCGGCCGAAATATTTTGCGTTCAGTTCCGTGAACGAATTCCACTTTTCAGGTAGGTCATCAAGAGCGAAGATGGCCGAGACCGGGCACACCGGAACGCAGGCGCCGCAGTCGATACACTCCACCGGATCGATGTAGAGCAACTGCTCCGTGGCGTACTTGGGATCATCTTTCTTGGGATGAATGCAATCCACCGGGCACGCGTCCACGCACGCTGTGTCTTTGGTGTTGATGCAGGGCTCTGCGATTACATAAGTCATGACGGTGTCGATCTCCTAAGCTGGATGCCGATATTCTACTACGGCGACCTGCGAGAACGGGTATTCTAGCAAGAAATCATGAGGCGCCGCAAAGAGAAACGGCTGGCAGCGCGGGCCGCCAGCCGTTCATCCAAGCAATCCGGTGCAAGTGCTGATTACCGGTGACCGCCGCCGCCATGGCCACCACCTCCGCCGTGGAAACCGCCGCCGCCACCGTGGAATCCACCTGCGGACCCACCATGGAAGCCGCCGCCGGCAGAGCCGCGGAGCGCGCTACCACCCCGGTATCCGCCACCCGCGTATCCTCGTCCGGCATACCCACGTCCGGCATAACCGCCGCGTCCGTAGCCATAACCAGCGCGCCCGTAATAGCCGTGGCCCCAACCGCCTCGCCAACCACCACCCCAACCATGTCCCCAGCCGTACCACGGGCCGGCGCCGATGAACCCTCCGCCCACGAACCAGTCAGGCCCATAGTAGCCATAAGGCGCGCATGCGTAAGGGTAGTATCCGTAATAGCCATAGGCGCAGGTCGGCGCTACGCCAACGTATCCCGGGCCAAATCCTACGCCCACTCCAACCCTGACCTGCGCTTGCGAATAGGCCAGGGGTACCATCAAAACCATTGCCAGAGCCAAATATTTCATATACCGCATGGTGAATCCCCCTTGTCTCAGATCCGCCCGTTTGAACCAATACGCCTTCGGACCTGCAGGCCTTCCAGATCTTGCTCCAACCGGATCGCCTACTTATTTGAACTCGGGAGTACCAGAAAAGTTGCTGATTCATGAGTGGCTGATTTCGGCCACTATGTTTGAATTCAGCCACTTGGCGGCGCCCAAAGCGGTAAGTGGCGATCCGGAGCATTCTAAGCCTAACTTTTTCGGGCGTCTTCTGTGCGAACGTCACGGTTTCGCGCCGACCAGCGCCTCACTCGGCTCGTACTCCACGATGTATCCCGCCACCGCGCTCGCCGCAACCGTCAACGGCGAGGCCAGATACATCTGCCCCGGCCCGCTGCGTCCGGGGAAGTTACGATTTTGCGCGCTGATTACCACCTGATCGGGACGCGTGGAAACTCCCGGACCGGCGTTGATGCAGGCACCGCAACTAGGCTCGATCACGCGGGCTCCGGCCTTTTGGAAGATGTCCAAGTAGCCCTGGCGCAGGCAATACTCACGCGTTTCCTGCGATCCGAACTGGATGAAGAACTCGACCGAGTCGGCCACCCGCTTGCCCTGCTTCAGGGCATCAGCCAGCACGGCGGCATACATATCCATGTCTTCGTTTTTGCCGGCGGTGCAGGTTCCACCGTAAGCAATCTCCACCGGGACAGGCGTGTTCAGATCGCGAATATACTTTCCATTGCCCGGATCGCCGGGAGTCGCAACCATAGGAGTAATTTCCGACGCATCAAGTTCGATCACCTCCGCGTAGGTAGCGTCCTTATCGCTGAAAAGTCCTTCGATCATGGCCAGCGCTTTGGCGCGATCCATGCCGCGCCGCTCGACCAGGAACTCCACCGCTTTCTGGTCAGGCGCCACGATGCCGGTAAACCCGCCAATCTCCGCCGCCATGTTGGTCATGGTGGCGCGCTCGTCAACGCTAAGTGCCTCGATGGCTTCGCCAGCGTACTCCATTACTTTGGCCAGCGCTTGGCCGCTGCGTACGTAGTCGAGGCTCAGAATCTTCAGAATGAAATCTTTCGCGGTGGCATTCGGATGCCGCTTGCCGCGAATGATAATCTTCACCGACTCCGGCACCTTGACGCGAACGTCCTTCGTGATCCAACTGTTGAAAACGTCAGTCGTTCCAATCCCAAAAGCTACGCACCCAATCGCCCCCACGTGCGGCGTATGCGAATCCGAGCCGATATTTAACTGGCCGGGCAGTGCATAGCTCTCGAGCACGATCGAATGGCAGATGCCCTCTGAACCCTTGCGGTCCCTTAACTCGCCATGCAACCGGATTCCCTGCTTGGCGGCAAAGTCCTGCTGCTTCAACTTGAGTTGCGTCGCCAGATCGAGCAACCCAAGTTTCTTTTTCTCTTCTGAAATCACCTCGTCAAGAAATGTCAGATGGTCGCGGAAGAAAATGATGCTTGAAGCATCGTTGACCTTCGCATCCTTACCGACGTATCGCTCGAAAAAGATGGCTGCCATCGGCGTGACGTACTCATGGCTGAAGCGCAGGTCGGCCTGCGCGAAGCCTGTATCGCCGGGCTGCACACTGGCAACGCCGACTTCGCCCTTCTCGTTCTGCATGCGCCGCGCAAATATTTTTTCAGCTACCGTCATGGGACGCTTTTCCGTCCGGATCGGCGGCAGAAAGACTTTCCTCTGCATGCGGGCCACGTTGAAGGGAAACAGCCCGCCGTATTCAATCACCTGGCGCGTGATTTCATCCTCGCCAGCAGTGAACTCGCTGAGCGGAATGTCTACTCCGCCGCGAATTCTGTCGATCAGCGAAAAGTTGGTCGAGGTCAGCACGCCCAGGTTCTGGCAGTTTTGCTTGTAAATCCGCTCGATATTTTCCGCAATCACCACGCGAATGCCGGCACACATCTCAGCATAAGGTGACTGCTCGCGGCTCGATCCTTTGCCGCGACGCTTGCCACTGACCGCGCACACAAATCCGCCACGCTTCACATCGCCGCGCCCAATCGGCGTCAAGCTGCCGCACTTGAGTCCGAGATAGGGAATCTCGCCCAGCGTCTCGTCAAAGTAGAAACAGTAATGCGCAGGCGTAATTTCGTCCGTCGAAATGTCATCCCGCAGTTTGGGATTGTTCGCAGGATTTCTTGTATCCCAGGGCAGGTCTTCACCGGCGAGTTGCCGCTTGACCAGATCGGGATCTTCCGTGAGGAAAAGGATGCGTCCTTGCAGCCGGACCTGATCCGGTCGTCTATCGATTCTGCGTTCCATTAAAGAGTTGATCACGGTGAGCCTGTTGAGTTGAAGGATTAAGAACAGGCAGAGGCGGCTACCCGGTCTTCAAATATTGTAACGCGTAGGAGGATAGAAACCGCCCCGGGCGGGATATTCGTGATGTTCATGCGCCGCCCTTGTCAAACATCTCGCCCGCTCGAATTGCCGCCGTCAGCCGGTTTTCCTTTGGCGCCAGAGGACTAGTGGCATCAAGGAGTTACGGCACAGGGAGGATTGTGCGCGCGATTGAAGTCGAGCACAACCGTTCCGTCGACCACGGGATCGGTTTCGATAAATCGACCGCCCGGGTTAGGTGTCCGTTTTGCCAGTGCGGTCATTGAAAACAAAAAACAGACCTTTCGCAGGATCGCCGCCCACAGTAGTCAGCTTCCCTACCTGACCGTTGATCGGGAAAACTGTGGTACTCACCACCGGCGCCGGTGGTGAACAATCGCCCAAAACATTCGGCACATCGTTCGTCTTTTTCATGCGACGGCACCCCGGTCGCAGTCACGCGATAACTCATGTCCAGCGGATACAACATTAGGCCGTGGAAATGGCGGGCCGCCGCGCCTGACAAGTCTTTCCGAGGATTGCCGACCCGATCGCCGCGCCCGATCACGTGGAACGGAAGGCTTCCCATCTCGCCGGTTGACGGGTGTCCGGAAATATCGGGATCCAGTCTCTCCGGCGGCGCGGTTATCGGTTTGCCCGCGATCAGACCATGCGCTTCTCGGAACAACTTGAACGTGACCTCTTTGCTCTCAAGGCTGAAGCCGCCGGCATGCGCGGGGCCTGCGGGAAAGACAATGGCATTGCCGCCGGCGCTACCGAAAGAGTTGACTCCGGCCCTAAGCCAATGCAAACCGGCAAGAGGCCGTCAGTCTTGTTTCAGATCGTCAATCTGTTCAGCCTTCCATGCCTCGAACGAGTGCACGTAGGCCGCGTCGGGAGCGGTAACCGGGGAGGAAGAGGTTTGCGCAATTCCCAAAGAAAACGACGTTAAGCCCTGCGAGAAACAGAACGACAGAGGCACTTCGCATCATCGCGCCCATGTCCTCAACTGGCTGTCACTCTCGCGGAACAGAATCAGTGAATTCGGCAGAAAGCTATCGCTTGTACTCCCGCGGATCCGGCAGCGGCTCCATTCCGCGTCCGGCGAAGATTTCCTTGAACTCCTCGAGCAGAGCCTCATGCAGCAGGCCATTGGAGGCCACGGTTTCGTGGCTGTTGAGTTCAAATGGCGAGCCGTCGAAACGGGTAACGTTCCCGCCAGCCTCCTGCACGATGAGTACGCCCGCCGCCGTGTCCCAGGGGTTGAGATTGAACTCCCAGAAGCCGTCGTAGCGTCCCGAAGCCACGTTGCACAAATCCAGCGCGGCGGATCCCGCGCGGCGCACTCCGTGGGTGTGCAGCGTGATCTGGTGATAGAAATAAATATTTGGATTTTTGTGCCGCTTATGGCTGGGAAACCCCGTGGCCAGGAGGCTTTCCTTCATCGTCGCAACTTTGGATACGTGAATGCTTTCTCCATTCAGCCGCGCGCCTCTTCCCTGCTCGGCCGTGAATAACTCATCGCGAGTGGGATCGTAGACTACGGCGGCAATGCGGCCGGTCATTTGCCCTGACGGCCCTTCTTTTTGCACCTGTGATTCTAAGCTCTGGGACGCCCAGCTCCGGGATTCCGGGCTCTGGGACTGCAAGGTCTTGGACTCCGAACCTCGATGTTCCAAACCCATCGATACGCAGAAGACGGGATAGCCGTGCGCGAAGTTGGTCGTACCGTCGAGCGGATCGACATACCACCGATAGTCGCTGCCCTGGTCGCTCAGTCCCTGCTCTTCGCCCAGAACGTCGTGAGTGGGCCACCGTGCGCGGATACGATCGCGAATCAGCGCCTCCGCCGCGCGGTCGGCCGCTGTCACGAGATCGGCGTCGCCTTTGTACTCTATCTTCAGGTGCTGATGAAAGTAATGCATCAGCAGCGCGCCAGCTTCGCGCGCGATCGATGACATGGGGGGAAGGAAGCCGTCGCTGGGAGTAGTAGGCATGGGGTCTTTTGTTTTGGGTCTTAGCTCTTAGGTCTTCGCTCTTAGGTCTTGGGTCTTAGGCGGCCTTAGGCTGCGGTGCAAAGGGCATCCATTCCATAAGATGTCGGTCTTCCAGATGCCTAAGACCGAACACCCGAGACCGCTCGCCTATTTCTTGCCATCTTCGGTGATGTACATGATTTCGTGCTTAAAGATGAACAGATTCGGCTCGCCTTCGCGCGTCAGGCGCACCATGTGCTTGTCGTAGTATTCGATCCATCCACTCACGGTCTGTCCATCCATCAGCTTGACGCTCACCGTTTTCTGCTTCTCTCCCAAAGCCTTCAGAAAGTTGGCTTCCTCAAAAGTCTCTTCCGGCGGTGGGGTCCGCCCACGCTTGGGCCCATTGGGATTTCCATGAGTGCGGAACGGCATGCTGGCATTGTACACAAATGCGCGGCGTTAGTCGGCGGCCCATTAGACCCATAAAAACAGTAAAACAAGGCAGTGGTTGCTTTGCGGAAGATACAATATCGTGGACGATGGTAGGAGGGCTGCCATGAAGTGTCTTCCTTGCATTCTCCCGTTGACGCTCTTTGCAGCGACCTCAGGATTGGCGCAAGTCAGGCCGAGACCACCCGGACTGCAACAAGCAGATCAAGCTGCGCAACAGGCGGACAAGGCCATCCCGCCCCCGACCTCGCAGCAAGCGCACCACGATTTGGCCAAGCTCCGCCAGGACGCTGACGAACTGGCCAGGATTTCGCAAACCATACCGACCGATGTCTCGAGCGTCCAGAAAGGCATGCTGCCCAAAGACATGATCGAAAAGCTCAAACGCATTGAAAAACTCTCCAAGCATTTGCGAACTGAGGTCAGTCCATAAAACGGCAGATCTAGGGAACGTTGGAGCCACTCGAACAGCAGCACAGTCTAAAGAAAAAAACACCAGCCCTTGGCGGCGCTGGTGTTTAACACTTCTTCGGAAGATAAACTAGAACACTATCTTCAGGCTGAACTCGGTTTCACGCGGCGAGCCCAGCGTGTATACGCCGGTACCAACGCCGACCCGGTTCACGAGCTGTCCGGCGTAGTTGGTTCCGTTGATGCTGCCGGTGGAACCGGTCAGCAGCCCTGACATCATACTCGCCGGCAAGTCAAAATTGGCGAAGTTGGGAAGGTTGAAGAAGCCCACCCCGGGCTTGATCGTCAATCGCCCATCGAAGAAGCTGTGGCTCCAGGCGACGGTCGCGTCGAAGGCCTTCAGCCATGGATAGTTGACCTGATCAAAGGGTGCCAACGGCAACGTGGTGCCGCCGTTATACACGCCACCCAATGCGATCAGGTCGTTTTGCGTCATCACCTTCTGCTGAACGAGCACGTTGGCTGCGGGCGTTAGGGTGTTCGCTGCAACGAGATTGTTGAAGCTAGAGATGGCCCCGTTGAGGCTCTCGGCGTTGAGGTTGCGATCAAAGCTGCCGACATGGGTTCCCGGAAGGGGATCCTGCGTGACCCCGCTGCCCGTGAAGTCGGTGCGGAAGATTTCTCCGGCGCCGAGCCCCGTATTCGGGACCGTAGGAGTGATCGCAAGTGGGCTGTAGAAATGGGACATGACGCCGATCTGCAGTCCGCCTCGCAAATCCACGAAACCACCAAAGGAAAGCTGGTGGGTCCGGTCGAGCGTGGAAGGTCCAAAATAGCGATTTACGTTTTGGTTATCCAGCGCCGGAACGATGAAGTCCTGATCGGCGGCGGCCGCCGTCACCACGGCTCCAGCTCCTACGCCTCCACCGGAATTATTGAAGTTGGACAAGGCATAGGAGATCTGGAAATTCAAGTCCTTTGCGCCTCGGAACGGAGCTTTTACATTGTCGATCCACTTCGCCTGCAGGCCGTTGTAAACGGAACGACCGACTGGCGAAAGGAAAGTGAGGGGTGGCGCGAGCGGGTTGATGCCGCCAAAGGCGCAGGGGTGACCAACTGCCGCAAGACAACTGCTGCCGCCCATGTCAGCGGAAGAGCCCAAGCCCTGCCCGGCGAAGTCGGCAATGGTGGCGGTCCGGGCTGGGTTAGCAGCCGTCCCGTAGGTTCCACTGTCGTTCGTTCCGTTTGATGGATCGAGGGCACAGTTAGCATTATAAGTTCCGGCAAGCCCAGCTCCGGTTCCGTTTCCGCAGTTGGCAATCGTTGCCGCAACTGCGGCGGCGGCGCCCGTTGCGTTGAAGTACCTCATATCTCCGGCGTGATTCTGGTCCACCCCCAGGAGGAAGTGGGTCTGAACGTTGCGGATGAAGTCAACGCTTAACACCATGCCGGGATGAATTTCGCGCTGGACACCGATATTCATGACCACCGAACGTGGCGACCTATAGTTGGGGTCGAACATGTTAGTACCGGACTGGAAAAAGCAGTTGGAACCGTCGGCGCAGCCGGTAAGGTACTGTCCGGCATAGCTTGGATTGGGCTGCTGCAGGTCCAGGGGCGAGGCCGCCTGATACTGCTTCGAGAGAGCTATGACAGCCGGCACGGCGTTCCCAATTAAGGGAAAGCCCGCCGAGGTGCCGCAAACCGCCGCACTTGGCGTGATGGGGCCAGTCGAAGTCTGTAGAGTTGACGGTGACCCTGCAGCAGCACACGGTGAGGGGAACTGCGCGAAGGCGCCTGTGGCCTCTCGGAAAGGACCGTCAAAGAGTACGTTGTTCCAGATGGCGTTCTCCCAGAACAAGCCGATTCCGCCACGGATTGAGGTCTTGCCATTTTTCATCGGATCCCAAGCAAAACCGAGGTCTGGGCCAAAGTTCTTATTGGGCTGATTCACGGGGTTGCCTAGCCCCGGAATTAGAGCGCTGAGTTCGGGAATCGCGGGGTATTGGTTGTCCGTGCGGCCTGTATCGCGCTCATACCGCAATCCGTAAGTGAGCGTGAAGTTCGATTTGATCTTCCACGAATCGCCGAGATACAGAAGAATGCGGTTGTCAGGCCCCAACCCGCCGGCAGGGAACCCCAGCGCCGCTTTCGATGTGGAGAAGCCCAAGCCATTTCCCAAGGTATAGCCGCCGTCGGCTGGGTAGTTCAACGGATTACCCGAACCTCCTGGAAACGGCCCGGACGCAGCCGCCGCGATATCCGCTGTGGTGACCTGGGAGATGACTTGGGGTCCATTCTTAAAAAATGAGGCGAAGCCGCCGCCCTGAAGATGATTAAACGTAGCTCCGTAGCGAATGATGTGCGAACCTAGAATGCGACTGCCGTCATACTTCACTTCGTGGTCGCTTTGCGGAGTGCTTTGCGGAGCCAATAGATTCGGCCCGGCAGTCAAGCCAGTGGCTCCCATGAAAATTTCCGCTCCCAGATCGTCGAAGGGCAGAGAGGCGTTACCCGTGGTCGCATCCACAATCTGGTTTTGGAACTTCAGGAACGAGAAGCGGATGGAGTGAGTGAAGGCGCCAGTATTGAAATCGACTCCAACCACATGATTGCGCGTGATGTTTTTGTTGTCGTAGAGCGAATAGCCGAATCCAAAGGTTGCGCCAAGCAAGTTCTTGAAATAGGAGAAACGGTAAAAGGCGCGCGCGCTCTTGGTGAGCTGGTAGTCCAACCGGCCGAGCAGATTATCCTCGCGGAAGGGATCGCTGAAATTTCCGGAGTACGCCTGGAACGGCGCAGAGATTGGGACCGGCGTTTGCGTGTTCTGCGTGGTCCGCTCTCCGTCGAGGAAGAAGAACGCCTTGTTCTTGATGATCGGTCCGCCCAAGTCGCCACCGTACTGGCTGCGCTGGGAGTACGGGCTGGCCCCTCCCGGAAGCGCCGCCCAGCCTACGCGATAGTCACGAAACTGACCAAACGCTTCGCCGTGGATTCCGTTGGTTCCGGACTTTGTGGTCACATTGACTGAACCCGAAGAGGTCAGCTCGGTCGACATATCCAAACTCGCCTGACCGATCTGGAATTCCTGAATGCCGCTGGCCGGAATGTCAGTCGTGGTCGTGCCCACGGTTTCGTCCGAGACGTCGACACCGTCAACTTCGATGCGGGCAGTCCGCCCGTAACGACCGCCGAACGAGATGGAGGAATAGCCAGCCTTCGTAGGATCGAAGTTCTGACCATCTTGAATCTGAACACCTGGTTCGAGCTGCGCCAAGTCAAGGAAGTTCCGCCCGTTGACGGGTAAGTTTTCGATCTGGCTGGCTGTCAAAACTCCCTGGACGGTGGCCTGCTCGGTATTGACCTGAACCTCGCTGGCCTGTACCTCAACCACAGTACTTTCCTGGCCGATTTCAAGCTTTACGCTCCCGTTGGCGGCGTTGTCGACCCTGACTTCCATGGCTAACTGTGCCGTTTTGAAGCCTTTGGCCTCGATGCGTACCGCGTAGGCACCCGGGATCAACGCACCCAGAGAATACTCCCCCGACGCGTTGGTGGTGGCGTGAAGGGTCTGGCCCGTCGGCCCGGTGACTGTGACCTTGGCGTTTGGTAACAGCGCGCCGGTTGCGTCCGTCACGTTGCCCTGGATACTGCCCGTCGCAATCGACGTTTGAGCAACCGCAATCGAGGAGATGAGCAATGCGGATAAGGCAACCAAGGCCAGCACGGTAAATCGTGCGCCGGGGCGGGAGGAAAATAGCTTCGACATCGTAGACCTTCCTTTCGGAATTGCTATTACTGCAATTGTTCTCGCCACACCGCTTCGAGGAAGCGATCTTCCGGAAGCCGTATCAGAAAGTTTGAATCTCTCGAGCCACGGGATCGGGCGGGATGCATATCCGAACGTCCCACCACAGATCATCTGCGAAAACCGTCCCCGCGCCCGCAAGATATTCTGGGTGCACTGAAGCAATTTTCCAGCCAGCGCGATTCAATTTGGGAAACAATCCAATTGAGTTATGTTTTTCAGCAACTTAGGCGGATTGTTGGAGCGGAGCAGAACAAACGTAGGCGATTGCAGAGCCGCAGAAATCCTAAAAACTGTATATTCAATCTGCAAAAGGAAATTCGCCGCTGTTAATTCCAAGGTAACAGCTTCTCAGACAGATGCGAACAAGGTGTTTAGTTCAGAGGGAGTTAGACGAAAGCTGCAGCGTGCTATCGTATCAAAAATCGGACTTGAATGAATAATACCCGGCGCGGTGGCGGGCTCGGTAGCTAGCGGAGGCAGACGGGCCGGAGACACTGACCTGGATGCGTCGGAACTGGGAGTTCGAGGTGCGCTGCGAAGCATAGTAGGCCAACAGGTACTGGGTGCGGAGCTCGTCGCTGATCTGATGAAAGGCTTCGTCCAGTTGCGACATCGAGGTCGCGTAATAATACTTGCCGCCGGTGTCTTCGGAGAGTTGGATCAGGGCATGCTCACCTCCGATTTCGCGTCCGGCGCTGTTCTCGATGGGCACTACGATAATGCTGTAGACAATGCTCTCGGCCTCTTCGGCGGCGCGCAAGGCCTGTTTGTAATCCATTTTGCTGACGGTGTCCCCCCCATCGGTGATCAGGACGAGGACTTTCCGCCCCGGGCGCCGGTCGAGCGAGCGCGACGCTAGATAGACGGCGTCATACAGAGCGGTGGCCGCGCCCAGCCGGATGTGGTCAATGCCATCGTCGATGCGCTTCAGGTCTGAGGTGTAAGAGGTGGACTGCAACACGGTTTCGTTAAATCCGAAGACGGAAAGGGAGTCCACCGGACGCAGGATCATCCGCGCAAAACGCTTGGCGGAGGACTGCTCCAATGGCAAATCGTGGCGCGTGCTCAGGCTGGTATCAATGGCTAGTGCGATCGAAAGCGGGAGAGCGGATTCC
>Ga0187875_10000287_pt1 | contig 45564 bp, 36 predicted proteins | sample June2016WEW_17_1_2_FD_132978 | JGI IMG/M metagenome (GOLD analysis project Ga0187875, IMG submission 132978) | Peatland microbial communities from SPRUCE experiment site at the Marcell Experimental Forest, Minnesota, USA - June2016WEW_17_10 | ecosystem: Environmental > Terrestrial > Soil >...
AAGAACAAAGGAATGTTGCCACGAGCACGCAGGGGAAATTTTTACGATCTGCCCGGCCTCCTGTTGATCACATACAGCTCTTTAACAATATCTATTTTAAAAGGTACATTTTCAGGGGAAAGAGATTAATTGCTTGATTATATTGTGCAGGGGAAGCATAGATGCTTATGATAACACAGTGGCCATTAAATCCTTATCTTTTAATTTTCCCCGGTATTTTATAAACACACGGCTCTCGGAGCATACGCAGATGGAGGAATCTGTCCGTTTTGCGCAGAGCAAGGTAGAGCCTCCATATCATGGCATCCTCCTTATCCTGCGGCTGGAAATCGACAAGAATTGTCTTTAGAGCCTTTTCCACGGAAATCATTTCTAATCTCCATTTAATTTATGAGCGACAGTTTACCAAAGACAAGACTTATGTCAACAGATATTGGGAGGCATTGATTTTCAATGGTAATTTCCGAAAAAGAAATTTTCAATTGAATTATCAGGGGAACAAGGTTAGATAACATTTCAACTTACCCATTTTGGCCCATTCTGGATTGAAGAGCTGTTTTTCATTCAGAAGGGGACACAATGGGTTTTGGTGTTGTGCTATTTTAAAGAAAGTTTGGTTGTAATCAGTGCGAAAACTTATCACAAAAAAAATTAATAAAGGTACCGAGCATCTCCATAATCTTATCCGGCAAATCAGTGAAGGTTCGGCAAAGGTTGATGTCAGCAGACTTAACGGCGCGGCTCGTCCGTTTTTAGTATCTCTTCTTTTTGAACGGCTGGAAAGGCCGCTGCTTATTGTTTGCCCCGAAGAGAAAGAAGCGGCGGCCTTCGCGCGGGATTTATCTTTGTTTCTGGGGGAAGAATCCGTATTTCATTATCCTTCGCTCGATTTTTTGACAATTGACATGTTTGCTCTTCAGAAGGAGGAAGAATTAACCCGTCTGGAAGTCCTTACCCATCTGCAAATAAAAACAAAAACCATCGTGGTTACCTCTGTAATAGCCTTGATGCAAAAAGTGACGCCTCTGGCCGTGTTTAATGACTATCTGCAAATCATTTCGTCAGGCGATACTCTAAACAGGGACGACTTTTGCTCCCGCCTGATTTCAGGCGGCTATAAAAGAGAAAGCCTGGTAGAGGAAAAGGGGGGGTTCAGCATCCGAGGCAGCATTATTGATATATTCCCTCCGGCTGAAAAATATCCGCTGCGTCTGGAAATGTTTGGCGATGATATCGAATCCATCCGGACGTTTGACGGTTTCTCTCAGCGTTCGATTGGCGCAACGGATGCCTTCATCGTCGGGCTTGCCAGTGAGGTAATCATCAATCCCTCAAATTTAGAACTGGCGGTCCGAAATATCAGGCGGCGTGCCGATGATCTTTCTGTGCCCGGCGAGATTCGCAACCGTCTGGTGGATTCCCTGAAGAACGGTTTGACCAATTCCATCAATCCGATATTTTTACCGCTGTTTTATGAATCATACGATAATAACAGCGGGCTTTCGCGCGATAAATTGTCGAGTCTTTTTGATTATCTTTCGAAAAATACTTTAGTCATTCTGGATAACCCGCTGGCCGTGAATCAGGCCATCGGGAATGCAGGGCTTCATATTGACAAGTTGTTGTTTAAAACTAAAAACAGCGGCAAATTTTATCTCGAAAAAGAAAACACTTATGTTGATCCAACCGGCATCGCGGCAGGTCTGGACAGGTTCGGACAGGTTTCTCTTGCCGGCCTCAATCTGGATCAGGAACCGGATGGCGCGGTCACTGCGGTTTCTTTTGACACTCACCAGTATTTATGCACGCGAGAATTATTGGCCGGGGAGATTAAGGAAGACGCGTATTTGCGGTGGACCGCGGAAAAGATTAAGTCATGGTTGTCCGAAGATATGTTTATATTTTTATTTTGTCCGGCTCCGGAGGCTCTTCAACGGATGAAGCATCTGCTTTTGTCCTATGATTTACCGGTGCAGATTTCATCTTCCCGGGATTCAGTTCTCGAAATCATTGACCGCTTTCAGGGGAGTCCTCAGCTTGTTTTGCTGGAAGGGGAAATTTCCACCAGCTTTATTATACCGGCAATGAAGCTGGTATTTTTAAGCGAAGAAGAAATATTTGTTAAAAAAGCTACCCGCCGGCGTGTCAGGCCGATGCGGGAAGGTTACTTTATTAAGTCTTTCGGTGATTTAAAAGAAGATGATTTCATCGTTCATACTGATTTCGGCATCGGTATTTATCGCGGATTGAAAAAAATTACCGTGGGCAATATCGAAAACGATTTTTTAATCATTGAGTATCTGGACGGCGACAAACTCTACATTCCTGTTAATTCTCTGGAGAAAATTCAGCGCTATCTCGGACCCGACGGTTATGTGCCGAAAATTGACAGGATGGGCGGGACTTCCTGGGAAGCGGTAAAGGAAAAAGTTAAAAAATCGGTGCGGGAATATGCCGAGGAACTTGTCGCCATTTATGCCGCCCGCGAAACGCTGGAAAGAAAATCGTTTGCGCCGCCGGACCGGATTTACGAGGAATTCTGCTCCACTTTTGAATTTGAAGAAACACCAGATCAGGACAAAGCGATTGAAGATATTCATCTGGACATGGATGATTCCAAACCGATGGACAGGCTGATTTGCGGCGATGCCGGTTTCGGTAAAACGGAAGTCGCGATCAGGTCGGCTTTTCGGGCTGTGATGGACGGCAAGCAGGTTGCCGTTTTAGTGCCCACGACTATTCTGGCGGAACAGCATTATCAGACTTTTTCCCGTCGTTTCCGGGATTTTCCGGTGCGTGTTGAGGTGTTGAATCGTTTTAAAAGCGCCGCCGAACAAAAGAAAATTATTGAAGAGATGAAAAATCAAAAGGTGGATATTGTCGTGGGGACACATCGCCTGCTCCAAAAGGACATCGAATTTAAAGATATAGGGCTGGTAATCATTGATGAAGAACAGCGCTTCGGCGTGGCGCATAAAGAAAAATTAAAAAAAATGCGGACGCTCGTTGACGTGCTCACGCTCTCAGCAACACCGATTCCGCGCACGCTTCATCTGTCGCTTGTCGGCATCAGAGATTTATCCATTATTAATACGCCGCCGGAAAATCGTGTGTCCATAAAAACGTATGTGCTGGAATTCGATGAGGACGCGATTAAAGCCGCGATAGAGAAAGAAATGGCTCGCCAGGGACAGATATTTTTTGTTCATGACCGGGTGCGCTCAATTTATTCGATGGCCCGTCTTGTGCAGCGTCTGGTGCCACAGGCGAGAGTGGGGGTGGTCCATGGTCAAATGAAATCCGCGGAAATTGAAAAAGCAATGACCGGATTTATCCGGCATGAATGTGACGTTCTGGTTTGCACCACTATTATCGGCTCTGGTTTGGACATTCCCGGCGCCAATACAATAATTATCAACCGCGCCGAAAAGTTTGGATTGGCGCAACTCTATCAGATACGCGGCCGCGTGGGACGTTCCAGTCAGGAAGCTTTTGCTTACCTGCTATTGCCCCGGGGAGCGATGCTTTCCCGCGAAGCCATGAAAAGATTACAGGTCATTAAAGAATTTTCCGAACCCGGTTCCGGATTCAGGATAGCATATAATGATCTGGAAATCCGCGGTGGAGGAAATTTGTTAGGCATTTCCCAGTCAGGTCATATTTCCGCTGTTGGTTATGAACTTTATACCGAATTAATGGAAAAGACGGTTCGGGAAATTAAGGGAGAAGAAATTGGTGAAGAGGAATTACTGCCTGAAATTCAGTTGGGAATTTCTGCTTTTATTCCCGAAGAGTATGTTCAGGATGTTCATCAACGGCTGGTCTTGTATAAAAGAATATCTCTGGCCGGAAGTGATGAAGACATTAATCAGATTAAAAGTGAGATGCAAGATTGTTACGGGGATTTGCCCGCATCCGTGGATAATCTTTTGCAGGTCATCAGCATAAGAAATTGTCTTAAACCGTTGAAGGGTAAAAAGATGGGCTATGACGGCAAATATTTATATATTTTCTTCCGGGATAATTCTCAGGTTGATCCCGCAAAGATTATCGCGCTTTATCACAAGAAAATTAAGGATTTACGTTTTACGCCGGATTATAAATTATATGTGCCCGCGCCGGCCATTCACGGAAAGGAAATATTAGAACAAGCCAGGTTGTTATTAAAGATGCTTGCCCAATAACCGCAAGCAGGGTATAAAGAAATGTTATGATTATTACAAAATCGCGTTTTGATATATTTTCAATCACCCGGACATCAAAGAGGATAGCCCTGAGTCGTTACGCTGTTCCATGTTTGCTGATGCTGAGTTTTATTGTTGCCTGCGATAAGATTAATATTTTTTCGCGGCCTTACGTCGCCACGGTGAATGGTTCCAAAATTTATCTTGATGATTATCAGTCCCGGTTAGATCAAAAAATGGATATGGTGCCCAAAGATATTTTAGTTCAACCGGAATATATGAAACGATTCGAAGAAGAAGTTTTAGACAACATGATTACGGAAAAAATAATGTATTTGAGGGCGCAGAAGTTGAATATATCCGTAAGCGAAATCGAGTTGGAGAATAAAATCAAGGAAATTAAAAAAGATTACGGCAGAGATTTTACCGGCCTGTTTGCGCAGGAAAATATAAAATATGAAAACTGGAAAGAAGACTTCAAGAAAGAGATGCTTTTGCAAAAGCTCATCGCAATGGATGTCAATGCCAAAATTAAAATATCAGATGATGAAGCTAAAGATTATTTTAATGAACACCGTAATAATTACAAAAAGGAATCCCGCGTAAGAGTCGCGCAGATCGTTGTCCGGGATTTAGCAGCAGCTAAAAAAGGAGTGGAAAGATTAAACGCCGGAGAAGATTTCGCTAAAGTGGCCGCCAGTATGTCCATCGGCCCGGAAGCTCACCACGGTGGAGATCTGGGATTTGTTACCAGAGGGGTAATGCCGGAACCCCTGGATAAAACTATTTTCAAAATGCAGGTTAATGAGATAAGTCCGCTCGTGCAAAGTTCTTATGGATTTCACGTTTTTAAAGTTTTGGAGAGTCAGCCGGCAAGAGCCGGAAATTTTACGGATGTCCGGGAAGATGTGATTGCCGATATCAGGCTGCAGAAAGAAGACGCGGCTTTTATAAGCTGGCTGGAAGATTTAAAGAAAAAGGCAGTCATAAAAAAACAAACCAATATAAAGTTAAAGAAAGTAAATGAGTAAAATTAAACAAGGGAGGAATCGTTGTGAAGTTTTACAAAATGTTTATTATGATTTCATGGAGTGTAATGCTCTTGTGCATGCCGGCTTACGCCGAGGTCGTGGATAAAATTATTGCTGTGGTAAATGATGAGGTAATAACGCTTTCCGAATTTAACGCGGCATTTGAACCTTATCGGAAAAACATCGAAAATACTTATAAAGGCAATGATAAAGAGGCTGTAATAAAACAGACGAAAGATACCTTATTTCAACGAATGATTGATGGCATACTGATCGAACAAGAGGCAAAAAAAACGGGTGTTAGCGACACCGTCAAGGATACGGATGTTATGGCGGTGATTCAGGACATAATGACTAAGCAAAAATTGAGTATGCAGGATTTTTTGAAAAATCTTGATAAGGAGGACAACTCCATTGAATCTGTTAAAAAAGAGATAAGGTCGCAGTTGGTTCGTATGCGGCTGCTTCGACGGGAAGTAAAAGATAAAGTACTTGTAAGTGATGAGGAAATTGGTGAATATTATAACAAACACCGCGAGGAATATGAAGGCAAGGAAAGTGTGAGGATGAAACAACTTTTGTTGTTGCTGCCTCCCGGCGCGGATAAAACGACAAAAATGAAAATAAAAAATGAAGCTCTGCGCTTGCGCGGACTTATTATGAATGGAGAATCTTTTGATTTACTGGCCGCGAAATATTCTCAGGGACCGGCGGCAGCGCAGGGCGGTGATGTTGGATTTATCGAAAAAGGAACAATTATTCCGGAAGTTGAAGCAGCGGCCTTTAGCCTTCCCCTGGATCAGGTAAGTGAATTAATTGAATCAAGTTTAGGCTTTCATATCATTAAGGTGGTTGATAAAAAGGGCGCCGGATTGAAACCGATTGCTATGGTGCGGCAAGAAATAAAGACAAAAATTGAAGATGAAAAATTAGATAAGAAATTTGATGAATGGATGTCTTCCATTCGGGCTAAGTCGCACATCGAAACAAGATTGTAAAAAAATTATAGAAGTAAAAATATGGACGCGATAAAAATCAGAGGGGCCTCTCAGCATAATTTAAAAAATATAAGTTTAGATATACCTCGAGATAAGTTTGTGATCATTACCGGTGTGAGTGGTTCCGGCAAGTCATCGCTCGCTTTTGATACTATCTATGCTGAAGGTCAAAGGCGATATGTTGAATCACTTTCCACTTACGCGCGTCAGTTTATCGGACAAATGGATAAGCCGAATGTCGAATCAATAGAAGGCTTATCGCCCGCTATAGCTATAGAACAGCGCACAGCCAGCCATAATCCGCGTTCAACAGTAGGTACAGTCACTGAAATATACGACTACTTCCGTCTTTTCTACGCCGCTATAGGCGTTTGTCATTGTTACCGCTGTGGACGCGTTATTAAATCGCAAACAATAGATAGTATTCTGGAGAGTGTTCTTTCCCTTCCGGCGAATACGTCATTCAGCATTATGGCGCCGCTTGTGCGCGGGAAAAAAGGTGAATTTCAGAAAGAATTAAAAAAACTTCAGAAAGAAGGATTTGCACGTGTCCGGATTGACGGAAAAATTTGTGATCTGGCAGAAGATATTGTTCCGGAAAAGAATAAGCGCCATGATATTGATCTGGTTGTTGACCGTCTGGTGTTAAAAGAAGGTGTGAGAAAAAGATTACGCGATTCTCTGGAAATTACCGCCAGTCGCGCTGAAGGGCTAGTGCGCATAGTTCCTGTAAATGGTGAAGAAATGCTTTTCAGCGAAAAATATGCCTGTCCGGATTGTGGAATAAACATACCCGCGCTCACCCCCCGCATGTTTTCCTTTAACAGTCCCTATGGCGCCTGTCCTGATTGCAACGGTCTTGGTTCCTGCATGCGCTTTACGGAATATCTGGTTGTGCCGGACGCGGGATTGTCTTTGAGGGAAGGCGCTATCGCTCCCTGGGCAGGCAGAAACTCTCTTTATTATTACAATATTTTAGACGCGCTTAGCACCCATTATGGATTTGATGTTAACACGCCATTTAATAAATTGCCGGAAAAAATTCAAAAAGTTCTTCTTTACGGATCAGGCAAGGAAAATATTAAATTTTATCATGATCGTTCAAACAAAAGATACTTTGCTCACCGGCCATTTGAAGGAGTGATCAAACAACTGGAACGCCGCTGGAAAGAAACAGCTTCGACAGCAGTGCGTAATGATTTGATGCGTTACAACGATTTAAGCGCTTGCGATACTTGTCATGGAGCGCGTTTAAAAAAAGAAACACTTGCTGTTACAGTTATGGGCAAGAATATCTACGAGCTTTGCCAAATGTCCATCCGCGACTGTTTTAATTTTTTCGAACAACTGGAACTATCACCGCAGGAAAAAAATATTACCGAAAGAATTATCAGAGAAATTGAAAGCCGGCTTCAATTTTTGCTGAATGTCGGCATGGATTATCTGACTTTGGAGCGATCTACATCATCTTTATCGGGAGGGGAAAGTCAGCGCATCCGGCTGGCCACGCAAATTGGTTCGGGATTAATGGGGGTTTTGTATGTGCTTGATGAGCCGACGGTTGGACTGCATCAGAAAGATAATCTTCGCCTGATTGATACTTTAAAAAAGCTGCGCGATATGGGCAATACCGTGCTGGTTGTCGAACATGATGCCGATATGATGCTTGCCTGCGATCATATTGTGGATATAGGTCCGGGCGCCGGAACACAGGGGGGAGAAATAGTTTTTCAGGGAACTCCCGAGGAAATCCTGCAAAGCGATCAGTCGCTCACAGGCAGATATTTATCGGGGAAAGAGTCCATCGCGCTGCCGTCAAAAAGACGGTCAATTCCGAAAAGACATATTATTTTAGAGGGAGCCAGTGAAAATAACCTCAAGAATATTGATATTAAAATACCTGTAGGAATATTTACTGCGGTAACCGGCGTATCAGGTTCCGGTAAAAGCACAATGATCATTGAAACTCTTTATAAAGTATTGGCGCGTCGTTTGAACCAGCATACCGGATCAATGGGAAAAATTAAGAGGGTTGTAGATTTGGGAGATATTGAACGTGTCATAATGATTAATCAGCATCCTATTGGCCGTACGCCGCGATCCAATCCGGTAACTTATACGGGAATCTTTTCTTATATCAGGGATTTATTTACCAACCTTTCCGAAGCAAGGATGCGCGGATATAAGCCGGGGCGGTTCAGCTTTAACGTGAAAGGCGGACGCTGCGAGGCTTGTGAAGGTAATGGTTTGATAAAGATTGAAATGCATTTTTTGCCCGATGTCTATGTGACTTGCGACGTTTGTCACGGCAAACGATTTAATTCAGATACGCTGGATATCAAATATAAGGATAAGAATATTGCCGAGATTTTAGACATGACGGTCAATCAGGCGCTGGTATTTTTTTCCAATATTCCTTCAATTAAATCGCATTTGCAATTGCTAAACGATGTTGGTTTGGGCTACATTCATCTGGGGCAGTCCGCGACTACTCTCTCCGGTGGGGAAGCGCAGAGGATAAAACTGGCTCGGGAACTGGGTAAGAAAACAAACAGCAATACTCTTTATATTTTAGATGAACCTACCATTGGATTGCATTTCGCGGATATTCAAAAATTGCTGGATGTTTTAATGCGACTGGTGGATATGGGTAATACCATGGTCGTAATAGAACACAATTTAGATATTATTAAGTGTGCTGATTATGTAATTGATCTCGGACCGGAAGGCGGTTCCGGGGGCGGTGAAATTGTTGCTTCAGGCACGGTGGAAAAAGTGGCACAGGAAGAAAAATCTTCAACAGGTCAATTTTTGCGGAAAATTATTTCCGTCTGAGAGCATTTTTATTTTTCTGCATATTAAATTTATCCTAAACGTTTTACAAATTTACAAAATATTTTAATTGGTAAAAAATAATAAAGAAAAATCTTCATAATTCTTAGTCAGTAATAAATGACGTCTTGACATAATCATTAAAATAGTTTTATATTTAACTATATAAAAAGCTATGTTATTGTGATTCATGTCAGAAAGGATCTTGAACTGTCGAAATATTCACAATATAAACATTCTATATTAATTGTCGATGATGAGGAGTCTATCCTCAATTCTTTTCAGCGCATTTTAGCCGATGAAGATTATGAAGTTCACGCTGTGAATAATGGTTCGGAAGGGCTGAATAAACTGCGCACGGCTCAAAAGCCTTATTCCGTTATTGTTTCCGATCAAAGAATGCCGGAGATGAGTGGTGTTCAATTTTTTGCTCAAGCCAAGGATATTTTTCCGGATGCTGTCCGTATACTTTTGACGGGGTATGCCGATTCAAATGCTATAATTGATGCCATTAACAAAGGCGGGGTTCATCTTTATTTCACAAAACCATGGCGTGAAGAAGAAATACTGCTTCATATTAAGCAATCACTTTCCAAAGTTGAAATATTAGCGGAAAATAAACGTCTTGTTGAATTAATAAAGATTAAAAATCAAGAGTTGGTTAAATTAAATAAAACTCTTGAAAAAAAAGCTAACGATAGAACAAATGATCTTCTGGCTCAAACTGAAAAACTCAAGGACAGTTATAAAAAATCACAATTAATTTTGGATGGTATAGTCAAGACGTTGTCAAAGATTGTAGCAACAAGAGATCCTTATACATCAGGGCATGAGGATCAGGTAGCCAAGATTGCCTGCAAGATTGCCAAGGAAATGAAATTGACTGAAGAGCAGGTCTCGTCCATTTATATTTCCGCCACTCTTCATGATATAGGTAAAATATCCGTACCTTCAGAAATATTGACCAAACCCAGCGTTTTAACTAATCTGGAAAGGGAAATAATCAAGACGCATTGTAAAGTTGCCAATGATATTCTTGCAAATATTGAGTTTCCCTATCCGGTGGCAGAGATTATTTATCAACACCATGAAAGAATGGATGGTTCAGGTTATCCCCGAGGTTTAAAGGGAGACGATATTGCGTTGGAAGCCCGAATTATTGGGGTCGCGGACGTTATTGATGCTATGGCTTCCTATCGGCCTTATCGGCCTGCTTTAGGGGTTGATGCGGCGATTGAAGAAATAACAAAATTCAGAGGAGTAACATATGATCCTTCCGTTGTGGACGCCTGCTTAAAGATTTATAAAAGAACCGCTAAAGACAGCATTAATTGAATTGAAAATTAAGAAACAATTACCATGCACTTTCCAGATTAACTTCTTTTATTATTTCCTCTGTCCGAAAATTGCTCTGCCGATACGTACAATGGTTGCTCCTTCTTCAATAGCGATTTCAAAATCATCGGTCATGCCCATGGAAAGCTCTTCCATTTGAATATTCGTAATTCCCTCGCTTATGATTTTGTTGCGAAGATTTCTAAGTTCGGAAAAATACGGGCGGGAATTTTCGGGATTGGTGGAATAAGGCGCCATCGTCATTAATCCTTTGATCGAAACGTAATCCAGCATGGAGACATTTTTAATTAATTCAATAGCTTCCAACGCCGTTATGCCATTTTTTGTTTTTTCACCACTTACATTGATTTCAATCAAAATGTTTATTTTACGGCCGATCAGGCGAGCTCTTTTGTTTATTTCCGCAGCCAGTTCCAGACGATCTACGGAATGGATGTAATCAAAGAGATTTACGGTATATTTTGCTTTATTGGTTTGAAGGTGTCCGATCATGTGCCACGAAACGCGCCCTCCGATAACGGCAATTTTTTCTTTTGCTTCCTGAACATAATTTTCTCCCAGCGCCGTTATGCCCGCTTCAATTGCCTGTTCGATGGCAGGGAGGGGGACTGTTTTGGTCACTGCTAAAAGTTTAATGGAATCGGGAGCGCGATTGCATCTTTCGGCAGCTGCGGCTATCCGTTGTTTAATTTTATTTATATTAGCGGTAATATCTGCTTCCATATAAAGTTTACTCCGTTAGACAGTCTTGTTGGATAAATTCCGTTTCAAGATCAAAAACTATCCAACGGAATTTATTGAAAATCGATTGCGTTAAATTTTTTTAATGTTTCCAAAACTTCGCAAAGCGGCAATCCGATCACGTTTGTATAAGATCCGCGAATCGATTGGATAAAATAGGCGCCCCTTCCCTGTATAGCATATCCGCCGGCTTTATCATATGGTTCATCACAAGCAAGATACCAGTCCAATTCTTCAGGACTTATCGTTTTAAACTTCACGGCGGATTGAATAACTTTAGTCTGAAAAACTTTGGAAGCAATACTGGTAATGGAAAAACCTGTAAAGACTTTATGTTCACGACCGCTGAGCCTTTTGAGCATCTTCTTTGCCTGTGCTTTGTTTTTAGGTTTGCCTAAGATAATCCCATCAATTACGACAATTGTATCGGCGCCCAGCACCCACGCTTCGGGATATTTTGAGGCAATAACCGTCGCCTTATCACGCGAGAGCCTTTTTACATGCTCCTGCGGACTCTCTCCGGCAAGATAATCTTCATTGACGTGAGCCGGAACTATTTTGAATTTCAAACCGACGGATTCAAGAATATCCCGCCTGCGCGGCGACTCGGATGCCAGAACAAATAAAGCTTTGGAAGTAATAGGCATAATTTTATATATCTTTTCGACAATATTATTGTTGTCTATCACAAATTTAATGATGCCTGTCAATTGTAAATTATAATTGCATTTCGATAAAGATTGTCGTTAATATAAAACAAAAAGCATTCATGGAGTGGATGATGAAAAAAACATTTTTTACATTTATAATTTTAACAATACTTGCGAGTTTTTTAAGCGTGGCTGTGGCTGCAGAAAGAATTGTTCAGTTAACCGTCCCCGGTTGCGTCGCTTGCGGCGCTTCACACAGGATAGGTGCTATCCTGAAAGAAACCAAAGGCGTAAAAAAATATCAATTCGGGGACAAAAATTTGTTAACAGTAACTTTTGATGACAAAATCACCGCCCTTGATACAATTATCAACAAACTCGAAAAAGGAGGAAATAAAATAAACGGGAAACCGGTTTATGTGAAATAAATATTAGAGATATTTCTTTATTTTCCCCGAATCCAGTTTATCCACAATTTTTTTGACATCCTGAGAGCGGCCTTTTTTACATATAAGTAAAGCGTCTTTCGTTTCAACTATTATTAAATCTTTTACCCCTACCAATGCTGTTAACTTCCGCGGGTTGTAAATAAGAGAGCCTTCTGAATCTTCAAGAATTGCCTGACTGCCGCTAAGCGCCGCATTGTCTTTAATATCTTTTGGCGATATTTCCCAAAGGGCATCCCAGCTTCCGACATCACTCCAACCGAAATCTCCCTGAATCATAAAAACGTTATCCGCTTTTTCCATAACACCATAGTCAATAGAAATGGATGCAAGCTTTTTGTAAACACGAGGCACGATCACTGCTTCCCGTGGCGAGCCGAGCGCCTCATTTATTCTCATCAATCCTGCGTATAAATCCGGTAGCAGGCGGCTGATTTGTTTTAATATAATCGAGGCCTTCCATATAAACATTCCGCTATTCCAATAGAAGTTACCGCTTTGAACAAATTCTTTCGCTTGCTGAAAATCTGGTTTTTCGCGGATAGATTTTACGTGAAAGACTTCTTCACCGGCTATGTGTTTAAAGGAATTTGCCTGTTCAATATATCCAAAGCCCGTTTGAATGCTGGAAGGTTTGATGCCTATTGTTACCAGCCCATCTTCCTGAGCGGCAACTTTTGCGGCCGCATCAATAATATCAATGAATTTTTGAGAATCATTAATGGCATGATCGGAGGGCAGGACAACCATGATATCGTCGGGAACCATTTTGCAAATATGCAGTGCGGCAAGTCCGATACAGGCCGCGGTGTTTTTTCCTTCGGGTTCGATAATAATGTTTCGCGATGGAATTTCCGGAAGCTGTTTAATTAAGGCGCCGGCGTGTTTTTCCCCCGTTACCACCAGAATATTGTCAGGAGGGATCAGTTGTTTGATCCGGTCAACAGTTTCCTGAATGATAGTTTTCTCGCTTAGTATATCCAATAAGTGTTTAGGCTTTTTTTCTCTGCTGCGGGGCCAGAATCTTGCGCCCCTTCCACCGGCCATTATTACCGCGTACATTATTTAAACTCCCTGGCTCTTTAAGATTACGATGCTACTTCTTAACGCTTATAGTATAATGTGTCTTGCAATTTCAAGCTGGAAAATATATTTAAAAACATAATGTCAACAATGATATATTCAGAAATAACTCTTAAAAAGGGGCGGGATGCCGCTATACTGCGAGGTCATCCATGGGTTTTCTCCGGCGCAATAGCCGCGATTAAAGGGAATCCCGGCGCGGGCGATATTGTTTTAGCCAGAGATTCGGCAGGCAATCCTCTGGCATTAGGATTTTTTAATCCGAAAACTGATATAGCTTTTCGTGTTTTAACAAGAAAATGTGAAGAAAATATTTCTCAATATTTTTGGCAAGCTCGTTTGCAGGCCGCAATCAAATTACGGCAAAAGATTATCGGCGAGCAGACAAACGTCTATCGTTTGATTAATGCCGAAGGCGATGGATTTCCCGGACTGATTGTTGATGTGTATAATACGACACTGGTTTTTTCCATTGCCACCGCTGGAATGGAAAAACAAAAAAATCATATTTTAAATGCCCTTGCTTCCCAAATAAAACCGGAATGGATTTATGAACATAGCGAGAGCCGATCGCGAACGTTGGAAGGGTTTGAAAATAGCAGTCGTATAGTCTTTGGCGAAAACAGAAGCGGTACCGTGGAAATAATGGAAAACTCACTGAGGTTTGAAGTTGATATTATTTCAGGCCAAAAAACGGGTTTTTTTCTTGACCAGCGTTTCAACAGGGAAAAGATTGGAGCGTTGAGTCGCGATGCCAGTGTATTGAATTGCTTTTCTTATACCGGGGCTTTTTCCGTTTACTGCGCTGAAGGCGGAGCAAAAAAAGTTGTTTCTCTGGACATATCCAAATCTGCCTGCGTCGCCGCAAGAAAAAATTTGCATCTCAACTGGTTTTCCGCTGAAAATTATCCGGTAATCGAAGCCGATGTTTTTGATTATTTGCGCAAAATGCAGGAAAACTTCAACATGATCATTCTTGATCCTCCGGCTTTTGCCAAAACAAAAAGAGATGTGACTAAAGCCTCCCGGGGTTATAAGGAAATTAATCTACAGGCAATTAAACATCTTACAAAAGGCGGTATATTAGCTACTTTTTCCTGCTCTAATTTTATCGAGGAAGATCTTTTTTATAAAATTGTCCTTGCCGCGGCGCGGGATGCCGACGCTGATTTACAGCTTTTAACAAGATTAGAAGCCGGACCGGATCATCCCATTTTATTAGGACATCCCGAGGGGCGCTATCTTAAGGGGTTGCTCTTGACCAGGAAAAATTAATCCAGATATAGGGAAGGCTTTTACCGGCAAGGAAAATTATTGTTCATTATTGCGCCACCCTTGCGGGAGGGTCACACCTGGCGAACAGCCATCAAATATCGGATGATCTAACGATCTTCAATAGTTGATGTTATCAGGAGTTATAGTTAATTTCTTCCCAGATTGCCAATTATCTTATCATGAATAAGGCGGGAAGCCATATTATTGCCGACCGTTCCGACGAATACGGAAACGGAAGTTAAATCCCTGTCTATATATTCAACCTTTATAACCACTTTTTCGTCCTGAATGACGGCTTTGATCATACCTGTGGAAATTTTACGTTCTTTTTGAATGTCTGTCGCCTTTAATTCAGCCACCGATTTTTCACAGGCTTGCCACACCATATCAATATTGGCTTTATAGTTGCTGACAAGATTTCCATCCTGGTAAAGGAATTTTCCGGAATTAATGCTGGCAATTTTACCATTCATATTGATTGCCGCATCGCATCCGTTAAGAAGCAGGAAAACTAAAAACAATAAAGTTACTGTTTTATTTGCCATATATTTGCCTGACACAAGAGTTAATAATTATAAACTAACATAAGATAATATTAATAATCTGTCAATGTGAATCATATGCCGGTGCATGATAATAATAGAAAATTGCGTTGGACATTTCAAATTTAAGTAAATTTAGTTGCGAGAAGAATAGAGAAATCTGTTCCTGAATCCAGTACCCAAATAAAAAGTAAGATTAAGGCAGATGTGTTGTTCATTTAACGTTCTTCAGGTTTATTTTCTTGCGCGTAGTTTCATTATCTCGGTTCTGGTCAATATGGATTTGATATTATCAACATATTGAAGGATATTTTCCCTGCCGCCTTCTTCCCGGTCAATCAGCGTGATAACCATTTCGACGATGAGTCCTGCCATGCGTGCTTGTTCTATCGCGGTAATAGTGGAACCGCCGGTGGTAATAACATCGTCAATAATGACGACTTTTTCACCTGTCCCGACACTGCCTTCAATGGCGCTTTTAGTGCCGTGAGCTTTAATGTCTTTTCGAACAATGAAAGATTTAATTGGTTTTCCTTTCTGGTATGATATCACAGAAAGCGCGTTGGCTATCGGATCAGCCCCCAGAGTAAGTCCTCCTGCTGCTGTTATGTCAGTATCTTTGAGCATGTCAAAAATGATCGCACCGATAAGATTCATGCCTTCGGGGTCAAGCGTGGTCGGCTTGCAATTGAAATAATAATTGCTTTTCTTTCCGGATGCGAGTGTAAAGGGCGGATCTTCGCTATATTTAAAAGACCGATCGAGAATTATTTCGCCCAGTCTTTCTTTCATCTTATTAATGGCCATTGTATTTCCCTCCGCTTAAATCAAACTTATGATTGAGAACTATTATTATGCAGAATAAATTTAATGGGCAATTCCACCCATGCTGCAAACGGATTGCCTGATTTTTTTGCAGGTTCGAACCTCCATGGCTTTACCGCTTGAATTGCCGATTGGTCTAAGATGGCGTACCCGGATGATTTCCCTATTTTTATTTTTCCTACACGTCCATCCGGTAAAATTTCCGCAAATACTAAAACAATACCTTCATAGCCGCGAAGGCGCGCTATTTCCGGATATACAGGCGGCGCGTTTTCTTTATATAAAGGGTAAGCAATCACAGTACTCAGATTAGATTCTTCACCCGCTGTTTTATTAGCGCTGGAGCCTGTTATATTATCAGGCTGTTCTTTCGTCCCTGTGCCGGACGTGTCGTATTTTGCCGGTGTAATGTTGTTGATCGATTCTTTTGTTGCCGCCGCATAAATTTGTGAGGTTTCCGGAGCGCCTGCCGCCTTTTCAATATCTGTTTTTATCTTGGCTATTTTTTCCATAGCAACAGATGATTGCTTAGCGCGGGTATTTTTTATTGCAACGCCGCTATTTTTAATTTTAGTATCCAGGCAGACCCATACCAGATTTAACCCATTTAATTTTAGAGGGGTTATCAAGTTATTTGATAAACTAAACACTAGAAGCGCTCCAACAATAAAATGAATCGTCAGGGACAAGCACGCAGCGGATATTATTGAATGATTTTTCTTTTCCGTTTTTGTAAATCTCATGGGAAAAAGCTTTATTTTTTAATTAATCTTTCCACTACCTTAACGGCTTCCACGCCATCTTTGGCAAAGGATGCCCCGATAGATTTCGCGTAAGCTTCGGTAACTACCGCGCCACCAATCATAAATGGCTTTTGAATTCCGTTTGCCCGTGCCAGTGTTATCACATCTTTCATATTTACCATCGTTGTGGTCATCAATGCGGAAAGGGCGATAACATCTGAGTTTTCCTCTTTTGCTTTCGCTATTATTGTTTCCGCGGCGATGTCTTTGCCCAGATCAATAACATAATAGCCATAATTTCTCAAAAGCAAAGCGACAATATTTTTCCCGATATCGTGAATATCACCCTTCACAGTTGCCAGTATTATTTTACCCTTGTTTCCGGCAGATCCTTTCTTCAGATGCGGCTCCAGATAAGCAAGCGCCTTTTTCATTGCTTCTGCGGCGGACATGAGCTGTGGCAAAAAATAAATTTTCTTTTCGTATAAATCGCCCACGCGAACGATGGAAGGGATCATAATCTTATCAACCAAATCCTGAGCCGAAACACCGGTGGAAAGCGATTTTTCTATTAAAGGCAAAATATTCTCTCTGTCGCCATTCATTATCGCGTCAGCGATCTTTTCCTGCGGCGTAACAGTTTTTATCGCGGCAGTTACGGAATCAGCATTAATCTGCGCGGAAAAATGTTTAATAAAGCGCAATGCGTCTTTGTCTCTGGAAAGAAGAACATCTCCCGTTATTTTTATATTCATCATTTCCTGGCTTGCGGGATTGGCAATGGCCATTGTTAATCCGCAGAATTGTGCCATTGCAAGAAAAGTCGCGTTAAGCCATGGACGTCCTGGCATGCCGAAAGACACATTGGAGAGTCCAAAGATCGTTTTACTTTTAAAAGTGTGTGCGCACCAATGCAGAGTTTTAAGTGTCTCCTGTGCGGCACTGGGGTTGGACGCCACAGCCATAACCAGGCAATCCACAATGAAATCATCTTTGGTAAAGCCGAAAATTTTCGCTTTCTGAAAAATATTTTTTACAATTTTCTGCCGCTTTTCCGCTGTTTGCGGTATTTCGCCGCCAGTCAGAGGCAGCAAAATGAACATGGCTCCATATTTTGCGGCCAGAGGCAAAAGTTTGGCTATCTTTTCTTTTTCTCCGGAAATAGAATTAATCAGCATTCGGCCCGGATAAATCCGTAATGCGGCTTCAATTGTTTTTATGTTGGAAGAATCCACAGCAAGTGGCAGTTTGGTGGTTGTGGTTAAAAGACCGATTACTTCTTTGATTGTTTTAACTTCATCGATGCCGGGTTGGCCGACGTTTATATCCAGCAAATTCGCGCCTTGATTTTCCTGCTCGGCAGCCATCTGGCGAATAATGGACATTTTTCCTTCCGTCAGTTCCTGTTGCAGGGATTTTTTACCGGTGGGGTTGATTCTTTCACCGACTATGAAAAGAGGTTGATTTTCGCTGAAATGGAGAAATCCGCGCGCCGAACTCAGAGCGCTGATCGATTTTTTTGCAGGCAATTTGGGTTTAATAACCGCGATTGCCCGGGCAAGTTCCCGGATGTGCACGGGTGTTGTTCCGCAGCATCCGCCCAGCATGTTAGCTCCCGCTTTTGCAAGATTGCGTCCGAAGGATGCAAACGTTTTCGCATCCATTTCAAATATGGTTTCCCCGCCTTCGAGCCGCGGAAATCCGGCATTGGGTTTTGCCACCAGCGGCACAGTAGCGTATGGTTTCATAGCTGCGATGAAATCCACCATTTTTTCAGGGCCGGTTGAACAATTACAGCCCACAGCATTTGCGCCAAGACTCTGCAGTGTGATAAGAGCGGTTACCGGATCAGTGCCGTTAAGAGTATGACCGTCTTTTTCATATGTCATGGAAACAATAGTAAAAATATCTTTAATTTCTTTGACCGCCAGCAGCGCGGCGCGAGCTTCCTGAATGTCAATCATGGTTTCGATAACTATCAGATCGCAGCCGCCGTCAATCAAACCGCGCGCTTGTTCTTTAAATGCATCCACGGCTTCTTCAAAGGCCAGTGTACCGAACGGTTCGATAAATAAACCGGTCGGGCCTATATCTCCGGCAACCAGAGTTTTTTTACCAACCGCGAGTTTGGCCAGACGCGCCAATTCATTGTTGATTTGATAGGAATTTTCTTTAATGCCGTGTTGTTTTAATTTAAAACGATTTGCGCCAAATGTGCAGGTATAGACTATCTGCGCTCCCGCTTTTTGATAGGATGAGTACAATTCACGGATATTTTGTGGATTATCGAGACACCACTGTTCAGGACAAACGCCGTCAGGCATTCCCATTTTTTGCAGTTCCGTGCCCATGGCACCGTCCAGAACAACAATTTTTTTCGCCAAAAGGCCTTTTATCCTGCGGGTTTCAACCACAATATTCCTCCTGAAATTTTAATAGTTATTTTACGGCGTCTTTATACCACTTTTGAACCAAGAAGTGTGATTTTTTTTAGAACAAACAGGCAAAAACAAATTCATTCCGTTGTTGTAAGTGTTTTGATTTGATAAGATATTATCAATAGGAGCTAAATCACTTTTGCTGCCTGTAATGCCAATCATTTTGCAATTTTCATCTCAGGGAAGTTTGTAGCCCTTCTCCCGGAATAAACTCAGGCAGGCATCGACAACAACATTATCGTAAAGTATTCCCTTGTTTTTCTCGATCTCTTCAAGAGCCGCTTCAATACCCAACGCCGCACGATAAGGACGATGAGAAGACATGGCCTCCACAACGTCCGCCACAGCCATGATGCGGGCCTCGATAAGAATCTCATTCCCTTTCAGTTTTCTTGGATAACCGGAGCCATTCATTCGTTCGTGATGCTGGTAAATTATTTCTGCCAATGGCCAGGGGGATTCTATATCCTTCAACATATCGTATCCACTTACGGAGTGTTCTTTAATCAGGGAAAATTCTATTTTTGTCAGTTTTATAGGCTTGGTCAATATCTCCGCAGGTATGGATAATTTTCCGATGTCATGGATGGTGCCTACCATGCGGATTCCATCAATTTTCTCTTGCGTGAATCCCATCTCCGTGGCAATGGCTCTGGCAATGTCCGCGCACCTTTTCTGGTGGCCGGCCGTATAGGGATCTCTCATTTCTATAGCGGATATCATGACCTGAATGGTCGTGCCAAAGGCTTTTCTGAGGCTGTCAAGAGTACGTTGAAGTTCTGTATCCATTCGCTTGTGCTCGGTGACGTCCTGCAGGATAAAAATGAGACATGTTTCACCATCGATGTTTATAGATCGGGCAGAATAGATACCGGCACGCACAGAGCCGTCACTTCGCCGGAATTCAAATTCACGATGCAGGATATCTCTGCCGGACGCCAATTCGTTGACCATGAAATCCCTGTCGGTTGTATTACTCCAGAAATTTATTTCATAAGAGGTTTGTCCTATGGCATTGCTTCTCTTCCATCCAGTAATCTCCTCAAAGCCCATGTTCACATCAATGAGGAGTCCATCCTTCATACGTGTAATTGCTATACAGTCCGGGGATGTCATGAATATTTTATGAAATTTTTCTTCGGCCTGTTTGCGCTCGGTAATATCCAGCAAAATTCCGTCAAAGATCACTTTGTCTTTTTGGCGCGTCGGTGTCGCCAGCCCCTGGAACCAGATTATTTCGCCCGATTGTATGGCGACCCGGCCTTCAAAATTCCAGGAATTTCCTGTTTCCATCGCTGTTTTAATTGAGGTCAGAAATCTGCTCCTGTCTTCCTCAAGGACATGAGAAAGGAATATGGAAAACGGATCATCTTCTTTTACTTTTATTCCCAGAAATTCCGTCAGGCGTTCGCTGACGTAACTTATTCCAAATTCGTTGTTGTCTTTTGCATAGAATTGAAAAATAATTCCCGGTAAGTTTTGGGTAATGCCTCGCAAACGATTCTCTTTCTCTTTCAGAGTTCTTCCCGTACGTTTGCTTTCGGTGATGTCACGGTAGTTGAGAACTATACCTTGAACAACATTGTTGCTTATCCAGTTGCTTCCTACCGCTTCCAAAGTGCGGTAGGTTCCGTTCTTATGACGAAGATGTATTTCACCTCTTACGACAAGGGGGGTTATATTCGAGATTAAAGTAGTGAACGAATCAACTAAAAACTTATGGTCATCCGGATGAATAAGTTCAAATCCTTTGTGGCCGATTCTTTCTTCATGCTTGAATCCCAGGACATCCTCCACTGCAGGATTTATGTAAATGATGGTGCCCGTCAGATCAACGACAACAATTATGTCGGAGGAGTGCTCTATGAAAGCTCTAAAACGCTGTTCCTCCTGGTGCAATTTATCTTCCATGAGTTTACGTTCGGTCATGTCACGTGCAATTCCTCTAAATCCCGCCGGTTTATTTGATGAATCTTTTATCAGTGACACCGATGCTTCAATATATCTTTGAGTTCCATCTTTTCTTGTAACCAACCAATCGAATCCTTTGGCAGGTTTCCCTGTTTGATAGACTTCATTAAATGTTTTAAAAAGTTTTCTTGCATTTTCTTTATCTGTAAACTGACGGCTGTTGGCGCCCATCATTTCTTCCTGTTTATATCCAAGGATTCGGCACATTGAGTCATTGAAAAAAATGAAATTACCCTTAAGGTCTATTTCGTAATAGCCTTCTTCGATATTTTCCAGAATGGCTCGATGTTTTTCCTCGCTATGATGCAGCGCTTCTTCCGCCAGCTTTTTCTTGTTTCTAACTTCTGTCTCTTCTAATTCTCTGGCTATGGTCGGGCATAGACGGGAAAAGTTAGGCTTCATGATGTAATCCTGGGCGCCCAAACGCATGCACTCAACGGCTGTTTCTTCACCAATAGCTCCCGATATAAGAATAAGAGGGACATTGATATTTGCCCTCTTCAATATAGCAATGGCTGAGAAAGCGTTAAAATTAGGCATTTTATAATCGCAAAGAATAATGTCCCACTGCTTTTCTTTAAGGGCTTTTTTCATCGCAACGGCGGTCTCTACCCGTTCATATACTGGATTGTGTCCGCCTTTTTTAAGTTCACGGATTATAAGCAGTACATCATTTTCCGAATCATCAATCATTAATACCCGTAGAGATTGCTGATTGCTGATTTTCGAAGCGGCGTTTTCCCCCATATATTTATCCTTTTGTGCTTTTTATAACGGTAAAGAGAAATGAGAATAGATATAAAATCGTTGAATTTTCGTATAATACCAATAAGCAGTTTTTATTTTTACAGTATTCTTATAACATTTTTTAAGCAAGAAGTGTGTTTTTTTTATTGAAAGTAAAAATATAGTGTTTTGTAAAAAAGATAATAAAGTTTATTTGATTATTAAAGAGATGCTTTGCTAAATCCATTCTTCCGAGAGTATCTCTCCTTTGATGCCGACGATCACGGCTTTGAGCGGCACTTTTCTTGTTGCTTTATTAAGGCCTGCCTGGGCAATCTGTATTAGGCCTCGGCAGCAGGGAACCTGCATGATGATAACAGTCAGTGTATTTATTCGGGCCTCATCCGCCATCCGTCGGATCTTTTCTATATATTCTTCCTGTCCTTCATCCAGTTTCGGACAGGCAATCGCCAGGATTTTTCCTTTCAGGAATCTTGCATGAAAATCACCAAGCGCAAAGGCTGTGCAATCAGCTGCAAGCACCATATCTTTTCCATGAAAAAAATCAGCCGCCGGATTTATAAGGTGCATTTGAATAGGCCAGTGTGTGAGTTCCGACGGCTTTATGTCTGTCGAAAATGCGTCTGCGGCGGATGGCGGTTCTCTTTTAAATACGGCTTGGGCAGATCCGGGGCAGGAACCCGCGGAACTCATAACATGAAGATTCTGAGGCGCTGATTGGCTGCTGTGAGAACAAGGTTCTTCTTTCTTCCGGCTCTCAATGGTTTCCTTGGCCAATGTTTCATCAAAAGATTCGGCTTCACGTTCTTCGATGGAAAGCGCTCCTTCGGGACATTCTCCCAGACATGCTCCAAGGCCATCGCAAAAAGCATCTTTGATAAGTTTGGCCTTGCCGTCAATTATTTTTATGGCCTCCTCATGGCATTCCGGCACGCACAAACCGCAGCCGGTACATTTTTCTTCGTCGATTTTGATGATCATACGCTTCATGTGGTTTCTTTCCTTTTTGTGGGGTGGCAATTATTTTTTGTGTTATCCGCGAATGCCGCTGATGGCGGTAACTGATTTTTCCGGAAGGAGAATGAAGTTGGAAGTGATCTTTACACCTAATTTCTCCATTTGAAGCATTTCATAAATTGCTTTCTGATTTTCCAGATTAAAATCAGCATAGCCAGCCGAAAAACGTTTTGTCAAAAGAGTTTTCCCTTCACGGCGAATGAGCTGATTAAAATAATCCATAATCCAGTCCATGGCAGCGTCTGTCATCTCACTGGCCGTGGCGTCATAAACGACCGCAGCAGCTAAATCGTCCTGACGGGTTTTCCCTTTGATTGCTTCCATGACGGCGTTACTTGCCGTGGCGCCCATAAGAACAGCTTCTTTGCAACCGCGCAGAAAAGCCGATAGTTTTTTACTGTTGAAGGTCAAATTTCCGGTCAGAATTATTTTCTCGCCGTCGTTATGATGAATGGTGAGACGCAAAAAAACCCCCTTGAGTGAAATAAAAGAAAAAGCTTCATTTATAAAACGGTCGGTTTCTTCTTTCTGCTTTGCCAAGATTTCGGTTGTTCTTTTTTTGTAGCCGAGCCGCTGATATATTTTTTCGGGGGGAGGATCAATCGATATCTTTTCAAGAAAAATAGCAGATCCCATCTTTTTCATCCTCACGGGAGTTTCTTCTGGCCGGCTTTTGTAAGACTCTCTCTAATTTAAGAGTTTACACAGATTTCTTGCAACATTATCACCCATTTCTCCGGTGCCGACAAGTTTTTTGTTTTGCTGATGAATGTCCTGTGTCCGAAAGCCTTCTTTTAATGTTTCAGCGACGGCTTTTTCGATCAAGCCGGCTTCCAGCGGCATGGAAAAAGAATAACGCAGCATTAAGGCCACCGACAGAATTGTGGCCAGCGGATTGGCAATATTTTTTCCGGCTATATCCGGAGCTGAACCATGAATGGGTTCATATAAAGCGGTTTTTTCGCCCAGACTGGCTGAAGGAAGCATACCGATAGAACCGGTCAGCATAGCGGCTTCATCGCTTAATATATCTCCGAATAAATTGGATGTAACAATTACGTCAAACTGAGCCGGATTACGGATAAGCTGCATGGCGCAGTTATCAACATACATGTGCTTCAGGGTAATTTTCGGATAATTATGGCCGACCTCTGTCACCACATCACGCCATAGCTCGGAAGTTTCGAGAACATTAGCTTTGTCTACTGAAAGGAGATTCTTTTTACGCGTTCGGGCAATTTCAAAGGCGCGAACGGCAATTCTGCGGATTTCATCTTCCGAGTAAGCCATCGTGTTAACGCCTCTGCGTTTACCGTCTTTCCCCTTTTTTATGCCGCGCGGCTTGCCAAAATAAACATCACCTGTCAATTCGCGGACAATCATAATATCAATTCTCTGCACGATATTTTTCTTGAGCGGAGACGCTTCCAGAAGCTCGTCAAAAGCAACAACCGGCCGCAAATTAGCAAAAATACCCAATGCGCTTCGCAAGCCCAGAAGCGCTCTTTCGGGTCTGACTTTATAATCCAGCGATTCCCATCGGGGACCGCCGACGGCTCCCAGTAAAACCGCGTCGCTTTGCAAAGCAAGTTCCATGCTCGAATCCGGCAAGGGTACTTTAAAATGATCATAGGCGCATCCTCCGACAAGTCCTTCGGTAAGTTGCAGGTCAATATTTTTTTTGTCAGAAATAATCTTTAAAATCTTTAAAGCTTCTTTCATTATTTCCGGCCCTATGCCATCACCGGCAAATACGGCTATTTTAAAATCACCTTGTTTCATTCTTTCCCCTTTTTCTGGCAATATGCTTCATCAAACCACCATCGGCAATAAGTTTTTCCATAAAAGGCGGAATGGGATTAATTATGAAAGTTTTGTTTGAGCTGGTTATGGTAATAGTTCCCTTAGCGCCGTTCACAGTTACTTTTTCCCCTTCGCTAATCGCGTCTCCAATTTCTTTGGATTCAAAAATAGGTAGTCCCGTGTTAAAAGCGTTGCGATAAAAAATGCGGGCGAAACTTTTAGCTATGACGCAGGAAACGCCAGCCGCTTTAATCGCGATAGGCGCGTGTTCGCGCGAAGAGCCGCAGCCGAAATTTTCTCCTCCCAGAATAATATCACCCGTCTTCATCCTGGTAATAAAATCCGGATCAGCATCTTCCATGCAGTGAGCGGCAAGCTCGCGCGGATCCGATGTCGTTAAATAGCGCGCCGGAATAATCGCGTCTGTATCTATATTATCTCCAAATTTCCATACTTTCCCTTTGAATATCATTGCAAGAAATCCTTTTTCCTTTATTAATAAAACGCTAATTCCAAAAACGAAACGCATTGGAATTGGTAAGTTTATCTATCCCGCAAAGCGCAGGTCGTCATGTCCATGGTTTTACAGTTCCTCTGGGGATGCGATTCTTCCTAATACAGCTGAAGCTGCCGCGACTGCAGGGTTTGCAAGGTAGACTTCACTTTTTGGATGTCCCATACGGCCAACGAAGTTACGATTTGTAGTAGCGACAGCTCTTTCTCCTTCTGCCAGAATTCCCATGTGTCCGCCCAGACATGCGCCACAGGAAGGCGGGCTGATTACTGCATCGGCTTTCAGGAAAATTTCAATAAGTCCCTCCTTTAAAGCCTGTTTGTAAATTTCCGGGGTTGCCGGAATAATAATCAACCTTACATTGGATGCTGCCCTGCGGTTTTTCAAAATCTGTGCGGCGACTCTCAAATCTTCAATCCGGCCGTTGGTGCAGGAGCCAATGAGCGCCTGGTCGATTTTAACCTTGCCCGCTTTGCTTATTCCTTTAACATTAGAAGGCAAATGGGGGAAAGCCACCTGAGGCTCGATTTCCCCGGCGTCGATTTCAATGGTATCGGTATAGACGGCATCCGTATCTGAAGAATAAAATTTATAATCGCGTTTCGCTCTTTTTTTGATATAGTCTCTGGTAATTTTATCAGGAGCAAAAATACCGTTTTTTGCTCCTGCTTCGATGGCCATGTTGGCCATTGAAAGTCTGCCGGCCATTGGCAATTTGCCGATTGTTTCTCCGGTAAATTCCATTGCCTTATAAAGAGCTCCGTCAACACCGATGCGGCCTATAATATGTAAAATTAAATCCTTGCCCGAAACCCATTTTTGCAAGGAACCAAAAATTATAAATTTTATGGATGATGGCACTTTAAGCCATAATTCACCGGTGAGCATGGCTGCAGCCAGATCGGTGCTGCCCACTCCGGTGGCAAACGCGCCCAATGCCCCGTAAGTGCAGGTATGACTGTCTGCCCCAATGACCAAATCTCCGGGCAGGACGATGCCTTGCTCAGGCAATAAAGCGTGTTCAATGCCCACTTGGCCGCCTTCATAAAAATGAGTTATCTTCTGTTTTTTCGCGAATTCGCGCACAGCCTTGCATTGTTGGGCGGAATTAATGTCTTTGTTAGGTGTAAAGTGGTCTAAAACTAAAGCAACTTTGTCTTTGTTAAAGACTTTTTTCCCGCCAGCTTTTTTGAATTCATTAATGGCTATAGGCGCGGTGACATCGTTGCCTAAAGCAATATCCACTCTAGCGTTGATCAACTGACCAGCAACGATTTTTTTTAGTCCGGTATGAGCCATTAAAATTTTTTCCGTAATAGTGTTGCCCACGATTTATGCTCCTTGTGAAAAATAATATCCATTTGCTCTCTTTGGCTAACTTTGTTGGCAGGTTCGTCGGCTTCCTTAGCAAATTGATAATACGCCTGCAAAGCCTCCTCCTTGTCGCCTCGTTATCCTTTGACCGGATGCGCAACTTAAAAGGAACGCAATAATAAACATCCTTACCGGGGATTGACGCTTGTCAGAGGGCAGATTCCAAACAAAATGGTATATAACTTTATCTTTATACTTTTTTAAATGTTTATTCAACTCTAACCTTGTTACCGCTTTCCTTTAAAAATTCCAGACGATTTAACGCGTTTATATAGGCCTTGGCGGAAGCGACAATAACATCCGGATGCGCGCCGCGTCCTACAACTGAATGTCCGTTGTATTTGAGCTGGACGGTAACTTCACCCTGCGCGTCAGATCCTCCGGTTATAGCGTTGACGATATATTTCATCAACGGATAATTAGTCTTGGTGATGTTACGGATCGCCGCAAAAGTGGCATCTACCGGACCGTTGCCGAATCCGGCTTCCCGTACAACGTCTTTACCTACCTGCATTTCCATAGTTGCAGTGGGAATGGCAACATTGCCGCTGACCACATTCAGGTAAACCAGATTGTATTTATCTTCACCCCGGTAGATTTCTTCGGCAAGAATCGCTTCTAGGTCTTCGTCATAAATATCTTTCTTGACGTCTGCCAGATCCTTTACTCTTGCCGCGACCTTGCCAAGTTGTTCATCATTCAGGACGTAGCCCATTCTTTTTAGATGATGCGAAATAGCGTTACGGCCGGAGTGTTTGCCCAACACGATATGTGTATCGCTTATACCTACGGACTGTGGGGTCATGATTTCGTAAGTTATTTTTTCTTTAATCAGACCGTCCTGATGAATGCCGGATTCATGCGCGAAAGCATTTGCTCCCACGATGGCTTTATTGGGCTGCACCGATATTCCGGTAATTTGTGTCAACAGGCGCGATGTTTTGTATATCTGATCGGTATTGATTTTTGTGTGAAGACCATAGAGGTCTTTGCGCGTTTGCAGCGCCATGACGACTTCTTCCATTGCCGTGTTGCCGGCCCGCTCACCGATTCCGTTGATCGTGCATTCCACCTGGCGCGCCCCATTCTTTATTCCGGCCAGTGAATTGGCTACAGCCAGACCTAAATCATTGTGGCAATGAGTGGCTATAACCGTGTCGCCCATATTTTTAACTTTGGCAAACAGGTAAGCAATCAAGTTGCCGAATTCTTCGGGAGTGGCATATCCGACCGTATCGGGAATATTGACGGTAGAGGCACCGGCATCAATAACCGCCGACACCATTTCTACAAGATAGTCTTTATCAGAACGGGTAGCATCCATCGGTGAGAATTCGACGTTTTCTGTGTAAAATCGAGCCAGCTTGACAGCGGCGATGGCTTCGCTGAGCACCTGCTCGCGGCTCTTTTTGAGCTGATACTTTAAATGAATATCAGAAGAAGAAATAAAGGTATGGATGCGGGGATGAGCCGAGTCTTTTATTGCCTGCCAGGCGCGATCAATGTCAAGCTTGCTGGCTCGGGCAAGAGCTGCTACCTGAGATTTCTTGATCTCTTTGGCGATTTGCCGCACCGCGTCAAAATCTCCCTCGGAAGCGATGGGGAATCCCGCCTCGATTATATCAACGCCAAGCCTTTCGAGTTGCCGGGCAAGAATCAATTTTTCTTCAGTGTTCATACTGCAGCCGGGCGATTGCTCGCCATCTCTCAAAGACGTATCAAAAATATAAACGCGATTTTTATCCTTCTTCATATGTTCATCTCCTCAATGAAACCCGGATATTGCAAGCATAGTGCAACAATATCTTCCGGTTGAATTGATCCCGCAGCCAAAGATATCGGGATTTGTACCTCTTAAAGTTATAATAAAAAAGGCCATGGGTTTTTCACCCACGGCCTTTTAGGTAATCAGTTATTTTAAATGCTAGTGATGACCTAAAAACGATGGGTAGGCGGCCTTAATTAAAAGGCGCAACAGGGCGATTCCCAGAAGCAGAGGCAGGATATTGATTGCACATTTCTGATTTTTCGCTATGTCCGACATCGTTTTTACAGCCTTCGTTAAAATAATAATGAATACTAATGCAAAAAATAATTATTGTCAAAATATTTTTTAGACTTGGTAAAAATTTTTCACACTGATGACAGTATGTTTTTATAGTCTGAAGAAATGCGCTATTTTTTTATGGTTCACATAATTACAGTTTTCAGTCGTTAATAAAAAATAGGAAATACAGTATGATAGCATTATGAGTTATGAATTGAAGTTAAGATTAAAGGGTGATTAAGTGTTGGAGAAAGAGATTTTATTGGGGATGCAACCATTGATACAAAATAACTAAACAATTCGAAGAATATTGCCCACTAAGTCGTTTCAGCGGAAGTCTCTTAGAATTTATTTAATGTTGGCGTTATATTGTCCGAAAAGTACATTCCATGAAAAATATAAGAAGGTTTTTGTCTATTCAAGCTCCCTATCAGGATTAAAGCTTATCTATAAGATTTTTAAAAAATTTACTTGACAAAAACATCTATAAAAATTAGATTCCACAATTCGCTTAAGGGCGTAGTTGTGTGCTTTTTTGCATTTTAAAGCGTAAATTGTTGATATAAAAAGATATTTAGGTGGGATTTGCTGGCGTAGCTCAATCGGTAGAGCAGCTGATTTGTAATCAGCAGGTTGCGGGTTCGAGTCCCATCGCCAGCTCCAGTTTGTCTATTAACTTATATACTGGAGGGGTTCCCGAGTGGCCAAAGGGAGCAGACTGTAAATCTGCCGGCGGAGCCTACGGAGGTTCGAATCCTCCCCCCTCCACCAGGGATTATTTGAAATTGAAATAAGCGGGAGTAGCTCAGTGGCTAGAGCGTCAGCCTTCCAAGCTGAGGGTCGCGGGTTCGAATCCCGTTTCCCGCTCCAGATATTTCATAGAATAAGGGCAAAAGTTTATTAAAGATTGCGCCCACGTAGCTCAGTTGGTAGAGCACATCCTTGGTAAGGATGAGGTCACCAGTTCAATCCTGGTCGTGGGCTCCAGTTAAGGAGAATTATGCGAAATAATATTATTTTGGCTTGTACGGAATGCAAGCAAAGAAATTATACGACGACAAAAAATAAGCGGACCATGCAAAACCGTCTGGAAATGAAAAAATATTGCAAGTTTTGCCGAGGGCATAAACTGCACAGGGAAACCAAGTAGTAAATTTGGTATAGGCCAGTAGCTCTAATGGATAGAGCGCCGGACTCCAAATCCGGATGCTGGGGGTTCAAGTCCCTCCTGGCCTGCCATTTTTTCTTTATTTAAGGATTTTAAAATATGGAAAAAATAAAAGAAGCGATTCAAAAGATAACTCAGTTTATCAAAGAAGCTAAGATTGAGTTAAAGAAAGTTACCTGGCCGACTCCGAAACAAACGATGGCTTCTACGGCAGTTGTAATAATTTTAGTTTTCATTCTTTCAATTATTCTGGGCATTTTTGATTTTGCCCTCGCCAAAGCGGTTAAACTTATATTAGGTTAGAAAAATGGCTTTTAAATGGTACGTTGTTCATACTTATTCCGGATATGAGAATAAGGTAAAAATAAGTCTAGAGGAAAGAATTGAGATAACGGGCACTCAGGCTTATTTTTCTGACATTCTTATTCCCGAGGAAGATGTTGTGGAATTGATTTCAGGGGAAAAGAAAAATTCCAAACGTAAGTTTTTCCCGGGGTATATTCTTGTCCGAATGGAAATGAATGATGAGGCTTGGCACGTTGTAAAAGATACTCCCAAAGTTACCGGTTTCATCGGCAGCAAAGATAAACCTTCGCCCATACCTGATAAAGATGTGGAAAATTTAAAGTTCAGGATTGATGAAGGGACTTTAAAACCAAAACCTAAGTTCAAATTCGATGTAGGTGATCATGTAAGAATTATTGACGGGCCTTTTACTAATTTTGATGGAATTATTGACGAATTAAAACCGGAAAAAAGTAAATTAAGAGTTATCGTAAGTATTTTTGGCAGGCCGACACCGGTGGAATTGGATTTTATTCAGGTAACTCAGGGTTAATGTGTTTATTGGCGGAACAGATAAGCTTTAAAAATATTTAGATCAGGGTGATTCAACATGGCAAAAAAAATTATTGCGAATATTAAATTACAAATAAAAGCGGGTAAGGCAACTCCTTCGCCTCCTATCGGTCCGGCGTTGGGACAGCACGGCGTAAATATTATGGAATTCTGCAAAGCTTATAACGCTATGACGCAAAATCAGGAAGGAATGATTATTCCTGTGGTGATTACCGTTTATGCCGACAGATCGTTTACATTTATAACAAAAACACCTCCGGTATCCGTGTTGCTTAAACAAGCGGCTAAAATTGCCAAAGGAGCCAGCGATCCGAAGAGGGAAAAAGTTGGAACAGTTACGGCCGGGCAGGTGAAAGAAATAGCTGAATTAAAGTATAAAGATTTAAATGCTGTAAATATTGAAGGCGCTATAAAGATAATTGCCGGTACGGCAAGGTCAATGGGAATTGAAATCACAGGTTAATAATTACGAGGTTTTATCATGTTAAAAAAAGGCAAACGTATATTGGCAGCGAAAGCTAAGGTTGAACCAGGCAAACGATATTCACTGAAAGAGGCTTCGGAAATTGTTACATCGACGGCCGCAACAAAATTTGATGAAACTGTGGATGCGGCCATTCGCTTAGGCGTCAATCCTGCTCATGCCGATCAGATGGTGCGGGGCAGTGTAGTTTTGCCCCATGGCTTGGGAAAAACAGTACGGATTTTAGTATTTGCTAAAGGGGAAAAGGAAAAAGAAGCTCTGGAAGCCGGTGCGGATTTAGTCGGTAATGACGATATTATTGAAAAGATTAAAGGCGGCTGGATGGAGTTTGATCGTGTTATCGCGACTCCGGATATGATGGGTTCCGTGGGAAAGATTGGTAAAATTTTAGGCCCACGCGGTTTAATGCCCAATCCCAAGGTAGGAACGGTAACTTTTGAAGTTGCCAATGCGGTGAAGGAACTAAAAGCTGGCAAAGTTGAATTTCGCGTTGAAAAAGCGGGAATCGTTCATTCTCCCGTGGGGAAAGTATCTTTCGGCGCTGAAAAATTAAGAGAAAATGTCAGCGCTTTGTTGGAAACAATTATTAAGTTAAAGCCGGCATCAAGTAAAGGCATTTATATTAAAAGTATTTCTCTTTCAAGCACAATGGGTGTTGGTGTGAGAATTGACCCTCTCGATATTAAAGCTGCTTAATGAAAAAATATTGAGAGTTTTTTTGAAATAGAATGAGGTCGAAGACAGCAGGTACAGAAGTTTAAACGTAATACGGCCTGCCGAGACTCGTAAAATGAAAATAGTTACTTTGTTTTTTATGAAGGTAAGCAATTTTTATAAAACGGGAATCGGATTGGGCAAGGTTACCGTTTTTTTGTTCTGTATGTGGCTAGAATCTCCGGCCTCAAGAAATAAAATAACTTTGAAAGGAGGCTGATAGATTGGATCGGAGAACTAAAGAGCAAATTATATCCGAACTGCAAAAGAAACTCAAAGAAGCAAACCTAGGTGTTCTGACCAGCTTTAGTGGGATGAATGTCGAAAAAATGGAAACCTTGAGAAATGAGCTGCGCAAGTCCAATGCTGAATGGAAGGTTGTAAAAAACACTCTTTTGAGAATTGCTTCAGATGGCACAGATTTTAGCATTCTTGCTGATCATTTCAAGTGGCCTGTTGCGGTTGTTCTGAGCTATAAAGACCCTGTGGCGCCGGCTAAGATTCTGATTGATTTTGCCAAGAAAAATCCGGAATTGGAAATTAAGGTTGGCGTACTGGATAAAAAGCTTTTAACGAAGAGTGATATTACTGTTTTGGCGGAATTACCCAGCAAAGAGGTTCTTTTGGGCAAATTAGTTTCGGTAATGGCGGCGGTACCGACATCGTTCGTGACCGTTTTAAGTGGCGTTCCGAGAAGCTTTGTGCAAGTGCTCAATGCCTATTGTGATAAGAAAAAAACTTTAAACTAATAAAACATACAGAAAGGGATAGAAAAATGTCAGATAAAATTACTAAAGATGATGTAGTTAAATTTATTGAAGAAATGACTGTATTAGAGCTTTCTGCTCTGGTAAAAGAATTAGAAGAAAAATTCGGCGTATCCGCGGCCGCTCCCATGATGGCTGCTGTTGCCGCTCCTGGCGCTGCCGCTGCGGCTCCGGCTGAAGAAAAAACAGAATTTGATGTAATTCTCACAGGTTTCGGCGCGGAAAAGATTCAGGTAATTAAAGTTGTTCGCGCTATTACCAACCTTGGACTTAAAGAAGCAAAGGATTTGGTGGAGGGCGTGCCTAAGCCTATTAAAGAAGGTGTTTCCAAGGATGAAGCCGCGGAAATCAAGAAGAAAATCGAAGAAGTTGGCGGGACCGTTGAGGTTAAATAACGCAATCTTCAACATATAATTTTATTTAAGGATGCTATGGGTGACTTTAGAAAATATTTTGGTCAGGTAAAAAAGATACTGGATATCCCCAACTTAATTGATATTCAGACACAATCTTATGAAAAATTCCTTCAAAAGGAAATAGCGCCGGCAAAGCGGGACAATCTTGGTTTGCAAGGCGCTTTTAAAAGTGTCTTTCCCATTTCAGATTTCAGCGGAAAGTGTTCTCTGGAATTTGTAAGTTATAAGCTGGGTGATATCCGGTATGACGTGAAGGAATGTATTCAAAAAGGGATGACCTATGCTGCTCCTTTGAAAATTGTGGTCAGGCTGGTTGTTTTTGAAGTTGACCGTCCGGCTGACGGCAAAAGTAACCGCGAAACAGCTGAAACAAAGCAGATCCGCGATATTAAAGAGCAGGAAGTCTACTTCGGTGAAATTCCGCTGATGACTGAAAATGGCACTTTTATCATTAACGGGACGGAAAGGGTTATTGTTAACCAGCTGCATCGTTCGCCGGGTATCTTTTTTGATCACGACAAAGGTAAAATTGTCGCCAGCGGGAAGTTGATATATTCAGCGCGAATTATTCCTATCAGGGGTTCCTGGCTGGATTTAGAGTTTGATTCCAAAGACATTCTTTATGTAAGAATTGACCGCCGTAGAAAAATGCCTGTCACTATCCTGTTGAAAGCGCTGGGTAAATCGACAGAATTTATTTTAAATTATTTTTACAGTGTCAATACAGTTGTAATTGAAAATAAGAAAGTTTATTTTACCGTTGACGATTCTCTTGTCGGTCAAAAAGCGCCCGAAGACGTAAAAGATCCCAAAAACGCTGAGATAATTGTTAAAAAAGGCCGCAAGCTTACAAAGCCTCTTTTGAAGAGAATAGTTGATGTGGGCATCAAGCGTGTTGCGATTAACGAGAGTGAACTGGCCGGTAAAATTCCTTCTCAGGATATTCGCGATCCGGAAACAAATGAAATTATCTTCCGTTGCAACGAGGAATTGCCTTTAAACTGCCTGGAAATAATCAGGGAAAAGAATGTCAGAGAATTAAAGATTATCCATATTGATGAAGATATGGATAATGCTTCCATCAGAGATACCTTGCTGCTGGATAAAATTGATACCACAGAAGATGCAATAATGGAAATATATCGCCGTTTGCGTCCGAGCAATCCCCCCACTCCGGAAACGGGAGATAAATTTTTCAAAAGCCTGTTCTTTGAACCGGCAACTTATGACTTGTCAAATGTCGGTCGCGCAAAAATGAATTACAAATTACACATGAATGTGCCGACTGATATTACGGTATTGCGTAATGAAGATATTTTGTCCGCGGTTAAGTATTTGATTGACCTGAAAAATGGTGTTGGAGATTGCAATGTTGATGATATTGATCATTTAGGGAACCGCAGAGTGAGGTCGGTCGGCGAGCTTATTGAAAATCAGTACCGCATTGGTTTAGTGCGTATGGAGCGGGCTATCAAGGAAAAAATGAGCCTGCAGGATATCGAAACAATGATGCCGCACGACCTGATTAACGCTAAGCCCGTTTCCGCTGTTGTTAATGAATTCTTTAATTCCAGCCAGCTTTCTCAGTTTATGGATCAGACTAATCCTCTATCTGAAATTACGCACAAAAGACGTCTATCAGCATTAGGCCCTGGTGGTTTGACCAGGGAAAGGGCAGGATTCGAAGTCAGAGATGTTCATCCTACCCATTACGGCCGTATTTGTCCGATAGAAACACCGGAAGGACCTAATATCGGTTTGATCGTATCTCTCAGCACTTATGCGAGGGTAAACGAATTTGGTTTTATTGAAACACCCTATAGGATGGTAGAAAATGGCCGTGTTTCTGATGATGTCCGTTTTGTAACAGCAATTGAAGAAGAAAATAAAATTATTGCTTCAGCAGACCGTCCTTTGAATAAGCAGGACAAATTTGTTGAAGAGTTGATATCAGTTAGAAAAGGCGGCAGTTATATTTCTGTCGTGCCGGAAGAAATTAAAATGATGGATGTTTCGCCTACCCAACTTGTCAGTATCGCCGCGGCATTAATCCCATTTCTGGAACATGATGATGCCAATCGTGCTCTTATGGGATCAAATATGCAGAGGCAATCGGTTCCGTTAATGAGACCGGAAGTTCCTGTAGTGGGTACAGGTGTAGAATCTATTGTTGCCCGTGATTCCGGCGCCGTTGTTGCAGCAAGGAGATCTGGCGTTGTGGAAAGCGTTGATGCCTCGCGAATTATTGTCCGTGCGGACCGTATAGAAGAAGATGGTATAGACAGCGGTGTTGATATTTATAATTTAGCCAAATACCAGAGATCTAATCAGGATACTTGCTTTAATCAAAAACCGATAGTTAATGCCGGTCAACGCATTCACAAAAAAGATATATTGGCTGATGGTCCGGCAATTGATAACGGTGAATTAGCACTCGGCAGAAATGTTATGGTTGCCTTCATGTCATGGGGCGGCTATGACTACGAAGATTCCATTCTGGTCAGTGAAAGAATAGTCAAGGAAGATATTTTTACATCAATTCATATTGAAGAATTTGAAACAATGTCCCGTGATACTAAATTGGGCAAAGAAGAAATTACTCGTGATATTCCGAACGTCGGTGAAGAAGTCCTCAAAAATTTAGATGAAAGCGGCATTATTTGCATTGGCGTTTCAGTGAAGCCTGGAGATGTTCTTGTCGGGAAGATAACCCCTAAAGGTGAAACTCAGTTATCTGCCGAGGAAAAGCTCTTGCGGGCGATATTCGGAGAAAAGGCAAGCGATGTGCGAGATACATCATTGCGCGTCCCTCCCGGCGTTGAAGGTACAGTAATTGACGCTAAAATCTTTACGAGAAAAGGCGCCGAAAGCGATCTGCGTTCGCAAGCCATCGAAAGTGAAGCTATTGAACAAATAACTCAAGACAGAGATGACGAAATCCGTATCCTGACTGAAACAATTAAGAAAGATATTACAAAAATTATTATTGGAAAAACGGCAGCCACCAAAATAGTAGATGCTAAAAAGAAAACAATTTTAAAGAAAGGCGATAAAATCACAAAAGAGATTTGGAATGATTTGCCTTTCTCCTGCTGGAAAGAAATTACCATTGCTGAAAATGACAGCACAGAAGAAAAGATCAATAACCTGATTGCGTCCCTGGAGAGAAAAATTGATTTCGTCAATGCTCATTTTGAAGAGCAATTAGAAAAGATCAAAGCCAGCGATGAGCTTCCTCCGGGTGTTATTAAAATGGTCAAGGTTTATATCGCTATTAAAAGAAAACTTTCCGTAGGTGATAAAATGGCAGGCCGTCACGGGAACAAAGGCGTTTTATCGCGTATTTTACCGGAAGAAGATATGCCATGTTTTGCTGATGGATCTACTGTGGATATTGTATTGAATCCCTTGGGCGTTCCTTCGCGAATGAATGTTGGACAAATTCTGGAAACTCATCTGGGTTGGGCGGCAAGATCAATAGGGGAGAGCTTAAACGAACTTTGGGAAAAGCACTCAAATTTAAATAATATTAAAGTCGAATTGAAAAAAACTTATTCCTCTCCGGATTTTGATAAGTTTATTGATCAGGCTTCCGCTGAAGACATCAGAAGATTTATGGGCCGTTTAAAGAAAGGAATGCTCGTAGCCAGTCCTGTTTTTGATGGATGTCCTGAAGAGCAAATCAGAGAAATGTTAAAAAGGGCTGATTTGCCCCAGACAGGTCAATCCGTTCTTTTTGACGGCAGAACAGGCGAACCCTTTGATCAGGAAGTTACAGTGGGCATTATTTACATGATGAAGTTGCACCACCTGGTTGATAATAAAATTCATGCGCGTTCCATAGGCCCCTATTCACTGGTGACACAGCAGCCGTTAGGTGGTAAGGCTCAATTCGGTGGTCAGAGGTTGGGAGAAATGGAAGTATGGGCTATGGAAGCTTATGGAGCGGCTTATGCGTTACAGGAATTTCTCACAGTCAAATCCGATGATGTGGCGGGGAGAACCAGAATTTACGAATCTATTGTAAAGGGCGAACATACATTTGAGTCGGGTCTGCCGGAATCCTTTAACGTGCTCGTTAAAGAACTCCAGGGACTTGGATTAGACGTGGAATTAATTGAGGAAGCTGATAACTTGAGCTGAAAAGCTGAAGTTGGCGGCCCGCGGGAGACAATTGAATAGAAGTAACTCAAAAATTTCACTTAAGCTTTAATAGCACAGGAGAAAATCCGTGGAAGATGTTTTCAGTTATTTTGAAAAACCGAAGAATCAAGTAAAATTTAATGCAATGAAAATTTCCATTGCTTCACCGGAGAAAATTCTTTCCTGGTCACGTGGCGAAGTAAAGAAACCGGAAACGATCAATTACCGGACATTTAAACCGGAAAAAGATGGACTTTTTTGCGCAAAGATTTTTGGTCCGGTAAAGGATTATGAATGTCTTTGCGGACGTTACAAGAGAATGAAACACCGTGGGGTAGTTTGCGAAAAGTGCGGTGTAGAAGTTATTCAATCCAAGGTTCGCCGGGAAAGAATGGGACATATTACCTTAGCGACCCCAGTGTCTCATATCTGGTTTCTGAAGAGCCTTCCGAGCCGTATTGGCAATGCTGTAGACTTGTCATTAAAGGAACTGGAAAAGGTTCTTTATTTTGAATCATGGATCGTCCTTGATCCTAAAAGCACTCCCTTAAAGAAAAGAGATCTGCTTACGGATGAAGAATACGATGAAGCAAGAGAACAATATGGTAATGATAGCTTCGTTGCGGGAATTGGCGCCGAAGCCATCAGACAGTTATTGGAAGAAATTGATTTAGAAAAGCTCTACGAAGAACTGCGCACGGAAATTGTCAGCGCCGTTTCCGATACCAAGAAAAAGAAACTTGTTAAAAGGTTGAAGGTCGTGGAAGCGTTGCGTAAATCCAGAAATAAGCCCGAATGGATGATTTTAACGGTACTTCCCGTTATTCCGCCTGACTTGCGGCCACTGGTTCCTCTGGATGGAGGACGTTTTGCCACATCTGACCTCAACGATTTATACCGGCGTGTTATCAACAGAAATAATCGTTTGAAACGTTTGCAGGAATTAAATGCGCCGGAAATAATTATCCGCAACGAAAAACGCATGTTGCAGGAAGCGGTAGATGTTCTTTTTGATAATGGCCGTCGCGGCAGGGCTATTACCGGAACCAATAAAAGGCCTCTGCGCTCCTTATCCGATATGCTCAAAGGCAAACAGGGTCGTTTTCGCCAGAATTTACTGGGGAAAAGAGTTGACTATTCCGGACGATCAGTTGTTACAGTCGGGCCTGATTTAAGGCTGCATCAGTGCGGTTTGCCCAAGAAAATGGCGATCGAACTTTTTAAACCCTTTATCTACAATCGCTTGCTGGAAAAAGGATATGTAACTACCGTAAAAAGCGCCAAGAAAATGGTGGAAAAGGAAACAGCCGAAGTTTGGGATGCATTGGATGAAGTGGTGCGCGAATATCCCGTTATTCTAAACCGCGCTCCAACCCTGCATCGTTTGGGCATACAAGCTTTTGAACCGGTGTTAATTGAAGGTAAAGCTATACAGCTTCATCCTCTGGTGTGTACGGCTTTTAACGCGGACTTTGATGGAGATCAAATGGCTGTTCACATTCCGCTGTCCATTGAGGCGCAGACGGAAGCTCGCGTCCTCATGATGTCTACCAACAATATTCTTTCTCCGGCAAACGGAAGTCCGATAATCATTCCCAGTCAGGATATCGTTTTGGGTATTTATTATCTGACACGAGTGAAGACAGAAGCTAAGGGTGAAGGAATGCTTTTTGCTGGTCCGGATGAAGTGCGTTCGGCCATTGATGCTGGCATGATTGATTTACATGCACGTATTAAAGTGCGCATTAATTCGGAATTAAAAGAAACAACAGCGGGAAGAATTATACTTTCAGAAATAGTTCCCGAACAAATTAATTTTGATATGATCAATAAGTTGATGAATAAAAAGGAACTGACCAATTTAATTGATCATTGTTATCGTTTGTGCGGAGATAAGGCAACTATTATTTTAGCCGATAAACTTAAGGATATGGGCTTTAAATATGCCACTGTTTCCGGGATTTCTTTTGCTATTAGCAATATGATTATTCCTGAAAACAAAAAACGCATTGTTTCTCAGGCCGATAAAGATGTTTTAAAAATCCAAAAACAGTATATGGACGGTTTAATTACCGATGGTGAGCGTTATAATAAGGTCGTGGATATCTGGGCGCAGGCTACAGAAAAAATAGCTTCCGAGATGATGAAGGACATCAGCACTGAAGAAGTTTCCTCATCTGATGGGAAAAAGCGCAGAATTGAAAGTTTCAATCCGATTTACATGATGGCCGATTCAGGCGCCCGCGGTTCGGGGCAGCAACTCAGGCAATTGGCCGGTATGCGCGGTTTGATGGCTAAGCCGTCAGGTGAAATTATCGAGACGCCGATTACAGCTAATTTCCGCGAAGGGCTTACCGTTCTTCAGTATTTCATCTCAACTCACGGCGCGCGTAAAGGCTTGGCCGATACGGCGTTGAAAACAGCCAATTCCGGTTATCTGACAAGAAGGTTGGTGGATGTTGCGCAGGACTGCATCATTACGGAGCATGATTGCGAGACAGTTGATGGCGTGTATGTCTCCGCGCTTATGGAAGGCGGTGAAATTATCGAAACCGCCGGAGAGCGTGTTCTGGGTAGGGTTGCGTTGCAGGAAATTAAAGACCCATTTACCGGTGAGGTCATTGTTAAAGCCAATGAAGATATAGATGAGGCTCTGGTTGAAAAGATCGACCATGCCGGTATCGAACAGGTCAACATTAGATCAGTTTTAACTTGTCGTTCCAAACATGGCGTTTGTGCCAAGTGCTATGGACGCGATCTGGCTCATGGGCATCTGGTAAATATTGGTGAAGCTGTCGGTATAGTTGCGGCTCAATCCATTGGTGAACCGGGTACGCAGTTGACCATGAGAACTTTTCATATCGGTGGTACAGCGAAATTTGATGAACATTCCACTCTGGAAGCACATCATGATGGAGTGATTAAGTTTGTTAACTTAAATACGGTAAAAACCAGAGAAGGCGATCTGGTTGTGATGAAACGTCATGGTGAGGTCCATGTTCTTGATGAACAGAAACGCAGTCGTGGCAAATATATGGTGTCTTACGGCGCCCATCTGAAAGTGAATGAAGATAGTTATATTAAAAAAGGTCAGTTAATTGCCGAATGGGATCCCTTCTCTATACCGATTTTAGCTGAAGTTGATGGAACAATTAAATTTGATGATATTACCGAAGGAAAAACAATGCAGGAACAGGTTGATGAAGTTACCGGTCTGTCCCGTAAAATCATTGTCGAATTTAAAGGTGGAGATTTAAGGCCGCGTGTTTCTATCAAGGACAACAAAGGTAAAACTGCTAAATTGCCAGATTCGAATGCTGTGGCCCGTTATCTCTTGTCTGTAGGAGTAAATCTGGTTGTTTCTGAAGGAGACGAGGTCAAGGCCGGAGATATTATTGCGAAAATTCCACGCGAAACAACAAAAACAAAGGATATTACAGGTGGCTTGCCTCGCGTAGCCGAACTTTTTGAAGCTCGCAAACCCAAAGATTTTGCTGTTATCAGCGAAATCAGCGGTGTTGTTTCCTACGGCAAAGATGCCAAGGGTAAGCGTAAGATAATTATCACTCCGGAGGTTGGAGAAGAAAAGGAATACCTTATTGCCAAAGGCAAGCATATCAGTGTTCAGGAAGGCGACCAGGTTATACCGGGCGATGCCTTGATGTCCGGCGTAAATAATCCTCATGATCTACTATCCATAAAGGGCGAAAAAGAACTGGCCAGATATCTGGTTGATGAAGTGCAGGAAGTCTACCGTTTACAGGGAGTAAAGATCAACGATAAGCACATGGAAGTCATTGTTCGTCAAATGCTCCGCAGAGTCAAGGTAATTGATCCGGGCGATACGACATTTCTTGCCGATGAAAAGATCGAGCGTTACCGTTTTCAGGAAGAAAACGAAAAGGTTGTAGCTCAAGGTGGCCGTCCTGCTATAGGAGAGCCGATGCTTTTGGGTATTACTAAAGCATCTCTCAGTACCCAGAGTTTTATTTCTGCTGCTTCGTTCCAGGAAACAACCAAAGTACTTACTGAAGCTGCCCTTTCAGGTAAAACCGATTATTTAAGGGGGCTTAAAGAAAACGTTATTATGGGTAGATTGATAACGGCGGGTACCGGTTTGGTGATGTACCGGAAGCTGGGTATTAAGACGGCTGATGAAGAAGCCCAGGCCGATGCGGAATAAATAAAATTTATTAAGAAAAAGCTTGACATATAAAATTTGAACTGGTACGTACCACCGGTTCGCTGCTGCAAATAGTAATTTAAAGAGCAGCGATTTGTTTTAGGAGGAAAATGCCGACAATCAGTCAGTTGATTCGGAAAGGCCGGATCAAAGTAGAAAAGAAAACCAATACGCCTGCACTGGCGGGTTCACCGCAACGTCGCGGTGTCTGTGTCAGAGTTTATACGACGACGCCCAAAAAGCCGAATTCGGCCTTGCGGAAAGTCGCCAGGGTGCGTCTCACCAGTGGTTATGAGGTTACTTCCTACATTCCGGGTATCGGTCACAATCTGCAGGAACATTCCGTTGTTCTGGTGCGCGGAGGCAGAGTTAAGGATTTGCCTGGTGTAAGGTATCACGTTATCAGGGGTACGCTTGATACTGTTGGAGTACAGGACCGCAAACAAGGCAGATCAAAGTACGGTGCAAAAAAGCCAAGCTAAATTAAACGGAGATAATTAAATGCCGAGAAGACGGGAAGTTGAAAAAAGAGATATTTTGCCCGATCCCAAGTTTAATAATAAACTGGTAGCAAAATTTGTTAATTCTTTATTGAAGCAAGGTAAAAAAAGCGTTGCGGAAAGCATTCTTTACGGGGCTTTTGATATTATCGAAAAGAGATTAAAAGAGCAGCCGGTTGAACTTTTCGAAAAGGCTTTAAATAACGTAAAGCCGGTTATTGAAGTAAAATCGAGGCGCGTCGGCGGCTCTACTTATCAGGTACCAACAGAAGTTGTCCCGGCCAGACGCACTGCGCTGGCAATTCGCTGGTTGATATCCAACGCTCAGGAACGCACGGAAAAAGCAATGCGTGAAAAACTGGCCGGTGAATTAATTGATGCCGCAAATAACCGGGGTGGAGCGATCAAGAAAAAAGAAGCTGTGCATAAGATGGCTGAAGCAAATAAGGCTTTTGCCCATTATAAATTTTAAGAGACTATTTTAAACGATAAGGAAACCAACCATTCAAAGTTAAGGAGGAAAGGTGAGATGGCAAAGAAAAAATTTGAAAGGACTAAGCCGCATTTAAATATAGGAACAATCGGTCACGTGGATCATGGTAAAACCACATTAACGGCCGCAATCACAAAATATCTGGCGAAGAAGGGTTTGGCGGAATTCCGGGCTTTTGATTCGATTGATAACGCTCCGGAAGAAAAAGAACGCGGCGTTACCATCAATATTTGCCACGTGGAATACGAGACAGCAAAAAGACATTACGCGCACGTAGACTGCCCCGGCCATGCCGACTATATCAAAAACATGATTTCCGGTGCCGCCCATATGGACGGAACGATACTGGTTGTTGCCGCTTCCGATGGTCCTATGCCTCAAACACGTGAACATATTCTCCTTGCCCGTCAGGTGCAGGTTCCTTATATTGTTGTTTATCTGAATAAAGTTGATCTGGTTGACGATCCTGAACTCTTGGATCTGGTTGAATTGGAATTACGGGAACTCTTAACTCAATATGAATTCCCCGGTGACAACATTCCCATCATTCGCGGCTCCGCGCTCAAAGCGCTGGAAGCCGAAGATGTCAATTCTCCCGATGTGAAAAGCATTGAGGAACTGATGGACGCTGTGGATAATTACATTCCCGAACCCAAACGCGATACAGACAAACCTTTCCTTATGCCTGTAGGTGACGTTTTTACTATTTCCGGACGTGGTACGGTTGTTACGGGTAGAGTGGACAGAGGCATTGTAAAGGTTGGTGAGGAAGTTGAAATCATCGGAATAAGACCGACAATCAAGACGGTTGTTACCGGTGTGGAAATGTTCCGCAAAACACTTGACGAAGGCCGTGCCGGTGATGACGTCGGTTTGTTGATTCGTGGAATCAAACGTGAAGAAGTGGAAAGAGGTCAGGTTGTTGCCAAACCCGGTTCCATTACTCCTCATACCAAATTTGAAGCGGCTGTTTACGTTCTGACCAAAGAAGAAGGCGGCCGTCATACGCCATTCTTCTCCGGTTATCGTCCTCAGTTTTATTTCCGGACAACCGATGTGACGGGAATCGCCACGCTTCCTGAAGGAGTAGAAATGGTCATGCCCGGTGATAACGTCAAAATGACCATTGAGTTAATTATGCCCATAGCCATGGAACAGCAGTTAAGATTCGCTATTCGTGAGGGTGGAAGAACAGTAGGCGCTGGAGTCGTAAGCAGGGTTATTGAATAGAAACAGGGAATAGGTTATTTGATTAATGAAAGAGCAAAAGATTAGAATTCGTCTCAAGGCTTACGATTATAAACTATTAGATCGTTCTGTAGAAGAAATAGTGGAAACCGCAAAGAAAACAGGTGCACGTGTTGCCGGTCCTATCCCTATTCCTACTGAAATCAATAAGTATTGTGTAAATCGCTCACCTCATGTGGACAAAAAATCTCGCGAGCAGTTTGAAATAAGAACACATAAAAGATTGGTTGATATCGTTGGGCCTACTCAAGCCACTGTGGATGCTTTGATGAAACTGGATCTCTCCGCCGGAGTGGATGTGGAAATAAAGGCGTAGGCATGCTTTTAGATTTTTGGGAAATGGCATCATGTAATCGCCATTCTTCAAATTGAATGTTATTGACTTAATTTATTTAAAAAGTTGGAATACTGGAATATCAGATGAGTAATGGAATTATTGGAAAAAAATTGGGAATGGCTCAGGTGTTTGCCGAAGACGGAGCTGCGGTTGGTGTTACTGCTATTGAGGTTGAACCATCCGTTGTTTTGCAGGTAAAAACAAAAGCGAAGGATGGTTACGATGCCATTCAGATTGGTTATGGCCGTATCAAACAAAAAAATGTTACCAAGCCACTGCAGGGTCATTTTAATAAGGCCAATAAAGGATTCTTCCGTTTTGTGAAAGAATTTCCTGTGCAATCTGAAAAATACGAGGTGGGACAGGAAATTACCGCTGATATATTCAAGATTGGCGATTATGTTGACATTGTCGGAACGTCGAAGGGAAAAGGATTCCAGGGTGTTATTAAAAGGCATGGTTTCGGCGGCGGCAGGGCGACACACGGGTCCATGTTCCATCGGGCACCAGGTTCCATTGGCGCCAGTGCGGATCCATCGCGTGTTTTTAAAGGAACTAAATTGCCTGGTCAAATGGGCAATGTTCGTAAAACTATCCAAAATTTAGAGGTATGGCAGGTTCGTTCAGACAGAAACTTACTTTTGTTAAAGGGTTCGGTTCCTGGAAGCCAAAACGGTTTTGTATTAATTAAAAAAGCAAAGAAAAAGAGTGCTTAAGTCACATCTGGAGTTATAGACATGGCAGTTGTGGATGTTTTTGATATTGAAAAGAAGAAAGTTTCAGAGGTTGATTTGAATGACGCTGTGTTTGCCGCCGAAGTCAATGAAGCTATTATATACGACGTAGTGAAAATGCAATTGGCCTCGCGCCGTTCCGGCACTGCCTCAACGAAAACGAGAAGCGATGTCAGTGGCGGCGGAAAAAAACCTTGGCGTCAAAAAGGAACCGGCCGGGCCAGATCTGGAACGTCGAGATCACCTATCTGGAGAAGCGGTGGAACTGTTTTTGGTCCGCATCCCCGGGATTACTCTTACAGCATACCCAAGAAGGTGCGTAAGAAGGCTTTGATATCCGCTTTGAGCATGAAATTAAAAGAGAACAAAATGGTGATCTTGAAAGATTTTCCGATGGATAAAATCAGTACGCGCGTCTTTAAAAGTGTTTTTGATCTTTTTAGCCTTAAGAAAGCACTTTTTGTTCTGGATGATAACAATGAAGTTTTATTAAAGTCATCGCGAAATATAAAAAATGTCAAGATGGTCAGGTCAGAGGGTATTAACGTTTATGATATTTTAAACCATGAACATTTAATCCTTCTTGAACCCTCTGTAAAAAAGATTGAGGGGGCATTGCTGGTATGATGGAAATTAATAAAGTTGTTAAGAAAATACTGGTTACGGAAAAAAGCACAACTGCGCGGGAGACATCGAATAAATATTTCTTTGAAGTCGACCGCAAAGCAAATAAAGTTGAAATAACTAAAGCAGTGGAAAAGCTTTTTAAAGTCAAAGTTGTTGACGTTCATGTTATGCAGGTTTTAGGAAAAAAGAAAAGAATGGGAAGAGTTGTGGGTCAAAAGAGTTCCTGGAAAAAAGCTATAGTGACTTTAAATGCCGGCAGCAGTATCGAATTTGCT
>Ga0187875_10000288_pt1 | contig 45449 bp, 38 predicted proteins | sample June2016WEW_17_1_2_FD_132978 | JGI IMG/M metagenome (GOLD analysis project Ga0187875, IMG submission 132978) | Peatland microbial communities from SPRUCE experiment site at the Marcell Experimental Forest, Minnesota, USA - June2016WEW_17_10 | ecosystem: Environmental > Terrestrial > Soil >...
GGGGGGGGGGGGGGGGGGGGGGGGGGGGGGGGGTGGGGGGGGGGGGGGGGGGGGGGGGGGGGGGGGGGGGGGGGGGGGGGGGGGGGGGGGGGGGGGGGGGGGCGGGGGGGCCGGGAGGGCCGGGGTACGAGGGTGAGGGCAGACTCAGGGCGGGCAGAGGACTGTCGGGTGGTGCCGGGGGCGTTCTAGGAGACGATCATGGCTGAGGTCAGGTACGAGAACGCGACGCGGGTCTATCCGGGAGCGGAGCGGCCCGCGGTGGACGCGCTGACCCTGGCCATCAGCGACGGCGAGTTCGTGGTCCTGGCCGGCCCCCCGGGCTCCGGCACCACCACCGCCCTGCGGATGCTGGCCGGCCTGGAGGAGCTCGATGAGGGCTCGATTGTTATCGGCGGGCAGGACATGGCGGGCGTGCCGTCCCGCGACCGGGACGTCGCGATGGTGTTCCAGAACTACGCGCTCTACCCGAGCAAGACCGTGGGCCAGAACATGGGCTTCGCGCTCCGCATGCGGGGCATCGGCGAGGAAGAGGCCGGCCGCCGGGTCCGTGAGGCCGCCCGCCTGCTCGACCTGGAGCCACTGCTGGACCGCACGCCGCGGAACCTGTCCGGCGGTCAGCGCCAGCGGGTCGCCCTGGGCCGCGCCATCGTCCGCGAGCCGAAGGTCTTCTGCATGGACGAGCCACTGTCCAACCTGGACGCCGGGCTCCGCGCGGCGACCCAGGCCCAGATCAGCGAGCTCCAGCGCCGCCTGCGGGTGACCACCGTCTACGTCACCCACGACCAGGCGGAGGCCATGGCCATGGGCGAACGGGTGGCCGTGCTGCGCGGCGGGCGGCTGCAGCAGTTTGCTGCCCCGGCCGAACTGTACGACCGGCCCGCGAACGCGTTCGTGGCCGCGTTCATCGGGTCGCCGGCCATGAACCTGTTCGACGCCGCGGTGGAGCAGGACGGGCTCAGGCTGGCCGGTGCCAGCCTGCCGCTGGGCGATGCCCAGCGGCAGGCGATGCAGGGCCGGGACCGGGTCGTCGCCGGGATCAGGCCGGAACATCTGACGGCCGGCCACGGCGAGCTGGAGGTGAAGGTCGCCCTGGTGGAGGACGCCGGGAGTGACGCCCATATCTACGGGCAGCTGGCTGGTGAGCCGGGGAGCAACGTGATTGTCCGGTCCGGGCCGGTGCGCCCGCAGCCCGGCGAGCTCATCAGGGCCGGCGCGGACCCCGGGCACGTGCACCTGTTCGACGCGGCCAGCGGCGAGCGGATCGGCGACGGGTGAGGCCGGGCTAGGCAGGCGGGGCTCACCGGGCCAGGGTGCATCCTGGGGCAAAGCGGGTACCTACCCGGGATGCGCGGCGCGCGGCCGCATCGGCGGAAGGGGCACGAGATGGAACCAGCAGAAACCCCCGTTGTCTTCGTGCATGGTCTCTGGCTGCACGCCGCGTCGTGGGGCCCGTGGATGGAGTTCTTCCAGGAGGCGGGGTACGCGCCCGTCGCACCCGGCTGGCCGGGCGACGGCGATACCGTCGAGGAGACGCGGAGCCACCCGGAGCAGGTGGCCGGCAAAGGCCTCAACGACGTCGTAGAGCACTACGCCGGGATCATCCGTGGGCTGAGCGCCCCGCCCATCGTGATCGGGCATTCCTTCGGCGGCCTGATCGTGCAGCGGCTGCTCGGGCAGAACCTGGCCGCCGCGGGCGTGGCCATCGACGCGGCTCCCATCAAGGGTGTCTACTACCTGCCCCCGCCGGCGCTGCGGGTGGCCTCGATCGCCTTGCGCAAGCCCGCCAACCGGGAGCAGGCCGTGTCGCTGACCGCGAGCCAGTTCCGGTACGGCTTCGGGAACGAGCTGAGCGCGCAGGAATCCTCCGAGCTGTACGACCGCTGGACCGTGCCCTCACCCGGCAAGCCCCTGTTCGAGGACGCCCTGGCCAATTTCACCCCGCACTCGCCGGCCGCGGTGGACACCCGCAACAAGAATCGCGGCCCGCTGCTGCTGATCGCCGGGGGCCGCGACCATACGGTCCCGGCGGCGATCACCACCGCGACCCGGAAGCTGTACCACAAGTCCCCGGCCATCACGGATTTCCGGGAGTTCCCGGACCGTGGGCACTCGCTCACCATCGATCACGGCTGGCGCGAGGTGGCCCAGTCATCCCTCGACTGGCTCAGGCAGCGGCACCAGTAGCCCGGCCCCGCGCCGGACCCGGAAACATCTGCCCGTGAAACGCGATGCATGTAACATAGATACATCGTGAATACGACAGAGGCGCCTGTGGCGCGACCGCCCGCGGCGCCGAGCGCCGCCGACCGGGCCTACGCCTACGTCAAGGGCGAGATCCTCGCCCGCCGGTTCACCCCGCATGACCTGCTGTCCGAGGGGCAACTGGCCGACGCGGTGGGCGCCTCACGCACCCCGGTCCGCGAGGCCCTGCTCCGGCTGCAGGGCGAGGGCCTGGTCCGCCTGCTGCCCAAACGCGGGGCCCTGGTGCTGCCGGTCACGGTGGACGAGATGGCCGACGTGATGGAGACCCGGCGCCTGGTCGAGTCGTTCGCGGCCCGCAAGGTCCTCACCCGCCCGCCCTCCGTGGACCTGGAGCCAGTGCTGGACAGCCACCTGGAGGCCATGCGCTCCGCCATGCAGTCCCATGACGTCGCCGCGTACGTGCAGGCCGACCGCGACTTCCATCTCGCGATCGTCGCGGCGACCGGGAACGAGATCATCACCTCGCTGTACCGGTCGCTGCGGGAACGGCAGCTGCGCATGGGCACCGTGAACCTGCTGGACGGCACCGGCACCCACGTCGATCCCGGCCGGATGCGCTCGACCCTGGCCGAGCACGAGCGGATCCGTGACGCGCTGCGCGCGGGCCGCGCCGACGCGGTCGTCAAGGCCGTGGCCGCCCACCTGGATCATGCGGAGAGCACTCTCGCCCGCCGTCCCTGACCACCACCGGACCTGACCACCGGACCTGGCCGCCCGACTTCCACCACCTGCCCCACGGAACCTGAATCCCATGCCCAGCCCGGCCCCGTCGTCGCCCGCCGTCCCGTCCACCCCCGAGGTCCGCGCCACGCCCGCCTTCCGGCGCTGGGCCATCGCGGTCACCGTGTACATCGCTGCGGTGTTCAACCGCACCTCCCTCGGCGTGGCCGGGCTGGAGGCGGCCAGCCGGTTCCGGATCACGCCTGGCCAGCTCAGCGTTTTCGTCCTGGCCCAGCTGGGGGTGTACGCCGCGATGCAGGTGCCCACCGGCCTGCTGGTGGACCGCTACGGCCCGCGCCGGCTGCTGATCACCGCGGCCTGCACCATGGCCGTCGCGCAGCTCGCGTTCGCGTTCGCGCACTCCTACCCAGAGGCCCTGCTGGCCCGGGCCCTGCTGGGCTGCGGTGACGCGCTGACGTTCGTCAGCGTGGTGCGGTTCGCTGCCCAGGACTTCGCCCCGCGCCGGTTCCCGCTGGCCGTCTCGCTCACCTCGATGCTCGGCATGGCCGGCAACGTCATCGCGACGATCCCCCTCACGCTGCTGCTGCACACAGCGGGCTGGACCCCCTCGTTCGCCAGTACGGGCGTGATATCGCTGGCCGCGGGAGTCGCCGTCTGGGCGCTGCTGCCCGCGGACCCGCCAGGCGGCGGGAGGGCCCGCAGCCGGCCTCTGGGCGAGTGGCTGGCGGCGGCGCACCGGGTCAGCGGCCGGGCGCGCGTGGCGTGGCGGAGGCCCGGCACCCGGCTGGGCTTCTGGCTGCACTTCTCCTGCATGTCGGTGACCACGATGTTCTCGGTGCTGTGGGGCCTGCCGTATCTCGTGGCCCAGGGGTTCAGCCCGGCCGGGGCCAGCGCGGTCCTGCTCGTCTGCGTGCTGGCCGCCATCGCGATCAGCCCGGCCGGCGGCGTGGTCTTCGGGCACTTCCCGGCGGCCCGGGTGCCGTTCGCGGTCGGCGTCTGCGTGGTCACCGTGGGCGGCTGGGTGACCCTGCTGGGCGGCTTCGGAGGGCGGCCGCCGCACGCGCTGATCGTCGTGGTGGTGGCCCTGATGGCTGCGGGGGGCCCGGCCTCCACCATCGGGTTCTCGCTGGCCCGGGACTACAACGCGGGCACCGCCGTCGGCACCGCGACCGGGGTCGTCAACGTCGGCGGGTTCACCGCGGCCATCCTCGCCTCACTCCTGGTCGGCGGGATCCTGGACCTGGCCGGCCGCAGCGACGTGGCCGCCTACCGGCTTGCGTTCGGCTGCGCGGTAGCCGTCCAGCTGGCCGGCACGGTGATGGCGGTGTGCTGGTGGCTGCGCGTGCGGGGCCTGCTGCTCGGCGCCCAGTCCCGCGGCGAGCCGGTCCCGGTGCGGGTGGTCCGGCACCAGTTCGACCGGCACCAGCTCGACCGGCACCAGTTCGACCGGGTCCAGCTCGACCAGGTTGATGTCGCGCCCGGCCCAGCCCGGGCCGGGCGGACCGAGGCGGATAACGCGGAGCGCGTGCCCTCCCGGGAATCGCGCGGCGCGGTCAGCGCGCCGCGCAGGCTGGGGTAGATCGCCAGCACCCGGTCGTAGCCGCTCGACGCGAAGAAGCCGGCCAGCGGGCTCGACGCGGGCACGACGACCCGCAGGTCGATGTGGTAGGCGGTGGCCAGGCGGCGGGCGACCGCGATCTTGCCGAGACCAGCGCTGTCGAAGAACGTGGTCAGGGTCAGATCGAGGATGACGGTGGTGACCCCGGGCTCGAGGGCGGCCATCAGTTCTTCGTCGACCTGCGTCGCGTTGTAGTAGCTGACTTCGCCGGGCAAGCTGACCACCGTGGTCCTGGCTTGATCGTCCGGCCAGTTCGTCTGATTCTCCATAAGGTGCGCCCACCGGCATCGCCGGGGCGCTGCTGGCGGGCGGAGCACGGGCAGGACCCAGCGAAACCCCGGCTGGCTCAACAACCGACGCCGCTAGTGTGGCACGGGCCCGGCGGGCCGCACCTGGTTAATCCGCCGTGGCCAGACTGGTTACCCCTGTCCGAGGCCCCTCAGCCAGCCGAACGTGTCCTCGGCGGTGCCTGCCGAGGGCCGGTACTCCAGCCCGACGAAACCGCCGTACCCCTGGCGGTCGAGATGTCCCAGCACGAACGGGTAGTTGATCTCGCCGGTCCCCGGCTCGCCGCGGCCCGGCACGTCGGCGATCTGGACGTGGCTGATCAGATCCCAGTAGGTATCCACCGTCCGGGTGATCTCCCCCTCAACCCGCTGCATGTGGTACACGTCGTACTGGAGCCGGACGTTGTCCCGGCCGGTCTGCCCGGCGAACGCCGCAGCCGCCGCGGTCGTGGTCAGCAGGCAGGGGCCGTTGTCCATCGGGTTCAGCGCCTCGATCATCACCTCGCAGCCCGCCGCCGCGGCCCGGTCGGCCGCCCAGGCGACGTTCTCCAGGGCCAGCTCGAGCTGGAGGCCGAGCGGGTACCGCGGCTGGCGCAGCCCGGCGAGCAGGTTCAGCCGCGGGCATCCGCACGCCTGGGCAATCCGCAGCGCGACCGGCACGTGCTCGCGCAGCTGCGCGGTGCGGTCCGGGTCGGCGGCCAGGCCCCGGTCCCCGGCCGCCATGTCACCCGCGTCGAAGTTCAGCAGTGCCAGCTGCATGCCCCAGCGCCTGGTCAGGCCGGGCAGCAGCGCGGCATCCGCCTCCCCCGGCCACCACAGTTCGACGGCGTCGAAGCCGGCCCGGGCCGCCCGCTCGAACTGGTCGGGCAGGGGCAGCCCGGCCCAGAGCATCGAGAGGTTGGCGGCGAAGCGCAGCGGCATTGCGGATCAGGCTCCCTGCCCGGTGGTGCGCGGCGGACCCGCACGCAGCCTTGGCCCCCGCGTGCCGTCCACCTGCGTTGACGGCCGCCGCTACCGTAACGCAGTCTTCATGATTGGCGAGTACACCTATCGTTTGGGCTCACCCGGCACGGGAACGCTCCTCGCCAGGGACGGGCGGCGCGGCTCGACGCGTAGCTTCAGGTACGGGCAGGCCCTGCTCCCACATCAGAGCGACTAGAGCTGTGCTTCCTGGCTGCGTGTCTCTCAAGCTGAACATGATCCGGAGGGAGAACGTGGGTGCCTAAACCGGCGTCATTCCGGCGTGACTCCGAGGCGAGCAAGCCCGGCACGGGGCTGGGCCCGGGTGGTACGTACCCGCCGGATGATCACGGTCCAAGCGGGCCGGGCCAGGATGGTCCGGGCCAGGATGGTCCACGGCGCGGTGGTCCGGAGCGCGGTGGTCCAGGCCGGGGTGGCCTTGGCCCGAGCCGTTCCGGCCGGCGCCGTTCCGGTGGGGGCCGGTTCCGCCGGCTGCGCGCGCGGCGCTGGTTCCAGGCCGTGATGGCGCTGCTGCTGGCGTTCGTCATCTGGCTGGGCTGGTCGGTCGGGCATGCCCTCACCTATCCCGGCGGCGGAACGGTGTCGGAGCGCCTGGCCGAGTGGGCCCGGGACCACTACCTCGGCCCGCTGGTCACGTTCGGCGAGTGGATCTCATACAAGCCCCCGAAGGTCGGCGGGAAGCCCTCGTTCGCGCTGACCGGCCCGAGCGCGGGGCCAGTGAGCGCGCCGAAGCCCACTGAGCACGTGAAGGCCGAGCCGTCCTTCCCTGCCCCCGCGCCGCTGAAGCCCCTGGTGGCCCATCCCCTGCGCGGCGAGGGCAAGTGGCGGGTGCTGGGCACGGCCAAGGGCGAGCCCGCCATCTTCGGCACTTACCTGCGGGCGAGCAGCGTTTACACGTCGTACGTGGCGGGGATCGTTTCAATGAACCAGGACCTGGTCCGCTTCCAGCTCCACCCGGGGGCGGAGGATCCGGGGCCTGGGCACTGGAAGGCTGCGCCAGACATCCCGCCCGGCAAGCGCCTGGGACTGCTGGCCACCTTCAACGGGGGCTTCAAAATTTCCACGTCCGGGGGCGGGTTCTACCTGAACGGTGCGACCACCGGGGTGCTCACTAAGGGTGTCGCGTCGGTCGTGTACTACCGCGACGGCCGGATCGCCATCGGTAACTGGGGGGGGTCAGTGCGGATGGCACCGGACGTGGTGGGGGTTCGGCAGAACCTGCACCTGATCGTCGCGCACGGCAAGATTCCCTCCACGGTGGATTACAACGTCCAGACCAGCTGGGGCGCCACCCTCGGCGGCGGCTACTACGTCTGGCGGTCCGGGATCGGCATGACCCAGGACGGGCGGGTCGTCTTCGTCTACGGCCCCTCGCTGAACGTGCGGGAGCTCGCCCAGCTGCTCAGGCGAGCGGGGGCGGTGACGGGGATGGAGCTGGACATCAATCCGGACTGGATGTCGTACATGTACTACCTGCCGAAGCACCGTCCGGCCGACCCGACCCCGGTCAACCTGCTCCCGGACCAGGTGCAGCCTCCGGATCGCTACTACGGCCTGGCGAGCCGCGACTTCACCGCGGTGTACGCGCGGTGACGACCCGCGCGCGGGCGGCCGACGGGCCGCCCGGCGGCTCCGCCGTGCTCGCGCGGTCCCCTCTCCCGGTGCGCTGGCTGGCCGCCGTCGTGCAGACCTCGCGGCCCCGGCAGTGGCCCAAGAACCTGCTGGTCTTCGCGGCGCCGCTGGCGGCGGCGTCGCTGGGCCGGGACGACGGCCTGGGGTACGCGCTGGTGGCTGGCGCCGTGTTCACGGTGGCCGCGGCGGCCGTGTACTTCGTCAACGACGTGGCAGATGCGGACCGGGACCGGCTGCACCCGGTCAAGCGCCACCGCGCGGTGGCGTCGGGACGGCTCCCCCGCAGCCACGCGCTGGGCCTGGCCGTGCTCGGCCTGCTCGCCGCTGAGGCCGTGTGCCTGTGGATCGGCGAGCCCACGCTGGCCGTGCTCGTCGGCGTCTACGTGGCCTTCTCCCTCATGTACACGTTCGCGCTCAAGCACATCCCCGTGATCGAGCTCGCGTTCGTGGCCGCGGGCTTCGTGCTGCGCGCGCTCGGCGGGGCGTCCGCGACCCGGGTACCGCCGTCCGGCTGGTTCCTGGTGGTGTGCAGCCTGGGCGCGCTGCTGGTCGCGATCGCCAAGCGCTACACCGAGCTCGCCCTGCTCGGCCCCGAGGCCGCGGTGCACCGGCCGGTGATGCGCTGGTACACGCCGGCAATGCTGCGGCTGAGCCAGCGCATCGCCGCCGGGTTCATGATCGCCGCCTACCTGCTCTGGGCCTACGGCCAGCATGGCGGGTGGACCCGCACCCTGCACCTGCTCAGCGCGCTGCCGCTGGCCGGGGCGCTGCTGCGGTTCGACTGGCTGACCGCGAACCAGCCCGCCAAGCCGGTCGAGGACCTGATCGCCCGGGACAAGCTGATGATCTGCGGCGAGCTGGCCTGGCTGGCGCTGTTTGCGGGCGGCCTGTAGTGGCTGTCGTCGCCCAGCGGGACACCAGACGGCTGCTGACCGGCTGGGGGCGCACTACGCGGTCCCGCGCCCTGGTCGTCGGCCCGCTGCCGGCCGACCAGCTCCGGGCCCTGGTAGCGGGCTGGCCCGCGGGCGGCGTACTGGCCCGCGGCGCCGGGCGCAGCCACGGGGATGCCGCCCAGAACGGCGGCGGGGTGGTGCTGGACCCGGTGACCGTATCGCGCATCGACCTGGACCCGGACGCGGCCACTGTCCGGGTGTCGGCGTCCACCACCTTCACGGACCTGCTCACCCGGATCGTGCCGGAAGGCATGCTGCTGCCAGTGCTGCCGGCCACCCGCCACCTGACCGTCGGCGGCGCGGTGGCCGCCGACGTGCACGGCAACAACCAGCGCAGCGACGGCAGCCTGGGCCGGTGGATCGAGGAGATCGAGATCCTCGATGGTGCCGGGGAGGTACGGCGGCTGACCCCGGGCGGCGAACCGGAGGGTTTCCAGGCCACCGTGGGCGGGATGGGCCTGACCGGGGTCATCCTCGGCGCCACGATCCGGCTGCTGCGGATCCGCAGCGCGCAGATGCTGGTCAGCACCCGGCGGCTGGCCGATCTCGACGTCCTGCTCACCGCCATGGACGAGAGCAGGGACCGCTACTGCGTCGCGAGGATCGACACCACCGCCACCGGCAGGTCCTGCGGGCGCGGTGTCCTCGCCGTCGGCGACCATCTGGCTGATCCGGATCCGGGCGCCGAGGCCGGCGGCCTGGCCTACCGGCCGCGACGTGCGCACCGGGTACCGCGGCTGCCTGTCTGCCCGTTCTCGGCCTGGTCGGCCCGGGAGTTCAACGGGCTGCGCTTCCGCAGCGCGGCACAGGAAGACAACGAGATCACCGACCTGGCCACCTTCTTCCACCGGCTCGACGCGCTCGACGGCTGGAACCGGGCGCTGGGCCCGCGCGGTTTCGTGGAATACCAGTGCGTGGTACCCGAGGGCGCGCACGGTGTCATCGCGCAGATCCTGGAATCGGCGCAGCAGCATCGGTGCGCTCCGTTCCTGGGCCGCCTGAAGCGTTTCGGCCCGGGCACCGGCGGCTACCTGTCCTTCCCGATGGCCGGCTGGTCGCTCGCCATCGACATGCCCGCTGGCAACGGCCGGCTCGGGCCGATGCTGGATGACCTGGACCTGCGGGTCGCCGCGGCGGGCGGCCGGGTATACCTGGCCGGGGACAGCAGGCTCCGCGCCAGCGTCTGCGCCGCAATGTACCCCGGGCTGGAGCAGTGGCGTGCCGTGGCCTCGCGGCTCGACCCGGCCGGGGTGTTCCGCTCCGACCTGGGGCAGCGGCTGGGCCTGCGCCGGGCCCCGGCGAAATCGAGCGCGACATCGAGCGGGAGGCAGCATGCCGGATAAGCAGGGTCTGCCGGATAGGCACGGTATGCCGGATAAGCAGGGCGCAGCGGGCAGCCCGTCCAGGGTGCTGCTGCTCGGCGGCACCAGTGAGATAGGCCTGGAGATCCTGGCCGCGCTCCGTCTGTCTCCCGACACCGAGGTGCTGCTGGCCGGCCGTGACGAGCAGCGGATGGCGGCGGCGGGCAAAGAACTCGGCGTCCGGGTCCGCACGCTGCACTTCGACGCCACCGCGCTGGATACCCATCAGGCCCTGATCGACGACGCCTTCTGCGGCGGCGGCGTGGACCTGGTCATCTCGGCCGCCGGCATCCTGACCGGGCAGCAGATCCTGGACCGTGAGCCGCTCGGCGCCGGGCTGCTGGTCGAGACCAACTTCACCGGCCACGTCACCACGCTGCTCGCGGCCGCTGGGCGGATGCGCTCCCAGGGCCACGGCACGATCGTCGTGCTGTCCTCGGTCGCCGCGATCCGGCCGCGCAAGGCCAACTTCGTATACGGGGCGGCCAAGTCCGGCCTGGACGCCTTCGGCCGCGGGCTGGCCGACTCGCTGCACGGGACCGGGGTGGACGTGCTGCTGGTCAGGCCCGGCTTCGTGATCGGCCGGATGACCGCCGGGATGGCGCCGGCGCCGCTGGCCACCACGCCCGCCGCGGTGGGCGCCGCCGTGGCGGCGCGGCTCCGCCGGGCAGGCGGCACGTCCCCCGGCGGCCTGGTCTGGGTGCCGCCTGCCCTGGCCCCGCTGGCGGCCGCCTTCCGGATGCTGCCCCGGCCGCTCTGGCGCCGGCTGCCCCGCTGACACAGGTTCCCCCCGATGCGTGTACTGGTGGCCGAGGATGACCGTGCTCTGCGTGAGGCGCTGAGCCGCGGGCTGCGCGAGAGCGGCTACACGGTCGACGCGGTGCCCGACGGGCAGGCCGCCATCGACTACCTGCGCGGGTACGACTACGAGGTGGTGGTGCTCGACTGGCGGATGCCCGGCGTGTCCGGTCTCGAGGTGCTGCAGTGGATGCGCCGGGACGCCCGGTCCAGCCCGGTGCTGATGCTGACCGCCCGGGACACGCCCCGGGACAGGGTCACCGGCCTGGACCAGGGCGCCGACGACTACCTGGTGAAGCCCTTCGATTTCGCGGAGCTGCTGGCCCGGCTCCGGGCCCTGCAGCGGCGGCCCCGCACCGCGCAGCCTCCCCAGCTGATGGTCGGGGACGTGGTCTACGACCCGTCGACCCGGGAGGTGCGGATCGGCGCGCACCGCCCGGCCCTCACCGCGACCGAACGCGGCATCCTGGAGATGCTCATGCGCCGGTCGCCGGCCGTGGTGGACCGGCGGTCAATCGCGCAGAACGTGTGGGAGAACGACGCGGACGCCCTGGGCTCCAACACCATCGATGTGCACATGGCCAGGCTGCGGTCCAAGCTCGCGGGGGGGCAGGTGCGCATCGAGTCGGTGCGCGCCGTCGGATACCGGATACTGGGCCGGTGAGCTGGCGTCCGCCCTGGCCCCGCGTGCCGCTGCCCCCGCAGTTCGGGCACGCGGCCCGGGTCGCCCTGGCCGCGACCCTCCTGGTCGGCGTGGTGTACGCCGGATGCGTGACCATCCTGGACCGGGCGGTCACGGCGCGGCTGGTCGCCTCGGTGGATACCCGGCTGCGCGAGCGCCTGGCCAGCGCCGTGGCCAGCGGGCATCCCGGCAGCGGCCCGCCCCCGCCGGCCAGCGGCCAGGTAGCGGCGGCCCATGAGGCTGACCGGGGCGGTGATGACGACGACGTCGACGAGGCGCCCGTGTTCCTGTGGCGGTCCCGGCCCGGGCACGCCGCGGTCGCGCTGACCGCGGGCGCTCCCGTGCTGCCCGGGGGCCGGGTGGCGCCGGGCGGCGGCCCGGTCACGGTCAGCCTGGGGGCGGGTACTTTCCGGCTGGACCAGGTCCGCCACGACGGCGCCTGGCTGGTGGCCGGGCAGAGCCTGGCCGAGCAGCAGCACACGGTGAACGTGCTCCGGGGCGGCGAGGCGCTGGTAGGCCCGGTACTGCTGCTGGCCATGTTCGCCGGATCCCTGATCATCGGCCTGCGGGCCCTGTCCCCGGTGGAGCAGTCCCGGCGCCGCCAGCTCGAGTTCACCGCCGACGCCTCGCACGAGCTGCGCACCCCGCTGAGCGTGATCAGCGCGGAGATCGGCATCGCGCTGAGCGCGGCGCGGCCCGCCGCCGATTACCAGGCGGCGCTGCGGCGCATCGACGACGAGAGCCAGCGCCTGCGGAGGATCGTCGAGGACCTGCTGTGGCTGGCCCGGTTCGACTCGGAGCCGCCGCCGCCGGGAGCCGAGCCCCTCGACCTGTGCACCATCGCCGGGCAGTGTGCCGACCGCTTCCAGGCGGTCGCACACTCCCAGTCGCTGGACATCTCGGTGACCGCGCCCCGGGCCCAGGCCTGGATCAGCGCGCCGCCGGAATGGATCGACCGGCTCACCGGGGTCCTGGTGGACAACGCCTGCCGCCACGCGGGGCCCGGCGGGAGCGTGCGGCTCGGTGTGACGGTCCGCGGCAACCGGGTGAGCCTGACGGTGGAAGACAGCGGGCCGGGCGTCCCCGCCACGGAGCGGCACCGGCTGTTCGACCGGTTCCACCGCGTCCCTGATCACGGGACCACGGAGCAGGGTGGCGGGGCCGGGCTGGGGCTGGCCATCGCCGACTCGATCGTGTCGTCGACCGGCGGTCACTGGCGGATCGGCGAGTCAGCGCTCGGTGGCGCGCTCTTCGAAGTTTCCTGGCGGGCAGTTTCAGACAGGCGTGCCAGTGCGGGAGCAAAGGCTGTGGCGGCCCACCGGTCCAGGCCAGGCTGAGCAAGGACACCGCCTCGAAGCTTCAGGCCGACCGGGGTGGGCATCCGCAGGAGATGGTCCGTAGCCAAGCACCACCCTCTGCCATCATCAATACGTGACCAGCATTGACAGCCTCGCCCGCACCGCTTACGAAGCCCACCGCGGCGCCCACTCCGGCGATCTCCCGCCCTGGGAAGACACCACGGAGCCGGAACAGCAAGCGTGGAGGGCCGCCGTGTCCGCGGTCGCCGGGCAAACCGGCGTGACTCTCACCGATGCCGTCCCACCCCAGTCCCTGGTCATCAAGGCCGCGGACCAGGAACACATCTTTCACGCCAACTTCACCGCCGGGCGCCAGGGCACGCTCGTCATCAACGACGATTTCGCCTCCGGCCACCACGCCCGCTTCAAGGTCGCCCGCGACCTGTGGTACGTCGAAGACATGGGCTCAACCAACGGCACATGGCTTAACGGACGCCGTATCCACGCAGCCCAGCTGCTGAAGAAAGGCGACAAGATCAAAATCGGGCACGCCCTCCTGATCGTCATGTCGACCTGAGCGACGACTGGAGGTTCCGGCGCGGGCGCGCAGGTGGCCGCGATGCCCGCTATTTTTCCGCTCTCGAACGGTCCGGGCGACTCGGGTTAGGGTGGGCACGGTGAGCAGTCTCCGGGTCCTTTTCCTCGGCGGCACCGGGGTGATCAGCTCGGCGTGCGCCCGGCTGGCGGTAGATCACGGCATCGACCTGTCGGTCATCACCCGGGGGCAGACCCGGGCCCGTCCGCTGCCCGCGGCGGCGCGCGTGCTGCACGGGGATGCCCGGGATCCGGACCAGGTCAGTCAGCTGCTCGGGCACCGCGAGTTCGACGCGGTCGTGGACTGGATCGCGTTCACCCCCGAGCATGCGCAGGCCGACATCGACACCTTCCGCGGCCGGGCGGGGCAGTACGTGTTCATCAGTTCCGCCTCCGCGTACCAGACGCCGCCCGCCCGGCTGCCGATCGTGGAGTCCACGCCGTTGCGCAACCCGTTCCTGGCTTACTCTCGTGACAAGATCGCCTGCGAGGACCTGCTAATCCGGGCCTACCGGGAGGAAGGCTTCCCGGCCACGATCGTGCGCCCCTCGCATACCTACGACGCGACCCTGGTGCCGCTGGAGGGGGGCTGGACGGCGCTGGGCCGGATGCGCCAGGGCAAGCCGGTCGTCGTGCACGGCGACGGCACCTCGCTGTGGACGCTGACCCACCACCGGGATTTCGCGCGGGGGTTCGTGCCCCTGCTCGGCCACTCCCGCACCATCGGCGACTCGTTCCACATCACTTCCGACGACGTGCTGACCTGGGATCAGATCACCAGGGCCCTCGCCGCCGCGGTGGGCGCGCCCGCCGACATCGTGCACGTGCCGTCGGCCGTGATCGCCAGCGCGGACCCGCAGTGGGGCGCGAGCCTGCTCGGCGACAAGGCGCACTCCCTGGTCTTCGACAACTCCAAGCTGCGCAGCGTGGTGCCCGGCTACCGGGCGGTCATCCCGTTCGAGCAGGGTGCCCGCGAGATCGTGGACTGGTACGACGCCGACCCGGACCGGCAGCAGGCCGACGCGAGGCTGGACGCGATCATGGACAAACTGGTCCAGGCCTACGACGGCTGACCGTCCCGGGTCAGGCCGCGCGGCTGCGGCCGACCAGCCGGGCCCGCTGCGCCTCACGGGCCGGGCTGTGGGTGATCCAGAGGACCACGTCCAGGAGTCGCAGCATGCTGGCCCCGGCCGCGTCAGGCGGCCGCAGCTTCTCGAGGCTGTCCCGGGCCTCCTGGTCCTGGAGCAGGCAGCGGAGCACCTCCCAGGTCTGCCCGGGCAGGCCTGCCGCGCGGATGACCACCTTGTCGGAGGGCGGGCAGAGCCGCGGCCGTTTGCGGGCGAGGAGCTTCGAGGCGGTGGCGGTGCCGACGCCCGGCATCTCCAGTAAGGCATCCCACAGCGGGTCCACCGTGGCGAGCTCCGCGTCGGTGGCCGCCCACAGATCGATGTCGGCCGGGATCGCGCTGAGCATGGCGGACACCGGGCCGGCCTTGCTGCCGAGCAGGTGCCGGACGGCCTCCGGCCGCCAGGCGATGTCCAGCAGCGAGACGGCCAGCAGGTCGTCGGCGGTCACCGCGCCAGGCGTGTTCTCGCCGAGGGTGCCGAAGCTCATGCCCGCGAAGCCCTCGGCTGGATCGAAGTACGCCGCCATCGCCGGGCCCAGGCCAGGCACGGTCAGGGTTTCCCTGAGCCGCCCGGCCGCACGCCGGATGGCGTCCCCTCCCCTTAACGAACTCATCTGCTCAGTATGCGAGCAGCTGGCCGGTCTAGCCCAGGAATATCCGCTGTAAAGACCATGCAGGTTTGCTTACAGATAGCGCAGCTCGGCGAGGGGTGCGGTCGCCGTCCCCCAGGGAGCCGGGCGGCCCGCCGGCGGACCGGGACCGCATCTCGGTTGGGTCACGAATCAGCGTCAAGTGACGTCCCGGGTCTTGCCGGGGCCTTTGGCCTGACTTTCAATCAGTGAACCACGATTCATCAGTTGCCAAAGTTGCCTATCTGAGCAGGATCTTCTCGGTGAATGATGATTCATCTCCGGCGCCCGGCCCGGCTGCGGCGCGCCCCGCGGACCGGGCGCACCGCGCCCCGCGGCCCGGGTTAAGCCCGGATCCGGATGGCCTGCTGGAGGTGCACGGGGTGACCGTGCGCTTCGGCGGCCTGACCGCGCTGGACGACGTCTCCTTCACCGCACCCGGCCGCCAGGTCACCGGGGTCATCGGCCCCAACGGGGCCGGGAAGACCACGCTGCTGAACGTGCTGTGCGGGTTCGTCCGGCCCGATCAGGGCGGGCTGAACTTCGGCGGCACCGAGCTGGGCCGGCTCCGCCCGCACCAGCTGGCCGGCCTCGGGATCACCCGGACGCTGCAGGGCGTGGGGCTGTTCCGCCGCCTGTCCGTGCTGGAGAACGTCATGGTCGGCGCCCAGGGCCAGGCCCGCGCCGGGTTCTGGTCCGCGCTGGGCGGGCTGCCCGCCAGTGACCGGGACGAGCGCAGGCTCCGGGCCCGGGCGCGGGAGGCGCTGGACCGGGTCGGCGCGGCCGACCTGGCCGGGGCCAGGCCAGATCAGCTGGCGTACGGCCTGCGCAAGCGGGTGGCCCTGGCCCGCGCCCTGGCCGCGCAGCCCCGCCTGCTGCTCCTCGACGAGCCCGCCGGCGGCCTGTCCGAGACCGAGATCGGCGGGCTCCGCGAGCTGATCTCCAGCCTGTCCGCGGAGACGTCGGTGGTGCTGGTCGAGCACCGGATGGACCTGGTGATGGCGGTGTGCGACACGGTGGTGGTCCTGGACTTCGGGCGCGTGATCGCTCAGGGCACGCCGGACGACGTGCAGGCCAACCCGGCGGTCACCATCGCGTATCTCGGCGTGGAGGACTCCGGTGAGTGAGCAAGCCGCGCTGGCGGTCGAGGAGGTCGTGGCCGGCTACGGCGGCGTGCTCGCCCTGCGGAGCGTCTCGATCACCGCCCGGCCGGCCACCATCACCGCGGTGCTCGGGGCGAACGGGGCAGGCAAGACGACCCTGCTGCGCGCCATCAGCGGGGTGATCCGGCCGCGCCGGGGCCGGGTGCTGGTCGGCGGGCAGGAGATGACCGGCCGCAGCGCCGAGGACATGGCACGGGCCGGGGTGGCGCACGTGCCCGAGGGCCAGGGCGTGATCGCGGAGCTCACCGTGCAGGAGAACCTGCGGCTCGGTGCGTTCTGGCGGCGCGGGCGGGGTACCCGGGCCGCCGCGCTGGCCGAGGCCTACCAGCGGTTCCCCGTCCTCGCCGGGGCCCGGAACCGGGCCGCCGGGACCCTGTCCGGCGGCGAGCGGCAGATGCTGGTCATCGCCCGGGCCCTGATGGCCCGGCCCAGGGTGCTGCTGCTGGACGAGCCGTCGCTCGGGCTGGCGCCGAAGATCGTCTCCCAGGTCATGGAGCTGACCGCGGGACTGCGCGAGACCGGCCTCACGGTTCTGCTGGTCGAGCAGAACGCGCGTAGCGCCCTGAGCATCGCCGACCAGGGAATCGTGCTCAGCCTCGGCCGGGTCGTGGCGGCGGCGGACGCCGCGGCGCTCGCCGCCGACGTCGGGCTCCGCAAGCACTACCTGGGCTTCTAGGAGGCGGCCGGTGACAGAGTTCCGCGAGCTGACGCTGGGCGGGATCAGCGTCGGCATGATCTACGCCGCGATCGCCCTGTCCCTGGTGCTGATCTGGCGGGCGACCCGGATCCTGAACTACGCCCAGGGTGGCATGGCGATGTTCACCACCTACATCGCGCTGCTGGTCATCAACCACACCGGGTCGTACTGGGCGGGCTTCGCCGTGGCACTAGCGTCCGGGCTGGTGCTCGGCGGGGTGATCGAGCGGCTGGTCATCCGCCCGGCCGAGAACAAGCCGCCGCTGAACGCCATCATCATCACCATCGGGCTGCTCGTCTTCCTGGAGGGTCTCGCGGGCATCCTCTACGGTGGCCAGTTCCGGTCGTTCCCCGCGGCGTTCTCCATCACCGGGCTGCACGTCGGGTCGGCCGCACTCGGCGTCTCGGCCAACGACGTGTTCGTGGCGGTGGCGGTGCTGGCCGCGGCGCTGCTGCTGGCGGCGGGATTCCGGTATACCTCCGCCGGGCTGCAACTGCGCGCGTCGGCGTTCAGCCCGCCGGTCGCCCGGCTGCTGGGGGTCCGGGTCGGCCGCATGCTGACCCTCGGCTGGGCGCTCGCCGGGCTCATCGGCGCGCTGGCCGGAGTGCTGGTCTCGCCGTCCACCTTCCTGTACCCGAACAGCATGGACTCCATCTTCGTGCTGGGGTTCACCGCGGCGGTCATCGGCGGCCTGGACAGCCCGGCCGGCGCGGTCGCCGGCGGGCTCATCCTCGGTGTCGCGCTCAGCTACGTCGGCGGCTACCTGGGCTCGGATCTGGTGCCGCTGTTCGGGCTGGCCGCGCTCGCCGTGGTCCTCATGGTCCGCCCGTCCGGCCTGTTCTCCCCGGCCGCCACCCGGCAGGTGTGAGATGACCCTGGTGCGGCACGTGGCCACGGCGGCCGTCCTCGCCGTGCTCCTGGTGATCATCAGCAGCACGGTGAGCCCGTTCCGCGACTACCAGATGGCCGAGGTCGCCTGCTACGTGGTGGCGGTAGCCGGACTGACCGTGCTGGTCGGGCTGAGCGGCCAGATCTCGCTGGGCAACGGGGCGTTCATGGCCATCGGCGCGTACGCCGCCGCGCTGCTGCTGCTGCACCTGCACTGGCCGCTGGCCGTGGTGCTCGTGGCGGCCCTGGCCGTCGCCGCGGCAGGCGGCGCGGTCGTCGGCGTGGCCGCGGCCCGGCTGCGCGGTCCCTACCTGGCCGGCGCGACGCTGATACTCGCGGTGGCCCTGCCCTCGCTGGCCCTGCGGTACGGCCTGCTCGGCGGGGACCAGGGGCTGACCGTAGTGATCAACAGCCCCGGCTTCCTCGGCCCGAGTTTCTCCCTCACCCGCTGGCAGGCCTGGCTGACCTGTGGCTGCGCGCTGATCACCCTGGTGCTGCTGGCCAACCTGGCCCGCAGCCGGGTCGGGCGGTCCTGGCGGGCCGCCAGGGACGACGAGGTGGCGGCCGCCCTGGCGGGCCTGAACGTGGCCCGGCTCCGGGTGCTGGCCTTCGTGGTAAGCGCGGCCTGCGCCGGGCTGGCGGGCGCGCTGCTCGCCGTGACCACGTCGATCGTCTCGCCCGGCGCGTTCACCGTGACGCTCTCCATCGGCCTGCTCACCGCGGCGGTGCTGGGCGGTCTCGGAACCCTGCCGGGGGCGGTGTGGGGCAGCCTCGTGCTGGTCCTGGTCCCGACCTACGTGACCGACGTGGCCAGCAGTCACGGGCTGTCCAGCTCGGTCGGGTCCAACATCCCGGTCGCGGCCTATGGCGTCGTGCTCGTGGTCGTCATGCTCACCTTTCCCGATGGCATCCAGGGTGGCGTGCACCGGCTGTCCCGGCCGCTGGCCTCCCGCCTGCCTGCCTGGCCCGGCGCGCCACGACGGCGCCCCCCGGGTCCCCAGTTCCGTGCGCCAGCCAGTGAACACCAGGAAGAAGGCTCGCTATGAACAGATCTCACCGGGTCGGCCTGCCCGCCCTCGCCGCCGTGGCTGCCCTGGCCATGGTGGTCAGCGCCTGCAGCTCCGGCAGCAGCGGATCAGGGTCGAAGAGCACCAGCGGTGCCCTGACCGCCTCCGCGCCGGGCATCACCGCCACCACCATCACGATCGGCAGCCACCAGCCGCTGACCGGGGTGGCCGCGCCGGGTTACGACGAGATCGCGCCCGCGTCCAACGCCTACTTCGACTACGTCAACGCCCACGGCGGGATCTACGGGCGGAAGATCGTCTACAAGTACCTGGGCGACAAGTACGACCCCACCAGCACGGTGTCCGTGGTGAAGCAGCTCGTGCTGCAGGACAACGTGTACGCCATCTTCGACGGCCTGGGCACGCCGACGCACCTGGCCGTCGCGCCGTTCCTCAACTCCGAGAAAGTGCCGGACGTGTTCGTGGCCTCCGGCTGCGAGTGCTGGAACTCGCCGTCCACCTGGCCGGAGACCTTCGGCTGGCAGCTGGACTACGTGCGCGAGGGCAAGATTCTCGGCACCTACATCAAGCAGCACTTCGCCGGCCAGAAGATCGGCTACTTCTACCAGGACGACGAGTTCGGCAAGGACGGCGTCAAGGGCCTGGACGACGAGATCCCGCAGGCGGACGTGGTCAGCAGGCAGAGCTACGATCCCACGAACATCAACGTCGGCCCGCAGGTGGCCGCGCTCAAGGCGTCCGGGGCCAAGGTCGTCGTGTCGTTCACCGTCCCGGCCTTCACCGCGCTGCTGCGGCTGAACAGCCTCAAGCTCGGCTTCAGCCCGACCCTGGTGGTCAGTGACGTGGGCTCCGACCCCATCACCCTCGCCGGGCTGCTGGAGGCTTACGCCAAGCAGGGCGGGGCCACGGTGTCCGGCAACCAGCTGACCCAGGGCATCATCACCGACGGCTACATGCCCACCCTCGGCGACACGAGTAACAGCTGGGTCGCGCTGTTCAAGAAGATCCACGACAAGTACCTGCCCAAGCTCCCCTTCGACGGCAACGTGGCCTTCGGCGAGGCGGTCGCCTACACCTTCGTGCAGGCCATGCTCAAGGCGGGCAAGAACCCGGCCCGGGCCGACCTGGTCAAGGCGATCGAGAGCGGGCTGCCGCAGGGCCCGGCGGTGGCGCCCTACGCCTACTCTGCCTCCGATCACGCCGGGATGACCGGGGCGTTCATCGGAGTGATCAAGAACGGCGTCATCGTCAAGGAGGGCCCGGTGCAGGTCACGAACACGTCCGCCACCGGGGCCGTGCAGAGCTACACCGGCACGCAGCCCACGGCACCATCCAGCGGGATGCCCTAACATACGCTCGGGCTCCCGGCACGCAAGGGTCCTGGTCATGGGTCCCGGACGGGGGTAGGAGGCGTGGGCGTCGCGACGAGCGGGCGGCTGCCCGACGACCGCGGGCAGCCGCCAGCACAGCGGCTGCTCGCGGCCGCGGAGCAGCTCTTCGGGGAGCGCAGTTACCAGCGCACCACAGTGGCCGACATCTGCGCGGGCGCGGGCATGGCGACCGGCAGCTTCTACGCGCACTTCGGCTCGAAGGCGGAGATCTTCGCCGCCGTGGTCCGGCAGCTCAACGCGGACCTCCGGACGGCGATGAAGCAGGCCATCGAGCAGGCCGGCCCCGGGCAGCGGGAGATCGAGCGGGCCTCGTTCCGTGCCTTCTTCGACATGCTGTCCGAACGCCCGTGGATGGACCGCATCGTGCGGGAGTCGGAGTTCGTGGCGCCGGGCCTGTTCCGGGAGTACTACGAGCACCTGGCCCGCGGCTACGCCCGCGGGGTACGCCAGGCGCAGCTCAGCCGCGAGGTGGACGCGCGCTACGACCCCGAGGTCATCGCGTTCATGTACACCGGGATCGGCAACTTCCTGGGGATGCGCTGGGCGGACTGGACGGCGGGCGGGCAGGTACCCGACGACGTCCTGGACGATCTCCTGGAGGTGCTGCGCCGGGGGCTGCCGCCCGTCCGGCCGCCGGGCTAGCCACCATGGCCGGCGTGGGGGCCATGGCCGGCGTGGGCGCCGTGCTGGTCACGGGCCTCCTCCGGGCTGCCGCTCATCATCCTCAGCATGGTGCCGCCCCCGGACCGGAAGAAGCGCACCACCAGCGCCGCGGCCATGATGATGAACACGATGTTCAGGTACGTGGTGTAGTTCCACGCGATGCCGGTCTCCCCGACCTTCGCCGTGCGGCCCGCCGGGACCAGGCCCAGCCCGCTGAAGACGAACTCGACGATGTAGCCGGCCAGCACCATGGTGGCGTAGAACACGCCGGTCAGCACGAGCATCATCCGGGTGCCGTAGTACTTCCGGTAGATGAGCAGGATCGGGATGATGATCAGGTCGGCGAAGATGAACGCGATCACGCCCCCGAAGCTGATCCCCCCGTTCCACAGCACCGCGGCCAGCGGCACGTTGCCGATCGAGCAGACGAAGCTGAGCAGCGAGATCACCGGGCCGATGAGCGGCCCCCAGATCCGGGCGGCGAGTGGATGGCCGGCCAGGAACAGGTGCCGCCAGAAGCTGTCCGGGACCCAGGCGCCGACCGCCCCGGCGATCAGCAGCCCGACCACCACATCGCGCAGGACCGCGGCCCACTCCATGACGAAGATGTTGCTGACCGAGGTGTAGCCCTCCCGGCTGAACAGGCGCCGCCAGAAGCTGCCGGTGGCGGTGATGCTCATGTCCATGGCCGCGTGGCCCTCCATGGATCCGGCCAGTCCCCGGTCGGCCTGCCGCCGCGCCTCGTCGATCAGCTGCTGCCGGACGACGAGGCGGAAAGCCACCGCGAGCAGCACGATCATGATGGGGCCGCCGACGAACTCGGCCAGGGTGAACTGCCACGAGATCAGCAGGGCCAGGATGATCCCAAGCTCGATGACCAGGTTCGTGCTGGCGATCTCGAACACCATGGCCGCGGTGAAGCTGGCGCCCTTGCGCAGCAGCGACCGGGCCAGTGCCACGGCCGCGTAGGAGCAGGACGAGGAGGCCGCACCCAGCGCCGTGGCCCGGGCCAGCGTGACCGGCCGGTCATCCCCGAGCAGCCGGACCACGGCGGACCGGCGCACCACCGCCTGGACCACGGCGGACAGCGCGAATCCCAGCAGCAGCGACCAGGTGATCTGCCAGGTCATCGACCCGGCCACGGCCAGCGCGTGGCCGATCGCGTCAAGCGCGCGCATCGTCGCCCCCCGGCGCGGCGATGGTCAGCAGCTGGCGCAGGCAGTGCTCCAGCAGCGGATGCGGGAAGCCGTCGCTCAGCCGGTAGTAGACGACCCGGCCGTCCTTGCGGAAGCTGACCAGCCCGGCCATGCGCAGCATCTTCACCGCGTAGGACACCTGGTCCTCGGTCACCTCGAGCACCAGGGCCAGGTCCCCGACGCACAGTTCACCGGCGGCGACCAGGGCGAACAGGATCCGCGACCGCACTGGGTCGGCCAGCAGCCCGAGCAGCCCGGCCAGCCGCCCGGCGTCGCCCACCGACAGGGCGCCGCCCCGGGCCGCAGCCACGCCCGGCGCACAAACCGGATGATCATGATCTCGCGGCGGCATTTCCTCACCTCCGTACGTCCGTATAATCACACGGATGTACGGATGCGTCAAACGCGTCGGCGGCGGCGGCCGGGTCCCGGCTCACCGTGCCTCAGGGCCGCGACCGTTCCGGGCCGCCGGGACACCATCGGCCGGTGTAGTAACTTCTGCGCATAATGAAGGCGAACCCGGGCGGGCCGGAAGAGAGCCCGGCCGGCTGTGGCGCAGCCTTGCCCGGCGCAGCGCCACGCCGCGTCGTGCTGCGTACCGCCCTGCTCGGCGGTGCGGCAGCGGCCCTGGCCTCCTGCGCGGGCACCGGGCGCAGCGCCATGCCGGGGCCCGCCGCTCACGAGCCTCACCGCCCGGGGGCCGGAGCCTACGACTTCAACCAGGACTGGCTATTCGGCGGTGGCTACCGTGCCGGATCCGCCGACCCGGGGTACGACGACAGCGGCTTCACCCCCGTCACCCTGCCCCACACCGTCACCCCGCTGTCGTGGGGTAACTGGGATCCGTCCCGCTGGGAGCAGGTGTGGATCTACCGCAAGTACTTCGGCCGGCCCGGGCGGCCGGGCGACCGGGTGTTCGTGGATTTCGACGGGGTCATGGTCAACGCGACTGTGCTGCTCAACGGCACAGTGGTCAGTTCCCACCAGGGCGGTTACCTGCCCTGGTCCACCGAGCTAACCGGGGCCCTGGTCACGGGCAGCAACGTGCTCGCCGTCATCGTGGACTCCCGGTGGCTGCCGGTACCGCCCGGCGGCGCGGCGGGTGGCGCCCCGGCGGTCGACTACCTGCAACCCGGCGGCATCTACCGGGACGCCACGCTGCGGGTGGTGCCGGACGTGTTCGTGTCCGACGTGTTCGCGAAGCCCGTCAACGTGCTCACCGGCGGCCGGGCCGTGCACGTCCAGGTCACGATCGACGCGGCCAGGCTGCCGGCCCGGCCGGTACGGGTCACCGCGGAACTGCTGGACGGCCCGCGCACGATGGCCACCCGCGCCATCTCGGTCACGCTGACCGCGGCGGGCCCGGCGGTGGCCAGGTTGCGCCTCACCGGCGTGGGCGACGTCACTCTCTGGTCGCCGGAGACGCCCAGGCTCTACACGATCCGCACGACGGTGTCGTCCGGTCACGCCGCGCACAGCGTCGCGACCAGGATCGGGTTCCGCGAGGCCGTGTTCCGCCCGGATGGCTTCTTCCTGAACGGGCAGCGGCTGGAGATCTTCGGCCTGAACCGCCACCAACTGTTCCCGTACACCGGGATGGCGGCGTGCGCACGGCTGCAGCGCCGGGACGCCGAGATGCTCAGGTACGAGCTCAACTGCGTGATGGTGCGCTGCTCGCACTACCCGCAGTCGCCGCACTTCCTCGACGCCTGCGACGAGATCGGCCTGATGGTCTGGGCCGAGCCACCGGGCTGGCAGTACGTGGGGGACGCGACCTGGCAGGACCTGGCCGTGGGCAACACGCGGGACATGGTCCTGCGTGACCGCAACCGGCCGTCGGTCATCGTCTGGGCGACCCGGCTCAACGAGACCGCCAACTATCCCGGCCTGTACACGCGCACCCGCCGGGTCGCCCGCGATCTCGACGGCACCCGGCAGACCACCGGCGCCATGGTCCGCCATTCCACCGCGGGCTGGGACGAAGACGTGTTCGGCTACGACGATTACCACTCACGCCAGGGCCACGCTGAGCTGCAGCCGCCGTTACCCGATGTGCCCTACCTGGTCAGTGAGGCGGTGGGGGCACTGGACGGCGCGCCGGCATACCGCTGGACCGACTCCGGGGAGGTGCTCGCCGTGCAGGCCCTGATGCACGCCCAGGTCCACGACATCACCCGGGGGAATCCGCGGTACGCCGGGCTGCTGGGCTGGGCGGGCATCGACTACGCGTCGCTGAACGGCGGGCGAACGGTCTGGGACGCGCTGAAAACCCCCGGGGTGACCGACGTGTTCCGGGTGCCCAAGCCCGGCGCCGCGTTCTATCGCTCGCAGGTCGACCCCCGGATCCGCCCGGTCATCCTGCCGGTGTTCTTCTGGGACTTCGGGCCCGGCTCGCCGCCCGGTGGCCCCGGCCCCGGGGCCATGATCGCCACGAACTGCGACCGGCTGGAGATCTACGCCGGTACGGCGCACATCGCGACGGCACGCCCGGACCGGCGGGCCTTCGCCAGCCTGGCCTATCCCCCGGCGTTCGCCGACGTGACCGTCGACGGCTCCGGCCTGCCGGAACTGCGCATCGAGGGCTACCTCGGCGGCCAGCGGGTGGCGTCGGCCCGGATGTCGGCCGATACCACCCGCGACCGCCTGGGGCTGGCCGTCGAGGACAGCGCGATCGAGGCCGACGGGACGGACGCCACCCGGATCACGTTCCGGGCCCTCGACGCGTACGGGAACCAGCGCCCGCACGTGACCGGCCCGGTCACGCTGGCGGTGGCCGGCCCCGCCACGCTGATCGGCGACAACCCGTTCCGGTTCGCCCGGAGCGGCGGGGTCGGCGGTGGTTTCATCCGGTCCCGGCCCGGCCAGACGGGCGTGGTCACGGTCAGCGCGACTCACCCGTCCCTGGGCCGGGCACAGGTCCGGCTGGCCGTGACGCGGCCGGCCGCGCACCGGCAGTTCCGCTGAGCGGCCGGGCGCACCCCGCCGCGGCCCGGGTGCGCGGACCTGTCGCGGGGAGCCCGGGCAGTCGCGCCCCTGGCGGCAACGCGTCGGCAGCGGAACCGCGTCACCCTCCGGGCGGAGTACCGGGATCCGGGTTCGCGGCGGGCAGGCCGGAGCAGATGCTTGCCGCGGCGTTGCGGGTCTGCACGGTGGTCTGGCTGGCTGGGCTGACGCCGGCCCCGCCGCCGCCGGCCGCAGCCTTGGCTTTGCCGTTCCCGCTGGCCTGGTGCGGCGCGGCGGGCGGGTTCACGCCCGCGAAGTCGCCGCCAAGGATCAGCGTGACCGGGCCTGGCTGTCCAGCCTGGGGGGCCGGCTCGGCGAGCAGGTCCTGGGCGGCGGGGGTGGCCTTGAGCGCGGTGGTCAGCGTGTAGGCGCTGTCGGCCTGAGCGGTGCCCGAGTAGGTCACGGTGGTGGTGCTGGTCGCCGCAGCGTCCCCGGTGCTGATCACGTCGAAGCCCAGCCGGGTGAGGCGGCGGGCGGTCCGGGCGGCCAGGCCCGGGGTGGCGGTGCCGTTGAGCACGCGCACCTGGACCCTGCCGTCGGGCAGCGTGGGCAGCCCGTGATGCCAGGTCTGGCCATCCAGGATCATCTGGAAGATGACGTCGTCGGCGGGCTCCTCGGGCAGCAGCCGGTTGACGTTGGCCGGGTCGGTGAGCGTCGGCATGGTCAGCAGGGTCACGTTCCTCGCCTGCAGCCCGGTGAGGCTCCTGGCCAGGCCCAGCAGCTTGCTGACCGAATCGAGTTCCTGGTCCACGGTCAGCGCCTGGGTGGCCACATCCGCGATCTTGAGCAGCTGCACCGAGTTGCTCAGGATGCCCTGGCTCTTGACCTTCTGGATGACCGAGGACATGAACGCCTGCTGCAGCTCGATCCGGGGCAGGTCACCGCCGACGTCACCCTCGGCCTGGACGCCGTGGCGGGTGCGCACGTAGGCGAGCGCCTGGTTGTAGGTGAGCAGGTGCTTCCCGCCGGTGAGATTCAGCCCGCTGTAGGGGTCGTGGTACCCGCTGCGCGGGACGCAGACCTCCACACCGCCGATCGTGTCCACCATCGCGCGGAAGGAGTTGAAATTGAACATGACGAAATGGTCGAGCGTGATGCCGGTCAGGTCCTTGACCGTGCTGACCGCGCAGGACGGGCCGCCGATGTTCATCGCCCCGTCGATGATCGCGGACTGGTAGGGCCCCAGGATGCCGCCGCCGACGCTGCGCCGGGCCTTGCACCCGGGCTCGTAGACCATGGTGTCCCGCGGGATGGACAGCACGGTGGCGTGGGTATGCGTCGGGTCCAGGTGGACCAGCAGGAGGTTGTCGGAGTTACTGGTGTTCAGGGCAGGATTGCTGCCCAGGTCGCCGGCCCGCTGGCCTTCTCTCGTCTGCGACCCGAGCACCAGGATGTTCTGCACGCCGTACACGGAGCGGTGACTCAGCCCGCTGACCCCGACCACGCTGACGTTCCCGTCCAGCCTCCGGTAGATCGCGTAGGCGCTCAGGCTGGCCACGACCACCGCCACGACCGCGACGGTGCTGGCGATGTAACCGGCCTTGGCCAGGCGGCTCAGGGGCCGGCCTGTGCCTTGCATGGTGACTCCCGTCCTGCAGCCTTCCCGGCAATGCCCCGGGGCAGCATCGGCCCAGCGGTCGCCAGGGAGCATACCGGCGAGATCCCCCGGACGGCTCATATCAGGCAGGCGTTGACCATCTCATGGTCTGGGCGAGAAGCAGACGGGGTACCGGGCCGGGAGGCAGGAGAGGTACCGGGCGGGGAGGCAGGAGCGCCGGCTCGGTCAGCCCGGGCCGCCGATCCACAGCGGGATCGTCGCGCCGCGGTAGGTGCCCCAGCGGAACCCGTAGTCACGGGCGCTGGTGTGGAAGTAGCGCAGCCTCATCCGGGAGAAATAACTCACTTTCCGGTGCGCCGCGACCCGCGACAGGCTCACCTCGGCGGGGTACCTGGTGTAATGGCCGGCCGCGCAGTTCGGGATGCAGTTATCCACCCACAGCGTGCCCCGGCTGTACGCCGAGCTGGCTGTCCACTGCGACCAGTGCTGGATCCGCACGAACGTGTCCGGGCCCCCCACGTAGATGGTGGACAGCCGGGCTGTCCCCTGGCCCCAGCCGTCCTGCCCGTTGTAGGCCACCGGGAGCCGGAGCCTGTCCGCGACCGCGACCGGGTTCCGGGTGTTCCGCGCGTTCCGCGTGGTGAGCGCGGCGGCAGCCCCCGCCGCCAGGAACGCGAGCACGACCGCCGCCAGCGCCGCGATGCCGACCTTCTTCACAAGCAACGTCCCCCCGTGCTTCAAACCCGTGCTTCAAAACTCGTGCTTTCAAGAACCTGTGCTCCAAAGCCTGTGCTGGCCCCGCGACGGTACCGGCCCCCCGCCGGTCCGGACCAGCATAATGCCCGGCCGCCATAATGCCTGGCCTCAAGCCCCGGTCAGGCGATGACCCGGGCCGTGGAGGAACCGTCGGCTAGGCGGCGGACCTCGAGCCGCTCCGCGACCCGGTCCTTCAGGTCGGCCACGTGGCTCACGATGCCCACCACCCGCCCGCGGTCACGCAGTTCGTCGATGACCGCCATCACCTGGTCCAGGGTCTCCGCGTCGAGACTGCCGAAGCCCTCGTCGATGAACAGCGTATCGAGGTCCACCCCGCCCGCCTCGGCCTTGACCACGTCGGCCAGGCCGAGGGCCAGCGCCAGCGAGGTGTAGAAGGTCTCGCCGCCGGACAGGGACCGCGGGCTGCGTTCCGCGCCGGTGTGCCGGTCAGTCACGACGAGGGTGAGCCCGGTCCGTTCCCGCCGCGCCCCGCTCTCGTCGGTGCGCCGCAGCTCGTACCGGCCCGCCGACATGGCCCCGAGCCGGACGTTGGCCGCCGCCACGACCTGCCCGAACCATTGCCGCAGCACGTAGGTGGTCAGCGCCATCCGGCGGTGCCCGTCCATCCCCTTGGCCAGGCCAGCCAGCCGGATCACCGCCGACGTGTCCTCCTGTAGCTGGCCGAAGGCCTCCTGGGCGTGCTGCACCTCGGCGAGGCGCTGGTCCAGCCGCCCAACCCGGGCCTGCGCCGCGTCGCGGGCGGCGCGGACCTCCTGCTCGGCTTCCTGGGCGCGGGCCAGGGCGGCCGTCGCGGCCTGCGCTGCCGTGTGCACCGCGCCAGCCTGCCCCGGATCCAGGCCGGCCAGGTCGTCCGCGGCCGCGGCGGCCCGGAGCGCGGCCAGGTCGGCGGCCCAGCCGGTGACCTGGTCGTCGAGGGACGCCTGGTCCCCCGGGCTGAGCAGCGCCGCGCTGGCCAGGTCGGCCGCGGCGAAGCCACGGGCTGCCGCCTCACCCTCCGCGCGCTCACCCGCCCGCCGCTCGTCGGCCAGCGCGGCCGTCAGCTGGTCCAGCGCCGCGGCCAGGAACCGGTTCGTGTCCGCGGCCCGGCGCAGGGCCAGCTGCCGCTGTGCCACGGACGGGTGTCCCTGGGCGGCCCCGGCCAGCTCGCGCTGCAGGTGGCTCAGCTCGGCCTCGGCCGCGGCGGCCTGGGCCTGGGCTGCGGCCAGCGCGGCGGCCGCGGCCTGGAGTTCCTCGGCGAGCCGCTGCTGCTGCGCGCGGCGGCCGGCGAGTCCGGCCTCGAGGCCGCCGACGTCGGCCGTGGCCCGCTCCGCCCCGGTCACCAGGTCCTCCACGGCGGCAGCCTCGGCGGCCAGGCTATCCACGGTGCCGCCGTCCGCCACCGCGGCGCTGGCCGCCACTGCGGCGGCCACCTCGTCACGTTCGCAGGTCAGCTTGGCGCGCGCGGCTTCCGCCTCGTCCCGCCGCGCCGCGGCAGCCGCGAGGTCCTGGTCGGACACGAGACCGCCGGCCGCCCGGGCCGGGGCGGGGTGGGCGGTGGAGCCGCAGACCGGGCACGCGGCCCCGTCGGCGAGCTGCGCGGCCAGTTCCGCGGCCATGCCGTCCAGCCGGGCCGCCATCAGCCGCAGGTGGGCTCCGGTCAGCGCCTGGTGGCTGTCCACGGCATTGGTCAGGGCGGCGTTCTTGGCTGCGAGCAACGGTTCCAGGTAGGCCAGGTGAGCGGCGGCGGCGGCGCGCCGTACCAGCCCGGCCTGCTGCTCGCGGGCGGCTCCCAGGCCGGCGGCCAGGAGCCGGGCCGCGGCCAGCTGCCCCTCTGCTGCCTCGATCTGGCCGGGCAGGTCGGCGCGGGCCACCTCCAGGTCGCGGAGCCGGCCGGAGGCGCTCGCGACCGCCTGCTGCACCGCCCGCAGCGCGGTGACCCGGCCGGGCAGGGCCGCTTCGGCGTCCGCGAGATGCTGCAGCGACGCGGCGTCCTTCTCGGCTGCCTCGGCGCGCACGAAGGCCTGCGGGCCGCCGTCGCCTGCGAGCATGTGCTCATCGGGGTCCGGGACCAGCCGGAGCAGGCCATCGCGGGCCTCGCGGACCGCCTGCTGGGCCTCGCGCCGCGCGGTGAGCAGGGGCCGCACCGGTTCCGCGCGCCGGGCCGCGGCCAGCCGCCCGGCCCGCTGGTCGTGCCCGGGCGTGGAGGCCTCGTGCCCGTGCAGCCGTCGCAGGGCCTCGGTAAGCCGGGTCATCAGGCGCGCCTGCTGCTGCTCCTGCTCGCAGGCGGCCAGCCGGGCGGCGGTCTCGGCCGCGGCCACTTCCAGTCCCTCCGCGCTGACTGCCGCGCGCTGCGCGAGGTCCGCGCCAGTCTGCTTCAGGCGGGTGGCCCGCTCCGGGGCGGGCAGCTCAAGCAGCTCGGCGCGGGCACCGGCGTCCAGGCCCGCGGCCTCGGCCGCGGCGGAGGTGGCCGCGTCGATCGCAGCCTCAGCGTCCTGACGCTGCCGGACCGCGGCCGCGCGGCGCCGGTCCAGCTCGGCCGTGATGCGGTCGTACAGCTGGGTCCCGAACAGCTTGCTGAGCAGCACCCGCCGGTCGTCGTCCGCGGCCTGCAGGAACTTCGCGAACTGTCCCTGGGGCAGCAGCATGACCTGGGTGAACTGTGCCCGGTTGAGCCCGATGAGCTCGGTGATGAGCTCCCCGGCCTCGGCCTTGTTGGCGGACAGGCTGACCCACGAGCCGGCCTCCTGGCGCTGCAGGTGCACGTGCGCAGGTTCGGTGGTGAACCCGTCGCCGCGCCGCTTGGGCCGCCGGTGCTCAGGGACCCGGGTCACCCGGTGCCGGACGCCGCGGACCGAGAACTCCAGGCTGACCGAGGGCTCCGCGTCGGGCGCGGCGAAATGCGAGCGCAGCCGGTCCTCGGCGGACTCGTCGCCGGCCAGGCCGCCGTACAGGGCGAACGTGATGGCGTCCAGGATGGTCGTCTTGCCCGACCCGGTCGGCCCCTCCAGCAGGAACAGGCCGCTGCTGGACAGCCGGCCGAAGTCGATCCGCTGCACGCGGGCGTACGGCCCGAACGCAGTCAGCTCCAGGCTGTGCAGCCGCATCAGGCGGCCGACTCGGCGTGCTGCGCGGTCTCGACGGCCGCGCGGAGCACCGCGCGGTGCGCGTCGTCGGCCGGGCCCCCGCTGGTGAACTCGACGAACAGGCCGCAGATCTCGACCGGGTCACTCGCCGAGGCCAGCCGCTCCAGGTCGGCGTCGGAGCTGGTCAGCTGCCCCTCCGGCGCGAAGTCCAGGATCAGCGTGTGCGGCCACTTCTCGCGCAGCCGCTCCATCGGGGCAGGCGGCCGCACCGTGTCGGTCAGCACCACCTTGACCCAGGCGCCCGCCAGGTCCGCGAGATCCGTTTCGCCGCGGGCGAGGAGGCTGTCGAGGGTGCCGCGCACCTCCCGCAGCGGCCGGGGCACGGGCGTCGGCAGCGCGGTGGTGCCCACCCGGCCCGCAGCGTCGATCTCGGCCAGCGTGACCGACTTGACGTGGTACTTCTCGCCGAACGAGAATGCCAGCGGCGACCCGGAATACCGGATCGCGGGGTCCTGGCCGGCTCCGGGGGGCGGGCCGGCCCGCTGCGCGCCGTGCAGGTGGCCGAGGGCCACGTAGCTGAAGCCGGCGAACACGGCGGCCGGCACGTCGGCCACGCCGCCCACCCGGATGTCGCGCTCGGATTCGGCGGGCTGGCCGCCGGTCACGAACGCGTGCGCGGCGACCACGGTGCGGGCGGCGCCCCGGGCGGCGGCGTCCGCCCGGATCAGCCGGGCTGCCTCGGCCAGCACCGCCTCGTGCGTCCGGGTCTGGACGCCGAGGTCGGCCATGACCGCGTCGGGCAGCAGATAGGGGATCCCGTAGACGGCCACCGGGCCGTGCTCGTCGGCCAGCAGCACCGGCCGGGCCAGGTCCGCCACGGAGGTGCGCAGGTGGATCCCGGCCGCCTCGCTGAGCCCGGCGCCGAAGCCAAGCCGGATAGCGGAGTCATGATTGCCGCTGATGAGGATCACCGGGATGCGCGCCTGCGCGAAGCGCAGCAGGGTCGCGTCGAGCAGCCGGACGGCGTCGAGCGGGGGCACCGCGCGGTCGTAGATGTCCCCGGCCACCAGCACGGCACCGGCCCGCTGGCGGACCGCCTCGTCGAGCAGCCAGCGCAGGAAACTGTCCTGATAGGCCAGCAGGTTCTCGCCGTGCAGCGTGCGCCCCAGGTGCCAGTCCGAGGTGTGGATCAGTCGCATCGCACCGCCGTGGACTCTTCGTGCTGGCTGGCCGCTCCGGCCTGGCCGGCGGATCGGTGGGATCGTGACGCTCGCCATGATGCCGGACTGTTGCGACATCCTCGGTGATCCCGGTTCCGTCCGCGTGTCGCAGGTGCCGCGGGATAGCGGAGCAGGGCTGGAGCAGCGCTAGAGCTGGCCCACGTCGGTGACCCGGAGCACTGCCTGGCCGGCCTCTTCGGAGGCGGCCAGGTCCACCACGGCGGAGATACCCCAGTCGTGGTCCCCGGCCGGGTCGTCGAAGATCTGCCGCAGCGTCCAGGCCTGCCGGCCCTCGTCGAGGATGAGGAGGGCGGGACCGCGGGCGTCCGGTCCGGTGCCGATCTCGTCGTGCACGTCGAAGTAGGGCTCGACGGCCGCCTCCCACGCCTCGGCGTCCCAGCCGTCGCCGGAGTCCAGCTCGCCGAGTTCGGCGTAGTGGCCGAGCGCGGCCAGCTCGACCCTGCGGAACAGCGCGTTGCGGACCAGGACCCGGAAGGCGCGGACGTTGCGGGTCACGGCCGGAGGTCCCGCCTCGGCCTGGCTGACCAGCACACCGGACGGGTCACGCAGCTGCTCCCACTCATCCAGCAGGCTGGAGTCGACCTGGCGGACCAGCTCCCCCAGCCATTCGATGAGGTCGGTGAGCTCCTCGGTCTTGGCCTCGTCCGGGACGGTGTTCCGGAGCGCCTTGTACGCGTCGGCCAGGTAGCGCAGCACCAGGCCCTCCGAACGGGACAGGCCGTAGAACCCGACGTACTCCACGAAGGTCATGGCCCGCTCGTACATGTCGCGCACCACGGACTTCGGGGCCAGCGCGTAGTCGGCGACCCATGGGTGGCCCCGGCGGTACATGTCGTAGGCGGCCTCGAGCAGATCCTCCAGCGGCTTCGGGTGGGTGACCGAATCCAGCAGGTCCATCCGGGTCTCGTAGTCGACGCCATCGGCTTTCATCTGCGCGACGGCCTCGCCGCGCGCCTTGAACAGCTGGGCGGAGATCACCGTCCGGGGGTTCTCCAGGGTCGCCTCGATGATCGACACCACGTCCAGCGGGTAGGACGGCGACTCGCGGTCCAGCAGCTCGATCGCGGCCAGGGCCAGCGGGGACAGCGGCTGGTTCAGCGCGAAATCGAACTGCAGGTCCACGGTGAGCCGTACCCGGCGCCCCTCGGCGTCCGGCTCGTCCAGCTTCTCCACCACTCCCCCGGCCAGCAGCGCCCGGTAGATGGCGATGGCCTGGTGGATGTGCCGGCGCTGGGCGGCCCGGTCCTCGTGGTTGTCGGTCAGCAGGTGGCGCATGGCGGTGAACGCGTCGCCCGGCCGGCTGATCACGTTCAGCAGCATGGCGTGAGTGACCCTGAAGCTGGACGTCAGCGGCTCGGGGTCGGCGGCGACCAGCCGCTCGAAGGTGGGCTGACCCCAGGCGATGAACCCCTCGGGCGGCTTCTTGCGGACCACCTTGCGCCGCTTCTTCGGGTCATCACCGGCCTTGGCCAGCAGGCGCTCGTTCTCCACCACGTGCTCGGGGGCCTGGACCACCACCCGGCCGGTGGTGTCGAAGCCGGCCCGGCCCGCCCGGCCCGCGATCTGGTGGAACTCCCGGGCCTGGAGCAGCCGGGTCTTCGACCCGTCGTACTTCGACATCGCGGTGAACAGGACCGTGCGGATGGGCACGTTGATCCCCACGCCCAGGGTGTCGGTCCCGCAGATGACCTTCAGCAGCCCGGCCTGGGCCAGGGTCTCCACCAGCCGCCGGTACTTGGGCAGCATCCCGGCGTGATGGACGCCGATGCCGTGCCGGACCAGCCGGGACAGGGTCTTCCCGAACCCGGCGGTGAACCGGAACCCGCCGATCAGCGCGGCGATCTCGTCCTTCTCCGCGCGGGAGCAGACGTTCACGCTCATCAGCGCCTGGGCCTGCTCCAGCGCCGCGGCCTGGGTGAAGTGCACCACGTAGATGGGGGCCTGGTAGGTGCTGAGCAGCTCTTCCAGGGTCTCGTGCAGCGGGGTGGTGACGTAGTTGTAGAGGAGCGGCACCGGCCGCTCGGCGGACTGGACGACCGCGGTGGGCCGCCCGGTGCGGCGGGTCAGGTCGGCCTCGAACCGGGTGACGTCGCCCAGGGTCGCCGACATCAGCACGAACTGGGCCCGGGGCAGCTCGATGATCGGCACCTGCCAGGCCCAGCCGCGGTCGGGGTCGGCGTAGAAGTGGAACTCGTCCATCACCACCTGGCCGACGTCTGCGCCGGCGCCATCCCGCAGCGCGATGCTGGCCAGCACCTCGGCGGTGCAGCAGATGATCGGCGCGGTGGCGTTCACGCTGGCGTCGCCGGTCATCATGCCGACGTTGGCCGGGCCGAACGCGGCGCACAGCGCGAAGAACTTCTCCGACACCAGGGCCTTGATCGGCGCGGTGTAGAAGGACCGGCGCCCATCGGCCAGCGCCGCGAAGTGCGCCCCGGTGGCGACCAGGCTCTTACCCGAGCCGGTCGGGGTGGACAGGATGACGTTGGCCGCGGACACCACCTCGATGAGGGCCTCTTCCTGGTGCGGGTAGAGGGCGAGGCCCTGCTCCTTGGCCCAGCCCGCGAACGCGTCGAAGACCGCGTCGGGCGCAGGGTCAGCCGGGAGAAGGTCGGTGAGGGTCACAATTATGAAATGCTAGCCGCCCGGTTAATGTTCCCGCCGGCCAGCCGGAAGCATTCACCAGGCCGCGGGCTGGCCAAGGAGCCGGCGCAAGGCGCGGGCGCCGCGCACGGCATTCGCCTGGCCGTCGTTGTTGAAGTAGGCGAAAACGTCATGGCCCGCCGCGTCCCATTCTCCGATCCGGGCCGCCCACCAGGACAGATCGGCGTCGTTATAGGAACCCGCGTACAGATGCTGGTGATCAGGGCCATGCAGCCGCACATAGACGAAATCCGCAGTGGCCCGCAGAACGCACGGCAGGTTCGCGCCACTCATCACGCAGTAAGCCGCCCGGTAGGCCTCCAGCAGTTCGAAAACCTCCTCGCAATGCCAGCTGGAATGGCGGAACTCCACCGCGACCCGCATCCATTCCGGGACCAGCCGCAGGAAATAACCCAGCCGGGCGTCATCGCGCGGCTGGGCCGGCCCGAGCTGGGCCAGCAGCACGGCCCGTTTATCGCCCAGCTCGTGCCAGCCCGCGCCGACGCGCTGCAGCCAGTCTTCCGGGCCGTACAGTTTCCGCCCGTGGGTCAGCCCCCGCGGCGCCTTGACCGACAGGCAGAAGCCGTCAGGCAATTTCCTTCTCCAATAACGGAACGTATCGGGCCGGGGCCAGCGGTAGAAGCTGCTGTTGAGCTCGGCAGTGCCGAACGTGGCCGCGTAGCGGCCCAGCCGGGCGGCGGCGGGCAGCCCGGGCGGGTACAGTTCCGGCTCCCAGTGGGCGTAACTCCACCCCGACGTCCCGATCCTGACGGCCACCGGGGCCTACGCTCCGGGGTTGTCCCCGCCGGGCGGCTGGTCGCCGGCTGGCTCACGGCCGGGCGGGCCAGCCTGGTCTTCGTTGCGGAAAGATTTTTCACCCGGCAGGCTCGCGTCCACCAGCGCGGTGGAGCCCGCCGGCCGGGAGGTGGTGTCCTCGGTCCGCTCCCGCAGCCGGCCCAGCGTCTCGGCGTCACCGAGCGGGATGGTGGCCTCCAGGCGGGCACTGTCCCGCACCTCGGGCAGGTCCACGACCGCGTCCACCAGGTCGGCCCGGCGGCCCGGGGCCACGTGCCCGGATCTGGCGTGCAACGACGCGCGGGCCGTCCCGCCCGGCTGCTGCGAGACTTCGGCCGCGGCCACGGTCTGGTCGCCGTCCTTGATTTCGACGCGCCGGGCGTCCTCGGGATCGGTCATGGAACACCTCCTCAAGAGTTCGTTACCGTGCCGCTGCCCCGTCCGGCGTCCGTGAAACCGCCCGTCCGGCCAGCGACCGGAGTTTCCCGCCGGCCACCCGGGGCTCGCGCCGCGGCGGCTGCTCGTTCGGCTTGATCAGGAGCGTGGCCGCGGTCAGCCAGAGCGCGGCGAAGATCAGGCTGCCGGCGATGTCGGTGGGGTGGTGCTCGCCGCGGTACATCCGGGACACCGCGATGAGGATCGGCATGACGATCGCCGGGACCAGGAACAGCCAGCGCCACCAGCCCCTGGCGTGCCCGAGGCCCAGGATCGCGATCGCGATATAGAGGCAGCAGGTGGCGGCCATATGCCCGGACGGGTAGGCCGAGGTGGGGAGGTGGTGGTCGAGGTGGGGCACGTAGGGCCGGGGACGTTTGACGATGCGCTCGGAGATGAGGAACGCGCCGAGTTCGCCGAACATGACCACGGCGAGGAACACGACCGGCCGCCAGTGCCGGGTGAAGATCAGGAACGCCGCGCAGGCGGTGATGGCCACGATGAGGATCCCCCTGGTGGCACAGGCCACGCTGATGTAACCGCTCCACTGGTTTCCCAGCGGCGTGCGGTGCGCGGCGAACCAGCGCGGGATCGTCGTGTCCCCCAGCCAGTTGCCCTTGCCGTCCTTCACGACCAGCTCGCCGAACCCGACGATGATGCCGAGAATCAGTACCCAGGCGACCACGAGGCCGGCGGCGATACGGGCGCGATGGGTGACGGGCTGGCCTTCCGCCCGCCGGGTCAGCTCGAACGCGAACGCGGTGAAGCCGAGCCAGGTGATGCCCAGGGTCCAGCCGCCGAGCACGTCCGACAGGTAGTGCACGCCGAGCAGGATGCGGCTGATCCCGATCAGCGCCACGAGCGTGACGAGCGCGGCGGTGAACGCGGTCCGCCAGCGGCCGCGGGTCGCGGGCAGGAAGACCAGCAGCACCGCGCCGTAACACACGATCGAGCCGAGCGAGTGGCCGCTGGGGAAGCTGTTCCCGGTGCCGTGCGCGAGGGGGTGCGCCACCACCGGGCGCAGCCGGCCGACCAGCGACTTGAGGATCGGGTCCATGACCAGCGCGCCCGCGGCCGTGACCAGCAGGTAGAAGACCAGCCGCCAGCGCCGCCGGTAGGCGAGGAGAGCCGCCGAAACCCCGGTGACCGTCCACAGCACGCCATCACTGCCCAGCCAGGTGACCGCTTTCACCACCGAGACCAGGGCGGGGTGCCCGGAGACGAGCCCGTTGATCCGGGCGGCAGCGCCGTGGTCGATGGACTCCAGCGGGCGCCATTGCAGGCGGACGAGCAGGAGCAGGATCGTGAAGACCAGCGCGGCGCCGGTCACCGCGAGCAGCGGGGTGAGGCTGCGTCGCCCGGGTCCCTGGCGGGAGGGCTGGCGGCCGGGGGTGGAGGCGGACATGGCGGCCAGGTGCCCCCCGCGCGCGGGTTCATGCACCGCTGGTTCATGCACCGCTGGTTCATGCACGGGGACCCGCTCGGCCGCTGGGTCAGCCGAAGAAGTACACCCGGAAGGCCAGGACGATCACGACCAGCAGGATGCAGCCCACGCACTTGACGGCCAGCCCTCGCTCGTAGCGGACCGCGTCGCCGACCTCGTCCTCGAAGACCTGGGCCTGCTCCGCCGTCACCGGGTCCGCCGCGCCTGGCTCCGCCTCGTTCACGTCGGCACCACCATCTTCCCGGTCTTCTCGGTCTTGTCCCAGGTCGCCTCGGCATGGCGGAGTTCCTTGATGTAGGCGGCCGTGGTGATCGCGCACAGCAAGGGCCCGTAACCGCCGATGTACACGAACAGCGGCCCGAGGAAGCGGCCGAACCTCCGCGACTCGGCGATCTTGCCGAGGAACGCCACGCCCATGCACGCTGAGAGCCAGATATAGGTGAACAGCTCGATGCCGCGGACCCAGCCCAGGGTGACCCCGACGCCGGCGGCGGCGGCGAGCTGGTGGCCTACCCAGCTCACCGGGCCGGGCAGGACGGCGGCGAGCAGGATGAGCACGTTGATCGCGCCCGGGAACATGAGCGCTTCTTTCCAGGTGTGGCGGCCGATGTCGGGGTCGATGGTCAGCGTGAAGGACGTGATGAAGATGTACGTGACCACGTTGGTCAGCCACAAGAGGTGAAAGGCGGTCCAGGCGAGCTGGTAGTCGACGAAGAACAGGATGACCAGGGACCCCGACGCCAGCAGCATGAACACCGGCAGCAGCAGCAGGCAGAACCACAGCAGGCCGAAGCTGACGCTGCCCAGCCGGTTATTGGACTGCCGCCGGAACCAGACGCTCTTGAACTTCCGGGTGATCTGGACGTTGCCACGGGCCCAGCGCAGCCGCTGCTTCCACAGCGCGACGATGCTGCCCGGCTCCTCCGCCCACACGGTGGCGTGCGGCTCGAAGATGACCCTGCGTCCCGCTTTCTGGGTCTCGAACGTGGTGACGGTGTCCTCGGCCAGCGTGGTCGTGTCCACCCGGCCGCCGATCGCCTCGATGTTGGCCCGCGAGTGCAGCTGCGCGCCCCCGGCCAGGCAGGCGATCACGCCGAGGACCTCCTGGCTCCGGCGGGCCGCCGCCTGGGCGGTGATGTACTCGTAGCCGATGAACCGGGTCATGTAGTTGCCCGGCCGGCTGCCCTCCTTGATGTAGGCGGTGACCGAGCCGACCCCGGGATCCGCCAGGTGCCGGGTCATCCGGCGCAGCGAGCTGCGCTCGTAGATGACGTCCGAGTCCATGATCAGAATGGCCTGCATCCAGTCATCGGCCAGGATCTCCGCCAGGCCGTGGTTGAGCGTGGCGGCCTTGCCCTCACCGCCCGTCTCCCGGCGCAGGTGCACGACGCTCCCCGGGTACTCGGCCGCCTTGGCCAGGACGACCTGGGGCGTGGCATCGGTGCTGGCATCGTCCACGACATAGATCCGCAGGCGTTCGCGCGGGTAGTCCAGCACCATCAGCCGGTCGATCGAGGTGCCGATGACCGCCTCCTCGTTCCAGGCCGGGATGAGGATGGCTGTCCGCGGGAAATAGGGCCGGGATTTCGCGTAGTGCAGCCGGCGGAAGTGCAGGCCGACCAGGAGGAACTGGTAGTTCGCGACCAGCAGCGGAACCGCGCCCAGGATCACGAAGGCCACCAGCAGGGACTTGATGGCGAGCAGGAAGTCCGTCATCCCGGCACCGCCCCGCGCAGCGCGCCGTCCAGGATGCCCCGGACCCGCTGGTAACGGCCGATGGTGGTGCAGTCGTGGCTGTCGGTGCTGGCCACCAGGGGCACTCCGGCCTCGGCCAGCGCCCGGATGGTGCGCGCGGACGGGCAGGCCCATTTCTCGTTGACCTCCACCCGCGCCCCGGCCCGGACACAGCCCTGGGCCAGGTGGTCCAGGGCCGGGCCGGGCACGTCCGCCTCGTCCAGGCCCATCTTGGGCAGCAGGCTGAACAGGTGGGCGAGCTGCGGCAGGGCCACCCGCTCCAGGGCGCCGAGGGTGGCCTCGATGAGCCCGTCGATGACGTCGCCCGCCGAGCACTGCCGGCGCCCGAGCGCGTCCCGCATGTCCTGCGGCAGCACCGGACCGTAATCGCCAGGGTACTGGTGGTCCGCGATCAGCACCCGGTCCACGCCGTGCAGGGAAGGGGGCAGGTCCAGTTCCCCGGCCCTGTTGAGGATCTTGGCTTCCACCCCGGCCAGCACCTCGATTCCCGGTGCCGGCCGGAACTCGCGCACCGCGGCCACGAAGTCCGGCACCCAGATGGAGCCCTGGCGCACGTGGTCGGCGAGGCACAGGACCCGCAGGCCCCGGTCCCGGGCCACGCGGACGTTCTCGGCCACACTGCTGACCGCGTCGTCGGAAAAGGTCGTGTGGACGTGGTGGTCCTCGTCGAGCGCTGGGAGGCCTGAGGCTGCGGGTCCGCAGGCTGCACTCATGCGGCCACCTTCTGCACCTCGCTGAGGTCCATGAAGCGCTCGTCAAGGAAGCGGACCATGGCCACCTCACGGAAGTCCACATGCTCCGGCACCGGGAGGCCGCGCAGTGCGTCGAGGGCCAGCCGCGGCATGTCCACGCCGCTGGCCATGGTCAGCGGGAGCGCCCCGGGCGCCCGCGGGTTGACCTCGAGCAGGGCCGGGCGGCCGGCCACGTCCCGGCGCGCCTGCACGTTGGCGATGTAGGTCAGGCCGGTGACGCTGGCCACCGTGGCCCCGAAGTGCTCCAGTTCCGGGTCGTGCATGGTGCGCCCGGCCACCGAGACGCCCGAGTCCACCCGGGCCCGCAGCCGGGGCACCGAGGCGATCACGTGGCTCCGGGTGTCAGCCAGCACGTCGATGGAGTACTCCTCGCCAGGCAGGTACTCCTGCACGATGAACTCCGCGGACCGCTCCAGGCCGGCCAGTTCCCCGGCCGAGGCCACCACGGAGATATCCCGCGAGCCGCTCCCCGTCCGCGGCTTGAGCACGACCGGGTAGTCCCACGACGCCGGGTCGAGCTTCTCGTCGAAGCACTCGGTGCGCGGGACCCGGACGTGCCCGGCACAGCACTGCGCCAGGGCGAGCTTGTCCAGGGTCAGGTCCAGCGCGCGCGCCGGAGCCAGCATGAGCTCGATCCCGGCGGCGTCGTACTCGGCCCGGGCCTGGGCCAGCGGGCGCATCTCCGCGTCCACGGTCGGGATCAGGACGTTCACGCCGAGCGCGGCGCAGCGGGCCAGCACGGCCGAGGCGAAGCCCGGGTCCAGGCCCGCCGGGATGAGGGTCCGCGCGTCTGGCGGCAGCAGGTAGAGGCCGGCCGCCCACGCGTCCATGTCCGCAGCCAGCAGCTGCACCGTGGGATCCTGCTGAAGTGATTTGATGACGGACACCGCGGCCGGTCCCCCGGCCCCGGTGACCAGCACCCGTGTCTGCGGCTGGCTCACGTTATGTTGCGGCATCCGGCACCTCCCTGAGTAGTTCCGCGGCTTGTCCCCGCGCTTGCTCCTGCGCTTGCTCCTGCGCTAGCTCCTGCGCTAGCTCCTGCCGGGCCCGGCCGCGGCGGTCCGGCGCGGCGGTCGCCCCGGCACCGTTCTCGCCGAGCACGACGCCCTTCGCCGGGGTCAGCTCGTGCTGCCCCGCCACCGCCGCTTCCCGGACCACCTCAAAGGGCTCGGCGTAGCGGCCCTCGCAGTAGCGGGACCAGTAGCGCGCGGTCGACGCGATCAGGTCGGGCTGCAGGTATTCCCGGATCTCAACCTGGGAGGCGAAGGCGTCGATGGCCTGGAGCTTGAGGTCCAGCTGCTCGTCGATGGCGACGAAGCGGGTAGGGCGGAAGTCCACGGTGGCCGACGGCGACTGGAAGCAGTACACCCGGCCCACCTGGCGCACCGCGACCAGCGCCGCCAGGTGGGTGTTCCGGTGGTCCTGGTGCACGTCGTGCAGGGAGTGGGTGTAGATCACGGTCGGCCGCACGGTCTCGACGATGCGGGTGATCACGCCGATCGTCGGGTCCCCCTCGCGGATGCTGGTGTCCTGCAGGTCCTCGTGGAACAAGGTGGCCCCGATGACCTCGGCCGCCTTACGGGACTCGCTGGCCCGGGTATCCTCCGTGCCGCCGCGGGCGCCGCGGGTGAGGGTCAGGATCGACACCTCGTGTCCCATCCGCCGGTGCATGGCCAGCGTGCCCGCCGCGCCGATCTCGACGTCGTCCGGGTGGGCGCCGATGGCCAGCACGCTCTGCCGGGCGGCCTCGCGGGCCGCGCGGCCCTTGGCCACCAGCGCGCTCACGGTCTCGACCAGCGTGTCCGGGCGGACCGGCTTCTCCAGGAACTCGTCCGCCTTGTTACGGAGCGCCAGGACCGCGTAGTCCACCGACGGGTGCGCGGTGACCACGGCCACGGGCAGCTGCGGGGCTATCTCCCGGACCGCTTCCAGCAGCTCGATCCCGGTCATGCCCGGCATCTCCACGTCGGTCAGCACCAGATCCCAGCGTTCCGCCCGGGCCCGGTCCAGCGCGGCCGCCGGGTCCGCGATGTGGGTGACCTCGAAGCCGCCCCTGGTGCGGAGCACGTGCAGGATGTAGCCGGCGGCTTCGGGATCGTCCTCGACCACCAGGATCCGCCCGGGCGACTCATTCGGGTCCATACGACCTCGATCACGATAAGTAATTAAGGATTACTATGGGTAGTCATTCTGGTCCCCCCCGGTGCCCGGAGGGTCACCCAGGGCCGGCAGGTAAAGGTGGACGGTGGTCCCGGAACCCAGCGTGCTGGTGACCTCCACCCGGCCGCCGTGCAGCTCGGCGACTTCCTTGACGATCGACAGGCCCAGGCCCGAGCCGGGACGGCCGGCGGCGCTGGCGTTCGAGGCGCGGAAGAAACGGTCGAACAGGTGGGCGATGTCATCCGGCGGAATCCCGATCCCGGAATCCTGGACATCGATCCGCCAATCCGGGCCGTCCGCCGCCGCGGTCACCCGGACCCGCCCGCCCTCGTCGGTGAACTTGACCGCGTTGGCGATCAGGTTGTCGATCATCTGGACCAGCCGGGCCCGGTCGGCCAGGACCGGCGGCCCGTCCGGGGCCGCACCGTCGAGCGCGACGCCTTTGTCCGCCGCGCCTGGCACCGCGGCCTGCACCGCTTCGGTGATTACCTCCGCCACGGAAAGCGGCGCCAGCTCCAGCGGGATGATCCCCGCCTCGATCCGGCTCAGCAGCAGCAGATCCCCCACGAGCTTGGTGATCCGCTCGGCGTTACGGGAGATTACGTCCAGGAAGCGGGACGAGACCGGGGGCAGCACGTTCTCCTCCCTGATCAGTTCGGCGTAAGACACGATCGAGGTCAGCGGGGACCGCAGCTCGTGCGACACGGTGGCCAGGAAACGGGTCTTGAGCTCGTCGAGCTCGCGCAGCTCGTCGTTCTGCTCGGACAACTCTTGCCGGGCAGTCTCTGCGGCGTGGCGCGAGGCGAGCTCGGCCTCCAGCCGGCGGTCACGCTCCTGCTCCCGGGCGGCCCGCTCGGACATGTCCCAGAGCAGCAACAGCCCGCCCCGGTCCTGGCCGCCGGCCGAGACCGGCCAGTAGTCGCACTCCAGCACGCGGCCGTCCGCGCACGGGAACCGGATGCCTTCGACTCTCTGCCGGTCCGCTTTGTAGCGGGTCATCTGCTCAGAGACATCTGCGGGCCTGGCGAAGGTGCGTGCCAGTGGCTCGAGGAGCCGCTCCCCTCTGACCCCGCTGAACCTGGCCGGCGGCTCCTCGATGCCGAGCAGGTCACACAAGCTCTGGTTGACCTGGACGATCACGTCGTGCTCATCCAGCACCAGCACGCCAGGGATGGCCGCCGCGAGCATGCTGTTCAGCCGCTCCGTCTGGTCGCGGAGGTCGCGCACCGCGGCCTGCTCGGCGGCCAGCAGCCGGTCCCGCTCCTGCTCCGCCCGCTTGCGGGCGGTCACGTTGGTGAGGGCGACCATGAACCCGCGGGGCAGGTCCGCCTGATCCGGCAGGGCGGTGACGGCCGCGTGCACCCACAGCGGCTGGCCGTCGTGATGGCGCAGGCGGAAGTCAGTGCGCAGCTCCGAACCGGCCGCCCGGGCGCGCGCCCAGTGCCCCCGGACCCGCGCGACGTCGCCGGGATCGACCGACTCCAGCCACGAGGTACCGAGGATGTCCTTCGCGAGCTGACCGCTCTGCGCACACCAGCGCTCGTTGACGTACGCGCATGTTCCCGTCTCGTCGGTGCGCGCGATGCCCACCGGGGCCAGCTCGGACAGCAGCCACACCCAGGCTTCGCTCACCGCCAGCGCCGCGTTCGCCCGCTCCAGCTCGGTCAGGTCCCGGGCGAAGCTGCAGAAGTAGGCCTGGCCGCCTACCAGGAGCGGCAGCGGGGTCAGTTCTACCATCCGCTCGGTGCCGTCACCGCGCAGGATGGGCAGGTGCATACGGCCGGTGAATTCCCCGGGGTCCTGGCTGCGCAGGAAATGGCCGGTCGATTCCAGGAAGAATCCCCGGTTGCGTTCCGGGATGAGCAGATCCCCCATGCCCTGGCCGAGCACGTCGGCGCGCCGGCGGCCGTACAGTTCCTCCGCGGCCGGGTTGAAGGCGACGATCTTCCGTTCGGCGTCGGCCACGACCACGGCATCCGGAGCCGCGTTGATCAGCGCGTCGGTGACCATCCGCCCTTCCGCGATTTCCCTCCTGTCCTCGACCCGGCGGATCCGGGCCGCGATCACGGTGGCGAGAGCGCGGGCGGCGGACCGCGAGTCGGCGGTCCACGCAGACCGCTGCCCCACGAGGGCGAGGGCACACGGCGAGGAATCGCCCGGCAGCCGGGCCACGGCGATCAGCGCCCCGCCGTGGTCCCGGCCTGACCCCAGCCCGGGCCAGGCCACCCGTCCCTCGATGCAGCCGCCCGCCGAGGCCACCTCGGCGTGACCGGCCAGCAGCGCGGCGATCTGCCCCATCAGGCCGGGATCCACCGCCGCGAGGGGGTGCGCGGCAACGACTGCAGGCTCTCCCGGCGCGAGCAGCCGCAAGGCGACGGCCGCCCGCGCGCCGAATCCTGCCGCGCAGCGCCGGAGCAGTTCGGGCAGGGCAGCGTCGGGTGCCGCACCGTCCTCGCTGACAGCCTGGCTGACCGCGAACTCCAGCAGCGCGAACGGTGAGGCGCGGGTGCCGGGCTGCGCGGCAGCCGGTGAGGTCGCTCGAGATACCCCCATAACCGAGCGCTCCCCTCTCTATGAGTAATCAAGTGATTACTCTACGCACATAGTACCTGTCGTGGCGGCGCCCGCGCGGGCCGAGGGGAACAGCGGCCGGCCGGAGGCGGTTGCCCCGTCGACGGGCCCGGAGGCGGTTGCCCGGTTGACGGCGGCCGGTGGACGGCAGCCCGCTGAAGGCGGCCGGGAGGCGGCACCGGCACGGCGGGGCCGCGAGGCGGTACCGGCACGACGGCGAGGGAGCGGACTGAATGACTCAGCAGGCGCGCGACCAGGTCGGCCGGTTCGGGATCTGGCGGAGCGAGCGCCAGGTCACACCGGAACTGGCCGCGACCGTGGAGGAGCTCGGGTTCGGCGCCCTGTGGCTGGGCTCGGCCAACGGGGACCTGGCCGCCGCCGAGGAGTTCCTGGCCGCGACCACGACCCTCACCGTCGCCACCGGCATCGTCAACATGTGGCAGTACGAGCCGCACCAGGTGGCTGCCTCGTTCCGGCGGGTCGAGGAGCGGTTTCCGGGCCGGTTCCTGCTGGGCGTGGGCGCGGGCCACCCGGAGGTGACCCAGCAGTACGCCAAGCCCTACGACACGCTCGCCCGCTACGTGGGCACCCTGCTGGACGACGGCGTCCCGGCCGGCCGGCTGGTCCTGGCCGCGCTCGGCCCGAAGGTGCTGCGGCTGGCCGGGGAGCGCACCGCCGGCGCCCATCCCTACCTGGTGACGCCTGGCTACACCGCGCAGGCCCGGAAGATCCTCGGCCCGGGCCCGCTGCTGGCCCCGGAACAGAAGGTAGTCATCGGCACCGACCCCGTGCAGGCCCGGGCGATAGGCCGCCCCCGGGTGGAAAAGCCCTACCTGGGTCTGGCCAACTACACCGCCAACCTGCGCCGCCTGGGGTGGACGGACGCCGACCTGAGCGGCGGCGGCAGCGACGCCCTGATCGACGCGCTGGTCGCGCACGGCAGCGCGGCCCAGGTCGTGGCCCACCTCACCGAGCACCTCGACGCCGGGGCCGACCACGTGAGCATCCAGCTGCTCACCCCGCCCGGCGCCGGCCCGGCCGACGGCTACCGGGAGCTAGCCGGGACCATCCAGGCGCGCTCAGCCTGGGCGCAGGCCCGGGCCACCGGGGCCCGCTGAGCCTGCGCCGAGGCCCCGGCCGCTGGCCCGGTCAGCCCGGGATGACCAGGACCTTGCCGGTCGTGTGCCGCTCCAGGGCCTCGTGTGCCGCGACGATCTCCTCGAGCGGGAACCGGTGCTCCGGCAGTTCGGTGAGCGCCCCTGCCCTCAGCGCGGTACCGATGTCGGCGACCGCCTGGTCCCGGACCTCCTGGGGCAGGGTATAGA